>WBZO01000201.1_pt1 | contig 152685 bp, 149 predicted proteins | sample 5204261 | NCBI WGS metagenome assembly WBZO01 (sample SAMN12412400, study PRJNA552823) | activated sludge metagenome | isolation source: activated sludge from anammox sidestream of wastewater treatment plant... | place: USA: North Carolina | collected 2017-09 | reverse complement strand
CGGCCCCGTTGTGGTCGATTACTGGGCGGAATGGTGCGGCCCCTGCCGGATGATCGCGCCGGCGCTCGACGAAATTTCCGGTGCGCTGGGTGACAAGGTGAAAATCGTCAAGCTCAATGTCGACGAGAACCCGAACACCGCCGCGAAATACGGCATCATGTCGATCCCGACGCTGATGATTTTCAAGAACGGCGAACTCGCCTCGCGGCAGGTCGGCGCCGCGCCCAAGCAGAAACTCGAGCAATGGATCACGGCGGCGGTCTGATCGCCGTAACGTGACGAATGTGACGGCCGGCCTGATGCCGGCCGTTCGTTTTTAATTTATTGCGGCGGCGTCTCGTTCTGCCGCAGGACGTCGCCGGCGAGATAGAGCGAGCCGGCGATCAGGATACGCGGCGAAGGTGCAATGCCGCGCGTGCCGATCCGCTTCAGCGCTTCGCTCACGCTGTCGGCCGGCTCTGCCGCAATGCCGCAGGATTGCGCCGCCGCGACAATCGCCTGCGGCGGCAGGCTCTTCTCCTGTTGCGGAATCGGGACCGCATAAAGATGCGATGTCAGTCCTGCAAAATGCCGCAGGAAGCTGGCATGATCCTTCGTCTGCAGCATCCCGACGATCATGACCAGCGGACGCGGCACGCGCTCCTCGAGATCGGCGAGCGCGACGGCGATCGCCCGCCCGCCGTCGGGATTGTGTCCGCCGTCAAGCCACAACTCGCTTCCCGGGGGAATCATCGCCGCCAGCCGGCCCTGTGAAAGCCGCTGCATGCGCGCCGGCCAGTCCGCCCGCAGGAGACCCGCTTCGAATGCCGTCATCGGCGGCTTGAAGCCGGCAGCACGCAGCGCCGCGATGGCGGTGCCGGCATTCACCGTTTGATGGCGTCCGACGAGCCGCGGTGCGGGCAGATCGAGCAGCCCGTCCTCGTCCTGATAGACGATGCGCCCGTGCTCCTCGCTTGCGACCCAGGTCTCACCCGCCGCCTTGAACGGCGCCCGCACACGCTCGGCAGTACGCCGGATAACGTCCATCACCTCATCCGTCTGCGGCGCCACGACGACCGGAGCGCCGCGTTTGACGATTCCGGCCTTCTCCGCGGCGATACCTGCAAGGTCGTCGCCCAGATAATCGGCGTGATCAAGCGAGACCGGCGTGACGACGCTTGCGAGCGGCCGGTCGATCACATTGGTCGCATCGAGCCGCCCGCCGAGCCCGACTTCAAGCAGGAGCACGTCGGCCGGATGGCGCGAGAATAGCAGCAGTCCCGCGGCGGTTGTGATCTCGAACACGGTGATCGGCATCCCGCCATTCCTATCCTCGCATTCGCCCAACACCGCGTCGAGCTCCGCGTCCGTGACGAACTGCCCGCCGGCGGGCGCCCCAAGACGAAAGCGTTCGTTGAAGTGCACGAGATGCGGCGAGGTATAGACGTGCACGCGACTGCCGGCGGCTTCGAGGATCGCCCGCATGAACGCGATGGCCGAGCCCTTGCCGTTCGTGCCGGCGACATGGATCACCGGCGGCAGTTTCCGTTCGGGATGATCGAGGCGCGCGAGAATCTGCCACATCCGGTCGAGCGAGAGATCGATGCGCTTGGGATGCAGCGCGGTCAACCGCGCGAGCGTGGCGTCAATCCCGGTCATGGCGCTTCGCTTCGGGGGCGGCGTTCGCCCGTCAGGCTCCGGCGGATACGTCGGACGAAGCCGGCGCCGGCAATGTCGGAGGCGGGGCGACGCGCGGCGCCTTCATGAGCACGTGGCAGATATTGACCAGGGTCGGCCGCAATTCATGACGATGCACCACCATGTCGACCATGCCGTGCTCGCGCAGATATTCCGCACGCTGGAATCCGGACGGCAGCTTCTCGCGAATGGTCTGCTCGATCACGCGCGGCCCCGCAAAACCGATCAGCGCGCCGGGCTCGGCGATATGGACGTCGCCGAGCATGGCATAGGAGGCGGTGACGCCACCGGTCGTCGGATTGGTCAACACGACGATATAGGGCCTGTTCGCACGGCGCAGGATTTCGACGGCGACCGTCGTGCGCGGCAATTGCATGAGCGACAGGATGCCTTCCTGCATGCGCGCGCCACCCGAGGCCGCGAATATGATGAAGGGCGTGTCGCGTTCGGCCGCCGTTTCCAGCCCCTTGATCACGGCTTCGCCGGCCGCCATGCCGAGCGAACCGCCCATGAAATCGAAGTCCTGCACTGCGGCCGTCACCGGAAGGCCGTCGAGCGTGCCGAACCCGACCTTGACGGCATCGTCGAGGCCGGTCTTGGCGCGCGCGTCCTTGAGGCGATCGCTGTAGCGGCGCGAATCGCGGAACCGCAGCGGATCGGTCGCTACTTCGGGAACCGGAATCTCTTCATAGACGCCGTCATCGAACAGGAGCTTCAGGCGCGCATTCGCGCCCATACGCATGTGATAGTTGGAGCCGGGAATGACGAACTGGTTGGCCTCGACATCCTTATAAAAGACGAGTTGGCCCGATTCCGGACACTTGATCCAGAGATTCTCCGGCGTGTCGCGGCGATTAAGGAACGAGCGGATTTTCGGCCGCACGACGTTCGAAATCCAGTTCATCGGCTCTTTCCGGCTATTGGCGGCCAGGGCCCGGTGCGGCCCGGCTCGCGGACAATCTATCACATGGCGCGGGCAACGGGCGGGTCAAGCCCGGCTGGCCGGTTTGGTTTATTCGGCGGCCAGCCGGCGCGCCGAGCGCACGCCGTCGGCAAGACTCGAAACCAGCGCCGCAACGCCCGGCACGGTTGCCGGCGTGGCCTTGCCGTCCTTGTCGAGGCTTTTGGCCAGAACCTCGACCAGCGCCGAGCCGACCACGACGCCGTCCGCGCCTTGCGCGATGGCGCGCGCGCGCGCCGCATCACGCACCCCGAACCCGACCGCGATCGGCAGATCAGTGTGCCGCTTGATGCGCGCGACTGCCTGCGCCACGCGATCGGCATCGGGCGAGGCGGCGCCGGTGATGCCCGTGATCGACACGTAATAGACGAAACCCGACGTGTTCTGCAGCACGGTCGGCAGGCGCTTGTCGTCGGTCGTCGGCGTCGCCAGGCGGATGAAATTCATTCCCGCCTTCAATGCCGGCTTGCAGAGTTCGTCGTCTTCCTCGGGCGGCAGATCCACCACGATCAGGCCGTCGACGCCGACCCCGATCGCGTCCGACAAAAACCGCTCAACCCCGTGGACATAGATCGGATTATAATAGCCCATCAGCACGATCGGCGTCTGCTGGTCGGTCTTGCGAAACCCGCGCACGAGCTCGAGCGTCTTGCGCAGGGTGGTTCCGCTTTTCAGCGCGCGCATGCCGGCGGCCTGAATGGTCGGGCCGTCCGACATCGGATCGGAGAACGGCATGCCGATCTCGATGACGTCAGCGCCCGCTTTCGGCAAGGCCGAGATGATCGCGAGCGAGGATTCGGGATCGGGATCGCCCGCCATCAGGAACGTCACGAGAGCGGCGCGGCCTTCCTTCTTCAGGTCCGCAAACCTCCTGTCGATACGCGTCGTCACAGCGCGCCCCCCAGATGCTGGGCAACCGAGGCAAGGTCCTTGTCGCCGCGGCCGGACAGATTGACGACCATGAGATGGTCCTTCGGTTTCCCGGGCGCGAGATCGAGCACCTTGGCGATCGCGTGCGCAGGCTCGAGCGCGGGAATGATGCCCTCCAGCCGGCTGCAGAGCTGGAACGCATTGAGCGCCTCGTCGTCGGTCGCCGACAGATAGGTCACGCGCTTCATGTCGTGCAGCCAGGAATGTTCGGGCCCGATGCCGGGATAATCGAGACCGGCGGAGATCGAGTGCGCATCCTTGATCTGGCCGTCGTCGTCCATCAGCAGATAGGTGCGGTTGCCGTGCAGCACGCCGGGCCGGCCGCCGGAGAGCGAGGCCGCGTGCAGGCCGGTGGCAAGCCCGTGGCCGGCCGCTTCGACGCCGTAAATCTCGACCTGCGCATCGTCGAGGAAGGGGTGAAAGAGCCCCATCGCGTTCGAGCCGCCGCCGATGCAGGCGACGAGCGAGTCCGGCAGGCGTCCCTCGGCCGCCATCATCTGCTCGCGCGTCTCGCGTCCGATCACCGACTGGAAATCGCGCACCAGCATCGGATAGGGATGCGGACCCGCGACCGTGCCGATGCAATAGAACGTGTTCTCGACATTGGTCACCCAGTCGCGCAGCGCCTCGTTCATCGCGTCTTTCAGCGTCTTCGAACCGGACTCGACCGGGCGCACTTCCGCACCCAGCATGTTCATGCGGAACACGTTCGGCTTCTGCCGCTCGACGTCCACCGCGCCCATATAGACCACGCAGTCGAGCCCGAAGCGCGCGCACAGCGTCGCGGTCGCAACGCCGTGCATACCGGCTCCGGTCTCGGCGATGATGCGCTTCTTGCCCATGCGGCGCGCCAGCATGATCTGGCCCAGCACATTGTTCACCTTGTGCGCGCCGGTATGGTTGAGCTCCTCGCGCTTGAGATAGATTTTCGCGCCGCCGCCCTGCGCGGACGCCGCACGCAGATGCTCGGTCAGGCGTTCCGCGTAATAGAGCGGGCTCGGCCGTCCGACATAATGCGCGAGATAGCCCTCCATCTCTTTCTGGAACGCGGGATCGTGGCGCGCCTCGGCATAGGCCTTTTCGAGATCGAGGATCAGCGGCATCAGCGTCTCGGCGACGAAGCGGCCGCCGAACATGCCGAACTTGCCGGTCTCGTCCGGGCCGGTGCGGAAGGAATTGGGCTGCTGGACGGTCATGCGTTACTCGCAACTTTCATCGTTTGCGCACGGGCATAGCCCTCCCGCGCGGCGCGCACAAAGGCACGAATTTTATCAGGGTCCTTCTCCCCCGGCCCGCGCTCCACGCCGGAGGAGACGTCCACGCCGGGCGCCCCCGTAATGGCCAGCGCCTCGGCGACATTGCCGGCATCGAGGCCACCGGAAAGCATGAATGGAACGGCCGGATCAAGACCTTTCAGCAGGGCCCAGTCGAACGAGCGGCCGAGCCCGCCCGGCCGGGTCGCGCCGCGCGGGGGCCGCGCGTCGAACAGGAGTCGGTCGGCAACCTTCTCATACAGGCGGATGGGGGAGAGATCGGCGCGCTCGGCGATCGGCAGCGCCTTCATCACCGGCAGGCCGAAGCGCGAGCGCACCACCGCGACGCGTTCGGGCGTCTCATGGCCGTGAAGCTGAAGCAGGCCGGGCTTGAGGCTCTCGACGATGCGCTCGAACGTCGCGTCGTCGGCGTCGACGGTCAGCGCCACTTTGACGGCGCGGCCTTCGGCCTGCGCGCCAAGCGAACGGGCGGCCTCGTAGCCGATATTGCGTGGCGACGGCGGAAAGAACACGAAGCCGACCATGTCGGCGCCGGCGGTCAGCGAGGCGTCAAGCGCCTCAGGCGTTCTCAGGCCGCAGATTTTGACGAGGAGAGTCATTGCTAATTTCTATACCGGGCAATCGGCTTTGTCGCGTTCACGATTGCACGAGCCGCCACACCAGCATCGCCGCGGCGAGGTCCTCGATCGCGGTGCCGACCGACTTGAACAGCGTGATCTCGTCCGCCGTTTGACGGCCCGGCATCGTGCCGCGGCACAGGTCAAACAGGTCGGCCTGGATGTCGCTCTCTTTCAGCACGCCGCGCGATAGCGGATCGACAATGTCCCCCGCCTCTTTCATTGCGCCGGCCCGCGTATCCACGAAAACGCGCGCGCGCCGGACCGCATCGTCGTCGGCCTCGCGCATCTTCGGCGTGAAGCCGCCGACGAGATCGACATGCGCGCCCGCCTTCAGCCATGCGCCGCGGACCAGCGGTTCCGCCGAAAGCGTCGCGCAGGAGACGATATCGGCCTCCCGCACGGCCGCCGCCAGATCGTCGGCAACCGTGATCTCGACCGCGCCGAAGTCGTCGTCGCGCAGCAGTCTGGCCAGTTGCTCGGCCCGCACGCGGGTGCGGTTCCAGAGCGTCACGCGACTGATCGGGCGCACGCTCATGTGCGCGCGGATGAGCCGCGGCGCCAGCGCGCCGGCTCCGATCATCACGAGTTGGGTAGCGTCGGCGCGCGCAAGATAACGCGCGGCCAGAGCGGAAGCCGCCGCCGTACGCCAGGCGGTGAGCACCCGACCGTCGATCATCGCCAGCGGCTCGCCGGTATCGCCCGACAGGAGCAGATATTGCCCGTAGAGCGACGGCAGCCCGACCTTGAGATTGTCCGGGAAAACGGTGACGATCTTGCAACCCAGATAACGCGGGCCGGGGCCTCCCGATCCGGTCCAGGCCGGCATCAGCAGGAGCGTGGCGTCGGCGCCTGCCTGCGGGATTGTATGATGATGGCGCACGGGCACGGCGATGTCGCTGCGAAACGCTTCGGCCAGCGCCTCGATCAGCGGACTGAACCGCAGAAGGCGCGACAGTTCCGCGGCGTCGACGATGCGCATCGGGCGGCCCGGTCCGGCGGTCACTGGACGGGCGGCTGCAGCGACATGCGGGTCACGCCGGCAGGCGGCGGGCTTTGGGACACACGATCATCGGGCAGATCGAGCCGGGTCGTGAGGGTCTCGACCTCGCGCCGCAACCCGGCCATCTCGTTTCGCAGACCGCGCGTGGCGCGCCGGTAGCGTCCCTGCCGCAGCCAGGCGGCAAAGCCGCCGAGCACGACGCCCGCGATCAGGGTCACGAAGATCAGAAGGAATAGCGGCATCCGCAGCGAGACCGCCGGCTGCGCGGGCTCGAACGGATCGAACGAGACGGTCACGACCTCGCGGTTGGCAACCGCGAACATGATCAGCACGATCGCAAGCGGAATGAGGAGACCGAAAAATACGACCCTGCGCAGCATGTCATCCCTGTCCCGTCACGGCCGCGCGGCAACGTCCGCTGCGCCCGCTGCACGCCGACGCCGACGCCGGTCGCGGCCGCCGGCTCAGTCGGGTTCCTTGTTCAGGCGTTCACGCATTTCCTTGCCGGTCTTGAAGAAGGGCACGCTCTTCTTGTCGACCGACACATGCGCGCCGGTGCGCGGATTACGGCCGGTGCGTGCCGGACGATGCTTGACCGAGAAGGCGCCGAAGCCGCGAAGCTCGACCCGGTCGCCGCGCGCAAGCGCCGCGGTGATCTCGTCGAGGATCGCATTGACGATGTTTTCCACGTCCCGCTGGTAGAGGTGGGGATTTTGCGCCGCGATATGCTGTACAAGCTCGGACTTGATCATCGTCGTTACCCAAAACGCCTCATGTCATATCGACAGGTCTGCTCATATCGACAGGTCTGCCGATCGATGCCAGTTCCGCATTGGTGAAATCGCACCCGGCTTTCAGTCACTGGTCACAGGGTGCCAAAGCGCCAATAGACCGTCAAGGTTGAGTCGCTCGGCCGCGGTCCACGCACCGGACACCTCCAGCTGCCGCGCGAGGCCGGACAGACCGACGCCATCGAGCATCGCCACCGCCGCGACATGCAGGAAGGGAAAATCGCTCAACCGCGAGCGAAGATTATAATCCCGGACCGGGGTCGTCGCCGGTATCTGCTTCTCGCGCGCGAGATAGGCGACCGCGGTCTTCTCGTTGCCGAGTTCGTCGACGAGCCGCAGATCGATCGCCTGCCGGCCGGTGAAAATACGCCCGTCGGAGACCCTCACGAGATTGTCGTCGCTCAGCTTGCGGCGGTCACGCACCAGGTTCTTGAACCAGTCATAAGAATCCATGACGACGGCCGCGAGCGCGGCGCGCGCCTCCGGACTCGTCGGCTCGTAGCCGCTCGGCGCCGCCTTGAGCGGCGAGGACTTGACGTTCTCGACATTGACGCCGACCGTCTTCAGCAGCTCGTAGAAATTCGGATACTGGACCAGCACGCCGATGGAGCCGACCAGGGACGCGCTCTGGGCGACGATGTGGTCGGAGGCGAGCGCTGCGATATAGCCGCCGGACGCCGCCAGCCCGTCGACCACGACGACCATCGGCTTCTTCTCTTTCAGCTGCATGAGCGCGTCGTGCAGTTGCTCCGCGCCGGCGGTGGTGCCGCCGGGGCTGTCGATATGCACGATCACGGCGCGGGCCTGCGAACGGCCCAGGCGCTCCAGCGCCTCCACGCGCTGCAGGTCGGTGCGGATCAGCCCGCTGATACGAATGCGCGCAATCGCCCCGGCCGTGCCGCCGGACAGGTCGGAAATGGCGCGCGGGGTCACCAGCGCCAGCGCCGCAATGGCGCCTGCGATCAGCACGATCGTGAAAACCCGCCAGAATGTCAGCTTGCGGCGCATCCGGCGGCGATCGACGATATAATCGGCATCGAGCGACATGACTGGCCTCCGTCGAGGGGCGCCATCCTGCAGCGCCGGGGTCGAGAATCAGTGCCGGGACTGCTCTGATTATGAATAAAAATGTCGAAACAAAGAGCCCCGGTTTTGACCACCGGGGCTCCTGATTTTTCGGGGTGGCGCGGCTGATCGGGGTCAGTCGGCCTTTTCGTCCTCGGCCTTGTCGCCGCCCGCACGCTTGAGTGCGGTGCCCAGGATGTCGCCGAGCGTCGCGCCGGAATCCGAGGAGCCGTATTGCGCGATGGCCTCCTTCTCCTCCTGCACTTCGAGCGCCTTGATCGAGACCGCGATCTTGCGGGCCTTGCGGTCGAACTGCGTCACGCGCGCATCGACCTTCTGACCGACCTGGAAGCGCTCGGACCGCTGATCGGCGCGGTCGCGGGCGAGATCGGCGCGGCGGATGAAGGTCTCCAGCTCGACGCCGGCGATGCGTACGTCGATGCCGCCTTCCTTCACGCCGACCACCTCGCAGGTCACGACATCGCCCTTCTTCAGGTCGCCAGCCGCGCCTTCGGTCATCGGATCGCCGCCCTGGAGCTGCTTGATGCCGAGCGAGATGCGCTCCTTCTCGACATCGACGTCGAGAACGGTCGCCTTCACCATGTCGCCCTTCTTATATTCCTCGATCACCTGCTCGCCCGGACGCTTCCAGTCGAGGTCGGACAGATGGACCATACCGTCGACGTCGCCGTCGAGGCCGAGGAACAGACCGAACTCGGTCTTGTTCTTGACCTCGCCTTCGACGATCGAGCCGGGCGGGTACTTCTCGACGAAGACCTCCCAGGGATTGCGCATGGTCTGCTTGAGACCGAGCGAGATGCGGCGCTTGACCGGATCGACTTCGAGGATCTGGACTTCCACCTCCTGCGAGGTCGAGACGATCTTGCCGGGATGGACGTTCTTCTTGGTCCAGGACATTTCGGAGACGTGGATCAGGCCCTCGATGCCCGGCTCCAGTTCCACGAACGCGCCGTAGTCGGTGATGTTGGTCACGCGGCCCTTGAAGCGGGCGCCGACCGGATATTTCGCCTCGATGCCCTGCCAGGGGTCGTCGAGCAATTGCTTCATGCCGAGCGAGATGCGGTGCGTCTCGTGGTTGATCTTGATGATCTTCACCTTCACCTGCTGGCCGATATTGAGCACCTCGGTCGGGTGATTGACGCGCCGCCAGGCGATGTCGGTGACGTGCAGGAGGCCGTCGATGCCGCCAAGGTCGACGAACGCGCCATAATCGGTGATGTTCTTGACCACGCCGTCGATGACCTGGCCTTCCTCGAGATTCTGGACCAGCTCCTGGCGTTGCTCGGCGCGGGTCTCTTCGAGAACCGTACGGCGGGAGACGACGATATTGCCGCGGCGGCGATCCATCTTCAGGATCTGGAACGGCTGGTTGACGTTCATCAGCGGCGTGACATCGCGGATCGGACGGATGTCGACCTGCGAGCGCGGCAGGAACGCCACGGCGCCGTCGAGATCGACGGTGAAGCCGCCCTTGACCTGATTGAAGATGACGCCGGTGACCTTCTCGTTGTTCTTGAAGGCCTGTTCCAGCTTGCCCCAGCTTTCCTCACGGCGCGCCTTGTCGCGCGAGAGCACGGCTTCACCGAGCGCATTCTCGACGCGTTCCAGATAGACCTCGACCTCGTCGCCGACCTTGATCTCGGTGCCGCGGCCGGGTCCGGTGAATTCGCGCAGCGCGACGCGCCCTTCGGTCTTCAGTCCGACGTCGATGACGGCGACATCCTTTTCGATGCCGACGACGATGCCCTTGACGACCGATCCTTCCTGCATGTGGCCATGCGTGAAGGACTCTTCGAGCATCTTCGCAAAATCGTCGCGCAAGGGCGCGGTAGCGGTGGCAGCCATAGAAACTCCTGAAGCGGTGTCGCCGGCGGTTGGTGTCATGGGCGTTCCGGACGCACGGGCCAAAGGTCCCGCAAGACCTGTGGCAACCGCCGCAAGCGGCGGGCCGGCGCGTTCAGCCGTTCGATCGGAACGATGGTTTGGTCCGGTGCCTCCGGAAGAGGCGGCGGAACGGGCTATCCTCCAAAGCGAAAGCCGGTTAGGCCGGCTTTCGGCCCGCTCGGACGGCCTCGACAATGTCGATGGCGGCCCGGACGGCAGGGTCTATAGCCAAATGCGTCGTATCCAGCAAGTGCGCGTCCGGCGCCTGCCGGAGCGGGGCGACCGCCCGGCCGGTGTCGCGCGCGTCGCGGGCGAGGATGTCGGCCAGCACGGCCGCTTCGTCGGACGCCTCGCCGCGGCCCTGCAGTTCGAGCAGGCGCCGCCGGGCGCGCTCCTCGGGCGTCGCGGTCACGAAGATTTTCACGTCGGCATCCGGCGCGATAACTGTTCCGATGTCGCGACCGTCGATGACGGCGCCGGGTCTGGTGCGGGCGAAGCTGCGCTGGAACGCGATCAACGCCTCGCGCACCTGCGGAATGGCCGCGACCTGGGAGGCCGCTTTGGCCACGTCATCGCCCTTGAGCGCGCTTGCGGGATAACGGCCGGGCTCGAACGCCCGCGCGGCGGCGACCGCCGCGTCGCGGTCCGCAGGATCGCGCCCGCCCTCGATCACCGCCTTCGCCACGCCGCGATAAAGGAGCCCGCTGTCGAGATGCCGCAGGCCGTAATGCGCGGCGAGACGCTTGGCAATCGTACCCTTGCCCGAAGCCGCCGGTCCGTCGATGGCGATGATCATGACAGGTCCGCCCCGAGCCGCCGCATCAGGCCGGCAAAGTCCGGGAAGCTCGTGGCGATGAAGGCCGCATCGTCGACCGCGACCGCCCGGTCGCTGGCAAGTCCCATGACCATCGCCGACATTGCCAGCCGGTGATCCATGTGCGTGGCGACCGTGCCGCCGCCCGGCGTGCGGCCGCGGCCATGCACGATCAGGTCGTCGCCCTCGATCTCGGTCTCCACGCCGTTGACGCGCAGCATGTCGGCGGTCGCCGCCAGGCGATCGGATTCCTTGACGCGCAGCTCATGCAGGCCGCGCATGCGCGTGACGCCTTCCGCAAACGAGGCGGCCACGGCGAGGATGGGATATTCGTCGATCATCGAGGGCGCGCGCGCCGCCGGCACCTCGACGCCGCGCAGCGCGGATGCCCGCACGCGCAGGTCCGCCATGTCCTCGCCGCCGTCGTTGCGTCGGTCCAGTATCTCGACCCCGGCACCCATCTCGCGCAGCGTCTCGAACAGTCCCGTGCGCAACGGGTTCAGCATGACGCCATCGAGCACGATGTCGGAACCCGGAACGATCAGGGCCGCCACCAGCGGAAACGCGGCCGAGGAGGGATCGGCTGGCACCCGGATCGCGGCCGGCGACAATTCGGGCTGGCCTTCGAGCGTAATGCGGCGACCGTGTTCGCCATGCGGGGCGACCCTGACCTGCGCGCCGAAATGCCCGAGCATTTTCTCGGTGTGATCGCGCGTGGCCTCCTTCTCGATCACCGTGGTCATGCCCGGCGCACCGAGCGCGGCCAGCAATACCGCCGATTTCAGTTGCGCGGACGCCGCCGGCGGCTCGTAGACGATCGGACGCGGATCGCGCGCCCCGATCAGGGTGAGCGGAAGATCGCTGCCACCTGAGCCGCGCGCCACCGCCTGCGCGCCCATCCGCATGAGCGGTTCGAGCACGCGCTTCATCGGCCGCTTGCGCAGCGAGGCGTCACCGTCGAATATGGCTGCGATCGGACAGCCGGCAACCGCGCCCATGACAAGACGGCAGCCAGTCCCGGAATTCCCGAAATCGAGCACGTCACGCGGCTCGGCAAATCCGCTTACGCCGGTGCCGCGGACGCTCCAGGCCCCCTCGCCCTCGCGGGCGACCTGTGCGCCCAGCGCCCGCATCGCCTTGGCGGTATTGATCACGTCCTCGCCCTCGAGCAGGCCGGCAATCCGGCTTTCGCCGACGGCGAGCGCCGCCAGAATCAGCGCCCGATGGGAAATCGATTTGTCGCCGGGCACGCGCACGCGCCCGTTCAGGGCGCCGGAACGACGTGCAGCGAGCGGCTGGAGGGAGGCGGCGTGGGTCACGGACGTGCTTTCCGGGTCGGCAGGAGCGCCCTCCTAACATGATGGCCTTCGGCGCGTCACCGGCCTCGGCCCCGCGCCGCCGCGCATGGGGCCGCGTGGCGGCACAGCACAGGATGCCTCCCGCAGGCGCCATCCATGCCGCACAGGGACCTGCCGCGACCCTGCCGCCCGGAAACTCTATTGACAGCCGGCGATGGAGCGGCCAAGTGAAGCGCCGATTTTCCCGGCTTCCGAGGATTCACCCGTGGCAAAGCCAGAGCTTGGCACCAAGCGCCTTTGCGGTTCCTGCGGCGCGAAATTCTACGATCTGAGCAAGAATCCGATCGTATGTCCGAAGTGCGGCACGGTGTTCGAGGTCGTGGTGCCGGTCAGCCGGGCGCGGTCCGACGCCGCGGGCAAGGCCGCCGCAGCCGCCGCCGCGGCTGGGGCCAGCAGCGCTGCCGCCATGACCAACGAAGTCGAGAGTCCCGAGACGGAGGGTGCCGAGTTCGTTTCGCTGGAGGATGCGGACGCCGAGGCGCAGGGCAAGTCGAAAGCCGCTGCCGACAGTGACGAGGTGCCCGATACCGACGACATCGAGGTCGAAGACGACGAGACCATGGACGACGCCGCGTTCATCGAGGAAGAGGAAGGCAGCGACGACGTCACCGACATCATCGGCGACGGCATCGAAAAGGAAGACGAGACTTAAGGTCGCTCCGGAAGTATGGTAGGCGACCTGCCGCGGACGCGGCATCGGGGCCATAGCTCAGCTGGGAGAGCGCTTGCATGGCATGCAAGAGGTCGGCGGTTCGATCCCGCCTGGCTCCACCAATTTCCCCCACCGCGACCGCCGATCGGACATGGCCCGTTTTCTGAAACCCGTTCTTTGGAAATTCAGTTCGGCCGGCGGCGCTCGTCCTGCAGCCGCGTACGGCAGCCAGTCCATGGCGTCATAAGGCGGAACCGGCGCGCCGCAGGTACGCTTCTTGAACACCAAACCGCATCCGCCCATATTATGGGCGTGACCGGGCAGGTCTGCCCGGTCACGGGGGCGCCTTGCGAGGGCCCCGTCAAAGTCGCTTGTTTGAAAGGGCTTTGCGATGTCCCGAGTGCCATCGTTATCCAGTCCGTTTCTGCTGGGCTTCGACGATATCGAGCGTGCGCTCGACCGCGTCGCCAAAGCCGCCGACGGATACCCACCCTACAATATCGAGCGTCTGGCGCGCGACGACCACAATCCGGAGCGTTTGCGCATCACGCTTGCCGTTGCGGGTTTCACAATCGACCAGCTCGACGTGACCGTCGAGGAAAGCCAGCTCGTGATCCGCGGTCGCCAGACCGAGGACAAGAGCCGGCAATATCTGCACCGCGGCATTGCCGCGCGCCAGTTCCAGCGCACCTTCGTGCTGGCCGAGGGGATGAATGTGCTGGGTGCGGATCTGAAGAACGGTCTGCTTTCGATCGATCTCGCGCGTCCGGAGCCGGAACGCGTCGTGCGCACGATATCGATCACGCCGCACGATTAACGATGGAACCGTGCCTCGCAGGAGGCATTGAGGAAGAAGGGAGTCGAGTCCATGACCAACGACCCTGAAACCACCAAGACCGTGATGTCCGCGCAGGCTTTTGCCGGGCTCGGCGACGGAGAGATCGCATACGTCAAGCCGATCATGTCGGAGGACGTGAATGAGCTTTATCCGGGTGCGCCCCCGATGCAGCCGGGTATGAGGCTGTTCGCCCTGCACGCGGCGGACGGCACGCCGATCCTGCTCACCGATACGCGCGAAGCCGCGATCGCGAACGCCTGGAGCCAGGAACTGGAGATGGTCAGCGTCCACTGACGAGGCCGGGCGGCAACGCCGCCGACGGTCAGGCCGCGGCGGAGGACGGCAGCGTCAATACCGCATAAAGCGCTTCGCTGTCGCGCGATTCACGCAGCTTGTGGGCAATTTCCGGATCGCGCAGCAGACGCGCCACCTGGGCGAGCGCCTTGAGGTGATCGGCCCCCGCACCTTCGGGGGCGAGCAGGAGGAAAATCAGGTCCACCGGCTGGCCGTCGAGCGATTCGAAGTCGATCGGTCGCTCGAGCCGCGCGAACAGGCCGAACAGGCGTTCGAGCTTCGCCAGCTTGCCGTGCGGGATCGCGATGCCGTGGCCGATTCCCGTCGAGCCGAGCTTTTCCCGCTGCAACAGCGTCTCGAAAATCACACGCTCGTTCTGGCCGCACAGCGTAGCCGCGCGCGCGGCAAGCTCCTGGATCGCCTGCTTCTTGCCATTGACCTTGAGCGCGGGAATCACCGCGCTCGGCGTGACAAAATCGATGAGCGGCATTGGAAACGGGTCCGAAAGGTCCGTGTCAGTGTTTGTTAACGATGCTATCGGGAGGCGGCGGACCATAAGGACCACCTGCCGTGGCGTCAATGGGTTTTGATGACGTGAACCGGCTGTATTTTGCAGCAATGCCAAGACATGAATCTGGAATTATTAATTCCAGATTTTTTAGAAAAATCTTATTCCATTCCGATATCCGCGCATGCTGCGGCTGCGCCGTGCGGCATCCGCCGATGCGCTGATATGCAGGTCCTGCCGCGCGGCATGCACAATCGCGATCAATAGGGAACATACGCAGATCGTTTCAGCGCACAAGCGCGACCGCCTGCTTGTCGCGCCGCCTTTGTACCGATGAGGGGATGCGCATCGCCTCGCGATATTTCGCGACCGTGCGGCGCGCAATGTCGATTCCGCTTTCGCGCAGTTTGTCGACGATCATGTCGTCTGAGAGAATGGCCTCCGGCGCTTCGGCGTCGATCATGATCTTGATGCGGTGGCGCACCGATTCGGCCGAATGCGCTTCGCCGCCGTCGGCGGCCGCAATCGCCGACGTGAAGAAATACTTCAGTTCGAAGATGCCGCGGCTTGTCGCCATGTATTTGTTGGCGGTCACGCGCGACACCGTCGATTCATGCATCGAGATCGCATCCGCCACCGTCTTGAGGTTGAGCGGGCGCAGGTGCTGGACGCCGTGCGTCAAGAACGCATCCTGCTGTTTCACGATCTCGGTGGCAACTTTCAGGATCGTGCGGGCGCGCTGATCGAGCGCGCGGATCAGCCACGTCGCCGATTGCAATTGCTCGGCGAGGTAGGATTTGTCCTGGGCGTTCGCCGCCGTCTTCGAAACACGGGCGTGATAGCTCTGGTTCAGCAGAACCTTCGGCAGCGTGTCCGAATTAAGCTCGACCGCAAACGTCCCGTCCGGGACCTGCCGCACGAAAACGTCGGGCACGATCGGCTGGACCGACGTCGAGCCGAAGGCGAGGCCCGGCTTGGGATTGAGTCGCCTGATCTCCGCGATCATGTCGGCGAGGTCCTCGTCGCCGACCGCACACAGCTTGCGCAGCGACGCATAATCGCGCCTGGCGACCAGATCGAGATTGACCAGCATGGTCTGCATCGCCGGATCGAGACGGTCGCGCTCGCGCAACTGGATGGCCAGGCACTCGGTGAGCGAGCGCGCGCACACGCCGGCCGGCTCGAAAGTCTGCAGGATTTCGAGGACAGTCTCGACCTCGGCAAGCGGCGCGCCGAGCCTGTCGGCGATCACCGCAAGATCGCCGCTGAGATAGCCGGTCTCGTCGACGAGATCGATGAGGTATTGCCCGATCATCCGCCGAGCGGGATCGCTGACCCCAAGCGCGAGCTGCTCGGCCAGATGCTCGGCCAGCGTCTGCTCGGCGGAGACGAAGGCCTCAAGATTGTAATCGGGGTCGTCGCGTCCGCCGGAGCCGACGCTCGCCCATTCCGAATAGGCGGCGACCGTGTCGTCCTGGCGGACCGTGCCTGCGCCCTGCCCGGCGTCGTCGGGGAAAACGTTGTCGAGGCGCGTACCGAGCTGCTCCTCGATCACGCCGCGGCTCGTCTCCAGCTCGCCACCCATCCATTCGTCGCCCCCCGACCCTTCTTCGGCGGCAAAAGCCGGCTCCGCATCGGTCGGCTCCAGTTCGGACGCGGCGGCATCATTGTCGCCGGCGCGCTCCAGAAGCGGATTGCGCTCAAGCTCCTGCTCGACATAGGCGGCCAGATCCAGGTTCGAGAGCTGCAGCAGCTTGATGGCCTGCATCAGCTGCGGCGTCATCACCAGCGCCTGGGTCTGGCGGAATTCGAGTCGGGGCGTCAGGGCCATGGCGCCCTTTTAGACATTCGGCACGATTTGTGCATGTAGAAAATCGGCTAGAAATCGGTCGAGCGGCGCGGACGGTAAATCGCCTTCGGCGCCTCGCGTACCGCAGGTTACCCTAGAGGCGGAATTCCTCGCCGAGATAGAGGCGACGGACGTCGGGGTTGTTCACGATTTCCTCGGTCTGGCCCTCCATCAGGACCTCGCCGGAATAGAAAATATAGGCCCGGTCGGTCAGGCCGAGCGTCTCGCGCACATTATGGTCGGTGATCAATACCCCGATACCGCGATAGGTCAGGTGTTTGACCAATTGCTGGATGTCGCCCACCGCGATGGGATCGATGCCCGCGAACGGCTCGTCCAGCAGCATGTAATTGGGCCGCGACGCCAGCGCGCGGGCGATTTCCACGCGGCGGCGCTCGCCGCCCGACAGCGCGATGGTCGGCGTCTTGCGCAACCGGGTGATGCTGAATTCCTCCAACAGCGAATCCAGATCGTATTCACGACGCTTGCGGTTCGGCTCCACGACCTCGAGCACCGATCGGATATTGTCCTCGACATTCAGGCCGCGGAAAATCGATGCTTCTTGCGGCAGATAACCGATCCCGAGCCGCGCGCGCTGATACATGGGCAGCGGCGTCACGTCGTAACCGTCGAGCTCGATGCTGCCGCTGTCGGCCTTGATCAGGCCGGTGATCATGTAAAAAACGGTCGTCTTGCCGGCGCCATTGGGCCCGAGCAGCCCCACCGCCTCGCCGCGCCGGACATACAGGCTCGTGCCTTTGACGACCTTGCGGCTGCCGAAACTTTTTTCAAGGCCGTGGGCGGCCAGATAACCCTGTCGGCCGGGAAGCCGCGCAGGCGCGCTCGTGCGCCGCGGCTGGCGCGCGGATGCAGGCTCCTCGGCCCGTGCCGGTCGGCTGCCGTTGCCGCGTCCGCTGTAAAGCTGTTCCAGCTCGGCGCGCCAAGCTTGCGACGATTTCTTCCGTTTCGGCCCGGACCGGCGGCGGCTTCCGAAAAGGCGAAGGACAAGGTCGAGCACGTGGCCTCAGGGCTGACGGTCGATGGGGCGGGTCATAATCCGTGCCGGGACGGCTTTCAACAAAAGCGCGCGCAGTCAGTAAATCCCGCGCGGGGCCACGGGCCGGGCCCGCTCCTGCGCGGCGCTCGGGGCCGGCCGCGCCGCCGGGGCCGGCGCCGTCTCGGTATCCTTCGGACGCTCCCGGGCGTCCTTGGCCGGCTCCTTGCCCGCCGGCTTGTCAGTGCTGCTCGGAACGAACAGGCCCTGCACGCGCCCCTTGCCCGATTCGACGCGCGCGGCGCCCGTCGTCATGTCCACCACCAGCCGGTCGCCGCGCAGCACGTTCTGGCCGTGCGTGACGACGACGCTTCCGGCCAGCGTGATGGTGTTCGACTTCATATCGAAAATGCCGGTATCGCCAGTCGCCGTCTGATCCTTCTGGGTGACGACGACCCCGCCGCGCGCCTCAAGCCGGCGGATCGATTGCTGCCCGCCGGGCCCGGGCTTGGCCGCCTTCATGGCGCCGGCCTTGTTCTCCTGATCGTAGAACACCAGCAGCGACTTGCAGCGCATCGTCGTGTCGCCCTGGACCACGTTGACGTTGCCCACGAAGGTCGCGACCTTGTCCTTGTCGCGTACCTCGAGCGAGGCTGCTTCGATCTGCACCGGCTTGTCGCGGTTCTGGGAGAAGCCCTGCAGGGCGTTCGGAATGCCCTGCTGACCGAAAGTCGGCACGCTCGCGGCAATTGCGAGTCCGACGCCCAGTACGATCGTCCGCAAGCTCGTCATTGCGCCGCGGCCTCCTGCGAAACCGGCGCCTGCGGCTGCCCCTTGTTCTGCTCCGCATTCTGTTCTTTCTGTTCCTTGGCCCCCGCGGGCGGATCGAGCATCAGCGTCATCGCGACCCCGCCGTCAAAACGCAGCAATTCGCCGGCATTGAGGACTTCGAGCCGGTTCGCATTGAGCGTGCCCTTGAGCATTTTCACTTCCACCGGCTTGTCGGAGACGATGTTCCCCTTGCGGATATCGACTACCGCTTCCGCAAGACGCGCTTCGTAGCCTGTCGTCGATGTCAGACGGATGCCGGGCCCGAGCGTCAGGATTTCCGATTTCGTATTGTAGACGCCGCCGGTCGAAAGCATCTCGACCGCGCTCTTGTCCTGCATGTCGATCTTGGCGCGCAGGTCCTTCAGCTCGACGATATCGGGCCGCGCCAGATCCTGCGCGGCGGCCCGGGCATTGACCTCGTAGGCGCGCGAATCGCGCGTGAAGCCCGCAAGCCGCGGCGACTCCATGGTGATCTTGCTGCCGGAAATCACGAGCGTGCCGAGATCGCTGGGCAGCTTGTAGAGAAGGCGCATCGGGTTGAAATAGGTCATTCCCAGAATGACCGCCGCCGCGAGACCGAGACCGGCCGGAATGAGAATGCGCAGCAGGCGCACGTTGCGGCTGTGCCGCTGGGCGCCGCGGAATGCGCGTTCGCTGCCGCCGCCCTGCGCCATGAAGCCGGGCTCGGCGACCTCGTCCGACCGTGTATAGACCATGCGGTTCATGGCACCCTGGCTAGGCTGGACAAAGCGCAGCTATGCGCATCCGACTTCTACGCGCATCGATACCAACGCGCATCCGACATCGAGGCCACAGACGCACCGGACAGGCCGCGGAGAATCGCCGGTATGTCAGTATTCTATGATCCCCTGAGCGAAAAATCCCTACGCCACTAAGACGTTGAATATGGCCTTGAATGGGCGTCGCCGGCGCGGCAGGGCCGAAAATGCCGGTCAGGAGTGCGAAAAAATGTCCTCCGCCGCCCAGCCAGCCAGATCGAGCCGGGCGCGCGTCGGCAGGAACGTAAAGCAGGAGCGGGCCAGTTCGGCCCTGTCCTCCCGCACCAACAGCGTCTCCAGCCGGTCCTTGAGCGCGTGCAGATGCAGAACGTCGGAGGCGGCATAGGCCACCTGCGGCTCGGACAGCGTTTCGGAACCCCAGTCGGACAATTGCTGCTGCTTGGACAAATCGACCCCGAGCAAATCGCGCGTCACGTCCTTGAGGCCATGCTTGTCGGTATAGGTCCGCGCCAGGCGCGAAGCGATCTTGGTGCAGAATACCGGCTCCGGCATCACGCCGAAGGCGTGGAACAGGGCCGCGAGGTCGAAGCGCGCAAAATGGAAAATCTTCAGGATCGACCGGTCGGCGAACAGCCTGGTCAGATTGGGCGCGGCCCGCGCACCTGCCGGAATCTGCACGACGTCGGCACTGCCGTCCCCCGGCGAAAGCTGCACCACGCAGAGCCGGTCGCGATGCGGATCGAGGCCCATGGTCTCGGTGTCGATCGCCACGGCGGTCTTGTAGCGCGAGAGATCGGGAAGGTCGCCGCGATGCAAGCGGATCGTCATTGCTGGTTCGAGCCTTTCGGGCGCCTCTGGCAGGCTAATGTCCGCAGCCGGCCTGTGAGTCCGCCGACGAGGCTGTGATTATCAGTACTGTCGGCGATTGCGCAAGAATCGGCCCGCTCGGCGTATGCAGCGGATCACGACCGCATCCTGTCGTCGCAGCCTGCTATCGAGACTTGAGCCGCGGGACGATTTGTTGCAATCGAAATGCCCCGCCGCCTCGCGGTGGGGCCGATTCTCGCGGGCCCCTCCATCCGGCCCGACCTTCTTGACCAAGCGGAGACGGTAATGCGGTTGGCGGTGCTGGTCCTGTCTGTCCTTTTTCTTGCGGACGCGCCCGCGACGGCCATGGATGCCCGCTTCAAGGCCATGCTCAAGACGCTCGACCCGGAACTGCGGCTGGAACAGGTCTGCGATGCGGAGGCCATGCGCATGATCGGGAAAGACCGCAAGACCTACCGCCCGGACCGTGCGATGATCGGCGCGCTCGCCCGTCCGCAGGTCGACGGCGATACGATCGTCGGCTCGGGCGGCGCCTTCCGCAGCCGGGGCAAATGGTACGGCTTCTCGTTCACCTGCGAGGCCGCATCCGATCGCCTGTCGGTGCAGTCGTTCGATTTCAAGATCGGTGCGCCGATCCCCGAGGAAAAGTGGTCGGCCTACGGATTGTGGTGAGGGGCTCTCGCCCCCGCGCGGCGCAGGAACGACCGCGAAAGAAGAGTGGTGCCCAGGAGAGGACTCGAACCTCCACGGCTTGCGCCACTGGTACCTGAAACCAGCGCGTCTACCAATTCCGCCACCTGGGCAACGCGGCACACATAAGTGCCGCGGTTCGGCCTTGTCAATCGAAGAGGGTTGGTCTCTAACGGCGGCAGTTTTCGACCTGCCTTCGCGACCGCATGGAATAGCCCGATGAGCCTCCAGACCAGCACCGATACCCTCGTTACCATATTCGGCGGCTCCGGCTTCCTCGGCCGTCACCTTGTCCGTGCCTTGGCCCGGCGGCGCTACCGCATCCGGGTGGCCGTCCGCCGCCCGGACCTCGCCGGACACCTGCAACCATTGGGCACGGTCGGCCAGATCCACGCCGTCCAGGCCAATGTCCGCTACCCGGCCTCGATCGAGGCGGCCGTCCGGGGGGCTTCGGTCGTCATCAACTTGGTCGCGATCCTGTACGAGCGCGGGGCCCAGCGCTTCGACGTCGTCCACACCCTCGGGTCAGAGCGGGTGGCGCTTGCCGCGGCCGCCCATGGCGCGCGGGTGATCCATGTCTCGGCCATCGGTGCGGACGAAAATTCCGCTTCGGCCTATGCGCGGACCAAGGCGCAGGGCGAAAAGCTCGTGCTCGCGGCTGATCCCGGCGCCACGATTTTCCGGCCATCAGTCCTGTTCGGGCCGGAGGACGATTTCTTCAACCGCTTCGCCTCGCTCGCGCGCTTTACTCCGGCGCTGCCGCTGATCGGCGGCGGCGAACAGAAGTTCCAGCCCGTTTATGCCGCCGACGTCGCGGAAGCGGTCGCGCTGGCCGTCGACGGCAAGACCAAACCCGGCACGACCTACGAACTGGGCGGGCCGGAAGTGCGGACCTTCCGCCAGCTGATGGAATACGTGCTTGCGACCACGGGGCGCAAACGGCTGCTGGTACCGGTGCCGTTCGCGCTCGCCCGGCTGCAGGCGATGTTCCTTCAATTCCTGCCGAAGCCACTGCTGACGCCCGATCAGGTCGATCTTCTGCGCTACGACAACGTCGTGTCGGAGGAAGCCGTGCGCGAAGGCCGCACCTTCGCGGGACTGGGCATTGCGCCAACGACGCTGGAAGCGGTCGTGCCGAGCTACCTGTGGCGCTTCCGCAAGGCGGGACAATTCCAGACCGGCCAGGCCTGAAGTTGAGCCTCAGCCGCCGAGCGCAAGCCCGATCAGCCCGAGGGTGCCCACGACCACGCGCCACCATGCGAACAGCGCGAAGCCGTGACGCGTGACGTAGTCGAGGAACGTCTTCACCACGATGAAGCCTATGATGAACGAGCTGACGAAGCCGACGGCGACGATCAGCGTATTGTCGGCCGTCATCTGCCCGTAGCTCTTGTAGAGATCGTAGGCGAAGGCACCCGCCATCGTGGGCATGGCAAGGAAGAAGGAAAACTCCGCCGCCGAACGCTTGTCGGCGCCGAGCAGCATCGCCGAGACGATGGTCGCGCCCGAGCGCGACACACCGGGGATCATGGCAAGACACTGGAACACGCCGATCAGCAGATACATGCCGAGCGTGAACCGCGTCGCATCGTGATAGCGCGGCGACAGGTCGAGCTGGTCGACCCAGAGCAGGATCGCGCCACCCAGGATCAGCGTGAAGCACACGATCCAGGGATTGAACAGCACGCCCTTGATGATGGAATGGGCGGCCGCGCCGACGATCGCCGCCGGCAGGAAAGCCAGCAGCACGCCGAAGATGAAGCGGCGCGGAGCCGGATCGGAGAAGGCACCGATGAAGATGCGCCACAGCCTTGCAAAATAGATCGACAGGATGGCAAGGATGGCGCCGAGCTGGATCAGCACCACGAAGGTCTTGCCGAATTCGTCGTCGGAAAACCCGAAGAAGCGCTCGAGCAGCAGCAGATGGCCGGTCGAGGACACCGGCAGGAACTCGGTCAGCCCCTCGACAATGCCGAGAAATCCGGCCGTGAGCAGATCGGACAACATGATGCTCTCCGGGAAATAATGGATGGTGCCGCGGTAGGGTCCGCGCGGAAGGACGCTAGCTCTAGGTGATTTTACCCGGAACCGGGAGATATCATTTCTGTAAAGTCGCGCGCCCTCAACAGTTTGCCGCTTTTTCGCTTCTTTATAATTTAGCTTCCGGAACGATTCGCCCGCATGCTGACGCTTTTCCATCATCCGGTCTGCCCGCATTCGCGGTTCGCGCGCCTTGTGCTCGGCGAACTCGGCCTCGACGTGCGGCTCGCCGAGGAGCGGTTCTGGGAGCGACGCGACGATTTCCTGATGCTCAACCCGGCCGGCACGACGCCGGTGCTGGTCGAGGAGGGACGGCCCGCGGTTCCGGGCGCGGGCGTCATCGCCGAATATCTGGAGGAGACGCGCGGCGACATGCTGGGCCGTCACCGGCTGATGCCGGGAGACGCCTTCTCGCACGTCGAGGTCCGCCGTCTCATGTCCTGGTTCAACGACAAAATGTTCGACGAGGTGTCCGGCCCGCTGGTGCGCGAGCGCTTCTACAAGCGTCATATGCCGGCCGAGAAAGGCGGCGGGTCGCCGGACACCGAGATGATCCGTGCCGCGCGCACCAATATCCGGTATCATCTGGCCTATATCGGCTGGCTGATCGGCCGGCGCGACTGGCTTGCGGGCGAGCAGATGAGCTATGCCGACCTTGCCGCCGCCGCGCATTTTTCGGTGGTCGATTATTTCGGTGACGTACCTTGGAACGAAGACGAAACGGCGAAGAACTGGTATGCGCGAATGAAGTCGCGCCCCTCGTTCCGTCCGCTCCTGGCGGAAACGGTGACCGGCATCACGCCTTCGGCGACCTACGTCGACCTCGACTTCTGAGCGACGCCGGTGCGATCAAGGCCGCGCTGAAGGCGGAAGCGCTCCGGCATGGCTTCGATGCGTTCGGTGTCGCCGCGCCCGATTCCATTCCGCAGGCGGGGGACCGACTGCAGCATTTCCTGGCCGAAGGCTGCCACGGCGACATGGACTGGCTGGCGCGCCATGCCGAGCGCCGCGGCGATCCATATCAGCTCTGGCCGGATGTGCGCGCGGTCATCATGCTCGGCGTCAATTACGGGCCAGACCACGACCCGCTCGCCGTCCTCGCTACGAAAGACCGCGCCGCGATTTCGGTCTATGCTAAGAGTGACGACTATCACGACGTGATCAAGCCGCGCCTCAAGGCGCTCGCGCGCTTTCTGGTGGCGCAGGCCGGCGGCGACGTGAAGGTCTTCATCGACACCGCCGCGGTCATGGAAAAGCCGCTCGCCGCGCGCGCGGGCCTCGGCTGGCAGGGCAAGCACACCAACCTCGTCTCCCGCGAATTCGGCTCCTGGCTGTTCCTGGGCGCGATCTTCACCACGCTTGCATTGCCTGCCGACGAGCCGGTCGAAGACCATTGCGGCTCCTGTCGCGCCTGCCTCGACATCTGCCCGACGCGGGCCTTTCCCGCGCCCTATCGCCTCGATGCACGGCGCTGCATTTCCTATCTGACAATCGAGCACAAGGGACCGATCCCACGCGACCTGCGCCACGCCATGGGCAACCGAATCTACGGCTGCGACGACTGCCTTGCGGCCTGTCCGTGGAACAAGTTCGCGCAGCAGGGCTGCGACGCAAAACTTGTCGCGCGCGCGGCGTTGCGCGCTCCGGCGCTCGGCGATCTGGTGCGGCTCGACGATGCGCAGTTCCGCGCGCTGTTCGCAAAGACCGCGATCAAGCGCACCGGCCGCGACCGGTTCGTGCGCAACGTGCTGATCGCGATCGGCAACAGCGGCAACCACGCGTTCCTGCACGACGTCCGCGAACGGCTCGATGATCAGTCCGCCCTTGTGCGCGGAGCCGCGGTGTGGGCGCTGGCGCAGCTTGCCGATGCGTTGACCTTCGCGGATCTGGCGGCAGAGCATCGCACCGAGCCTGATCCCGACGTGCGCGCGGAGTGGGACGCTGCGGCCAAAGCGCACGCATCGCTCGCCCATCAATAGTCGTCCCCCCAGCGCACGTGGCGCAGGCGCGTGAACGCGGCGCGGTCGCGGCGCGATACGGCAACGTCGGCGATCCCCTCGTCACGGCACAGCTTCAGCATGAGGCCCGCCTTGCTCCGACGTGGCGGCGCAAGCACGCGCGCCTCGGCTTTCGCTACGGCAATGTGCGCACGCGCGACCGCCAGATACGAGAACTTTTCGTCCTCGAACGGCACCGCCGCGGCCTTGGCCAGCATATGGTCGCGCGAGCGCGGCAGGCGCGTCGCGAAATGGCACCAGTCCGGCTCCTGCAGCGGACAGGCACGCGCATGCGGACACGGTGCAAGGATGACGGCTCCGGCGGCGATCAGGCGCGCGCGGGCGGCGATGATGCGCCGGTAGCCGGCCGGCGTGCCGGGCTCCACAAGCACGAGCACGCCGCCGCACGCGTCCCAGAGCCGCGTCACGGCCTCCGAACAGGCCGCATCCGCAAGCTCGGCCAACACATAGGCGGCGATCACGAGATCGGACGGCGCAAGCGCAGCCTCAGTGCGCGCGAGGTCGCCAGGTGCAACCGCTGCATCGCGTAGCGCGGGATGGGCGCCCTCGCACGCAAGACGCCGCGCGAGATCGATAAAGACGGGACTGGCATCCGTCATGCGGATGGCGGTCAGTCCGGGATAATGCTCGCTCGCGGCCCAGCTCGCCGTGCCCGGCCCCGCGCCAGCATCGAGCAGCGTCTGCGGCGAAAAGTCGGATGCGCGGCGTCCGGTCTCCGCGAGCACCGCGGCGACGGCGGCGTAGGTCGCCGGCATGCGGGCGAGCGCATAGGCGAGCGCGGAGGCTTCGTCGGCGACGGCCGTATGGGAATTGCCGCCCGCGCGATAGATGTCGGAAAGGTGCGCGGCTTTGGCTGCGAGTGCCGCACGGGTGCGGCCTTCCAGTGCACGGTCGATCGCCGCGCGCAGCCCGGACGGCAAACTGGCGCTCATGACCGCGGCCTCACGGAATCAGGCAGGCCGCGTCTTGGCGGAATCTGGATCGGGACTGTTCGTGTCGGGGCAGTTCGGCCCGGACATATCGGCGTTGTGTTCATGATCGGGACAGCAGGACGTCGCCCAGACCGGCCCGAGATCGACAAACTCGGTCTCCACGCACTCGACGTCGAGCCGCAGCGCGACATCACCGGAAAACACCAGCGTCACCGTGCCGGCCGGCGGCGAGGTTTCGGCAAATTCAAGCGCGAGCAGGTTGAGAACCTTATCCTTGTCGGCGGATGAAACATTCCGCGCCCTGAACGACACGACGCGGTCGAAGCGCAATGCCGCCCGGCGGCGCTGCCAGGCTGGATTTTCCGCGCTTGCCGATTCCCAGTCGAACCGGTTGAGCCCGATCACGAGACGATGCTCGGACGGCCGCCAGATGATGTCCTCGACCCGCACCACTGCGTCCTGCAGATGCGCGGACACGACTTCGAGATCCTCCTTGTCGAGGGCGATGAGCTTGAGCGTGTCCATGGCCGTGCCGGTCCCGCCGGATGTTCGCTTGTCGAATGAAAATTAGGAAGCCGCGCTAGGGGACGCAAGGCTTGCGGAGCGCATTACTGGAACGAAACGCAGGCCGGCCGCACGATGACGCCGACCGCCTGCTGCCGGAAGCGTTTCTTGTAGGCCTCCGTCACAGTGTCGATTTTGACCCGGTCGGCCTCCGGATCGCCGATGACGATCGTGACGATCTTGCTTGGCTCGCGCACCACGCGTTTTCGCACCGGATCGAGCCATTGGCCGGCGGCGTCCACGATCGTCAGGCCGTTCGGGAAACGCGGGGTTAGCTCGCGATCGACAAAGCGCATCCAGGCCGCCTCGTTCACGCCGATGCGCTTACCGATCTTGCGCCCGAACATCAGTTCGACGACGGCGGTGCTTTTCTGATCGGTCCGGCATGCCAGTTGCGCGGTCACCGGCGTTGCGAACATGGCTGAGCAGACAACAAAAGCGGCGACGACAGACAGCGATCGCGCCGCGCCGCCGGTCATCGGCAGCCCGTTTTCGCATTCTTGTTGGCGTAGGCCAGCATGTCGCCGACCGTCTTCATCCTGTCGGCGTCTTCGTCGGAAATCTCGATATTGAACTGCTCTTCCATGGCGAGAACCAGTTCCACCTGATCGAGATCGTCGGCGCCGAAATCCTTTTCGAGGTTCGCGCCCGAAACGACCTTCGCGCGATCGACGCCCAGATGCTCGGCGATGAGCCTGGTCACGGCATCCTTGCAATCGGCGGCGCGCGAAGGCGTTGCCAGAACCGCAACGGCGAGCGCGACGGCGCGCGCCATCTGCAGCGCCCCCGCCGGCCTGCAGCCCCTCATCCGGATTTTCCCCGCGGACACGAAGACCGTCAGCCGCTGATGCGCTCGATCGCGGCACCACACTGGCCGAGCTTCTCCTCCAGCCGCTCGAACCCGCGATCGAGGTGATAGACGCGGTTGACCACCGTCTCGCCTTCGGCGGCAAGGGCTGCGATCACGAGCGAGACCGAGGCGCGCAGGTCGGTCGCCATCACGGGCGCCCCCTTGAGCCGTTCGACGCCCTCGATGGTCGCGGTTTGACCGTCGAGCGAGATGCGCGCGCCGAGCCGCGCCAGCTCCTGCACGTGCATGAAACGGTTCTCGAAAATGGTCTCTGTGATATGCGAGGTGCCCCTGGCGCGCGTCATCAGCGCCATGAGCTGCGCCTGCAGGTCGGTCGGGAAGCCAGGGAACGGCTCGGTCGTGACATCGACCGGAGCGATGCCGGCGCCATTGCGCGCCACCCGCACGCCCTCGTTGGTCGCGGTCACGGTTGCGCCGACCTGCACGAGCACGTCGAGTGCGGACTGCAGCAATTCGGCGCGCGCGCCCTGCAGCAGGACGTCGCCGCCGGTCATCGCCACCGCCATCGCATAGGTTCCGGTCTCGATGCGGTCGGGCAGCACGCTGTGGCGCGCGCCGGACAGGCTCGACACGCCCTCGATCACGATCTGCCGGGTGCCGGCGCCCGAAATGCGCGCACCCATCTTGACCAGGCAATCGGCGACGTCGGTGATTTCCGGCTCGCAGGCCGCGTTCTCGATCACGGTCGTGCCCTGCGCAAGCGCGGCCGCCATCACCGCGACATGCGTGCCGCCGACCGTGACTTTCGGGAACACGATCTCCCCGCCGCGCAGGCCGCGCGGGGCGCGCGCGATGGCATAGCCGCCTTCGATATCGATTTTCGCGCCCAGACGCTCGAGCGCCATGATCAGGAGGTCCACCGGTCGGGTGCCGATCGCGCAGCCTCCGGGCAACGACACCCGCGCCTCGCCCATCCGTGCAACGAGCGGGGCGATGACCCAGAAGCTCGCGCGCATTTTCGAGACGAGCTCGTAGGGCGCGGTCGTGTCGACGATCTTCTCGGCCGAAATCTTGACCGTCTGGCCCTTGTTGTCGGCATCGCCCGAGCGCTTGCCCGACAGCATGACATCCACGCCGTGATTGTTGAGGATGCGCTGGAGCTGCACCACGTCGGCGAGATGAGGCACGTTGTCGAGGACGAGGGTCTTGTCCGTCAGCAGGCTCGCGATCATCAGCGGTAGGGTCGCATTCTTGGCGCCCGAGATCGGGATCTCGCCATGGAGCGGGCGCCCGCCGGTGATACGAATACGATCCATTGTAAAGCCCCCGCTGCGGCACCCCAGTGTGCCGTTCTGCCCTGTCACCTCGCCGCGCGAATCGGGCGAAAGTGGGAATGATCAGCGCTCCCGCCCGTCCTGCACCGGACGCGCCTCGCCGAGGGACTCAGCCTCGTCGGCTGTCGCCGAAGACCGTTCCCGCTCCTGCACCTTACGGCGGCGCAGGTTGTCCCGCAAAGCCCGGGCCCGACGCTCGGACGCGTCGGGGCGGCTTTTTCGTTCGTTTTCGGCCGGCATAGCGGTCGACCTAGCCCCAACCGGGCCCGCTTTCAAGCGGGCCGCCCGCGCCTTGCGGGACTTCTGCCATCCTTGCGGCGGCGCGCCCCTTGTGGCAGTTACAGCCGCGCCGGCCGCTGCGTTTTCGAGACCGGCCTCATTCAAAGCTGCCGTAGCTCAGTGGTAGAGCACTCCCTTGGTAAGGGAGAGGTCGACAGTTCAATCCTGTCCGGCAGCACCATCCAGCACCACGGCATTCACAGCATCCCGCAGCCCCAAGCTGCCCTATCCATGCTACTCGATGCATGCTGCGCCGCCAGCGTCGTCGTGGCAGGCACGGTGCCATGACATGGCTCAAAATACGGACGCTTGCTGTCGTTTAGTTTAATTTCAGAATCAATCTTCGAAAGTGGCGCAAATGATCAAGTCCCTTAATATCGTCCTGGCTGCGATCGTTCTGACCGCGACCGCAACCTCGGCGACGGCCCAGCGTCCAAGGCCGCCGGGCGCGCCGGATCCGGGCCGCGTCCTCGCACAGAGCATGTGCGCCGAATGTCATGCAGTGCAATCGGGTCAATATGTTTCGCCCAACGCATATGCCCCGAGCTTCGAGCGGATCGCCAATGTCCCGGGCATGTCGGTGCCGGCCTTGTGGTCGGCGCTGCACAGCTCGCATCGGCGCATGCCGAACATCATACTGCGCCCCGACGAAACCGGGGCGATCGTCAACTACATCCTGACGCTGCAAGATGCCGAAGACTGACCGCAGCAAGCGCACAGCGGCGCTGGCCGCTTTCGCCGCGATCGTGCTTCTCGGCAGCGCAGCGCTTGCGCTCGATCGCACGCCGGTGGAGCGGGGACGCACGCTCGCCGCGCAATTATGCGGCCATTGCCATTCACTGGACGTGACAGGCGCGGGCACGCATCCCGGCGCGCCCTCGTTCCGGCATCTTGCCGCGCGCATCGAACTCGACGGCTTTCAGGAGCGCCTGCGGGAAGGGCTGATCGCCGGCCACCGCGACATGCCGCAGACAAAGCTGACGCGCGACGAGGCCAGGGCGATCACCGCCTTCATCCGCTCGATCCAGACGCCATGATCCGGCGCGCCCGCGAAACGAAAAAGCCGCCCGCACAAGGCGGACGGCTTTCCGATCGGCATTCGCTGTCGAACGATCAGTTCAGACCGCCCAACAGCCAGACGATCAGAATGATCGGCAAAGGGATGCCGATAAGCCATAACAGCAGGCCTCGTCCCATGAAGCGGCTCCTTGATGTCGATGCATGATGATCAGGAAACGCATGTACGGCGGGCAGGTTCCTCCAGAGGCCATGTCGAGGCCGGCTAGCGAACGGCCGGAAACATGCGCCGAGGGCGCGGTTCGCATGCAATCCGAGCCATTTGATTACGATCAAAGACGGATGGCTGCGATTTGCTGCCTATTGCGCCTCGACAAGAAGGCTTGAACGCTTCTAAAAAGGGTATCAAGGCCCGGTTCCCCTTCCGGTCAAAGCCATCGCGGGCCACGAACTGCGAGACGCCATGGACTATAATGCCTTTTTCACTGACGCCCTGTCCCGCTTGCGCGAGGAGCGCCGGTATCGGGTGTTCGCCGATCTCGAACGCATCGCCGGCCGCTTCCCGCAAACCATCTGGCATTCGCCGACCGGGCCACGCGAAATCATCGTCTGGTGCTCCAACGATTATCTCGGCATGGGCCAGCATCCGAAGGTGATCGGCGCCATGGTTGAGACCGCCACCCGCATGGGCACCGGCGCCGGCGGCACGCGCAATATTTCGGGGACCAATCATCCGCTGGTCGAACTCGAGAAAGAGCTTGCCGACCTGCATGGCAAGGACGCGGCGCTCGTCTTCACCTCCGGCTACGTGTCGAACCAGACCGGCATCTCGACCATCGCCAAATTGATCCCGAACTGCCTGATCCTGTCGGACGCCTACAACCACAATTCGATGATCGAGGGCATCCGCCATTCCGGCTGCGACAAGGTGGTTTTCCGCCACAACGATCTCGCCCATCTCGAACAGCTTCTGAAGGAGACCGATCCGGCGCGGCCAAAATTCGTCGTGTTCGAGAGCATCTATTCGATGGATGCCGACATCGCCCCGATCGGGGAGATTTGCGACCTCGCCAGACGCTATAATGCAATGACGTATCTCGACGAGGTCCATGCGGTCGGCATGTATGGCCCGCGCGGCGCCGGCGTTGCCGAGCGCGACGGCGTGATGGACCGCGTCGATGTGATCGAGGGCACGCTCGGCAAGGCCTTCGGCTGCTTCGGCGGCTATATCACCGGCAGCGAGGCACTGTGCGACGCGGTGCGCTCCTATGCGCCGGGCTTCATCTTCACGACCGCGTTGCCGCCGGCGGTGTGCGCGGCCGCGGCCGCCTCGATCCGCCACCTGAAGACCTCGCAATGGGAACGCGACCGCCACCAGGATCGCGTGGCGCGCACCAAGGCGGTGCTCACCGCCGCCGGCCTGCCGGTGATGCCGAGCGAGACCCACATCATCCCGATCGCGGTCGGCGACCCCGAAAAGTGCAAGGCGGCAAGCGATATGCTGCTGTCCGACCACGGCATCTACATCCAGCCGATCAATTATCCGACCGTGCCGAAAGGCACCGAGCGGCTGCGCGTCACTCCCTCGCCCTATCACGACGACAAGCTCGTCGACGCGCTGGCGAACGCGCTGGTGGATGTGTGGCAGCGCCTGGAGCTGCCGCTGCGGCGCGCGCTCGCGGCCGAATAGATCCGGTTCTCGTCCGGCTATTGCTCGCCACCGGTCATCCGGCGGCGGCGCGCGGCATAGGCAACCGCGACCGGCATCATCACCGAGACATAGAAGAAACGCCACAGGTGATGGGCGCCGACAAAAGCCGGATCGAGATGGAGCGCGAAGGCCAGGATGGTCATCGCCTCAAGACCGCCCGGCGCATAAGCGATCAGCACGTCGGCAAAGCTTAGCGACAACAGCCAGGCGACGGCGAACGCAAACAGCGCGGCGACCGTCGTACCCACCGCCAGCGCACCGAACGCGGCACCCGCGAGTGCGCGCATGCGGGCCAGGTCGGTACCCGCGAACCGCGAACCGATCAGCGCGCCCAGCCCCACGAACGAGGCCGTCACGATGCCGGACGGCAGGTTGATCTGCACGTAGCCCGCGCCGTGCAGCAGGCCGGACGTCACCATCGAGCCGACGATCAGTCCGCCCGGCATGCGCAGCCGGTAGGCGATCAGTGCCGCCAGCGTCGAGAGCAGCGTCAGGACCGCAAGCTCGCCCGCGCTTTCACGCAATGATGGAAGCGGGACCGGCTCGGGCGGGGCGCCCGCCATGCCACATGCGGCGATGATCAGCGGAAGGCCGACCGCCAGCACGAGCACCCGGACGGTCTGCACGATCGCGACCGAACGCAGATCGGCATTGGCGTCGGCAGCGAGCGCCAGCGCCTGCGAGAGCGCGCCGGGCGCTGCGGCAAAGAGCGCCGACATGATGTCCCAGCCGTGCACGCGCTGCAGATAGAGCGTGATCGCAAGTGTTGAACAGCTCATCGCAAGCGCGAGCGCGAACATGCTGACCGGCCAGGTCGCGATGCGCAGCACGGTGTCGGGCGTGACGGCGGCGCCGAGCGAGATGCCGAGCACGACGAACAGGATTCGCGAGAATAGATTCGGCACATGGACCGGACGCCCGGCGAGCGCTGCACCCGCCGTCAGCAGGATCGCACCCGACAGCCAGCCCGCCGGCAAGCCGGCGAGACCGAATGCAGCGCCGCCCGCCGCCGCATAAAGCAGCGTCTCGGCGAAACGGCGCAGCAGAATCAGTTGCGAGGGACGAGGCATGCGCGTTTATGACCGGAACCGGCGTGCGGGGCAAAACGGCCGCGCGCAGTCGCCCGCGCCGCGGAGCAGGGTTTCGCCCCGCACATTGCCCTGCGGCGCGGGGCCCGTGTAAGGTCGCGGCCCCTCAGCCGCGATGTATTGCCGGAAGCCATGGCCCGCGACCAGATCGACATGACGCCCATCGAGCGGCGCGACGAGCTCGTCGCGTGGTTCGAAGAGGGCTGCAAGCCGCGCGCGCAATGGCGCATCGGGACCGAGCACGAGAAATTTCCGTTCACGGTCGAGGGCCATCGCCCCGTACCCTATGACGGACAGCGCGGCATCCGCGCGTTGCTGGAGGGCATGCAGCTCCTGCTCGGCTGGGAGCCGATCATGGAGGGCGACAACATCATCGGCCTGTTCGACGTGACCGGCGGCGGAGCCATTTCGCTTGAGCCTGGCGGCCAGTTCGAATTGTCGGGCGCGCCGGTGGAGACCGTCCACCAGACGCACACCGAATTGATGGCGCATCTGGCGCAACTGCGCGAGGTCGCGCGGCCGCTCGGTATCGGCTTTCTCGGCGTCGGCATGACGCCGAAATGGACGCGCGCCGACATTCCGACCATGCCGAAGGGCCGCTACCGCATCATGACGGACTACATGCCGAAGGTCGGCAACCTCGGCCTCGACATGATGTACCGGACCTGCACCGTGCAGACCAATCTCGACTTTTCCTCCGAAGCCGACATGGTGATGAAGCTGCGGGTAGCGCTCGCGCTGCAGCCGGTGGCGACCGCCCTGTTCGCCAATTCACCGTTCACCGAAGGCAGGCCGAACGGCTTCCTCTCGTTCCGCTCCGAAATCTGGCGCGACACCGACGCTGACCGTTCCGGCATGCTGCCCTGGGCGTTCGAGGACGGCATGGGCTTCGAGCGCTGGGCCGATTATGCGCTCGATGTGCCGATGTATTTCATCAAGCGCGGCGACGCCTATATCGATGTGGCCGGCCAGTCATTCCGCGACCTGCTCGCGGGCAAGCTCGCCTCGCATCCGAACGAGCGCGCGACGATCTCCGACTGGGCCAACCACATCTCGACCATCTTTCCGGAAGTGCGGCTGAAGCGTTACCTGGAAATGCGCGGCTCCGACGGCGGACCGTGGCGCCGGCTACCGGCGCTGCCGGCCTATTGGGTCGGGCTGCTCTATGACGAGACATCGCTCGATGCCTGCTGGCAGATCGTGCGCGACTGGAGCGCCGAGGAGCGTCAGGCGCTGCGCGATGCGGTGCCGCGACAGGGCTTCAAGGCGACAATACGCGGAAGCACGCTGCTCGATCTGGCGCGTCAGACGCTGACGTTTGCGCGTGAAGGCCTGACGCGGCGCAGCCGGCGTAATTTCAGCGGTGTCGACGAGACGCGCTATCTCGAGCCGCTCGAGGAACTGGTAGCGCGCGGCATCACGCCGGCCGAGGAGTTGCTGGAGAAGTTTCGCGGCCCCTGGGCCGGATCAGTCGAGCCGATCTTCACGGAATATGCCTACTGATGGCCAGGAAGACGCCGGCAACCACCGCGCTCGAGAAAGCCGGCACGGCCTTCAAACTGCACGAATACGATTACGATCCCAATGCCGACAGCATCGGCCTGCAGGCGGCGCAGGCGCTCGGCATCGATCCCGCCCGCCTGCTCAAAACGCTGATGGCCCGCGCAGGCGACACGACGGTCTGCGTGCTGGCGCCGTCCGATCGCGAAGTCAGCCTGAAGAAACTTGCGGCGGCGGCGAATGCCAAGGACGCCGCCATGCTTAAACCTGCCGACGCCGAACGCATTACCGGCTATCGGGTCGGCGGCATCTCGCCGTTCGGCCAGAAAAAGCGCATGCCGGTCTTCATCGAACAGGACGCCCTCGCCCACCCGACAATATTGTTCAACGGCGGACGGCGGGGTTTGCAGATCGAGCTGCCGCCGGCCGATCTCGTGCGCCTGCTCGGCGCCAAGGCGGCGTCGCTGAGCTGACCGCTATTCCGCCGCCTGCACGACCGCATCCGACATGTTGTCGAGCGAGGAGATGATGTGCTCGGCAAGCGCGTCGGCAAGCGCGGTCGTTTCATGCGGATTGCGCACGAGGCCGATGCGGCAATAGGGCAGCTCCGGAAATCCGTCGGCCGGCGTCAGCACGCGCATTCCCGGCCGCAGCCCCGATTCCGGCAGCACCGAAATCGCAAGCCCCGCCAGCACGGCGGCGGCCACCGCGCCGGCGTTGGAGCTTGTGTAGAGCAGACGGTGCGGCCGGTTCGCCTTCTCCAGGCATTCGAGCGCCATGTGCCGCCAGGCGCAGCTCTGGCGGCCGAGCGCCAGCGGCAGCGGCTCTTCGCGATGCGTCGCGTGGCGGTTCGACGTCACCCAGAGCAGGCGCTCGCGACGGAAGGTTTCCGACGGCCGCTGCGCGGCGGCCGTCGTGATGATCGCCAGATCGAGTTCGTTGGAATCGATGCGCTCCAGAAGATCGGACGAGGGTTCGCAGATCACGGTCAGCTCGACGCCGGGATAGGCGCGCGAGAAGCGCGCCATGATTTCGGGCAGGTAGCGATCGGCATAATCGTCGGGCACGCCGAGCCGCACGCTGCCGGTCAGTTCGGGCCCGGCGAACAGCGCAAGCGCTTCCAGATTGAGCTTCACGATCCGGCGCGCGTATTCGAGCAGGCGCTCGCCGTCATCGGTCAGCTTCGAGGCACGTCCGTCGCGCGCGAAGATCGGCTTGTCGAGCCGCTCCTCGAGCCGCTTCATCTGCATGGAGACGGCGGACTGGGTCTTGTGAACGATCTCCGCCGCCTTGGTGAAGCTGCCGGTCTCCGCAATCGCGATGAAGGTCCGCAACTGGTCGATGTCGATGAGGGCGGCCATGCCGGGCTCCTGCAGTGGTTCGCGGAATAAAATCCAATCATCAAAGATGATGATTATTCAGATTAAAAACATTCGTTTCACTTATCAATAGGAGAGGAGCATAAGGATGCTGCATCGCAATCGGTTTCGACTTCGGTGGTTCCGGCGGCTCGCCGGAAAACCTGTCTGCACCCCCCGAAACCATGGAGGTTCTCGTGACCACGTCGTTTCAGTGGACCTTATTGTCCCCCTACCGGCCCTCGACGCTGGCCCTGATCGCCGGCGCCACGCTCGGGGGGCTGCGTAAAGTCGCTCGCGCGTTCCAGCACCGCCGCGAGGCCGTCACGCTGGCCAGGATGGACGACCGCATGCTGGCCGATATCGGCCTCACGCGCAGCGACCTGCGCGACGCCTATGGCCAGCCGCTCTGGACCGATCCGACGACCATTCTGGCGGCGCGGGCCAAGGAGCGTCGGAGCAACCGCCATGACGGCGCTGGCCGCCAGCCGGCGAACGTCGTCTCACCCGCGCTGGTGCCGGGTCCGGGCTTTTCGCTGCCCCGGACCGACCGTCCGGCCCGCTACACGCTGTAACGCCATTTTTCCGCTGCCCCCGGCCAATCCTGCCTGGATTGGCCGACGGTCCGCATCCCCTGCCTCCCCTCGCAGGATTGCGGACCCGAAGCGCCCACCGGTCCCCGGTGGGCGCTTTCATTTGGCCGCGCCGTCATCCGCCGTGTCGCCAATAAACAAACCGTAATCGGCGGGGGGAAGATTTCCGGTGCGGCCGTATTCGATCGTTTGTCTGGTGGATGAGCGTTCCTTCGGGGGCGACACGGCCTCGCGTCATCGCAGGTGCTTCTTTAACATGCGCGACCGGGGCACCGAACAATCGACGCTGGGGGATCATGCGGTCTTTCCTGATCATGGCGGCTGCCGCTTTCATCGTTGCCTCTGGAATCTGCGGCCCATCCGGCGTCCGCGCGCAAACCGGCTACGACCGGCCGGGCGGCGATTATTCGAGCTTTGCGGTACGCGCCGGCGATCCGGCGGCGTGCGCGGCAAGCTGCGAACGCGACAGTCGCTGCCGGGCCTGGAGCTTCTCCTATCCGCACACGGCGGTCGACAAGGCCGTCTGCTGGCTTAAGAACAAGGTCACGCCGCGGGTGAAGAACGATTGCTGCGTGTCGGGCGTACGCGGGGCCGCCGTCGTTGAGCCCAAAGGCAGCGCGGTCGAATACTCGATCGATCGGCTGGGCGGCGATTATCGCGAAGCCTCGGTGGCCGCCGATCCCGACGGCAAGACCTGCCAGACAGCCTGCGAGGCCGATGGCCGCTGCCGCGCCTGGACCTATGTCCGCCCCGGCTATATCGGGGCGGCGCCGCGCTGCTTCCTCAAGAGCCAAATTAAGCCGCCGCGACGGAAGCCCTGCTGCATCTCCGGTGTTGTCAGGTAGAGGCTGCTCTTTCGTCTCGATCCATGGGAGCCCGCCAATGACGCGCTTCGCCTTGCCGCTCGCCGCAAGCCTGCTGCTCGCAGGCACCGCCGCCGCCCATCACGGCTGGGGCAGCTATGACGCCTCCAAGCCGGTGACCGTGACCGGCCCGATCCTGACCTCCAAATACGAAAATCCGCACGCCACCATCACCGTGCGTGGAACCGACAAGGTCTGGACCGTGACGCTCGCACCCACCTTCCGCATGACCAACCGCGGCGCGCTTGCCCAAATCATCGCCGCCGGTAAGACCGTCACCGCCTACGGCTACCCCTCCACCGTCGAGAAGAACGAAATGCGCGCCGAGCGCATCACGGTCGACGGCAAGACCTACGAGATGCGCTGATGACCGACGCGGCCCCGGCCGTCTTCGTGGCCCTGGAAGCGTCCGCGCTCGGCGCCGCGATCCGGCAATCGACCTGGATCTACATGGCGGCGAATGTCGGCCACATCGTTTCGCTGGTGGTCTTTGCCGGCGCGATCGCGGTCATGGACCTGCGCCTGGCCGGGGCGCTGGCGGCGACCGCGCCGGGCGCCGTCCTGCGGACCTTCCGCAACGTCGCCATTGCGGGCTTTGCCGGGCTGGCGCTCACCGGCGCGGTGCTGTTCACGGCCGAAGCGAGCCACGTCATCATCAATCCGGTGTTCCAGGTGAAGCTCGCGCTGATCGCGCTCGGTCTTGCGAACCTTGCCGTGTTCGAGTTTTTCACCGCATCACGGGTGCGCGACCTGCCGCCGCAGCGGCCGCTGCCGAAGGCCGCGCGCATCGCCGGGATAGCTTCATTTGCGATCTGGCTCGCGGTGGCCGCGGCCGGGCGTACGATCGCCTACCTGTAAGGCTGCCAGGGAAAACCTTATGCGACCGCGCATGGGATACACCTGCCCCGCCTGCGGCTTCAAAACCGACGTCACGAATTGCGACGCTTGCGATGGCGTCGTCAAATGGGACAGCGAGCGGCGCATCTGTGCGCACTGTACCTCGTGCGGCCGCTCAATCTACCATATCACCTGCCGCAAATGCGGACAGAAATTTTCGGTCTGAGGACGCGGCTCAGCCCGTCCCGCCGACGGTGATCCTGTCCATCCGCAGCGTCGGCTGGCCGACGCCGACGGGCACGCCCTGACCGTTCTTGCCGCAGGTGCCGATGCCCTGGTCGAGCGCCAAATCGTTGCCGATCATGGAGATGCGATGCAGATCGGTCGGACCGTTGCCGATCAGCATGGCACCTTTGAGCGGCGCACTGATCTTGCCATTCTCGATGCGATAGGCCTCGGTGCACTGGAACACGTACTTGCCGGACGTGATGTCCACCTGGCCGCCGCCGAAATTGACCGCATAGATGCCGTTCTTCACCGAGGCTAGGATTTCCGCCGGATCGCGATCGCCCGCGAGCATGTAGGTGTTGGTCATGCGCGGCATGGGCACGTGCGCGTAGGATTCGCGGCGGCCGTTGCCGGTCGGCTTCATGTCCATCAGGCGCGCATTCTGCCGGTCCTGCATGTAGCCAACCAGAACGCCGTCCTCGATCAGCACGGTACGATTGGTCGGCGTGCCTTCGTCGTCGATCGACAACGAGCCGCGGCGCGCGGCGATGGTGCCGTCATCGACCACGGTGACGCCCTTCGCGGCAACCTTCTGGCCCATGAGGCCGGCAAAGGCCGATGTCGCCTTGCGATTGAAGTCGCCTTCGAGCCCGTGGCCGACCGCTTCGTGCAGCATGACGCCGGGCCAGCCGGGACCGAGCACGACGTCCATTTCGCCGGCCGGCGCCGGCACCGATTGCAGATTGACCAGCGCCTGCCGCACGGCGTCGTCGGCCGCGCTGCGCCAGGCGCCCGATTCGATGAACCGCTCGTAGCCTTCGCGCCCACCATAGCCGTGGCTGCCGGTTTCCTGACGCGTGCCGTCGCCCGCCACCACCGAGACATTCATGCGAACGAGCGGGCGGACATCGCGGTAGATCTCGCCGTCGGCGCGCAGGATTTCCACGACCTGCCAGGACGCGCCAAGACTGACCGAAACCTGCCGCACGCGCGGATCGCGCGCACGCGCATAGGCGTCGATTTCCTGCAGCAGCTTGACCTTCGCCTCGAAGCCGGGCGCGTCGAGCGGGTTGTCGTCGGCGTAAAGGCGCACGTTGCTGCGCGGCGGCGCCTCGGCATAGCGGCCGGAATAGCCGCCTTTCACCGCACGCACGGCGTCGGCGGCCCGGCGGATTGCCGCCTCGGACACGTCGGAGGCGTGTGCGTAACCGACCGCCTCATCCTTGACGGCGCGCAGCCCGAAGCCCTGCGCGGTGTCATAGGTGGCCTGCTTGAGCCGGTGATTGTCGAAAAGCAGCGCCTCCGACTGGCGATATTCGAGGAATAGTTCGCCGTCGTCGGCCCCATCGAGGCCATGGGTGAGAATGCCGGCGACCTTGTCGCGGTCGAGGCCGGCACGATCGATCAGGGAGGTCGGAGCTTTCGTCATGAGCGGATCACCGGCGTTCGGGAAGACATGTGGCTGCATCGCCAACGACACATAACCTCGCCGGAGGGCAATTTCGAGACCGCCGCGCCGCCGCAGGGCCGGCGGCGGCAACCATGGCCCGCGGCGGGCGTCAGGGCAATTTGGCGTAGCCGTCGCCGAACCCCTTCAGGCTCATCGGGAAACCGATGCCTTCCTCGGGGGTCTGAAAGATGATGAAGGTGGCGGTCTGGCCCTTGGTGAGCTGGCCGACCAGGTTGTCGTCCATGACGACCTCGGCGACACACCCGTTAGGCAGGCAGCGCACAAATCCTGCGCGCCCGATGTCGGTATTGTCGATTTTCAGTCCGAGGCCGGACGGCAGCAGTACGCCGAGCGGCGCAACCACCCGCATCAGGCGGCTTTTCTTGTCGGCAGTTTTCAGGACGATCACGGTCAGACCGATATTTGCCCGGTCTTCGGCCGTAACGCTCTGGATCAGCGCACATTGCTCGCCCTGGGCGCCGGGCGGGGTATCGCAGCGCACCTGCCACTCGCCATGCACGGAACGCACGGCTCCCTGCGCCTGGGCGCGGTCGGCGGACGAGAACGTCACAACCGTCAGGAGAAACGTGAGGGGAGCAAGGAGGCGCACGAACCGGCGCACATGACGGTGAAGGCTCATTCTTCCCCTTTCCTGCCCAGCGCGCCGCACAAACTGCCGCACGGCGGCGCCGGGCGGACGAATCGCCCGGGCGGCATGATCACGGGCCTCGGTACATGCCCGGAAAAGGGTGTCAAGAATGCGGTTCTGCCGGCCTTGCCGCCCCGCAGGATGTCGCACTGGACGGGATATCAGGCTCGTTGCGAGCCACTCTAAATTATGGTTTGAGAAGCACAGGGAATACCCCGCCCCCGCCGCGCGCGCATGCGGATTTCTGTCCCCAGGCGGAAGCCATGCCGAGAGCGGGGTTGCCCCGCGCGACGATCTTGAATCCCAGCGGATTGGCATAAATTCGTGACGGGATTTGCCGAAGGAGCAAGCAGGACCATGCAGGTGCAGAGACTAATGATCGCTTTCGCTTGGGCGGCCATCGCCGTTCTGGCCGTGTCCGCCCAGGCTTTCGCGGCGACCGGCCAGCCGTCGCCTTGGCAGCTCGGCCTGCAGGGCGCGGTAACGCCGGTGATGGAGAACATCCACTGGTTCCACAATCTGCTGCTCTACATCATCACCGCCATTTCGCTGTTCGTGCTGGCGCTGCTGCTCATCGTGATGGTGCGCTTCAACGCACGCTCCAACCCGACTCCAAGCAAGACCACGCACAATACCCTGCTCGAAGTGGCCTGGACCGTCATCCCGGTCCTCGTCCTGGTCACAATCGCGGTTCCTTCCTTCCGTCTGCTGTTCTACCAGCAGGCGATTCCGCAGGCCGATGTCACCGTGAAGGCGATCGGCAAGCAGTGGTTCTGGTCCTATGCCTATCCCGACCACGGCAAGTTCGAATTCGACTCGCTGATGGTGCAGGACAAGGACCGCCAGCCGAACCAGCCGCGCCTGCTCGCTGTTGATAACGACCTCGTCGTTCCGGTGAACAAGGTGGTGCGTGTGCAGGTGATCGGCGCCGATGTCATTCATGCCTTTGCCGTGCCCGCTTTCGGCATCAAGGTCGACGCCGTCCCGGGGCGCCTGAACGAGACCTGGTTCAAGGCCGAGCGTGAAGGCGTCTATTACGGCCAGTGCTCGGAACTGTGCGGCAAGGACCACGCTTTCATGCCGATCGCGGTGCGCGTGGTCAGCGATCGCGAGTTCGCGGCCTGGGTCGAGGAAGCCAAGAAGAAATATGCGACCGGTCCGAGCGAGCCCCTGACTGTGGCGGCACGCGAGATTCCGGCCGGAAACTGACGAGAACCGAAGTTACGGCGCTGCACGCCCGCGCGACCGGCGTGCAGCGCTTCCAAGCCACCAACAACCAAAAGACCCTAAGGAAACTCAATCATGGCTCAGACGGCGCATCACTCTGCCCCCGCCGCTCATGACGACCACGCCACCCCCACCGGCTGGCGCCGGTTCGCCTATTCGACCAACCACAAGGACATCGGCACGATGTACCTTGTGTTCGCGCTCATCGCCGGCCTGATCGGCGGCGCGCTGTCGATCGGCATGCGCATGGAGCTGCAGCAGCCCGGCATGCAGATTTTCGGCGACGCGCACGCCTTCAACGTCTTCACGACCGCGCACGGCCTGATCATGATCTTCTTCATGGTCATGCCGGCCATGATCGGCGGCTTCGGCAACTGGATCGTGCCGCTGATGATCGGCGCGCCGGATATGGCCTTCCCGCGCATGAACAACATCTCGTTCTGGCTGCTGCCGGCCTCGTTCACGCTGCTGTGCATCTCACTGTTCGTCGAAGGCGAACCGGGCTCGCCCGGCGTCGGCGGTGGCTGGACGCTGTATGCGCCGCTCTCGACCTCGGGCCATCCCGGGCCGGCGGTCGATTTCGCGATCCTGTCGCTGCATATCGCGGGCGCCTCCTCGATCCTCGGCGCCATCAACTTCATCACCACGATCTTCAACATGCGCGCCCCGGGCATGACCCTGCACAAGATGCCGCTGTTCGTGTGGTCGATCCTGGTGACGGTGTTCCTGCTGCTGCTGTCGCTGCCGGTGCTCGCCGGGGCGATCACGATGCTGCTCACCGACCGCAATTTCGGCACCACCTTCTTCGCCCCGGACGGCGGCGGCGACCCGATCCTGTTCCAGCACCTGTTCTGGTTCTTCGGCCATCCCGAAGTCTACATCCTGATCCTGCCGGGCTTCGGCATCGTCAGCCAGATCGTATCGACCTTCTCGCGCAAGCCGGTCTTCGGTTATCTCGGCATGGCTTATGCGATGGTCGCGATCGGCGGCATCGGCTTCATCGTGTGGGCACACCACATGTACACGGTCGGCATGAACACTGCCGCGCAGGCCTATTTCGTTGCGGCCACGATGGTGATCGCGGTGCCGACCGGCGTGAAAATCTTCTCGTGGATCGCGACCATGTGGGGCGGCTCGATCGAGTTCCGTACGCCCATGCTGTGGACGATCGGCCTGATCTTCCTGTTCACCCTCGGCGGCGTGACCGGCGTGGTGCTGGCCAATGCCGGCGTCGACCGCTCGCTGCACGACACCTATTACGTCGTGGCACACTTCCATTATGTGCTGTCGCTCGGCGCGGTGTTCGCGATTTTCGCCGGCTGGTATTACTGGTTCCCGAAAATCACCGGCTACATGTACTCGGAATTCTGGGGCAAGCTGCACTTCTGGCTAACCTTCATCGGAGTCAACATCATCTTCTTCCCGCAGCACTTCCTGGGGCTCGCCGGCATGCCGCGCCGCATCGCCGACTATCCGGACGCCTTCGCCGGCTGGAACTACGTCTCCTCGGTCGGCTCCTACATATCGGCGGCTGGCGTGGTCGTGTTCCTGATCGGCATGACGCTCGCGCTGACGCGCAAGGAGAAGGCCGCGGCCAATCCGTGGGGCGCCGGCGCCACCACGCTGGAATGGACGCTGTCTTCGCCGCCGCCCTTCCACCAGTTCGAAGTGCTGCCGCGCGTCAGATAAGCCTGCAATCGCCGATGCGTCATCTGCGATTGCAGTAGGGAGAAAGACGGAATGCCCGTGGCAAGTGACAACGTGCGGATTGAGCCGAGCGTCGCCGGCGTCGCCGATTATTTCGCCCTGCTCAAGCCGCGCGTCATGTCACTTGTCGTGTTCACGGCGCTGGTCGGACTCGTCATCGCACCCGGCGACGTGCATCCGGTCATCGGCTTCACTGCCCTCCTGTGCATTGCCATCGGCGCCGGCGCCGCCGGTGCGCTGAACATGTGGTACGACGCCGATGTCGATGCCCTGATGAGCCGCACGATCGAGCGGCCCATTCCGCAGGGGCGCGTGACGGCCGGCGAGGCGCTCGCCTTCGGCATGACGCTCGCCGGATTTTCCGTCGTGGTGATGGGCGTGCTGGTGAACTGGCTGTCCGCCGGGCTGCTCGCCTTCACCATCGTCTTTTATGCGCTGATCTATACGGTCTGGCTCAAGCGCTCGACGCCGCAGAACATCGTGATCGGCGGCGCCTCCGGCGCTTTCCCGCCCATGATCGGCTGGGCGGCCGCCACCGGCGCGATCGGCATCGAATCGATCCTGCTGTTCCTGATCATCTTCTTCTGGACGCCGCCGCATTTCTGGGCGCTCTCGCTCGTGCGCACCGACGATTATGCGCGTGCCGGCGTGCCGATGCTGCCGGTCGTGGCCGGCGACCGGGAGACCCGCCGCCAGATCCTGATCTATTCCGTCGTGCTGGCGCCGGTCGGAGCCTCACCCTGGCTGCTCGGCTATACTGGCTTGCTGTACGGCATGACGTCCGTGACATTTGGCGCGCTGACGATCGCATTTGCGCTGCGTCTGCGCGCCGCCGCCAAGGGTGAAGCGACCGCGACGGCCGCGCGGCAATTGTTCGCCTTCTCGATCCTCTATCTTTTCGTGCTTTTCGCCGTGCTGCTCGTCGAGCAAGGCATGGGATTGCCGCGCCTGACGTGGTGAGATGAACGATGGCGCCCAGAGAAAAGAAGAAAAAGGCTCCGGTGCGGGCCAAGACCACGAACGCGGCACGCAGGCGGGCGGCACCCAGGAACGAAGGCATCGTGCTGACCGAGGAGCAGAAGCGCGCACGCCGCGCACGCTCGATCGCGATCGCGCTCTCGCTCGCCGCGCTGGCGGTTCTCTTCTATATCGTTACGCTTGTGAAGGGACCCGGTGTCCTCAACCGGCCGCTGTGACCGCATGACCACGAGCACGAACCCGCACGACCGCCCCACAACCCGCCGCGATCTCATCGTGGCGGGCGTTTGCGGCGCTTTTGTCGGGTTGATGGTCGGGGCATCCTATGCGGCGGTCCCGCTTTACGACTGGTTCTGCCGCGTCACCGGCTTCAACGGCACGACCCAGATCGCGACCTCCGCGCCCGGCCGCGTTCTCGACCGCACGGTCATGGTTCGCTTCGACGCCAATGTCGGGCCCGGCCTGCCCTGGCGTTTCACGCCCGAGCGGACGACGATGGAAATGAAGCTTGGCGAGGTCGTCACCGTCGATTACATCGTGACCAATCTCGCCGCCCGCGAGACGCACGGCGTCGCCGCCTACAATGTCGCTCCGCTCAATTTCGGAGCCTATTTCCAGAAGATCAACTGCTTCTGCTTCAACGAGCAGACGATGGCGCCGGGCGAGACGCGGCGCATGACGGTCGTGTTCTATGTCGACCCGTCCTTCTCCGACGAACCGGACGCGCAGGTACGCGACACCATCACCCTGTCCTATACTTTTTACCCGCAGCGCGAATCGCAGCGTCCCGTTGCCGACCGCGCGCCGTCGGGCAAAGGGAGCTGAGCGGCACCTTGGCGGTGCCGTCATGAGGAATAACGGAGACGAAAGACATGGCCGACGCTCATAAGGTCAAACACGATTATCACCTGGTCGATCCGAGTCCGTGGCCGCTGGTCGGCTCGATTTCGGCATTGATCCTGGCAATCGGCGCGATCGGCTGGATGCACAAGTCCTATGCCGCCGCCCCGCTCGTTTTCGCGGCGGGCGTGATCGGCGTACTCTACACCATGATCGGATGGTGGCGCGACGTCATCAACGAGGCCGAGCACAAGGGTAACCACACTCGCGTGGTGCAGCTTCACCACCGTTACGGGATGATCCTGTTCATCGCCTCGGAAGTGATGTTCTTCGTCGCCTGGTTCTGGGCCTATTTCAACGTCGCCCTGTTTCCGGGCGACGCCAACCAGTTCGCCCGCCACGATCTGGTCGGCGGGATATGGCCGCCCAAGGGCATCGAGACGTTCGATCCCTGGCACTTGCCGCTGCTCAACACGCTGATCCTGCTCACCTCGGGCACCACCGTCACCTGGGCGCACCATGCGCTGCTGGAAGGCGACCGCAACGGCCTCAAGAACGGGCTGTGGCTGACCATCGTGCTCGGCGTGCTGTTCACCTGCGTGCAGGCCTACGAGTACAGCCACGCCGCGTTCGCCTTCAAAGGCAACATCTACGGCGCGACCTTCTTCATGGCGACCGGTTTCCATGGCGCGCATGTGATCATCGGAACGCTGTTCCTGACTGTCTGCCTCATACGCGCCTATGCCGGCCACTTCACGCCCAAGCAGCATCTCGGCTTCGAGTTCGCAGCCTGGTACTGGCATTTCGTGGACGTAGTCTGGATCTTCCTGTTCGCCTGCATCTATGTCTGGGGCTATGGCGGACCGGTGGCCGGCGGCGGTCACTGATCCCCGCGTTCGGATCGAAAGTGAAAAAGGGTGGCGCAAGCCGCCCTTTTTTGTTGCGCACCCACGTTTTTATTGCGCGCCCATGCAATTGCGACGGCGCAAGGCTCTTTTTCGGGGCAGGCCGCGGTATTAAATAAATCCCGCCGGACCGGCTCGCGCGTCGGTGCGACCTACGCCAGGGACACCATAAAACCATGACCGTTCGCCCCTCGCCCCTTGTTGCGGGCCTGACCTGCCGCTGCCCCAATTGCGGAGGGGGGAAGCTCTATCAGGGCTTTCTTTCGCTCAAGCCGCGCTGCGAGCGCTGCGGCCTCGATTTCAATTTCGCCGATTCCGGCGACGGCCCGGCGGTCTTCATCATCCTGCTGGCCGGCTTCGTGGTGGTCTTCGCGGCGCTGGTCGTGGAGTTCGTCTACCAGCCGCCGTTCTGGCTGCATGCCGCGCTGTGGGGTCCCTTGATTCTCGCAGTCACGCTTCTTCCGCTGCGCCCGCTCAAGAGCCTGATGATCGCGCTGCAATTCCATCACAAGGCGCAGGAAGGTCGGATCGAGACCAGGGAGCGGCGGTGAAAAAACCACGTTCGCGCTCCCTGCTTGTCTCCACCATTGCCGCGCTCGCAGGCTTTGCGGTGCTGACCGGGCTCGGCGTCTGGCAGATGCAGCGCAAGGCCTGGAAGGAAGACCTGATCGCAACGCTCACGCAACGGCTGGCGGCGGACCCCATCGCGCTGCCGCCGCCCGCGACATGGGCCGGTCTCACGCCCGAGCAGGCGGAATTCACACGCGTACAGTTGCGCGCGGATTTCGTCGGCGACGCGCATCCCGCCTATGTCTTTGTCGGCGGCAGCACCTTGCGCAACGATATCAAGTCGCCCGGCTATTTCGTATTCCAGCCGGCCCGTCTGCCGGATGGCCGTCTTGTCGCCGTCAATCGAGGCTTCAGCCCTGACAAGAACGTCATGCCGGCCCGCGGTCCAGCCGACATTGTCGGCTATCTGCGCTGGCCGCAGCCTTCGAGCCTGTTCGTCGCCGATTACGACAGCGGCGCCGACACCTGGTTCGTCGCCGACCAGCGCGTCATGGCGCGCACGCTCGGCTGGGGCGAAGTCGCGCCGTTCTACATAGCCCAGCAAAGCCCGGTTCCGCCCGGCGGCGGACCGCAACCGGGCACGCTCAAGCCCACCCTGCGTAACAGTCATCTCGGCTATGCGCTGACCTGGTTCGGCCTTGCCGCCGCTCTCGCCGGCGTCTTCGGCTTCTGGGTCGCGGGCCAGCGCCGGGAGCGGCGCAAATCGGCCGGAAGATCCGCTTCCTTGTGAAAGACGGGGTGAGGCATTAGTCTGCCCGCGGGCTTCGGCCGCAGTGGCGCGCCGCTACTAAAAGTAAGTCCTTTCAAAAGGTTAGAGGAATATCCCGGGGCCGTCCCGGCCCATTCGGCGGGATATGGAAGATTTGGCCATGCGCTATGTGTCGACGCGGGGCGAGGCGCCGCCGCTCGGTTTCACCGACGTGACGCTCACGGGCCTGGCCCGCGACGGCGGGCTGTACGTGCCCGAATCATGGCCAACCTTGTCGCCCACGGCCATCGCCGCGCTTGCCGGACGTCCCTACGCTGAAGTGGCTGCCGAGGTGATCCGGCCGTTCGTCGGCGATACGCTGTCGGAGGGCGATCTCGCACGGCTGTCCCGCGAAGCCTATGGCAGCTTTCGCCATCCGGCGGTCGCCCCGCTGGCGCAGCTTAGCGTCAACACGTTCCTGCTCGAGCTTTTTCACGGCCCGACGCTGGCGTTCAAGGACCTCGCCATGCAGTTCCTGGCGCGGCTGATGGACCACGTGCTGGAACAGCGCGGCGAACGCACCACCATCGCGGTCGCCACGTCCGGCGACACCGGCGGCGCCGCGGTCGAGGCCTTCCGCGGACGCTCGCGCATCGATCTCGTGGTGCTGTTCCCGAACGGACGCATTTCCGAGGTGCAGCGGCGGATGATGACCACTGCCGCAGATCCGAACGTTCACGCCGTCGCGATCGAAGGCACGTTCGACGATTGCCAGGCGCTCGTGAAAGGCATGTTCAATCATCACGCCTTCCGCGACCGCGTGCGTCTGTCCGGCGTCAACTCGATCAACTGGGCGCGCATCGTCGCGCAGACGGTCTATTATTTCACTGCCGCGGTCGCGCTCGGCGCGCCGCACCGCAAGATCGCCTTCACCGTGCCGACCGGTAATTTCGGCGACGTGTTCGCCGGTTATGTCGCAACCCGCATGGGTCTGCCGGTCGACCGATTGGTGGTGGCGACCAATGTCAATGACATCCTGGTGCGCACCCTTTCAACCGGTGCCTACGAAATCCGCAACGTCGTCGCGACCTCCTCGCCCTCGATGGATATCCAGATCTCGTCCAATTTCGAACGGCTGGTGTTCGACGCAAGCGGGCGCGACCCCGCGCTCGTGCGCAGCCTGATGGGTACACTCGCCCAGTCGCAGCGCTTCGAGACGCCGGCTGCGATGCTTGCCCGCATGCGCGCGCTGTTTTCCGCCGATCGCGCCGGCGAGGACGAGGTCGCCTCGACGATCCGCGCCACGCTGCGCGAGACCGGCCAGCTCATCGATCCGCACACGGCGGTTGGCGTCGCGGTCTCCGAGAAGGAAACGCGCGATCCCGCGCTGCCCATGATCGTGCTGTCCACTGCGCATCCGGCCAAATTTCCCGATGCGGTGGAGGCGGCGTGCGGCCGGCGGCCGGAATTGCCCGACTGGCTGTCCGGTCTCAACGAAAAGCCGGAGACTTTCACGATCCTGCCGCCAGATCCGGCGGAGATCGAACGTTTTGTCCTTGCGGCGAGCCGCGCCGCGCGTGGAGGTGCCGCAGCATGAGCGTCGAAATCACCCGTCTGCCGACCGGTTTCACCGTCGTCACCGACACGATGCCGCATCTGGAGACGGCCTCGCTCGGCGTGTGGGTCGGCTCGGGCAGCCGCGACGAGGAAATCCAAGAGCACGGCATTTCGCATTTGCTCGAGCACATGGCATTCAAGGGCACGCACCGGCGTACGGCGCGCCAGATCGCCGAGGAGATAGAGGCGGTCGGCGGCGACCTCAATGCCGCGACCTCGGTGGAGACCACCGCCTATTATGCGCGCGTGCTGAAGGCCAACGTGCCGCTCGCGCTCGACGTGCTGTCCGACATTCTGGCCGAGCCGGCTTTCGATCCGGTCGAATTGCAGCGCGAGCAGAACGTCATCGTGCAGGAAATCGGCGCGACCGAGGACGCACCCGACGATCTCGTCTTCGACCGCCTGCAGTCGGCGGCGTTTCCCAACCAGCCGGTCGGCCGCCCCATCCTCGGCACGCGCGAGAGCGTCTGCGATTTCCGGCCCGAGCATCTGCGCGGCTATCTGGCGCGCAATTACCGCGCGCCCGACATGTTCGTCGTCGCGGCCGGCGCCGTCGATCACAAGCAGGTCGCCGACGAAGTCGCGCGGCTGTTCGGCAGCTTCCGCGAGCCGGCGGCGCCCACGCCCGCGCCGGCGCACTTCCAGGGCCGCTCCAGCGTCGAGAACCGCGACCTCGAACAGGCCCATATCGCGATCGCGTTCGAGGGCCTGCCGCAACGCGATCCGGAGCTTTACAGCCTGCAGGTCTTTGCCAGCGCGCTCGGCGGCGGCATGTCATCGCGCCTGTTCCAGGAAGTGCGCGAGGTGCGCGGCCTCTGCTACGCGATCTACAGCTTTCATATGCCCTATTCCGACACGGGCTTTTTCGGGCTCTATGCCGGGACCGACGCCGCCGACGCCCCCGAACTGATGCAGGTCGTCATCGACCAGATCGCGGGCGCGGCCGAGAACGTCACCGCGGCGGAGATCGCACGCGTGAAAGCGCAGATGAAAGCCGGCCTGCTGATGGCACTGGAAAGCTCGAGCGCGCGCGCCGAGCAGATTGCCCGCCAGATGCTCGCCTATGGCCGGCCGATCCCGCTGACCGAGCTTGTGGCGCGCATCGACGCCGTCAGCGTCGACAGCGTCCGCGCCGCCGGACGAGCCCTGATCGCGCGCAGTCGGCCGGCGGTCGCCGCGCTCGGCCCCGGCAAGGGGCTTGAGAATGCGGCCGCAATTGCCGAAAGTGCCTTCCGCAAGGCCGCCTGACGCTTACCACCCGGCAACGCGGCGGCTTCGGCGCGACGCAGATCACGCGGCCCGCACATGGCCTTTTTCCGAACCATCAGCGTCACCGACCTCATCCCGGTCATTCCCGGCGACGGCGTGGTGCTGCGCGCCCCGCAGATGTCCGACTATGCCGCATGGGCGGAGCTGCGTGAACAAAGCCGCGCCTTCCTCACACCCTGGGAGCCCACCTGGCCGCAGGACGAACTGACACGCGCCTCGTTCAGGCGCCGCCTCAAGCGCTACAGCGAGGACATGCGCGCCGACCTGTCCTATCCGTTCTTCCTGTTCGAGAAGGAGCCGCAGCGGCTGCTCGGCGGGCTGACTTTGACCAACGTGCGGCGCGGCGTGGCGCAGACCGCAAGTCTCGGTTACTGGATCGGCGAACCGTTCGCCCGGTGCGGCCGCATGACGGCCGGCGTACGGGCGCTGATCCCGTTCGTCTTCGACGCGCTGCGGTTGCACCGGCTGGAGGCCGCCTGTATTCCGACCAACGAGGCCTCCATCCGGCTTCTGGAGCGCACCGGCTTCGTGCGCGAGGGCCGCGCCCGTCAATATCTGTGCATCAACGGCCTGTGGCAGGATCACCTGCTCTATGCGCGGTTACGCGACGACCCGATTTCCCCGCCGCTTTAACCCTTGCGACGCTCCGCCGCCCCGCGGGCTTGGGTACGCCATTGTTGGGCTGCTATAAGATGCGGCGAGTACAGACCATGCGTGATCGTTCCCGGGTATCCATGTCAGCCGCCAGCCGGACCGCCGTCATCGTGACGGCCGCCCTCGCTGTCGCCTTTGGTCTGTCCGGCTGCGCCTCGGGTGACGCGACCTCGACTGCAGGCGGGGGCACCGGCGGCTCACCCTCGCTCGCCGAGCGCTTTGCGGCTTCCAGCGGCGCGTTTGCGCAGAACAGCACACCCGCCGATTCGTTCGATCCCGCCGATTGCCCGCCGGTCGAAATCCGCCAGGGCGCGTCCACGCTTTCGGTTACCGCCGCCAGCCGCGATCCGGCGACGGCGGAGCTGCGCTACCAGGGAACGATTGCACAAACCGCGCGCGAATGCCGCGTGGCTGGACCGACGCTGACGATCAAGGTCGGCGTGCAAGGTCGCATCATTCTGGGGCCTGCGGGCGGACCGGGACAGATGGACGTCCCGCTGCGCTTGGCGCTCGTGCAGGAAGGTCCGAGCCCGAAGACGATCTGGACAAAATTCTACAACGTGCCGGTGATCATCCCGGAGGGACAGGCGCACGTCAATTTCATGCACATCGAGGAAGACCTGACCGTTCCCAAGCCAAACGCCGATACGCTCAGTGCCTATGTGGTCTATATCGGGTTCGATCCGCTCGCGGCGGCAAGGCAGGCGCCCAAGCGCCCGCCCCGCAAGCCGCCCGCGCCGCGCCGCTAGGACGCGTTGACCAGCCTGAAGCCTTCCTCTCCCGGAGCGGAAGCGCGTGAAGAAATAAACCGTCTTCTGGCGCAGACGCTCTAATAGCCGCGCAATTGCAGCACCGTCGCCTTGAGCGCGCGCATGTCGGCGATCACCGCGCGCGCGCCGGCAGCCGTGAGATGGCTCGCCAGATTGAGCGCGGCATGGCTGCCCCCGACAAAGCCGACCGGCGTCATTCCCGCCGCCCGCGCCGCCATCACGCCGGCCGGAGAATCCTCGACCACGATACAGTCCTGCGGGGCGATTCCGACCCGACTCGCCACATGCAGGAACAGATCGGGCGCCGGCTTGCCGGCGAACACATGGGTCGCCGAGAAAATGTTCGGCCCGAAGAAGCGCAGCAGGTCGGTGCATTCGAGGCTCGCGCGCACGCGGTCGATCGGCGACGACGACGCCACGCATTTGGGCCCACGCAGCCAGGACAAGGCATGTTGCACGTGCCGGATCGGACGCAATTCTTGCTGCAGACGCGAAAGCGTCGTGCGCGCGACGTAAGCGCCGAAATCGGGCGGCAGGCGCAGTCCGGTCGCGGCCTCGATGTCGGCGAACATGTCGGCCGGCCGCCGGCCGGTGAAATAGCGGGCGATCAAGTCAGGGGTGATCTGCAGGCCGATCGTGCAAAAGGCCTCGGCCGCCACCGACATGGCGATCGGCTCACTGTCGACCAGAACGCCGTTGCAATCGAAGACAATCACGCACGGCTCCCCAAGGATCAAACGCCCGGACACGCACGCAACGTGATTCGCGAATCAAAGATAAGAAAATCGGACGCGGTAACAACATACGGCGACGCCTGTGCACAAGGCTGTGCACAGGTTCCTCACCAAAATACCGAATGGAGGCGGGAATTGCGGCGGCGCGGCTGTCCGCGCCGGCCGCTCAGTTCAGCTTTTTCTTAACGTCGTCAATGCCTTGCGCCAAGAGCCGCTCGGCAACCTTGCCGCTCACGGTCTGCGCCAGCACCTTCTCGGCCGCGGTCACGGCGGCCTCCGCGGCCGCGCTGCGCACGTCGGCCAGGGCCTGCGCTTCGGCCTGGGCGATCTTGGTCTCGGCCATCTTGGTGCGGCGGGCAATGAAGTCTTGCAGCTTGGCGTCGGCTTCCGCCGCCATGCGCTCGGCCTCCGCCTTGGCGCCGGCAACGATGGCGTCCGCCTCGCGCTGCGCCTCGCCGCGCTTGTTCTGGTACTCGGCCAGCAGCTTGCGGGCCTCTTCCTTGAGCTGACGCGCCTCGTCGAGCTCGGCCTTGATGCGCGCGCTGCGCTTGTCGAGGGTGTCGAGCAGCGTGCGATGCACGCCGACATAGCCCAGGATGCCGAAGAAAATCACGAAAGCGACGGCGACCCAGGTTTCCGGTTGCATCAGGACGGCCATCGGCGCACCTCAGCGTTTCAGGACTTCGGTGACGGCATCCGCCACCGATTTCTCGGCCGGAGCCTGACCGATCAGGCGCTCGACGATCGCAGTCGCAGCATCGACCGCGATGCCTTTGACATTGGCCATCGCCGCCGACTTGGTGGCAACGATTGCCTTCTCGGCCTCGTCGAGCTTGCGGTTGAGCTGGTCTTCCAGCGTCTTGCGACGCTGGTCGGCTTCCGCCATCAGCGAATCGCGGGTCTTGCCCGCGATTGCCTGGGCATTGGCGCGCGCGTCCGCCAAGAGCTTTTCATAGGCGGCGACGGCGGCTTCGGTTTCGACCTTCAGCCGCTGCGCCTCGGCAAGGTCGCTCTCGATCTGCGAGGAGCGCGCGGCGACGATACCGCCGACGCGCGGCAGGGCGACCCGCGCCATCAGCAAATACAGCGCGCCGAAAATCAGGACGAGCCACAGCAACTGGGACGCGAACGTGTCCTGCTGGAACGGCGGAAACGGTTCTTTCGCTCCGCCCGGTGCCTGGGTGTGCGCGGTATTGGTAGCCATCGGCCGCTCCGGTCATCGCGCGCGCGAACGGCAAAACGTCCGCGCGCCGCAGGGTCTGCGAAGAATCAGACGGCGAACAGCAGCAGGAGCGCGATCAGCAGCGAGAAGATGCCGAGCGCTTCGGTCACCGCGAAGCCGAAGATCAGGTTGCCGAACTGGCCCTGGGCGGCCGACGGATTGCGCAGCGCGGCGGCCAGATAATTACCGAAAATCGTACCCACGCCGACGCCGGCGCCGCCCATGCCGATGCACGCGATGCCGGCACCGATATACTTGGCGGCGGTCATGAGAGCGTTCGGATCCATCAGAGAACTCCTTGTTGCGGAAGAAGGAAAATGGTCAGGCCGGTCAGTGGCCCGGGTGAATGGCGTCGTTGAGATAGATGCAGGTCAAGATGGTGAACACATAGGCCTGCAGGAACGCGACCAGCATTTCGAGCGCGGTCAGCGACACGGTCAGCCCGAGCGGCAGGATGGCGCCGAGCCAGCCGACGAAACCAAGGCCGCCGAGCATGGTGACGAAGCTGGCGAACACCTTGAGCGTGATATGGCCGGCCAGCATGTTCGCGAACAGACGCACCGAGTGCGAGATCGGGCGCGAGAGGAACGACAGCACCTCGATGAAGACGATCAGCGGCAGGATATAAATCGGAATGCCGCTCGGGACGAACAGCTTGAGGAACTTGAAACCGTTCCTGTAGACGCCGTAGCCGATCACGGTGAAGAAGACGAGCAGCGCGAGCGCCGCGGTCACAATGATATGGCTCGTGACCGTGAAGGTGCCGGGAATGAGCCCGATCATGTTCACGGTCAGGATGAACATGAACAGCGTGAACACGAGCGGGAAGAATTTCATCCCCTCGCTTCCGGCGGAGCTTTTCAGCGTGTCCGCCACGAATTCGTAGGACAGTTCGGCCACCGATTGCAGACGGCCAGGCACCAGCGACCGGCGCGCGGTTGCCCCGACCATCAGCGCCGTAACCACGCCGGCGGCGATCAGCATATAGAGCGACGAATTGGTAAAAGCGATTTCGTGCCCGCCAACATTGGCAATGGTGGCGATCTTGTTGATCTTGAACTGGTGGATCGGGTCGGCCATGGCCGGATCGGGTCCTCGTCAGATCGCCGTTGCGGCGATGTCAGTCCTTGTTCACACCGTTGCCTGTCCTGCCGGGCCCGGGCGCGACGCCCGCCGCGCGCATCACATTGACGACGCCGGCGGCGAAGCCCAGCAGCAGAAAGACAATCAGCCCCCATGGCGAGATGCCGAGCCAGCGATCGAGCAGCCAGCCAAACATCGCACCGACGATCACGCCGGCCACAAGCTCCGTTGAGAGCCTAAAGCCGCGTGCGATCGCCGAAGGATCGGCGGTCGGTCCGGCGCCGGATGGCGGTTCGGCAGGTCGACCCGGCCTGACTGAGCCGAGCCTGTTGCCGAGACGCCGGAGCCTCGCGGAAAGGGCGGCTTCGTCAGCGGGCCGGTGCTCCGGTCCCTCCTTGTCGCGCGCGCCGTTCGCCATGCTTTCGACACTCGCGGTTGTTCAAGGTTGGAAAGATGCCCCTCGCCGCCCTCAAAGCCGCGCGGACCATACTGATGGGGGGTATGCGAGTCAAGAAAAGGAGCGGCGCCGTGCATCGGTCGAAAGTATTGTTCGATCAATGTATTAGTCGCGATCATCCACGTCGCCGCAAGCGCCATGCGCCGCGCTGCGGCAAAACCGTTCGGAATTCGTATCGGAGCATGGGATGCTGGTGCCGCGCGCCTGCGTTCCGGGAGATCAACATGGCCCGTCTTGCCGCACGTGCTGCCGCATCCGCAGTCCTCACCGGCGCGCTTTTCGTCGCCGGTCCTGCACTCGCCCAAAGCACGCCGCCGGAATCGGATGTCCGCTTCAGCTTCCACAAGGTCGAGGACGGATTCCTGCGACTTGATGGACGCAACGGCCAGGTGTCGCTCTGCCAGCACCGGCCCGCAGGCTGGAGCTGCGAGACCGTGCCCGACGAACGCGCCGCGCTCGAAAGTGAAATCGCGCGCCTGCAGAACAGCAACGCCGCGCTGAAGAAGGATCTTCTGGCGCGCGGCCTGCCGCTGCCGGAGCCGTCGCGGCCGGAGCCGGGCGCGACCGGCAAGGCGCCCGAACTTAAGCTGCCGAGTCAGGCCGATATCGACCGCGTCATGAGCTTCGTCGAGAAGGTCTGGCGGCGGCTCATCGAAATGATGGGACAGGTCCAGAAGGACATGTCCGGCAAGACGTAAGCGGATAACTCGTGGCCACGCGCCTGTCCGCACCGCAAACCGTAATGCAGACCGTGGTGGCCATGGCCGAACTCGCCATCGACACGCCAGGGACCGGATTTGTCGACATCACGCGGGAGGCGGCGCGCTTTCTCGGCGAATGCCGCGCCGGCGACGGCGTGCTGCTCCTGTTCCTGCGTCACACTTCGGCGTCGCTGACCATCCAGGAGAATGTCGATCCCGACGTGCAGCGCGACCTGGTCACCGCGCTCGAGCGGCTCGCGCCGGCGAATGCGGGCTGGCGCCACGACGTCGAGGGTCCCGACGACATGCCCGCACACGTCAAGACGATGCTGACGGATGTCTCGCTGCATGTGCCGGTGGCGGGCGGGCGCATGCAGCTTGGCACCTGGCAGGCAATCTACCTCGTCGAGCACCGCACACGACCCCATCGGCGTCAGGTGGTGCTGCAATTTCTCGGCTCGGGCGGGTGAATTGACCCCCGCCGGCCGCCGGCGCGGCAGCAGATCGCACCCAAATGCCTTGACGCCGGTTTCTTGACGTCGGTTACTTGCCCGGCCTCAAAATGTTGTACATTGGCAACGCCCGCCGGGCCGGCGGAAAGCCACGCGGATTAACCATTGAGCCCATCGACCGAATACCGTCTGGTCATTGCCGACGATCATCCGCTGTTCCGCGGCGCCTTGCGCGAAGCGGTCGGCGGACTGTTCGAACATACCGACATCGCCGAAGCCGGTTCATTCGATGAAGTGTCCCAAATCCTCGATGCCGGCGGCGACGTCGATCTGATCCTGCTCGACCTCAGCATGCCGGGCGTCCGCGGCTTTTCCGGCCTCATGTATCTGCGCGCGCAATATCCGAGCGTGCCGGTCGTCGTGGTTTCGGCCAATGACGATCCTTCGGTGATCCGCCGCTGCATGGATTTCGGCGCGTCCGGCTTCATCCCCAAGACGCTCGATGTCGAGGGCATGCGCGCGGCGATCGCCGGCGTACTGGAGGGCGGCGTATGGACGCCGCCGGACGTCGACCTCAATGCCGGCAATGACGCGGCATCCTCGGAACTGATGGCGCGCCTGACCACGCTCACCCCGCAACAGGTGCGCGTGCTGATGATGCTGTCGGAAGGACTGCTCAACAAGCAGATCGCCTACGAGCTCGGTGTCTCCGAAGCCACTGTGAAGGCGCACGTGTCGGCGATCCTTCAGAAGCTCGGCGTGGAAAGCCGCACCCAGGCCGTCATCGCCGCCTCGCGCATCGAGGTCGGTCAGTGGCCGCAGAACGCGGTCGCCGAAGGCTGACCGCCGGCAAAAACCGCAATCACTCCGCCGCCGCCACGCGCTGCATCCGCCACTGCGCCAATAATGCCCGCAGGGCCGCCGGCTTGACCGGCTTGTTGAGCACCGGCACGTCGCGGTTCTTGGCCTCGTCACGCACGCGCACGGTGCGGTCGGCCGTAATCAGGATCGCCGGCAGATCGGTGTGCAGGCGGCGGCGCAATTCGACGATGGCGTTGATGCCGTTGCCTTCGTCGAGGTGATAATCGACCAGCAGCCCGTTGAGCGCGACCGGATCCTCCTCCAGCACCGCAATCGCGCTCGTCAGATCGGTCGCCTTGCGCACGGTGCAGCCCCAGCCGCGCAGCAGCGTTTCCATGCCGTCGAGAATCTGCGGATCGTTATCGATGCACAGGACGGCAACGCCGGCCAACTGGCCGGCATCGACGCGCGGCACATCGCGCCGCACGGTGACACCGGCCGCCGCCATCGATATGGCGACCTCCACCGAGAAGCGCGACCCCTTGCCTGGCATCGACCGCAATTCGACCTTGTGATCGAGCACGCGCGCGATGCGCTCCACGATCGACAAACCGAGGCCGAGGCCGCGCGCCACCTTGGCGCCCTCGTTGAGGCGATGGAATTCACGGAAGATGTTTTTTTTCTGCGACGACGGAATCCCCATGCCGGTGTCGCAGACATCGATGCGCAGGCGCCCGCGCCGCCGCCGGCAGCCGACCAGCACGCGGCCCTTGCGGGTGTATTTGATGGCGTTGGATACGAGATTCTGCAAAAGGCGCCGCAAGAGCCGCCGGTCGGAGCGCACAGTCAAGGACGAGGGCACGAAGACAAGCTTCAAGCCCTTCTCGCGCGCCAGCGGCGCGAACTCGACTTCGAGCTGGCGCAGCAATTCGTCGATGCGGAACGAGACGATTTCCGGCTTCATGGCGCCGGTATCGAGCCGCGAAATATCGAGCAGCGCGCCGAAAATCTCTTCCACCGCATCGAGCGAAGCGTCGATGTTGCTGACCAGACGCGCGTCCTCGCCGCCGCCCTGGCGCTCGACCAGCGAAGTCACGTAAAGGCGCGCGGCGTTGAGCGGCTGCAGGATATCGTGGCTCGCGGCCGCGAGGAAACGCGTCTTGGAAATGTTGGCTTCCTCGGCGTCGGCCTTGGCGCGCGCAAGTTCGGCGTTCAGGCGGGTCAGTTCGGTCGTGCGCTCGCGCACGCGGCGTTCCAGCGCCTCGGCCGCCTCCACGCTCGGGGTGATGTCGGTGTAGGTCGCAACGATGCCGCCGCCCGGCATCCGGTTGGCGCGCACCTCGATGACGAGCCCGCGGTCGGGGAAGCGCTCGAGGAACGGCTCGCTCCCCGAAGCATAGCGGTCGATGCGGTCGCGCACGAGCGCCACCGGCGAGCCAGCCCCGAGCATGCCGCGACCGGCATGGTGACGCAGGATTTCGTCGAGCCGTACGCCGATGCCGATCATGTCGTGCGGCAGGTCGAGGATTTCCCCGAACTGCCGGTTCCAGCATACAAGCTGCATTTCCTTGTCGAACACCGCGATGCCCTGGCGCACGTGTTCCAGCGCGGTCTGCAGGATTTCTCGGTTGTAATGGATCGCCGCATTGGCGTCGTCGAGCAGCTTCAGCGCGGCCTTGGTGGACACCGTGCGCTTGCGCAGCAGCAGCGACAGCACGAGCCGCGAGGAGGCCGCGCCGATCGCCGACGCCAGCAGATGCTCGGCATGGCGCAGCAGCTGGAAATCGGCGTCGCTGCCGGGCGCAATATTGATGCCGTGCGAAGCGGCGAAATTCTCGAACGAGATGCGCGTGCGCTCCTCGCCGAGATAGCGCGCGACCGTAGTGGTCAGTTCCTCGACCGTCACGGAAGTCCGCCAGAGCCGGAAGCTCGGCACCGGCGTCAGGCTCGAAGGCACGAACAGGTCAGCCTGCATGCGCTCGATGGCGGCCGGCGCGCGGCCGAGCGAGAACATGACATAGGCGACGATGTTGAGCGCAAGGCTCCAGAACACGCCGTGCGCGAGCGGGCTCAGATCGAGGCCCAGGATCGATTGCGGCCGCAGCGACGTCAATCCCCACGGACCTTCGGTCAGGATCGAGGTGCCGATGAAGCCGGCGTCAGCGATATTGGGCAGCAGCAGCGTATAGCCCCAGACCACGATGCCGACGGTCATGCCGGCGATGGCGCCGCGCGCGGTGCCCTGCCGCCAGAGCAGGCCGCCGAAGAACGCCGGCGCGAGTTGCGCGACGGCGGCGAACGACAACAGGCCGATGGCGGCGAGCTGCGCCTCACCGACCGAGCGGTAATAGAGATAGGCCAGGATCATGATCACAAAGATCGCGATCCGGCGCACGGTGAGAAGGAGCGAGCCGACGTCGGCGCGCGCAGTGATCAGGCGCGAGCGCTGCTGGAGGACGAGCGGCACGATCAGGTCGTTGGAGACCATGATCGCAAGCGCGACCGATTCCACGATCACCATCGCAGTCGCCGCCGATAATCCGCCGACGAAAGCGAGGATGGCGAAGAAGTGGGAATTGGCCGACAGCGGCAGCGCCAGCACGAACATGTCGCTGTCCACCTTGCCGGAGGTAAAGGTCATGAGGCCGGCAAGCGCGATCGGGATCACGAACAGGTTGATGAGAACGAGATAGACCGGAAATACCCAGGCGGCACGCCGGATTTCCGATTCCTGATGGTTCTCGACGACCGTGACATGGAATTGCCGCGGCAGCAGGATGATCGCGAAGAACGAGAGCATCGTCATCGCAAAAATGGCGCTGAATTTCGGCGTATAGGAGAGGACCGCCGCCGTATCCGGCCGGCTCATCGCCTGCGAGAACAGCGCCGCCGGCCCGTCGAACATCCAGAAGGTCACAAATACGCCGACCGCCAGGAACGCCGCGAGCTTGACGAGCGACTCGGTGGCGATGGCGAGCATCAGGCCGTCCTGGTGCTCGGTCGCATCGATATGGCGCGTGCCGAACAGCACGGCAAAGGCCGCCATGGTCAGCGCCACGAGCAGCGAGATGTCGCCAATGACCGGCATCGCCACCACGTTCATGCCCGAGCCATGGACGAAGATCGTGCCGACCGATGCCGACACGGCTTTGAGCTGCAGCGCGATATAGGGAATGGTGCCGACGATCGCGATCAGGGCCACGGTCGCCGCCACCGCCTGCCGCTTGCCGTAGCGGGCGGCGATGAAGTCGGCGATCGAGGTGATGTTCTGTTCCTTGGCGAGCCGGATGATGCGGGCCAGCAGCGGATAGCACAGGCCGACCATCAGGACCGGGCCGATATAGATCGTCAGGAAGTCGAAGCCCGTGCGCGAGGCGAGCCCTACGGAGCCGAAGAAGGTCCAGGAGGTGCAATAGATCGCGAGGCAGAGCGGATAGATCAAAAGGCGCGAGCGCGAGCCGCGGCCGATCCTGCGCACGCGGTCGCCGTAGCTCGCGATCACGAACAGCAGCCCGATATATCCGAGCGCAATGAGGACGACGACCCAACCTTGCAGCATCACGGTTCCTGCGGCAGTGTGACTTCACCCGCCGGCGCATCATACACGTTTTGCCGGGATCAAGAGGAGGCCCTGATGCTCAAGGAATTCCGCGAATTTGCGATGAAAGGCAACGTCGTCGACCTCGCCATCGGCGTGATCATCGGGGCAGCCTTCGGCAAGATCGTCGAATCCCTGGTCGGCGACATGATCATGCCGGTATTCGGCGCCGTCACCGGCGGGCTCGACTTTTCGAACTATTTCGTCGCGCTTTCGGGCGCGGTGACCGCCGATTCGCTGGCCGAGGCCCGCAAGCAGGGGGCGGTGCTGGCCTGGGGTAATTTCCTGACCATCGTGATTAATTTCGCCATCATCGCCGCCGCCCTGTTCCTGGCGGTCAAGGGCATCAACCGCCTGAAGGCGCAGGAGACCAGGAAGGAAGAGGCCAAGCCGGCGCCCCGCCAGGAAGTGCTGCTCGCCGAAATCCGCGACCTGCTGGCGAAGAAGTGAGCGCCCGCCGCCGATGAGCGAGACCGTCACGCCGCTGGTCGCGGCCCTGCGCGCGGATGCGCGGCAGGCGCCCGAAAGCGGCATCGTGGAAGCGATGAATTACGGACGCCGCCGCGGCGGCGTCATGGGGTTGTGGGCCGGCGAAGGCGACCTGCCGACGCCCGCCTTCATTGCCGAGGAAGCCGCGCGAGCGCTCGCTGCGGGGGAGACCTTCTACACCTGGCAGCGCGGCCACCCCAAGCTGCGCCAGGCGCTCGCCGATTATCACGTCAGGCTCTATGGCCAACCGTTCGACCCGGAGCAGTTCTACGTCACCGGCTCCGGAATGCAGGCGATCCAGATCGCGGTGGCCATGACGACGGGCGCCGGCACCGAGATGATCGTCCCGACGCCGGCCTGGCCGAATGCGGCGGCGGCCTGCGGGGTCGCCGGCGCACGACCGGTCTGCGTGCCGATGACGTTCGGCAATGACGGCTGGTCGCTCGATCTCGAGCGCCTGTCGGCGGCGGTGACGCCGCGCACGCGCGCCCTCTTCGTCGTCTCGCCCTCCAACCCGACCGGCTGGACGGCGACGCCGCAGGAGCTGACAGCGTTGCTTTCGCTCGCACGCAAGCACGGCCTGTGGATCGTCGCCGACGAGACGTACGCACGCTTCTGGTACGGCGAGGGGCCGCGCGCGCCCTCCTTCTTCGACATCGTCGACCCAGAAGACCGGATCATCTTCGTCAACACGTTTTCGAAGAACTGGGCGATGACCGGCTGGCGCATGGGCTGGATCGCGGTGCATCCCTCGCTCGGCCAGGTGGTCGAGAACCTCATCCAGTATTCGACCTCGGGCGTCGCGCAATTCATGCAGCGCGCGGGCATCGTCGCGCTCGAACGGGGCGATGCCTTCATCGCGCAGCAGGTGGCACGGGCGCGCGCGAGCCGCGACATCATCTGCGAGGCACTCACGCGTACCGGCCGCTGCCGCTTCGCGCCGCCGATGGGCGCGTTCTACGTCTTCTTCAAGGTCGACGGCGAAACCGACACGCGACGTCTCGTGTTCCGCCTGATCGACGAGGCGCAGGTCGGACTCGCGCCGGGCAGCGCATTCGGTCCGGGCGGCGAGGAATTCGTGCGGCTATGCTTCGCGCGCGACCCGGCGCAGATCAGGGACGCCGGCGAGCGGATCGCAAGGGTGCTTGCGGGCTAACCGGATTGGATGCGTCAGCTAAGCCGCGAACTGAGAATTTCTCCGCTCGCCCCCGCTTGCGCGGAGACGAGCGGTAAAGACACGGGGTTTACGCCGCCGCTTTGCGGCGGTCCGGCGCAAAGCGGCCGTAGAAGGTCTCGCTTTTCGCCGCCAGATCGAGCAGCAGCGGCGACGGGGCAAAGCGCTCGCCGCAGGCGCGCGCAAGCCCCTCACACAGCGCGACGAAGCGCTTGACCCCCATCATGTCGATATAGGACAGCGTGCCGCCGGAGAACGGCGCGAAACCGAAGCCCAGAATCGAGCCGACATCGGCCTCGCGCACGTCGGTGAGCACGCCCTCCTCGAAGCAGCGCGCGGTCTCCAGCGCCTGGATCGCGAGCAGGCGATCCTTCAGTTGCCGCACGTCGATGCGGTCGGGATCGAGCTTCGTTTTCTGCAGGTCGGCAAGGCCGGGCCACAACCGCTTCTGTCCTTTCTCGGGATAGTCGTAGAAGCCCTTGCCGTTCTTGCGCCCGAGCCGCCCGAGCTTCTCGACCATCTCCGACAAGAGCGCCTTCTGGCGCCGATCGACGGCCGCCGCGCCGAGATCGGCTTCGGTGGCTTTGAGGATTTTCCAGGCGAGGTCGACGGCGACCTCATCGTTGAGCGACAAGGGCCCCACCGGCATGCCGGCCATGCGTCCTACATTCTCGATCATCGCCGCCGGCACGCCTTCGGCGAGCATCAGATGGCCCTCGCGGATATAGGTACCGACGACGCGCGAGGTGTAGAAGCCGCGGCTGTCGTTCACCACGATCGGCGTCTTGCGGATGGCGCGCACGAAATCGAGCGCGGTGGCGAGCGCGCGATCGCCCGTCTTCTTGCCGAGGATGATCTCGACCAGCATCATCCTGTCGACCGGCGAGAAGAAATGGATGCCGATGAAATTCGCCGGATCCTTCGCCGTCTCCGCAAGCGAGGTGATCGGCAGCGTCGAGGTGTTGGAGCCGAACACGGCCTCCGGCAGCACGGCTTGTGCCTTCGCGGTCGCTTCCGCCTTGACCTTGCGGTCCTCGAACACCGCTTCGACCACGAGGTCGCAGCCGGCGAGCGCGGCATAGTTGGCCGATGGGGTAATACGCGCGAGCAGCGCATCGCGATCCGTCGTCGCCGCGCGACCCTTGTTGATCTGGTCGGTGACGAGCTTGTGCGCATGCGCCTTGCCCTTGTCGGCGCTCTCCTGGTCGCGGTCGATCAGCACGACGTCGAGGCCGGCTTGGGCGCTGACATAGGCGATGCCGGCGCCCATGAAGCCGGCACCGAGGATGCCGATCTTCTTCAGCTTCCCCGCCGGCACGCTTTGCGGCCGCCGCGCGCCCTTGTTCAGCTCCTGCATCGAGACGAACAGCGTGCGCGTCATGGCGGCGGCTTCCGGCGAGCGCAGGATTTTCGCGAAGTGGCGCGATTCCACGCGCAGCGCAATGTCCATCGGAAGCTGCAGGCCCTCGAACACGGTCTGCATGATCGCGCGCGCGGCCGGATAATTGTCGTAGGTCTCGCGCCGGTAGATCGCGTTGGCCGGCGGGAAGGTCATCATGCCGGCTTTCGAGAAGACCGGACCGCCCGACAGCTTGAAACCGTCCTCGTCCCAGGGCTTCACCGGCTTGCCGCCGGCCTTGATCCAGTCCTTCGCCGCGCCGACGAGCGCGTCCGGCGCCACCACGTTGTCGACAAGCTTCATCGCTTTCGCGCGGTTGAGGCGAAGCTGATCGCCCTTGAGCATCATCTGCAGCGCGTCGGCCGGCTGCATCATGCGCGCGATGCGCTGCGTGCCGCCGGCGCCGGGGAACAGCCCGATCTTGATTTCCGGAAGGCCGACCCGCGTCTTCGGATTGTCGGCGGCGACGCGATGGTGGCAGGCAAGGCACAATTCGAAGCCGCCGCCGACCGCGGTGCCATTGATGGCGGCGACCCACGGCTTGCCGCAGGTCTCGATGCGCCGGTAAAGCAGCGAGAGCTTGCGGCTCTCCTCGAACAAGACGGTGGCCGCCGCCTCCTCGCCCTGGCTGCGCTCCATCTCGGCGAAGGCGCGCATCAGCCGCTCCAGCAAACCGAGATCGGCGCCGGCGCAGAACGTGTCCTTGCCGGACCTGATGACCGCGCCCTTGATCGCGGCATCGGCCGCGATCTTCTCGACGATGGCAGACAACTCCTCGATCACGGTCAGGTCGATCACGTTCATCGAGCGCTCGGGCATGTCCCAGGTCACCAGCGCGATGCCGTCGGCGTCGATATCGAGCCGGAAATTGGTGTAGCTCATGGCATTTGCCCCCGTCAGCGTTGTTCGGGATAAGGTTCGCCGGACATATGGAAGAAACGCGCGCTCTTGCCGTCGCGCTCGAATTTCAGGTCAGCGTCCGGATAATGCGCGCGCTCGTTCGCCGCGCGCGTACCGACCTCCAGCACCAGCGCGTCGCGGTTCGAGCGATTGACGAGACAATGGCCGTTGGCGACGCCGGCCTTGAAGCCCGCCGCGTCACCGGCGCGTAGAAACGTCTCGCCTTCGTCCTCGATCAACGCCACCTCGCCTTCGAGCACATAGACGAACTCGTCCTCCTGCTCGTGCCAGTGGCGCAGCGACGACGACGCACCCGGCTTGAGGCGCGTGAGATTAACCCCGAACTGGGTCAGGCCTGCGAGATTGCCGAGCGCGACCTTTTCGCGCCCTCTCGTCGCATCGGCAAATTCGGCCGGATAGATCGTCGTGGTCCGCACGACCGCTTTCGCTATGTCGATTTTCGGCATCGCGGTCTTCTTCACACACGCTCGATAATCGTCGCCGTACCCATACCGGCGCCGATGCACAGCGTCACGAGCGCGGTGTTGAGGTTACGCCGCTCCAGCTCGTCGAGCGCGGTGCCGAGAATCATCGCTCCCGTCGCGCCGAGCGGATGACCGAGCGCGATCGCCCCGCCATTGACGTTGATCTTAGACATGTCGAGGTCCATCGCCTGCATGAAGCGCAGCACCACCGAGGCGAACGCCTCGTTGATCTCGATCAGGTCGATATCGCCGAGCGTCATGCCCGCACGCTTGAGCACCTTGTGCGTCACGTCGATCGGCCCCGTCAGCATCATCGCCGGCTCCGATCCGATATTGGCGAAGGCGCGGATTTTCGCGCGCGGCTTCAGGCCCGCTTTCTTGCCGGCCTCGACATTGCCGAGCAGCACCGCCGCCGCGCCGTCCACAATGCCGGACGAATTGCCGGCATGGTGCACGTGATTGATGACCTCGACTTCCGGATGCTTCTGGATCGCGACCGCGTCGAAGCCGCCAAGCTCGCCCATCTGCACGAACGAAGGCTGCAATTGCGCAAGCGACTGCATGGTGGTGGTCGGCCGCATGTGCTCGTCCTTGGCCAGGATCGTGATGCCGTTGACGTCCCGCACCGGCAGCACCGACTTCGCAAAACGCCCCGCCTCCCATGCCGCGGCTGCGCGCTTCTGGCTTTCCACCGCATAGGCGTCAACATCGTCGCGCGAGAAGCCATACTTGGTCGCGATCAAGTCGGCGGAAACGCCCTGCGGCATGAAATAGGACGGCAGCGCGATCATCGGGTCCACCGGCCAGGCGCCGCCGGAGGCGCCGATGCCGACGCGGCTCATGGATTCGACGCCGCCGCCGACCGTCATGTCGTGCTGGCCGGACATGATCTCGGCGGCCGCGAAATTGATCGAATCGAGGCCCGAGGCGCAGAAGCGGTTGATCTGCACGCCCGGCACGCCTTCGCCATAGCCCGCGCAGATCGCCGCCATGCGCGGAATGTCGCCGCCCGCCTCGCCGACCGGATCGACGACACCCATCACCACGTCGTCGACCATGGCGGTGTCGAGCCCATTGCGCTCCTTGATGCCTTTCAGCACCTGGGTCGCCAGATTGAGCGTCGTCACCTCATGCAGGGCGCCGTCTTTCTTGCCGCGCCCGCGCGGCGTGCGCACGGCGTCGTAGATAAAGGCTTCGGTCATGGGCCTCTCCTTCTGATCGTCATCCCAGCCGAGCGCGAAGCGCGAGAGCTGGAATCGATCGCCGCTATCGGCTGACGATCCCGGCTCTCGCGACCCTTGCGGGCCGCCTAGCCGGGACGACTGCACCTGCTCACAAACTTCGCGCAATCAACAATTTCATGATCTCGTTGGTCCCCGCATAGATGCGCTGCACGCGCGCGTCGCGGAACATGCGCGAGATCGGATACTCGTCCATATAGCCATAGCCGCCGAACAATTGCAGGCAGCGGTCGACGATTTTTCCCTGCAGGTCGGTCAGCCAGTATTTCGCCATCGAGGCGGTGACGGTGTCCAGCTCACCCCGGATGTGGCGCTCGACGCAGTGATCGTGGAACACGCGGCCGATGGTCGCCTCGCTCTTGCATCCGGCAAGCTCGAATTGCGTGTTCTGGAACTCGATGATCGCCTTGCCGAACGCCTTGCGCTCTTTCACATAGGCGACGGTGAGCGCCAGCGCGCGCTCGATCATGCCGATCGCCGCCGTCGATACGATCAGCCGCTCCTGCGGCAATTCCTGCATCAACTGGACGAACCCCTGCCCCTCCTGCTCGCCGAGCAGGCTTTCGGCCGGCAGCTTCACGTCCTCGAAGAAAAGCTCCGACGTGTCGGCCCAGTCCATGCCGAGTTTCTTGAGCTTGCGTCCGCGCCGGAATCCCTCGGCGCCGTCGGTCTCCACCACCATCAGCGACGTGCCCTTGGCGCCGGCCGCCGGATCGGTCTTGGCGACGACGACGATCAGGTTGGCGTGCTGGCCGTTGGTGATGAAGGTCTTGGAGCCGTTGAGCACATAACCGTTGCCGGACTTTTTCGCGGTCGCCTTCACGCCCTGCAGGTCGGAGCCGGTGCCGGGCTCCGTCATGGCGATGGCGCCGACCAGTTCGCCGGTGGCGAGCTTCGGCAACCAGCGCTTCTTCTGCTCCTCGGTGCCGTATTTGAGGATATAGGGCGCGACGATCCCCGAATGCAGCGGAGCGCCGATCGAGTCCAGTCCCGCCAGCGCAAATTCGCGGTTGATCACGGTCTCATGCGCAAAGCTGCCGCCGGCGCCGCCATATTGTTCGGGAATGGCGGCGCAGAGCAGGCCGGCCGCGCCGAGCTTCATCCAGGCGGCGCGGTCCATGATGCCGTCGGCCTGCCAGCGCTCGATGTCGGGCACGAGTTCGGCAGCCATGAAGCGGCGCGCCTGCTCCTCGAGGAGGACGAGATCCTCCGTCATCCAGGCCGGTCGGGGCAGGCTGAGGGCATCCATTCGCGAATCCGTGGACGCGAGCATAGCCGCGCCGACTCGGCGAAGCGAGGGGCAAGCTCACGTCCCGCTCATCCCCGCCAGCGCAAGTCCGGTGGATTCCCGCTTGCACGGGATGAAACGGACGGGCGCAAGCAGGGCATTGGGCATTCTGTCCGGGCGCGCTATATCCGCGGCGATGGCCGCGCCACCCCTGATCCAGCTTCGCGACATTGCATTGACGTTCGGCGGCACCCCGCTCTTGACGGCGGCCGACCTGTCGGTCTCGCCGGGCGAGCGCGTCTGCCTGGTCGGGCGCAACGGCTCCGGCAAATCGACATTGCTGAAAATCGCCGCCGGCCTGATCGAGGCCGACCGCGGCACGCGTTTCGTGCAGCCGGGCGCGACGCTGCGCTATCTGCCGCAGGAGCCGGATTTTTCGGGCCATGCGACGACATTGTCCTACGTCGAGGCCGGGCTCGCTCCGGGCGACGACCGCTATCAGGCGCGCTATCTGCTCGAGCAGCTCGGCCTCGACGGCAGCGAGGACCCCGCCCGCCTGTCGGGCGGCGAAGCGCGGCGCACGGCGCTCGCGCGCACGCTCGCGCCCTCGCCCGACATCCTTTTGCTCGACGAGCCGACCAACCATCTCGATTTGCCGGCGATCGAATGGCTGGAGCGCGACCTCGCCGCGCGGCGCTGCGCGCTCGTGCTGATCAGCCACGACCGGCGCTTCCTGGAGACGCTGTCGCGCGTCACGGTCTGGCTCGACCGCGGCCAGACGCGACGGCTCGAGATCGGCTTCGGACAGTTCGAGGCACGGCGCGACGATATCCTCGCCGAGGAGGAGCGCGAGCAGCACAAGCTCGACCGCAAGATCGCCGCAGAGGAACACTGGGTCCGCTACGGCGTCACCGCGCGCCGCAAGCGCAATGTGCGGCGCATGGCGCAGCTGCAGGCCCTGCGCGAGACGCGCCGCACCTGGCGCGCCGCCGCCGGCAAAGCCGAGATCGCCGCCGCCGAGGCCGACAAATCCGGCACGCTCGTTATTGAAGTCAAACGCATCGCGAAAACCTTCGACGGCCGGCCCATCGTGTCGGACTTTTCCACGCGCATCCTGCGCGGCGACCGCATCGGCATCGTCGGTCCGAACGGCAGCGGCAAGACCACCCTGCTCGGCCTTCTGACCGGCGCATCGAAACCCGACGCCGGCACCGTGCGTCTCGGCGCCAACGTGCAGGTCGCCGCCCTCGATCAGGACCGCGACAGCCTCAATCCCGACTGGACGCTGACCGAGGCACTCACCGGCGGGCGCGGCGACACGGTTTCGGTCGGCGGCCAGACCCGTCATGTCGTGAGCTACATGAAGGACTTCCTGTTCACGCCCGAACAGGCCCGCACGCCGCTGCGCGCGCTCTCGGGCGGAGAACGCGGACGAATCATGCTCGCGCGCGCCTTCGCCAAATCCTCCAACCTGCTCGTGCTCGACGAGCCGACCAACGATCTCGACCTCGAAACGCTCGACGTGCTGGAGGAGGCCATCGCCGACTATGACGGCACCGTCATCCTGATCAGCCACGACCGCGATTTTCTCGACCGCGTCGTCAATGCCGTAATCGTGCCCGAAGGCGACGGTCGCTGGACCGAATATGCCGGCGGCTATTCCGACATGCTCGCCCAGCGCGGTGCCGACGTCGTCGCGAAGAAAGCGCCCGCCCCCGCAAAGGAGCGCGCCGCGGAATCCTCGCCGCCGTCCGCCACATCGATGAAGCGCCGGCTGAGCTTCAACGAAAAATATGCCCTCGAAAATCTGCCCAAGCAGATCGCCGCCCTCGAAGCGCAGATACGCGCGCTGCAGACGACGCTCGACGATCCGGCCCTCTATGCGCGCGACCGCAAGCTGTTCGACGAAACATCGGCCGCCCTGGCCAGAGCACAGGCCGAGCTTGCGGCAGCCGAGGAGAAATGGCTGGAGCTCGAAATGCTGCGCGAGGACATCGAGAGCGCGCAGTCGTGATCAGGTCCAGCCGAGCGTGACTGCAGCCAGCACGAGATAGCGTCCGGTCTTGGCGATCGCGACCAGCAGAAGGAAGCGCCAGAGCGGCTCGCGCAGGAGGCCCGCCGCGACGGTGAGCGGATCGCCGATGAACGGCATCCAGCTTGCGAGCAAGGACCAGTAGCCGTAGCGCGCATACCATCTTTGCGCGCGTGCAAGCGCCTGCGGGCTCGCCGGAAACCAGCGCCGGTCGCGGAAACGTTCGGCAAGCCGGCCGAGCAGCCAGTTGACGAGCGAGCCCGCGACATTGCCGACGCTGGCGACGGCGATCAGCAGCGCCGGCGGATAGGTCCCGCCCAGCAGGAGGCCGACCAGCGCCAGTTCCGATTGCGCCGGGAAAATCGTCGCCGCGATGAATGCGGTGAGAAACAGGCCGCCATAGGCGGCAAGCGCGTTCACGATTGCGCTCCCGCGGCGTGGCTTTCCAGATAATGCAGGACGCCGCGCGCGGCGACGGCTCCGGTCGCAAACGAGGCCTGCAACAGGTAGCCGCCGGTCGGAGCTTCCCAATCGAGCATTTCGCCTGCTGCGAATATGCCGGGCCTGCGCCGCAGCATGAAATGCGCGTCAAGTTCCTTGAAAGCGATGCCGCCGGCGGTCGAGATCGCGCGTTCGATCGGTGTCGTTGCCGTCAGGCGCACCGGCACTGCCTTGATCAGCGCGGCAAGATCGTGCGCGGAAAGCTGTCCCGCGCGCCCCTGCGTGGCTTCGTTCACAAGCCCGATGGCGACCGGCGACAGCCCGCCCGCCTTGCGTAGCACGTTGGCCATCGACTGCTTGCCGCGCGGTGCGGCGAGCCGCTGCGCCAGCGTCTCCTTGCTCAGGTCGGGACGCAGGTCGATCTGCAGCACCGTTTCGGCGGCCTGCGCGAGCGCATCGCGCAACGGCGCCGACAACGCATAGACCGCGCCGCCCTCGATCCCCTCGCGCGTGACGATGGCTTCTCCGCGCACGCTCTGCCCGTCGAATATCAGCGCGATGCGCTTGAGCGGGGCGCCCGCGAAACGCTCCGCAAAGCGCGCCGACCACGCCGCACGGAATCCGCAATTAGCCGGCCTGAGCGGCGTGATATGAATGCCGACCTCCCGCAGGATCGCGACCCAGCCGCCGTCGGAGCCGAGCCTCGGCCAGCTCGCGCCGCCGAGCGCGAGTACCGTGGCATCGGCCGCAACAATTTTCGTCCCCTCCGGCGTCTCGAAGACGAGCCGTCCCTCGCCGTCCCATCCGCGCCAGCAATGGCGCAGCGCAAAGACGACGCCCGCACCCGCAAGCCGGCGCAGCCAGGCGCGCAGCAGTGGCGAGGCTTTCATCGCTTGCGGGAACACCCGCCCGCTCGAGCCGACGAAGGTAGGCTGGCCGAGTCTCTCGCTGAAGGCCCGCAGGTCGGCCGGCGAAAAATCCTCGATCGCCTTCTTCAGATGCGCGGCGGCTGCGCCATAGCGTGTGAGAAAACGCGCGGCGTCCTCGCTGTGCGTCAGGTTGAGACCGCCGCGGCCGGCCAGCAGCAGCTTGCGGGCGGGCGACGGCATGCGCTCGAACAACGTCACCTTGAGCCCGCGCGCGGACAGGACATCGGCCGCCATCAGGCCGGCGGGCCCGCCGCCGATGACGGCAATGTGATGGGTATTTGCAGCGCGGGATAAGACGGTCACGGTTTCGTCTGCCAAATTCCGTGCACGAAAGGCAAGTGCTCGCTGCACTGCAATGAAAGAGACGCGGACTTCGCCGCCCCGTGGCGGTGTTCATGTCCATTGGCGCCGGCCGGTTCCGGCTCAAACAGGGGGATACGTTCCATGGCTTCGAAATCGTCATCGCACCCGGCATTGTCGGCGGCGGACGGGTTTGCAAATGGATCGACGGATACGCTGCTGCTCATCGGACGCGTGCTGCTGGGCTGGCTGTTCGTGGCGGCCGGCTGGGGCAAGATCATGAACATGGCCGGCTTCGCCGGCTACCTGGCGAATCTCGGCGCACCTGCGCCCGGCCTGCTGTCGAACATCGTGCCGTTCATCGAGTTCGGCATGGGCGTCTGCCTGATCCTTGGCCTTGCCACCCGCTATGCCGCGATCGTGGTTTTCCTGTTCTGCCTGATCGCGGCCGCGCTCGCGCATCGCTACTGGGAATATCCGGCGGCTCAGCAGGCGGCCCAGTACACCAACTTCCTCAAAGGTATCGCCTTCATGGGCGCGTCCCTGATCGTGCTGGTCACCGGCGCCGGCAAATTCTCGGTCGACGCGGCGCTCGCGAAAAAATAGCGCGCGCGCCGGGACATAACCGGCCATCCCGGCACGCCGAGCCCGCCGGCGTGCCGGGATAACTTCCGTTCCCGAGCAAGCTGTGTTTGCCTGCGATGGCGCGGCCCCCTACCATCGGGCCGATTCTGTCGCCGGGTCGGGCTAATGCTGAGTTGGTTTCAGGCGATCATGCCGAAGGAGGAACGGTTCTTCGAACTGTTCAACCGGCACGCCGACGTAATCGTCGCGGGGGCCCATGCCATGCAGGGCCTGCTGCGTGGCGGCGACCAGATTCCGCATTTCTGTCAGCAGATCATTGCGCGTGAGAACGAGGCGGACGACATCACGCGCGAAGTGCTCACCGCCGTGCGCCGCACCTTCATCACCCCCTTCGACCGCTCCGACATCCAGGATCTGATCACGTCGATGGACGACGCCATCGACCAGATGAACAAGACCGCCAAGCTGATCATGCTGTTCGAAGTGCGCAGCTTCGAGCCCGCCATGCAGCAGATGGGCGACGTGATCCTGCAGGCCGCGAACCTGGTCGCGCAGGCGGTGCCGCTGCTCAAGGCCATCAACAAGAACGCCCCGCGCCTGAACCAGCTCACCGGCGAGATCATCCAGGTCGAGGAGCGCGCCGACGGCCTTTATGACGAGGGCCGCAAAGCGCTGTTCCTGCGCGAGGGTCCGGGCGGCAACGCAATGAACTTCATCATCGGGACCGACATCTACGACAGCCTGGAGAAGATCGTCGACCGGTTCGAGGACGTCTCCAACGAGATCAACGCCCTCGTCACCGATCACCTCTAGTCGGTCGTCACGCGCATGGACGCGATCCTAAGCCTGCCTGTTCTGATCGGACTGATCGCCGTCGCGCTGCTGTTCGATTTCCTCAATGGCCTGCACGACGCGGCCAATTCCATCGCCACTATCGTCTCCACACGCGTATTGCGCCCGCGTTACGCGGTGGTCTGGGCGGCTTTCTTCAATTTCATCGCCTTCCTATTTTTCGGCCTGCACGTCGCACAGACGGTCGGCACCGGCATCGTCGCCACGAGCGTCGTCGACGCGCGCGTGATTTTCGGCGCGCTGATGGGGGCGATCTCGTGGAACCTGGTCACCTGGTGGGCGGGCATTCCCTCCAGCTCCTCGCACGCCTTGATCGGAGGGCTGGTCGGGGCGGGCGTGGCCAAAGCCGGCGGCGGGGCGGTGGTGTGGACCGGCCTGTCGAAGACCACGGCCGCCATCGTGCTGTCCCCGTTCACCGGCTTCGTACTCGCGCTCTTTCTCATTCTGGCGGTGTCGTGGCTGTTCGTGCGCGCCCATCCGCGCATGGGCGATACGGTGTTTCGCAACCTGCAATTCGTTTCCGCCTCGCTCTATTCGCTCGGCCATGGCGGCAACGACGCCCAGAAGACGATGGGCATCATCGCCGTGCTTTTGTTCTCGCAGGGCCATCTCGGCAGCGAATTTCATGTACCGTTCTGGGTGGTGATCATCTGCCAGGCGGCGATGGGGCTCGGCACGCTGTTCGGCGGCTGGCGTATCGTGCACACGATGGGATCGAAGATCACGCGGCTCACCCCGATGCAGGGCTTCTGCGCGGAAACCGGCGGCGCCATCACCCTGTTCGCGGCGACCGGGCTCGGCATCCCGGTCTCGACCACGCACACCATCACCGGATCGATCGTGGGCGTCGGCGCCGCGCGCAAGGTCTCGGCGGTGCGCTGGAACGTGGCAAGCAACATCGTGACCGCCTGGATCGTCACCCTGCCGGCGTCTGCGCTGATCGCGGCTGCCTTCTACGCCCTCGTCGGGCTCGTCGGCTGACCGATCGAACCCTTCCCTGCATCGGCATGAGGTATGCAAGGCGTCCGGCGACGGGCGCTGCAAGGAACCTGCGGGCGCGTCCGAAGTTCTGGAATGGTCAGCGCAACAGGCCGGAAGTTCCAATGCAGCATGACATCAAACCTGCCACCGCCGAGCGCTTCGTCGCCGATGCAGAACTGGTCGCCGAGCGTCATCGCGCCATCCAGCGCAGAATCGATGAGGCCGCAAGCGCGAAGGGCAAAGACAAGGCGCCAAACAAGGTTCCGCAAACCGGGGCGCGCGAATATCCGGCACCGCCCTTTCCCGAGCAGCACCTGAAAAAGCCCGGCCTCGAAGCCGACCTGAAGCTCGAACCGATGTACGACGCGCCCCATTACAAGGGTTCGGAGAAACTCAAGGGCATGGTGGCGCTCATCAGCGGCGGGGATTCCGGGATCGGGCGCGCGGTCGCCGTCCTTTATGCGCGCGAAGGCGCCGACGTCGCGATCGCCTATCTCAGCGAGCACGAGGACGCCGCACAGACCAGACGCGCGGTCGAAGCGGAAGGCCGCCGCTGCATCCTGCTGTCGGGCAATGTCGCGGATCCGCAATTCTGCAAGGCGGCGGTTGATGCCACGCTTGAGGAATTCGGCAGGCTCGACATCCTCGTCAATAATGCCGCCTTCCAGCTCCACGTCCCGGAATTCGAAATGATCACGCAGGAGCATTTCGACTGCACGCTGAAGACGAACCTCTACGGCTATTTCCATCTGGCCAAAGCGGCCGTTCCGCACATGAAGGAAGGCAGCGCCATCATCATGACGGGATCCGTCACCGGCCTGCTCGGCAACAGCAACCTGCTCGACTATTCGATGACCAAGGGTGGCATCCACGCCTTCGCGCGTTCGCTCGCCACGCACCTGGTCGATCGCGGCATCCGCGTGAACGTCGTCGCTCCCGGCCCGGTCTGGACGCCGCTCAATCCCGCCGACAAGCCGGCCGCCCTGGTGAAGAAATTCGGCGGCGACACGCCGATGAGACGCGCGGCGCAACCCGAAGAGATCGCGCCGGCCTATGTGTTCCTCGCCGCGCCGTCCTGCTCGAGCTACATTACCGGCGAGATATTGCCGATCGTCGGGGGCTATAGCGGCGCCTGATCATTTCTTCTTGCGGGTCTTCCTGCGCGGCACTTTCTTGCCCTTCTTGCGAGCCTCCGACAGGCCGATGGCGATGGCCTGCTTGCGGCTTTTCACCTTGCGTCCGCTGCGGCCGCTGCGCAGCATGCCTTTCTTGCGTTTGCGCATGGCGCGTTCGACGTCCTTGGAGGCGGAGCGGGAATATTTGCGTGCCATCCGGATCTCCCGTGGTTTTCGCGCGGCCCGCGCGCGTGCGCAGGTCCAACGCGCAAAGGTCGCAAACGTTGCGTCCGCGACCGGTCCGGATATTGATGCGAATCAAGGCGGCGCGTCCGCGCCTCTGCCCCGATGACTGAAAAATCGTTGGGAGGAGGACAATGACATCGATTTCCGGCAAGACCGATCCGGTGGTGCGGCCCGTGCGGGCCGCCGACATCGCCGAGTCGCTGGCGCAGGGCCTGCGCGACTTTCAGGCCGCCCCGCTCTACGGCCTTCTGTTCGGCATGCTCTACGCAGTCGGAGGGATCGCCATCGTGGCGAGCGTGACCGCGCTCGGCATCAGCTATCTCGCCTATCCGCTGGCCGCGGGCTTTGCCCTGATCGGGCCGTTCGTGGCGGTCGGCCTCTACGAAGTGAGCCGCCGCCGCGAAGCCGGTCAGGCGGCCACCTTCTTCGATATTGTCGGCGCCATGCGCGGACGCCCCGAGATCGGGTGGATGGCATTCGTCACGCTGTTCATTTTCATTATGTGGATCTATCAGGTGCGCTTCCTGATGGCGCTGTTTCTGGGGCTGAACGCCTCGTTCTCCACACTTGAGCAGTTTATCACCGTCGTGCTGACGACCAACGAGGGGCTATTGTTCCTCGCAATCGGCAACCTGGTGGGCGCCGCGCTCTCGCTGATCCTGTTCTCGGTCACGGTCGTCTCCTTTCCGCTGCTGCTCGACCGCGACGTCGATTTCATCACCGCCATGATCACGAGCGTGCGCGCGGTGGTGACGAGCCCGGTGCCGATGATCGGCTGGGCGGCCGTGATCGTCGTCCTGCTGATCCTGTCGGCGCTGCCGTTTTTTCTTGGCCTGCTGGTGACGCTGCCGGTGCTCGGCCACACGACCTGGCACCTCTACCGGCGGCTCGTCGCGCCCGAGGTCGCGCTCCCCTGACGCAGACTGACGCAAGCGGCTGGGGGCTTCCCCTGTTCCTGCCGCGATGCAGGACCGGCTCTGTCCTCGCCCTGCGCTGCGATCAGGCGGCCGAGGCCGCCGTCTGCACGCAGACCAGCGCGGTGACGGCGACGATGTGGCCGGAGCCGTCGTAGACCGGCTGCAGCATGGCATCGAGCGGCACGCGCGAGCCGTCGCGACGAATGCCCTCGATATCGAGAATGTGGTCCGGGCTGTAGTTCATGCGGTTGTCGGCGAAGACGCGGCGGTAGCCGCGCCAGTGATCCGCCCGCTCCTCCTCGGGAACGACGATTTCGATGCTCTGCCCGATCGCCTCGGCCGCCGAATAGCCGAAGATGACTTCCGCCGCCCGATTCCATTCCAGGATCACGCCGTCGCGGTTGGCGACGATCGCAGCGCGCGTATCGAGGTCGACGGGACTTGCGGTTTGCTGTGTTGCCGTCACCATGACCTGCCTCCGCCGGAGACCGGCTCCTACGAGCCTTGCGCCATTATGACCGACTTCGCGGCCGACGCCAGCAGCGCACATGTCGCAGCGCAACAGGAATAGCGTCAGCCAAGGCACGCGGCGCCGGACTTATCAAACCCTTGCTGTGCTGTCATAAGCCACAGAGCAAAAGTGTCGTGGTGGGTGCCATGGGAAATTATGTTGCCATAGAAAGAAGCAATTTCTGGCCTCGTTTGTTTTGAACGACGCATCAATACCTGAATATCTCCAAAAATGACCCTATCTATGGTCAATGTCTGATTTGGATGCATATATTCAGGGATCACAAAAAGCGGAATTGCTAGTCGAAGAAATAAAGCGCAGCGAACGAACAGCGGCAGCAAGAACGACTGGCTTTCGCGCCTTTCATTCGAATCTTAGGGCCGCCCTCGGATAACGTTAAAGCCTAAAACCCCTCTGCCCCCAGCGCCATCATCGAATCTGCGCCGGCCTGAATGCGCGCCAGATGCGTCGCGGTTTCCGGCAGCATGCGCTCCATGAAGAAACGCGCGGTGACGAGCTTGCCGTTCATGCGCTCGGTCGCGCCATTGGCGCCGGCCTTGAGCTTCTCGCGCGCGGCCTTGACGATGCAGCACCACATGTAGCCGAGCGCGACGAGACCGAACAGGTGCATGTAATCGTTGGCGCCGGCGCCGGCATGATCGGGCTTGGCGAGCGCGTTCTGCATGAACCACATCGTGGCCTGCTGCAGATGGCTGAGCGCGGTGTTGAGCGGGCCGACATAGGGCTTCATCGCCTCGTCGGCCTTGTGCTCATTGATGAAGCCCTGCACCTCGGCGAAGAACGTCTGCAGCGCGCGTCCGCCGTCCTTGGGCAGCTTGCGGCCGACAAGATCGAGCGCCTGAATGCCGTTCGCGCCCTCGTAGATCATCGGGATGCGCGCATCGCGCACGAACTGCTCCATGCCGCTTTCAGCGATATAGCCGTGGCCGCCGAATACCTGCTGCGCCATCACCGTGTTGGCAAAGCCGATGTCGGTGAGCACGCCCTTCACTACCGGCGTGAGCAGGCCCATGTGATCGTCGGCGGCCTGCCGCTCCTTCTCGTCGGGCGAGCGCCAGGCGATGTCGCCCTTGAGCGCGGTCCACAGCGCGAGTGCGCGGGCGGCTTCGTTGAAGGCCTTGATCGTCATCAGCATGCGCCGCACGTCCGGATGCACGATGATCGGATCGGCCGGCTGGTTCGGCTCCTTGGCGCCGGAGAGCGCGCGGCCCTGCCGGCGCTCCTTGGCGTAAGTCACCGCGTTCTGGTAGGCAACCTCCGACAGCGCGAGCCCCTGCACGCCGACCGCGAGCCGCGCCTCGTTCATCATCACGAACATGGCCTGCAGGCCACGATTGGCTTCGCCGATCAGGAAGCCGGTCGCGTTGTCGTAATTCATCACGCAGGTGGCGCTGGCCTTGATCCCCATCTTGTGCTCGAGCGAGCCGCAGGACACGCCGTTACGCGCACCGAGCGAGCCGTCGGCGTTCGGCAGGATTTTCGGCACGATGAACAGCGAGATGCCCTTGGTGCCCGCGGGCGCACCTTCGATGCGCGCGAGCACGAGATGGATGATGTTCTCGGTGAGATCCTGCTCGCCGCCGGAAATGAAAATCTTGGTACCGGTGATTTTGTAAGAGCCGTCGGGCTGCGGCATCGCCTTGGTGCGCAACAGGCCGAGATCGGTGCCGCAATGCGGCTCGGTGAGATTCATCGTGCCGGCCCATACGCCGGAGATGAGCTTCGGCAGATAGACTTTCTTTGCCGCATCCGAACCGTGCGCAAGCAGGGCCGCGACCGCGCCCTGCACGAGCCCCGGATACATCGAGAAAGCGAGATTGGCGGAGGCGAGGAATTCGTTGACCGCGACGGTGAGCGTGCCGGGCAGTCCCTGGCCGCCGAATTCGGCCGGCGCGGCGAGCCCGAGCCAACCGCCGTCCACCATCTGCCGGTAGGCTTCGCGGAATCCCTTGGGCGTCGTGACGCGGCCATCCTCGTGGCGCGTACATCCTTCCTCGTCGCCCGTACGGTTCAGAGGAGCGAGCACCTCGGTGCAGAACTTTCCGGCTTCTACGAGGATGGCTTCCACCACATCTGGTGTCGCCTCGGCAAACCCCGGCAAGTTGTTGAAGCGCTCGATTCGCAGCACGTCGTTGAGAATGAAGGTCACCTCGTCGACGGGCGCCTGATAGGTCGGCATGGTCGCAGTCCCCAAAGATCGAAAATCCGCGCGGCGGATCAATGGCTTGCCGTCGACTTTCCCCTGGCCTCCGGCGCCCGCCAGCATCGCAGACGCCACTTAACACCGCCGTAAAGGCGAAGATGCGGCCAACCCGCGGGTGGATGCAGGTCGGGCACGGCAGCGATTCTCCCTGCGATTCCCGCACTTTAACCAGTTATTTACCGTAACGCGAAAAAGTCGGGCGCGAGGACAGGTTCGTGCTTTCCGACCCTATCTCTCGGAGACGTTGGTTCAATTCGGACGCGCGGACAGACACTTCCGCCCGTCCGAGCGGGTGGGCGCATGAAATTCGGCGTATCGTGGAATGTCAGAGGCGTGCGGCCGGAGCTGCGCGACAGCGTGCGGCGGGCTGCCCGCCGTTCCGGTCTTTCCATCGGCGAATGGCTCAACCGCGCGATCGAGGACCAGACCGCGACGAATACGGATTCCTTCGATGATAACAGCGACATTGCGCAGAACCGCCTCGACGAAAGCCTCGACCGCATCGATCGCCGCCTCGACCAACTGATCGCGCGCGAGCGTGCCGGCTCCCCCTATCCGCCGCCTCCCCCGCCAAGCGCGCCGCAATACGCGCCGCCGCCGGTCGACCCGTGGCCGAACTCCATCGAGCAGGCCATCGCCGAAATTTCCGCGCGTCAGCACATGCTCGACGCCGGCTTTCCCGTGCCGGCCTCCCCGCCGCTGGCGCCTGCAATGGCGCCCGCTTTCGCTCCGTCGCCGGTTTATCCGCCCCATTACGAAGCTCCCGCTTACGCCCGGCGACATGAGCCCGTCCCGCGCTGGCCGGTGCAGGATTTGTCCGGCCTCGAACACCAGCTGCGCCGCATCACCGAACAGATCGAAGCGCTGCATCGGCCCCGCGACAACGAGGATATCGCCGCACTGCGCAAGGAATTGGCCGACATTGGCGCGCGCGTCGCCGACGCAGCGCCGCAGCGCGCAATCGAAGCGCTCGAAAGCGAAATCCGCAAGCTCGCCGAGCGCATTGTCGACAGCCGCCAGGCGGGCATCGATCCCGCCGCGATCCAGAATATCGAGCACGGGCTCGCCGAAGTCCGCGATGGCTTGCGCGACCTTCGCCCGGCCGAGAGCCTCGCCGGCTTCGAAAGCGCGATCCGCAACCTCTCCGACCGCATCGACCAGATGGGCGCGAGCAGCCAGGATCCGACCTTCCTCAAACAGCTCGAAGCGGCCATCGCCGCGCTGCGCGGAATCGTTTCGCATGTCGCCTCCAACGATTCGCTCGGCAAGCTGGCCGGCGAAATGCAGGCCCTGTCGCAGAAAATCGACAGCGTAGCTGCCGCCCCCACAAGTGCCGGTGCGGTATCGGGGATCGAACAGCGCCTTGCTGCGCTGTCCGATCAGATCAAGCAGAGCATGAGCGGCAACCCGCTGCCGCCGCGCGTCGAGGCGCTGCTGAAGAGCTTCACCGAGCGGCTCGATCGCGGCGAATTGACCAGCGGCGAGCAGTTTGCGCTCGGCACGCTCGAGGACCGCATTGTCCATCTTGCCTCGAAGCTCGACGCTTCGGATGCAAAGCTCAGCCAGTTGAACGCGATCGAGCGCGGGCTGGCTGACCTGCTGGTGCGGATCGAGGAAATGCGTGGCGCCCCTTCGAGCGTCGCGCGCGAAGCGCAAACTCCGCCCGCTGCGCTCGACAATCTCAAGCGCGACCTGGCGCGAGCACAGGACTCGATCGAAGCGGTGCACGGTACGGTCGATGCGGTCGTCGACCGGCTCGCCACGATTGAAACCGTCCGGTCGGACCTGAAAATCGCTTCCGCGCCGTCGCCGGATGCCGGTCCCGGCATCGGAATGGACCAGCAGCCCCCGCTCGCCCCCGGCGCAGGTTCGAGACCGGTCTCCGCGCCTCCGGTAACAGCTCAGGTGATGCCACCCGCGACCATGCCGGCCGCCCAGCCGGCAAAGGCCGGGCCGCCGCCGGCGCGCCCGCGTGCGCCGATCGACCCTAGTCTGCCGCCCGACTATCCGCTCGAGCCCGGTTCGGGCGTGCCGCGCGAGCGCGGCGGTTCGGCCGCCGAACGCATCGCGGCCTCCGAAGCGGCGCTCGGCATGCCGCAGGCGTCTTCGGGCTCCGGCTCGATGAATTTCATCGCCGCCGCACGACGCGCAGCGCAGGCCGCAGCCCCCGAATCCGGCTCATCCGTCAAGGGCAAGGAAAAGGCGAAGGACGGAGCTTCCGAAAAGACCCATAAGACGCTGGGCCAGAAGGTGCGCTCCCTGATCGCGGGTGCGAGCGCGATCCTGATCGTCGTCGCCGGCTTGCGCATTGCGCTCAACATGCTCGACCCCGATACGCGCGCGGTAGTTGAAGCCTCGCTGCCTATCGTTACGTCGCAACAGCAGGCGGGGTTGATGCGCGAGAATCCCGCCTCGCAGGACGACGCGGACGACGGCAAGACGGCAGACCCGGGCGTTTCTCCGTCTTCCGCTCCGCAGGCGCCGACGAGCATTGCCGCCCGCGAGCCCGAGACCGAAGTCACGGGATCGGTTTCACGCACCGACCAGATCACGCCGCCGGCACCGGCCCAGACGACGATCCCGTTTGCCGCACCGCATCCGGATGCCAAGCCCTCGGATAAACTGCCGGTCGCGCTTCAGAATGCCGGCGCCGCCGGCGACCCGGCTGCCGCCTACGAGATCGCCATGCGCCACCTCGAAGGCCGCGGCGTGCCGCAGGATGTCGAGGAAGGCGCGCGCTGGCTCGCACGCGCCGCCCACGCCGGGCTCGCGCCCGCACAATTCCGGCTCGGCAGCCTCTACGAAAAGGGCCAGGGCCTGAAGAAGAACCTCGACACCGCCCGTCAGCTCTACAAGGCGGCGGCCGACAAAGGCAACGCCAAGGCGATGCATAATCTGGCCGTGCTGCATGCCGAGGGCCATCAGGGCAAAACCGATTACCGGACCGCCGCGCTCTGGTTCCGAAAAGCCGCAGACCGCGGCATCGCCGACAGCCAATACAATCTCGGCATCCTTTACGCCCGCGGTATCGGCGTCGAACAAAATCTCGCCGAGTCCTTCAAATGGTTCTCCCTCGCCGCCAACCAGGGCGACAAGGAAGCCGCCAAGAAACGCGACGACGTGGCAGCGCGGCTCGACCCGGAAGCATTGATGGCGGCGCGGCTGGCCATCCAGACCTTCACCGTGGCACCGCAGCCGGCCGAGGCGATCAACGTGCGGGTCCCCGAAGGCGGATGGGACAAGGCGAACGCGACCGCCAAGCCGCCCAAGAAGCCGCGGCATATCGCGCCGATGCGGATCACTCCGTCGTGAAGGCAAAACCCTTCACCAAGCGCGCATAAATAGATCGACTCTTCCGCAGGATTCTGTACCGATGGCACGCGGTGGCGCCGCGGCCGATGCGCGAGTATTGCCCCGGTTCTGCCGCGATCCGTCAGCGAGCACCCCCGCGCCCACAGGCAGACCGACTCGTGCAAATCTACCTTCCGATCGCCGATATACCGGTCAACGTGCTGGTCGTGCTCGCGATGGGGCTCACGGTCGGATTCATTTCCGGCATGTTCGGCGTCGGCGGCGGATTTCTGATGACGCCGCTCCTCATCTTCATCGGCGTGCCGCCGGCGGTGGCGGTCGCAAGCGTGACCAGCCACATCGCGGCCTCGTCGTTCTCAGGCGCGATCAGCTACTGGCGGCGGCGGGCGCTCGATAGCCTGCTTGCCGCGGTCCTGCTCTCGGGCGGTCTCGTCGGCACGCTCGCCGGCGTCTGGCTGTTCACGAAACTGCGTTCGCTCGACATGCTCGATCTGATGATCGGCCTGTCCTACGTGTCGCTGCTGTCGATCGTCGGCGGACTGATGGTGTTCGAGAGCGTGCGCGCCATCGTGCGCAGCCTGCACGGCCAGCCCGCCGTGCCGCGCCGGCCCGGAAGCCATAGCTGGTTTCATGGGTTGCCGCTCAAGATGCGGTTCAAGGTCTCCCGCATCTATGTCTCGGCCATCCCGGTCGCGCTGATCGGCTTCGTCATCGGATTCATCGGCGCCATTATGGGCATCGGCGGCGGCTTCCTGCTGGTCCCGATGCTGATCTATTTCCTGCGCGTGCCGACATCGACCGTCATCGGCACCTCCACGGTGCTCACGCTGGTGACCATGGCCGCGGCGACCGTGCTGCATGCCATGACGAACCATCTCGTCGACGCCCTGCTGGCACTGATCCTGATGATCGGCGGCGTCACCGGCGCGCAATTCGGCGCGCGCGCGGGGCAGAGGATGAGCGCGGAGCGATTGCGCCTGCTGCTCGGCATGATGGTATTGACGGTTGGCTTCCGTTTCGCGCTCGACTTCCTGATCGAGCCGCAGGAACTGTTCTCGCTGCGCATCGTCGGGGCCGGAGGATGATTCGGCCGCACACCCTTCTTGCCGTCATCGCGGCGCTCGCCGGCGGCGCAATCCCGGCGAGCGCCGAACGGCTCATCTCATCGCTGTCCACGCATCAGGTGCTGGTCGGCTCGAACTTCGCCGGCACCGAGCTCGTACTGTTCGGCTCGATCGAGCGCGATGCTGCGACCGTGCCGCGGCGCGGAGGGTACGATATCGTGGTCTCGGTGACCGGACCGCACGAGACCATGGTCGTCCGCCGCAAGAACCGCGTCTTCGGCATCTGGACGAACGCGCAGTCCTATACGTTCGATCGCACACCATCCTATCTTGCGGTCCTGAGCAACAAACCGCTGGACGCCATCGCACCAGCTGCGACGTTGCGGCGGCTGGAAATCGGCTTCGACAGCATCGCGCTCGCCCAGTCCGCATCCGCACTCGGCCTGTCTCCGCCCAATGAATTCCGTGAAGCCCTGCTCCGCCTGCGCAAGGAGCGCGGGCTTTACCGCGAGGACCCGGCTGCGGTGACATTTCTGACGCCGACTTTATTCCGGGCAAGCATCGTCATCCCGCCGGAATCGCAGATCGGAAATTACGAGGTCGACGTGAAGCTGTTCGCCGACGGCGTCTCGATTGCGAGGACGTCGTCGGCGCTCGAAATCGTGAAGGTGGGGCTGGAGCAGTTCATCGTCAGCGCGGCGCGCGATCATTCGTTCCTTTACGGAATCGCGACCCTGATGATGGCGCTGATGACCGGATGGTTCGCCTCGATCGTGTTCCGGCGCGATTGAGCACTCAATCAGGCAGGCAGCGGGACGCCGCGATCGCGTAAAGGCGCGAACGTCCCAGCATGTGGGCGGTGAAATCGAGCGCGCTGAACACGGCCGCAAAGGCGCGGTCGCGCACGTTCAGGCCGCCCGTCAATACGCCGAATGCCGGCATGATCAGGCGCTGTCCGTCGCAGGCGAAACATTTGCGGCTTACCGAACGGCCGCGCGCCCGCACGCGCGCGACCGGATGCAGGTGGCCGGCAACCTCGCCGCCATCGCACGCGGCGGCCGGTTCATGCCGGAACGTCAGCGAGCCGAAAACGACGCTGTCGCGAAATATGCCGCCGATGCCGATCGCGGGATCGGGATCGTGATTGCCGGAAATCCATATCCAGTCGCGACCCTGCTGCAGGGACAGCAACGTATCGCGGTCCGGCCCGTTGAGCCGTTGCGGCGCGTCATCGTCATGGAAACTATCGCCGAGCGCGATCACGGCGCGCGGGACGTATCGCCGCACGACGTCCGCAAGCCGCGCCAGCGTCGTCGCCGTGTCATAGGGCGGGAGGAAAACGCCGCGCCGCGCAAAGCTCGATGCTTTTTCCAGATGCAGGTCCGATACGACGAGCAGGCGCTCGTGCGGCCAATACAGCGCGCCGTCGGCATCGCCGACGAACGCCTGTCCGCCCAGAACGATCGCGCCGGCCTCAGGCGTCACGCATTGCCTCCCGTACCAGTTCGTCGGCCGTTTCCGCCAAAATTGCGTCGCCGGCCTCGCCATGGATGGTTTCACGCCCGATCTCCAGCATGACCGGCACGGCGAGCGGCGACACCCGCTCAAGCCGTTTATGGACGATTCGGCCTTTGACGCGCGACAGCATTTCGCCGAGGCGGCGAATGTCGAGCAACCCGGTCGCCGCATCCGCGCGCGCGGCGCGCAGGAGGATGTGATCGGGCTGGTGCTTGCGCAGCACGTCATAAATCAGATCCGTCGAGACCGTGACCTGACGACGCGTCTTTTCCTTGCCCGGGAACCGCCGCTCGATCAGCCCGGCGATCACCGCGTTCGAGCGGAAGGTGCGCTTCATCATGACGCTTTCGGCGAGCCAGGCTTCCAGGTCGTCGCCGAGCATGTCCACCTCGAACAGATCGGCGAGCCGCAGCCGTCCGTCGGCGATATGCGCACCGACATCGCCGAGCCCCCAGACCGCAAGGGCATATTCGTTGGCGACGAAGCCGAGCGGCTTAAGGCGCGCACGTTCCATCCGGCGCGTCAACAGCATCCCGAGCGTCTGGTGCGCGAGGCGACCCTCGAACGGGTAGCAGACGAGATAGTGCCGCGACGCGCGCGGAAACGTCTCGACCAGCAATTCCTGCATCCCAGGCAATTGCGATCGGTAACGCTGGATGTCGAGCCATTCGCGCACGGTGGCCGGCAGCGGCGTCCATTGGCTGCGATCGGCCAGCAACCCGCGCACGCGCGCGGCAAGATAGGTCGAGAGCGGGAACTTGCCGCCGGCGTACGCCGGCACCTTGGGATCGCTTGCGTCCGTGCGCGAGACATAGATTTCATCCTCGACGATCGCTTCGTAACGCAGAATTTCGCCCGCAAAGACGAAGGTGTCGCCGGGCGCAAGACCTTCGGCGAAATATTCCTCGACCTCGCCGAGCACACGCCCGCCGCGCGCGATCGTCCCGCCCGGTCCCTTGCTCGAATGGCGGGAGCGGACAAGCCGCACTTTCAGCATCGTGCTTTCAACGATGGTGCCGACATTCATGCGCCAGGATTGCGCGAAGCGCGGATGAGCCACCCGCCACCGCCCGTCGCGGCCCTGCCTGATCTTGGCGAAGCGCTCATAGGCGCGCAGCGCATAGCCGCCGGTCGCGACGAAATTGACCGCCGCATCGAAGTCCGCGCGCGAAAAGCCGTGATAGGGAGCGGCCGTACGCACCTCGGCATAAAGCTGGTCGGCATCGAATGCCTCCGCGCAGGCGCAGCCGAGAATATGCTGCGCAAGCACGTCGAGCGCACCTTCTCGCAGCGGCGGCGTATCCTGCGCATTGTCGGCGACCGCCTCGATCGCGGCACGGCATTCCAGCACCTCGAACCGGTTGGCCGGCACAAGAATGCCGCGCGAAGGTTCGTCGAGCCGGTGATTGGCGCGGCCGATCCGCTGCAGAAGACGCGAGGAACCTTTCGGCGCACCGACATTGATAACGAGATCGATATCACCCCAGTCGACGCCGAGATCGAGCGAGGAGGTGCAGACCACCGCGCGCAACCGCCCTTTGGTCATGGCGTCTTCGACCTTGCGGCGCTGCGCGACATCAAGCGAGCCATGGTGCAGAGCGATGGCGAGGCCGTCATCATTGATCCCCCACAATTCGTGGAAGATCATCTCCGCCTGGCTGCGGGTATTGACGAAGACCAGCGTGGTCTTGTGTGCCTTGATGAGATTGTAGATGTCCGCCAGCGCATATCGCGCGGTGTGGCCGGCCCATGGCAGATCTTCGCCCGGTTCGAGCATCGAGACGTGCGGCTGCGCCCCGGCTTGCGCTATGACGAGGTCGGCTGCAGGCGCGTCCTCGCGCTGGGGCGCCAGATAGCGGCAGAGTTCCTGCGGGTCGGCGACGGTCGCCGACAGGCCGATCGATTGCAGACGCGGCGAGAGGCGGAACAGGCGGGCAAGCCCGAGCGCGAGCAGGTCGCCGCGCTTTGAGGTCACGAGCGCGTGCAATTCGTCGAGCACCACGCGCCTGAGCGAACCGAACAGATAGGGCGCGTCCGCGGAGCCGAGCAGAAGCGCAAGCTGTTCGGGGGTCGCAAGCAGAATGTCGGGCGGATTGCGGCGCTGGCGCGTGCGCTTGGAGACCGGCGTGTCGCCGGTGCGGGTCTCGATGCGCACCGACAGCCCGATCTCGCGCACCGGCGTTTCGAGATTGCGCGCGATATCGACGGCAAGCGCCTTCAGCGGCGAGATGTAGAGCGTGTGCAGTCCGCTAGCATTCGCGCGGCCATGCAACTCGACAAGGCTCGGCAGGAAGCCCGCAAGCGTCTTGCCGCCGCCCGTCGGCGCGATCAGAAGCGTTGAGCGGCCGGCACGCGCCTTCTCGACAAGCGCAAGCTGATGCGCGCGCGGCGCCCAGCCGCGCGCCGCAAACCAGCGACGGAACGGCTCCGGCAGAACAGCCGCAATTTCGTCCGAAGCCGTGCCGGGCGACGCGTGCGGTTCCGAACGGGCGCACAGGGAGGAAATGGGATTGTCCTCTTGCAGGAAAAGCCTGATCAGTTTTCGTCCGTGATATTGCGCGAGCGCCGGCGCTTAATTGTGGCGCGCAACCACAAGAAGACCGGGTACCGGCTCGCCCTTCTCCGTGCGCAACGTTATTTCACGCATGATAAGAAGCGCGAGCCCGGCGGAGGACAGGGTCGCGGACACATAGGAGCGCCCGTGCGCGAAGCGCAGACTGTTCTTCAGGATCGAGGCTTCCGCAACACCGGCTTCAAGCGTGAATGCGAACAAAGCCTCCGCGGCGAGAATACGGGCGACGGCGGAAAAGACCGGAGCCAGGTCCGCGACATAGACGAAGACGTCGGCCGCGATCACGAGATCGTAGCGGTTGCCGGCTGCACCGTCCGCCTCGAGAAATTCGAGCAGGTCGCCGATATGCAACCGATCGTAGATCGCCTTCCTGTGAGCCTGCGCAACCATGCCGGCAGACAAATCGACGCCGCAGAGGTGACCGGTCACCGGGCGGAAGCGCTCGCCGGCAAGCCCTGTCCCGCAACCTAGATCGAGAACGGCTGCTGCGCTCGGCCGACGCCTCTCATGATCGAAAACCTCCCGCACCGCCTCGAACAACAGCGCCGGCCGGTAATTGAGCCCCCCGACAAGCACCGAATCGAAGACCGGCGCGTATTGATCGAACAGCGAACGAATATAGGCAGGCGGCAATTCGGCGGTCTGCGCCGCGCCCAGACGAATGAGACACGGCAGCGCGCCGTGGCGGTCATGCGGATCGGCCGCACGCGCCTTCCGGTAAGCGTCGACGGCCTGTTTCCGTTCGCCCTGCTTCTCAAGAAGGCTTGCGAGCGCAAACCAGGCGGCGGCATAATCGGGGACGAGCTCAAGCACCTGCCGCAAAAGATCGATGGCGGCCGGAATTTCGCCGCGCACCTGGCAGTCGCGCGCCCATTCAAAGCGCCGGTCGGCGGCAAGATCGCCCGACGACATGGCCATGAAAGACGGCGGCTGAAACATATAGCTCCCGAACGCGGCCAAACGGCCCAACACGCTCTTATCTCAGGTCCGGTGCGGCTGAAAAGCTCTGCGTCTTCATGCCGGCTCCGCCTGCCGGATCAGAGGTATAGCCCGGGGGATGGACGTGCAGCAGAACCGCTCGTCGCAGATCGGCCCAACCGGCCGTCTCCGGCCTGCCAGCGAAAGCGGAAAAATTGGCGCAAGGCATTGAAAGCCGGCGCGCACGTCCTTTAATAGCGGGACGGCGGGCTCGCAAGAACCGGCGTGGGCCGGAAAATGGAGAGGTCATGTCGAACGACACCATCACCCGTTTTTTCGGTGGCCAGCCCCTGGCCGTGCTGTTCCGGCTTATCCTGCTGTCGATCCTGATCGGGTTCATCCTGCACGCCTTCAATTTCGACCCCTGGAATATCATCCAGAGCATCAAGGACCTGATCTGGCGAATCTGGAATCTCGGCTACGACGCCATCGATCTTGTGTGGCGCTATTTCATCCTCGGCGCGGTGATCGTGTTGCCGATCTGGCTGGTCGTACGCCTGATCAACACGCCGCGCGGCCGCTGACGCGGACATTTTTGTCGATTATGGGGGGCGCCGCTGCGATCAGGCAGGCCAGGGCTCCGCAGTCATGTCGGCGGCCTTGCCGCCGACGAGATCGCTCAATCTCTCGCAATCGTGCTGACGCATGGCGGCAAGAATGCCGGACTTGACCGCGGCGACGAGACCCAGACCCTCGAAAACGAGCGCGGTGTAAATCTGGATCAAACTCGCGCCTGCAAGGATTTTCTGCACCGCGGTGGCGCCTGAATCGATGCCACCGACCCCGATCAGCGGAAAGGCATCCTCCGCCCGCACATAGGTTTCCGCCAGCATCCGGGTCGAAAGCGCAAAGAGCGGGCGACCGGACAAGCCGCCCTGCTCGGTGGCCTTTACGTGCTCCCTCAGCGTCGGTGGCCGCGACAAAGTGGTGTTGCCGACGATCATGCCGTCCAGCTTGCGCGCCCGCGCGACGCCGACAATGTCGTCAAGCTCCGGCAGCGACAGGTCGGGCGCGATCTTCAGCAGCACGGGTACAGGCCCCGCCCGCGCGCGTACCCGGTCGCGCGCCTCGACGACGCGTCCCAGGAGATCGTTGAGCGCGCTCGCCTGCTGCAGGTCGCGCAGTCCCGGTGTATTGGGCGACGAGATATTGACGGTCAGATAGCTCGCCACCGGCGCAAAAGCCTCGATCAGGCGCACATAATCGATGACGCGGTTGGGGCTGTCGCGGTTGGCGCCGATATTGATTCCGACGATGCCGCCTCCGTCGGCGCGCCGCGCAAGCCGCGCCAGCACCGCCTCCATCCCCTCATTGTTGAAGCCGAGCCGGTTGATGATCGCCCGATCGGCATCGAGCCGGAAAATCCGCGGTCGCGGATTGCCGGTCTGCGGCCGGGGTGTCACGGTACCGATCTCGACGAAGCCAAATCCGAGCTTGAGAAGGGCGTCGGGTGCCTCCCCGTTCTTGTCGAACCCGGGAGCCACCCCGACCGGGTTGGGAAAATTCAGGCCAAATACACGGGTTTTCAGACGCGGATCGTCGGCCGACGTGGCCGGAAGCGGCGCAAACTTCAGGCCCGAAATAGCGAGCCGGTGCGCGTCTTCCGGATCCAGCGCCCGCAACAAGGGTCTGGCGAAGCGGTCGAACAAGCCGATCAAGAATCTCTCCGGGCAGGGTCGCGGGGACGGTATCGACGCCTTTGCGCTTGTTCAAGAAAGCCGGCGCGGATTACGCTGGACAGACCTGCCGGAACGCACTAACGGATGTAGGATAAAAGTCATAGGAACGGGCACCCATGGCGGCACAGTCCATGCTTACGCATGCCCAGATCTGGGCAGGTATTGACCGCCTGGCGGCACGGGCCGGCCTTTCTCCGTCCGGTCTGGCCAAGAAAGCCGGTCTCGACCCGACCACCTTCAACAAATCCAAACGAATCACCCCCGATGGCCGCGCCCGCTGGCCCTCCACCGAATCGATCGCCAAGGCGCTGGCCGCCAGCGGCACCACGGTCGACACCTTCATCACCCTGCTCACCGACAGCGGCAAGGCAGTTATCCAGGCGGTGCCGCTGATCGGCTTCGCGGAAGCCGGGGGCGGCGGCTATTTCGACGACGGCGGCTTTCCGGTCGGCAAAGGCTGGGACGAGATCGCCTTTCCGTCGGTCACCGACGAGCACGCCTATGCGCTGGAAATTTCCGGCAATTCGATGGAGCCGGCCTATCGCAAGGGCGACGTGATCGTCGTTTCGCCCGCGGCTCCGATCCGCCGCGGGGACCGCGTCGTGGTCAAGACCCGCAAGGGCGAGGTGATGGTCAAACAGCTCAACCGTCGCACAAGCAAGACGATCGAGCTGCAATCCCTGAACGCCGATCATCCCGATCGCACGATTTCTCCGGGCGACGTGCTGTGGATCGCGCGTATCGTCTGGGCAAGCCAGTAATTTCCTTCTCCTGTTTTTTATGTATCCTTCATGCGTGGTGCACATTCTGCGCGTCCGTTTTCGTTCCATGCATCGATATTCCTGCTTTTGGAATTTCAGGGGAGCGACATGAATCGACGCAGCGCACTCAAAGGAATACTTGGTGCTGTACTCTGTCCGCTCTGCGCAAAAGGAGGCTTCGCCGCGGAGGGCGCCCACTGGAGTTACGAGGGCAATACCGGGCCCGCGAAATGGGGCGAGATCGATAATGCAAGCCGGGTCTGCTCGGTCGGCGTCCAGCAATCGCCGATCGACATCAAGGGTTCAATCGACGCAAAACTGCCGCCGCTGCAATTCGTCTGGAGCAAGCGCGCGGGCACGATCGTCAATAATGGCCACACTATCCAGCTCGATTTTCCGGAGGGCAATACGCTCTCGATCGAGCGTCAGAAATATGCGCTGCTGCAGATGCATTTCCACCGCCCCAGCGAGCACATGATCGGCGGCAAAGGTTATCCGATGGAGGTGCATTTCGTTCACCGCAGCGCGGCGGGCAGCCTTGCGGTCGTCGGCATCCTCATGACCGCCGGAAAGCCAAATGCGGCGTTCAATCGCATCGTACAGTCGATGCCGCAGAAGAAAGGCCATGCGGCCGCGGATCCCGCAATCGATCCGATGGCGCTGCTACCGGACCGGCACAGCTATTATCGCTACTCCGGATCGCTGACCACGCCGCCCTGCAGCGAGACGGTCGACTGGCACCTTCTGATCGAACCTGTCTCGGTTGCCGAAGCCGACATCGCCGCTTTCGCAAAACTCTATCCGATGAATGCGCGGCCGGTGCAGCCGCCGCACCGGCGATTCCTGCTCAAGTCCGGCTGAGGCGACCGTCAGGCCGAGCGCGCCAAGGCACCGTCGATCATCTCGACGGTATTCTTGAGCCCATAGACGGCAACGAACGAGCCGAAACGCGGGCCCTTCTCCTGACCGAGCAGGACCTGATAGAGCATGTTGAACCATTCGAGCGATACGCCCGGACGGCCGTCCTTTCCCTTCTTCTTCTCGTCGAGAAACGGCTCGCGGCGACCCACTTCATAGACGACGTTCTGGATATCTTCGGCGCTCGTGTCCGGCGCGAGCTGCGAGAGCGCGTCACGCAGGTCGATGAGCGCGGCACGCTCCTGTTCACCTGGCTCGCGATAGGTCTTCGTCGGCAGCACGAAGTCGCGGAAATAATGGATCGCGTAATCCACGAGCTGATTGAGCTTGGGATGCGTCTGCGGCGTGACCCCCGGCCGATAGCGGCCGATGAAGCCCCATAGCGTTCCGGCATTCTCCGCGTTCGACGACGAGACCAGCGCGAGCAGCATTGCGAATGTGACCGGCATGTCGATCTTTGGCGGGCGTCCCGAATGGATATGCCAGACGGGATTGGACAGCCGCTGCCGGTCGTCCTGACGCTGATAGGCGTCGAGATACTGATGATATTCGTCGACGTGGCGTGGAATGACGTCGAAATAGAGCCGCTTGGCCGCTTTCGGCTCGCGGTACATGAACAGCGACAGCGATTCCGGGCTCGCGTAGCGCAGCCATTCGTCGATCGTCAGCCCATTGCCCTTGGACTTTGAAATCTTCTGCCCCTTCTCGTCGAGGAACAGCTCGTAATTGAACCCTTCCGGCGGCAGGCCGCCGATGGCACGGCAGATTTCGCCCGACAGCTTGACGGAATCGATCAGATCCTTGCCGGCCATTTCGTAATCGATCCCGAGCGCCACCCAGCGCATGGCCCAATCCGGCTTCCATTGCAGCTTGCAGCGTCCGCCCGTGACCGGCGTCGTCACCTTTTCGTTCGTGTCCGGATCCTCATAGGTGATGGTGCCGGCTTTGGCATCGTGGGCGATCACCGGCACCTGCAGCACGATGCCGGTACGCTCGGAAATCGGCAGGAACGGCGAATAGGTCTGCGCCCGCTCCTCGCGCAGCGAGGGCAACATGATTCCCATCACCGCATCGAAATGCGACAGGACCCGCAGCAGCGTCTCGTCAAAGCGACCCGAACGATAGCAAGTCGTTGCCGACATGAACTCGTATTCAAATCCGAACGTGTCGAGGAAGGCCCGCAACCGCGCATTGTTGTGCTCGCCGAAACTCGGATGCGTACCGAACGGATCGGGCACCTTCGTCAGCGACTTGCCGAGATGCTCGGCGACCATGTCCTTGTTGGGAATGTTGTCGGGCACCTTGCGCAGCCCGTCCATGTCGTCGGAGAAGGCGATGAGACGCGTTTTCACCTTGTCGTCGGTCAACACGCGAAAGGCGTGACGCACCATGGTGGTGCGCGCCACCTCTCCGAACGTCCCGATATGCGGAAGGCCGGAGGGGCCGTAGCCGGTCGCGAAAATGATCTCGTCCTTCGGCCGCTTCTTCAGGCGCGCGACGATCTTGCGCGCTTCCTCGAAGGGCCAGGCGCTCGATTGCTCGGCTATCTCCCGCAGATTTAATGCAATTTCGCTCACCGCCATCATGCTCTCCTGATGCGGACGTTTAGGTGACGACGGCCCTTGCCGTCAAATCGGATGTCAGAAAGGGCTGACCGGGAAATAGCGCAGCCACAGGTCGGTCAATTGACCCTTTTCCCACAACCGGAACAGGGCCCAGTTCAAAGCCAGACGCAACGTGTCGTTGCCGCGACGCACCGCAATGCCGACACCCTCGCCGAAAAAATGGCCGTCGAAGAAGGGGCCGCCGGCGAAAGCGCAGCAGCCGACCGATTCCGTCCCGTTGATCCAGAAGGACAGGGCGATCGCGTCTCCGAAAATGTAATCGACTTCCGCGCGCCGCAGCGCGTCGCGCGTGGCCTGCGCCGACGGATAGGGCCGCAGCTCGGCTTCGGTGAACAGAAGCTTCAGATAGGCTTCGTGCGCCGAGCCGGCAACGACGGCCACCTTCTTGCCTTCCAGAAGCTCGGGCCGTACCTCGCCGGCGGCGGCGTCCCGCCGCGCCACGAAACGCGCCGGCACGCGATAATAGGGATCGGTGAAGTCCAGGATTTTGCGGGTGGCCGGCGTCACGGCGATGGAAGCGATCAGGGCATCGCCGCGATTGGCTGCAAGCGCCGGCACCAGGGTATCGAACCGGCGCATCTGGATCGTGCACTGGATCTGCAACTCGTCGCAGACCGCGCGCGCCAGATCGACATTGAACCCAGTCGGATTGCCATCCGGGCGCGCATAATTGAACGGCGGATAATCGGTTTCGGTCAAAAAGCGGATCAGCGTCAGGCGCGACAGATCCGGCCTTTCGGGCCGCCGCCGCGGGTCCCAGAAGCCGGGATAGGCGGGAGTGGCAGCCGGCTGGACGGCCGGCAGGCTTTGGGCCGATGCGGCCTCCGGCGAGATCGATGCCAGCGCCAGCGCCAGCGCGCCGGCCGCAAGGCCGCGCCAAGCCCCCTTGTATCGACGGGGCGATATGGAAAAATGCCTAAGCTGCATCTCGATAACTTTGTGCCGCCGCGTCCGCTTATAGACCAATCGTGGTGGCGTAACAGTGGTCTGCGTTGCGGGGCGGGATGAATTGGGGGCGTTTTGCGCCAGCGGCAGGCTGGTCCGGAGGCGTGGGGGCGGTCGAGACCGATCCCGCCCTTTTGCGGCAATTTGCCGACCGCGTCCGCAGCCGCCTTGTCCGCTGCCACGAAATCGAATGCGTCCGTCACCGGATCTCGCCCGGCATCCTGGCCGCCGCCGAATTGCGGGCCGCCGAGATCGGCACCGGAGCCGACCAGGTCCTGATCGCCGAGGGTCACATCACGGAAGAGGCTTATGCCGTCGACCTGGCGCGCTGGCTCGGCCTGAGCTTCGAACCGCTGGACGGCCTCGGTCGCAGCCAGGTGCCGATCGACGATGTCGATCTGATGCAGGCCGTGGCCGCGCGGACCCTGCCGCTGATCGTCGATGGCAGGCTTATTCTGACGGTGGTGCTGCGCGCAGACGCCGCCCGCCATCTCGTGACCTTCCTGTCCGCCCACCCCCAGTTGGCGCCACAGGTGCGCATTACCACGATGGAGCGGCTGCAGCGCTTCGTCTTCCATCATGCGGCGGACGTGATCGAATACCGCGCCGCGCATGCGCTGAAAGCCGAATTTCCCGCCTATTCGGCCGGCACGCGCGGCGGCGGCCGGCTCGCTGCGCTGACCGCTGCCGCCGCCGTCCTCGGCGCGGCCCTATGGTTCAATGCCAGGGTCGTTATCACCGCGGTCGACATCGCTTTGGCCCTGATCTTTCTCGGCTGGACCGGCCTGCGCCTTCTGGGCGCGCTCACCACCGGCCTGATGTGGCGCCGCCGCGCGCATCTGTCCGACATCGAACTGCCGGCTTACTCCATCATCGTCGCCCTCTATCGCGAGGCCGCCGCCGTGCCCCAGCTTCTGCAGGCGCTGCGGAGGCTCGACTATCCGCCCGAGAAGCTCGACATCAAGCTGGTGCTCGAACCCGACGACCAGGAAACGCTGCTCGCGATTTCAAAGTGCGGACTGAATTACCCGCTGGAAATTATCTTTGCGCCGACGGCCGCGCCGCGCACGAAACCGAAGGCACTCAATGCGGCCTTGCCGTTCGCGCGCGGCTCCCTAATCGCGGTCTATGACGCCGAGGACCGGCCGGAGCGCGACCAGTTGCGCAGTGCGGCCGAGGCTTTCATGACTCACGATTGGCGGCTCGCCTGCGTGCAGGCGCGTCTTACGATCGACAACACGGCCGATAGCTGGCTGACGCGCATGTTCACGGCCGAATATGCCGGCCTGTTCGATGTCTTCCTGCCCGGACTTGCGCTGTGGCAACTGCCGCTACCACTCGGAGGATCGTCGAACCATTTCCGCGCCGAGGCCCTGCGGCGGGCCGGCGCCTGGGATCCGCACAATGTAACGGAAGATGCCGATCTCGGCATGCGGCTGGCCCGCATGGGCTACCGCACGGCGATGATTTCCTCTTCGACCTACGAAGAGGCGCCGGCACGGTTCGGGCCCTGGCTGCGGCAACGCACGCGCTGGTTCAAGGGCTGGATGCAGACGTGGCTCGTTCACATGCGACATCCGGTCCGGCTCGTTCGCGAGCTTGGGTTTCCCGGCTTTGCCGTGTTCCAGCTCGTTGTCGGCGGCACGGTGCTCGCATCTCTCGTGCATCTGATCTTTGCAGCCGCGCTCGCCTGGGAATTATCGGCCGGAGCCGGGCTTCTTCGCGACAAGGCCGTTACCGATCTCGTCATAACCGGCTTGCACGGCACGACGCTGATCACCGGTTATGCGATTTCTGGCGTGCTCGCCATGATCGGGCTCGCACGCCGGCGCCTGCTGCGATTCGGTTGGGCGCTCGCGCTGATGCCGCTCTACTGGCTGCTGCTGTCGCTTGCAGCGTGGCGCGCACTGTTCCAGTTCGTCGTCGCTCCCTACCGCTGGGAAAAGACCGAGCACGGCCGCGCGGTCACCTCGCGGCTCGGCGGATACGGCAAACGCTCCGGCGCTACAGATACTTTCGCAGGTCGGCGGCGGCGGCCTCGGGCGGACGCTTGAGGTTGAACGGCGCGACGAAGCGGCCTTCCTTGTCCATCAGATAGACCAGCGCGGTGTGGTCCATCGTGTAATCCCCGCCATCGAGCGGCACCTTCTTGGCGTAGACGCGATAGGCGCGCTGCATGTCCGCGAGTGCCTTCTCGTCGCCGGTCAGGCCGCGCAGATGCGGATCGAAGCTCGACAGATAATCCTTGAGCTTGGCCTGGGTGTCGCGCTCGGGATCGACGGTGACGAACAAGGCGGCGGTGCGGTCGGCGTCGGGGCCGAGCGCGCGCATCACTTCCGAAACGTCGAATAGCGCGGTCGGGCAAACGTCCGGGCAGTGCGTGAAGCCAAAGAAAACAAGGAACGGGCGACCCTTCAGAGACTGATCGGTGACTTCATTGCCGTTATGGTCGATCAGCCTGAACGGGCCGCCGATTGCCGAAGCGACCTGGACGGTGGGCGATTGCATGCGGCCGGAAATGATCAAGGCCACGCTGACGAACATCATCAGGCCGGTCAGAAACGCCGATATGACGAGAATAATGCGGGTCGTACGCGCACTCATCGGGTCGCATTCCCTTTTCTTGCTTTGCATCCGGACCGGGATCGGCCCCGTTTAAGCCGGGCTGCGGGCCGGGCACCTTGATTTTACGCGATCGCGCCGCCGAACCGGCTTCGGCGGATCGCGCGCTAGAAGCAGGCGGCAATGCCCGCGAGGATCATTTCGTAGAATACTGCGGTTCCGTAATGGACCCAGAGCGCAAGCGTGCCCGCCACCATTGCCGTCGCGATGGCGACGGCAAGCCAGATCGGCCAGAACGTACGCGGTGCAGATCGAATGCCGGTTTCGGACATCGTATTCCCGTCGATCGGCGGCGCCGGGCCCGGGCGGCCTTACCGTGTCTTCAGATAGGGCGGAAAGAAGCCTCAGGCAACCGCTGCGACACCTTGGCCGGCCGGCCCGGTGGCCTGAAGCGCGGCGGCAAGGCCGGCCACAGGGGCGCGTCAGGGGGGAAGCGAAAACGGGATGCGGTCAGGCGAGGCTGGAGCGGGCGATGGGAATCGAACCCACGACATACAGCTTGGGAAGCTGTCGTTCTACCACTGAACTACGCCCGCGCCGCAAGAGCCGCGTTGTTTTTACCCGATCGCAGGGGCACTGCCTAGCAGCGAATAAAAAGCGCATAAATGTGCGGGCATTTTCCCCGCTCGCGGGCGGTAGCAGAGGACGCTTTGTCGTGCGCATTTTCCGGATCGGCCGGCGAGAATGCCGGTCGCCATCCCCACTGCAGGGCCATGACCTGCCGCCATGGCCCCACAGCTTATGGGAAGCACATTGATCTCGCACAGGCATCCCACAGCAACCCGGCGCCGGAGCCCGGACGTCGGCTAAGCCGCGCGAAAATCTCGGCCGAGTTACTGGGCCGGCCGCATAACCAGCCTGAATTCAGCATTATCGAACGGAATCTTGCCGGCGGCGCATGCCTCCATCCAGCCCGGCAATTCGCCATTCTCGATGTGAACGCCACGAACCATGCCGAGATCGAAACACCTATTCCAGCTCACGTCCATCGGCGCGTGCTGTTTGGTTTGCTTTTTCGCCGCCAAAGCCGGCGTAACGCCCGCCACGCTCAGCAACGCGGCAGCCAATGTCACGTAGCGCATATTCGGTCTCCGAAAGATTTTGTTTCGAAAACGGACCGCGTGCTGCGCGGAAACCGAATTCGGCGATCATGCCGATCGTCAAAAATATGATCAGCGTCGCAACGTTGGTTGCTAATGCAGAGCGCGATCGCAGGAAATAATCGACGAAATGTAATCGGTGCCGCAGCGGATATCTTCTTCATTAAATTGCGACGCGCACATGAAATCGCAACTGTGTGCAGGCGCGCCGCAGATTTCCGCAGTTATGTCGGCTTTACGCGCGAAAATGCTTCGACAGTTTCAGGCTCTGGGCCTGATAGTTCGAGCCGATCCCCTGACCATAGAGTCTGGACGGACGCGCCTGCATTCGCTCGTAGACGAGGCGCCCCACAATCTGGCTGTGTTCGAGGATAAACGGCACTTCCCGCGAGCGCACTTCAAGCACCGCGCGCGCCCCGCGCCCGCCCACGCCGGCATGGCCAAAGCCGGGATCGAAGAAACCCGCATAATGGACGCGGAACTCGCCAACCAGCGGATCGAACGGCACCATCTCGGCGGCGAAATCCGGCGGGACCTGTACCGCTTCCTTCGAGGCGAGAATGTAGAACTCGTTCGGGTCGAGGATCAGGCTGCGGTCGCGCCGCGCCGTCATCGGTTCCCAGAAATCGGCGACGTCGTAGCCGCTGCGGCGATCAACGTCGATCAGGCCGGTATGGCGCTTGGCACGATAGCCGATCAGCCCGTCGGCGCCGAACCCCGACAGGTCGACGCCGACCGCGATGCCCTCGCTCACGTCGGCATGATCGCTGTCGACGAGCTTCTCGCGCGCGTGCAGCGCGCGCAGCGCTGCCGCGTCGAGCGTAGCCTGTCCGCGCCGGAAGCGGATCTGCGAAAGACGCGAGCCCTCGCGCACCAGCACGGGAAAGGTGCGCGGACTGATCTCTGCGTAAAGCGGACCCCGGTAACCGGCCTCGATACGGTCGAAGCTGCGTGCGCGGTCCGCGATCACGCGCGTGAACACGTCAAGTCGACCGGTCGAGCTTTTGGGGTTCGTGGAAGCCGCGACATCCGGCGGCAAGGCGAGTTGCTCGCACAGCGGCACGATATGGACGCAGCCGGTTTCCAGCACCGCGCCTTCGGACAGGTCGATCGTATGCAGCGTCAGCGCCTCGATCCGGTCGAGGACGTTGCTGGCCATGCCGGGCAGGAAGCTCGCGCGCACGCGATAGGCGACCGGACCGAGCCGCAGATCGAGACTCGCCGGTTGTATCTGGTCGTCGGCAAAGGGATGCGCATAGCGGATCGCGCCCGCATCCGCAAGCGCGGCAATCATGTGGTCCGGGAAAATGCCCTCGCCGCCCGATGCCGAAGTCGACGTCACGTTGATCCAGTCCCCGCTCCCGGCCCGGCAGATGTAGCGTGGCCGCGCCCGCGCTCAAAGGGAATGAGCCCGGCCGCACACAAGTATTTCGGAGAAGTATCTCGGACGAAGTGCGACCCGACCCCGGCGGGCCGGGTCAGCGCGGCGCGTGAACACCGGCCGTGAGCGTGGAGCGCGTCGCGGCCTCGGCGATATCGCCCGCCAGCAGCCTGGCCAGACAGCCATAGCTCCAGTCGTTCAGATGCAGTTCATCCGGGGACAGGAAGCGCTCGAACGGCATCCGTTCGTGCTGATACCAGTGCCGCATCACGGCAAAGCGGCGGAATAGGTTGACGTTTTCTTTCTTGGCCGTAAGCGCGATCAGATCGACCATGCCGTCCGCGTCAGGCTTGGCCAGCACCTTGGGCGCGAATTGCGGATCAATCAGGATAATGTCGGCGCCGGCCCGCTTCAGCCGCGCGAGGCCGTCGTGGATCAGCGCCGCCGCCGGCTGCAGCGGCTGATCGCGCAGGACCGAATTGGTGCCGACCTGCCAGATCACGACGTCGGGATTCTCCGCGATCACGGCTGTGTCGAAGCGCGCGATCATGTCGCGCGTCACCTCGCCGTTCACGCCCTGGTTCAGCACTGAAATCGAAGCGTGGGGGAATGCCGCCGCAAGCTCGGCTGCGAGCCGGCTCGGATACGAATGCGCCGGGGAGCTTGCGCCGGCACCCGCGGTCGAAGACGAGCCGATCGCGACGATCTTGACCGGCAAGCCCGCGGCGAGACGGCGCGCCGTACGCGGCAGCGGATTGACAAACCTGCCAAGGCCGGCGGGTGCGCTGCATCCTGCAAGCGGTGCCGGCGCATCGGCGACGCTTTCCTGCGCGCGTATAGGCTGTGGCAGGGCAACGAGAAACAAGCTTGCGGCAAGAACCGCGCTCGGACGAAACGGCAGCGTCATGATTGCTATTGCCCTGCCTGCCCGTCCGGTTTTTCAAGCTTTGCCGCATCAAAAATCAACGCGGCGAGCGCGCGTCCGAGACAATCATGCACCTTCACGGCCAGTCCGCGATCCTTGCCGGCGGCATAGAAATCGAATGCGCCGACATCGTTCCAGTACCGCATCAGCGCGAGGCGATCGAACAACGGTACATCGCGCTCGCGCGCGACGGCTCGCATACTGTCGGCATAGGCTGCAATGTGGATCATGGACTCGGTACGCGGACTGTATTGCATGTTGATCAGGACAACGTCCGCACCGCCAGCCTGCAAATCCGCCACGCCGTCTTCGAGCGTCTCCCGAAACTGCGCCGGATCAACGCCCCGGATAGCATCAAACGTCCCTGTCTGCCACAATACCAAAGCGGGCTTTATCTCTGCCAGCAGTTTTTTGAGTTCCCCGGCCATATCGGCGGTCGTTCGCCGCGATTTCGCCAGAGAAACGACGTTAACCATCACACCCGGAAGGCGTCGCGACAGCGCCGCCTGCAGGCGTGCCGGATAGGCACTGGAACCGCCGTCTGGGCCCGCGAGGGCCGACGACGCGGTTCCAAGCACGGCAATGTCGAGACGCTTGTTATCCTGCACCGCCTGGGCGACGCGCTTGAGCTCGCTGTCGCTGAACAGAAGATAAGCCGGCAGGTCGCACGAATCCGGAGCCTGCGCGTGCGCGCTTCCCGTCCACGCAAACAGCAGCGCCGCGAGGAACACAATCGTCTTCACGTCTCGCGTCTTCACGTCTCGCCTCCCGCAAGATCGGCGCGCGCGGCCTGCGGGCGCGCGGTCGCCTTGCGCCCCTCCACCCGCTTGTACCAGGCGATCAGCCAGGCCGCTGCGATCATCAATGCAATGCCGACGACGCTGACCACGATCTGCATGACTGTTCCGCCTGCGAACTCCACTTTCGCGAAATGCGCGGCGAATGACAGAAACACGCCGATGCAGAAGATTTCGAGCGAATGCTGCCCGCACAGGATCGCCGGACGCAGCAACGGCGAGGTGAGCCCAGACCAGGTGCGCGGCACAAAATAGACCGTCACGGCCGCGAGCGCCAGAAAGTGCGCGAAGCGCAGGACGTCGAGATTCGTCTTGCTGATCGGATACATCTGGTCGGACAGCCATTTCGGCATGAACAAATACTCAAGACGGGGGAAATACCACGTCATCGTTACAAAAAAGCCAAACAGCAAATAGGCCACCGCCAGGCTCAATGTGATGCGCGAGCGCAGCAGGCCGCCGAGCCTCTCCGCGCCGCCGAGCGCGCACCAGGCCCCGAACACGAACAGCAATTGCCAGGCGAACGGATTGAAGAACCAGTAGCCGCTCGGATAGGCGGGGAAATTCCAGCCAAACTCCCATGCCGCCGCATAGATGATTGCCGAGGCGGCCAGTGCCGTCGTCGGCCATCGTAACAGAAGCCACAGGAGTGGCGGGAAGAGCAGCAGCAGGACGATATAGAGCGGCAGCACGTCCATGTTCGCCGGCTTGAATTTCAGCAGCAAGGCCTCGACGATCGTGACGTCGGGTTGCTGCAGGAAATCCAGGATTCCCATCTCTTCGGCATAGAGCGGATTCTGGAACCCGCGCGCGACATAGGCGATCTGCGCCAGATAGATCGTGAACAAAAAGACGTGTGCGATATAGATCTGCCAGGCGCGCTTGTAGACGCGCGCGCCGGCAATCACAAATCCGCGCTCGCGCATGGCGCGGCCATAGACGAAGGCGGCAGTATAGCCAGAAATGAAGATGAATATCTCGGTAGCGTCGCTGAATCCGTAATTGCGGATCGTCAGCCAGGCGACAATGTTCGAGGGGATATGGTCGAGAAAGATCAGCCATAGCGCGATACCACGGAACAGATCGAGGCGCAGATCGCGCTCCGTCGTCATGACGGGCTGGACTGTCCTGGTGTCCATGAATGACATGGGCCGCCGCGGGATGGGCTTCAACAAGATGCGGAAGGAGCATTGCCGAGAGCGTCGGCGGTTGCAAGACCGCCAATGTCACGGTTGAATGATCGGCCAATGACGTTGCGATTCAAGGTCCGAAGCTCCATGTACAGTGCCACCACCCGCGACATCGAAGTGATGGTGACGCCGCGTTTCCTGGCGGAACGCTCGGCCCCGGAACGCGGACACTTCTTCTGGTCCTACACGATCGAAATCGCCAATAACGGCCAAGAGACGGTGCAACTGAAAACGCGCTACTGGCACATCACCGACGCCAACGGCCGGGTCCAGGAAGTGCGCGGCGCCGGGGTCGTCGGCGAACAACCGGTCATCGAGCCCGGCCAGAAGTTCGAATATACCAGCGGCGTCCCGCTGACCACATCCTCCGGCTTCATGCGCGGCAGTTATCGCATGGTCACGCCGGACGGGGAGAGCTTCGACATCCAGATTCCCGCCTTCTCGCTCGACGCGGCCGAAGCCGGCCGCACCCTCAATTGAGCTTGTCGTCCGCGTCCGACACTTCGGCAGGATCGAAGCGATAGGTCTCGTTGCAGAATTCGCAGGTGACGGAAATCGTCCCCTCCTCGACCATGTCGTCGCGATCCTGCTGCGGAAAGCTCTTTAGCATGGCCGAAACGGTTTCGCGCGAGCAGGTGCAGCGGGCGGCGACCTGGGCATTGTCGAACACGCGCACGCCGCGTTCATGGAACAGCCGGTAAACCAGCCGCTCGGTGGAGAGCGCGGGATCGATCAGCTCGAGATCCTCCACGGTCTCAACGATCGAGCGCCCCTCCACCCAGGCGTCATCTTCGGCGACGCTGTGGACCGCAATGCCCTCCGGCGCATCGCCGGGATCGAGATCGTTCGTGCGCATGCGCTCCGGCGCCTTCGGCAGGAATTGCAGCAAGATTCCGCCCGCCCGCCAGCGATGGCGCGGTCCGTCGGGTTCCGCACGGAACTCTTCCGCGACGGCCAGACGCACACGCGTCGGAATCTGCTCGGAGCGCCGGAAATATTCGTGCGCCGCCTCCTCGAGACCGCGTCCCTCGAGGGCGACCACACCCTGATAGCGGTTCATGTCCGCACCCTGATCGATCGTCATGGCCAGATGACCGCGGCCGAGCAGCATGCCGGCGCTGGTCTGGCCCGATGCGAGCGCCTCATCCAGCCGGTTGCGGTCGAAGCGCGCGCAGGCACGGATGCCGCCTTCCGTCGCGTAATCGACCACCAGCATGCGGACCGGACCGTCGGTCTGGGTCTGCAGGATGAAACGGCCGTCGAATTTCAGCGCCGACCCGAACAGCGCGGCAAGCGTCACCGCCTCGCCCAGAAGCTTGGCGACGGGCAAGGGATAATCGTGGCGCGACAGAATCTCGTCGACCGAGGGGCCGAGACGAACCACGCGCCCGCGCAAATCGAGGGCTCCGACCTCGAACGGGAGGATCGTGTCGTCTGCCGAGTGAAGAGCCGGGATCCGGGAAGTGTCGTCGTTATGGGTCATTGCACAGCCGCATTTAGGCACCACGTAAGTATGCCCTTCTGCGCATGCAAGCGGTTCTCGGCCTCGTCAAAGACGACCGAATGCGGCCCGTCCATGACCTCGTCGGTCACTTCCTCACCGCGATGGGCCGGCAGGCAGTGCATGAACACCGCGTCCGGCTTGGCTTTGGCCATCAGTTCAGCATTGACCTGATAGCGTTTAAGCAGGTTGTGCCGATTCGCCTTCGTCTGCTCGTCGCCCATCGACACCCAGGTGTCGGTGACCACGCAGTCGGCGTCCGCTACGGCCTGTTCCGGGTCTTCGAACATCTGGATCGCGGCACCCGAGGCCTTGACCCAGTCGAGCAGCCACGGCTTTGGCCGCAATTCGCGCGGGCTTGCCACCCGCAACGAGAATTCGAAGCGTTCGGCCGCGTGCACCCACGACGTCAGAACGTTGTTTGCATCGCCGCTCCAGGTCACGGTGCGCCCGCGGATCGAGCCGCGATGCTCCTCATAGGTCATGACGTCGGCCAGCACCTGGCAGGGATGCGAGAGCTTCGTCAGCCCGTTGATGACCGGCACGGTCGCGTACCGCGCAAGCTCGGTAACGATCGTGTGGTCGAGCGTGCGGATCATGATGCAGTCGACATAGCGCGACAGCACCTTGGCGGTATCGGAAATGGTCTCGCCGCGCCCGAGCTGCATCTCCGCTCCGGTCAGCATGATGGCGTCGCCGCCGAGCTGCCGCATGGCGACATCGAACGAGACGCGGGTACGGGTCGACGGCTTGTCGAAAATCATCGCCAGCGTCTGCCCGGCAAGCGGACGCGGCGCGGCGGCGCGCAATTGCTGACGCTTGGCCTTCATGAGGCGCGACGCCTCGATCATCCCGCGCAGCTCGGCCTTGGGAATGTCGGTCAGATCGAGAAAATGCCGGATGCTGGGCGCTGTCATACGGCGGCCTTCTCCTTGCTCGCGGTGCTGGCAAGGCGCGAACAGGCACGCTCGATCATGCCGAGCGCCTCGATGACCTCCGCCTCGCCGATGATCAGCGGCGGCAGGAGACGCACGACATTGTCGCCGGCAGCCACTGCGAGCAGCTTCTCGGCACGCAGTTCCTTGACGAGATCGCCGTTCGGCACCGCAGCCTTGAGGCCCAGCAGCAGGCCCTCGCCGCGCACCTCCTCGATGACGGAGGGAAAGCGGTCCTTCAGTTCGGCGAGCCGCTGCTTCAGGCGCAGCGACATCTTTCGCACATTCTCCAGGAATCCCCGAGCCAGCACGACGTCGAGCACCGCATTGCCGACGCTCATGGCGAGCGGATTGCCGCCGAAGGTCGAACCGTGGGTTCCGGCCGTCATGCCCTGCGCCGCATCCGCGGTCGCAAGACAGGCGCCGACGGGAAAGCCGCCGCCCAGCGCCTTGGCGAGCGCCATGATGTCGGGCACGATCCCGGAACGCTGATAGGCGAACAGTTCGCCGGTGCGGCCGACGCCGGTTTGCACTTCGTCGAACATCAGCAGCAAGCCGCGCTGGTTGCAAAGTTCGCGCAAGGCCTTGAGGAATTGCGGCGGCACGACGCGAACCCCGCCCTCGCCCATGACCGGTTCGATCAGGATCGCCGCCGTGGCATCACCGACCGCGCGCTTGGCCGCGTCGAAGTCACCGAAGGCGACCTGGTCGAAGCCCTCGGTCACCGGCCCGAAGCCTTCGAGATATTTCTTCTGCCCGCCGGCTGCGAGCGTGGCGAGGGTGCGGCCATGGAAAGCGCCCTCGAACGTCACGATGCGGAAACGCTCCGGTCTGCCCTGCACGGCGTGGAACTTGCGCGCCATCTTGATCGAACATTCCAGCGCCTCGGCGCCGGAATTCGCAAAGAACACCGTGTCGGCGAAGCTCTCGCGGCACAGCCGCTCGGCCAGCCGCTCGGCTTCCGGAATGCGAAACAGGTTGGAGACGTGCCAGATCTTCTGCGCCTGCTCGGTCAGCGCGGCGACCAGTTGCGGATGGGCATGGCCAAGCACGTTGACCGCAACGCCCGCGGTAAAATCGAGATAACGCTCGCCCGCAGTCGAAACCAGCCATGCACCTTCGCCCCGCTCGAAAGCGAGGTCGGCACGCGCATAGGTCGGCAATAGATGCGACTTCACGACCGTTTTCCGATCATCAACGACGTTCTTTGCGCCGTCGGAAACGAAATGTGCCGCCCCGACGGGCGGCACGCTTAAATATTCTATTGGCAGCCCTTCAGTGTCAACCGCACCGGAAAGGTACGGCATTGCCGCAACTTCACCAAGAAGCGGTGGAAACTGGCCGAAAACCGGGGACTTGACGGGCCGGACTCTTGCGAGCGAGTCCCGCCATATTGTAGCGTCGGGGTCGTCGGATACGACATCTCGTGCGGCGGACAACAGTTTAGCGTGCCATGGGTACTTGCAGACGCGTCGGGCGGCCTAACCGCTGCCAGGCAAGGGAGACGGATTCCGCAGATTCGCGCCGGGCACGGCCGCCAAGGAGGAGAAAAGCCTCATGAACTGGACGGACGAACGCGTTGAACTCCTGAAGAAATTGTGGGCCGACGGCCTCTCGGCCAGCCAGATCGCTGCGGAACTGGGCGGCATCACCCGTAACGCCGTCATCGGGAAGGTCCACCGTCTTGGCCTGTCCGGCCGCGCCAAGAGCCCTTCGTCGGCCGCGCCGCGGCCGCGCAAGCCGCGCCACAGCCACATGGTCCGTGTGCGCCCGGCTATGCGCGGCAATACCGCGCTCGCCTATGCCTACGACATGGAGGCCGAAGCCGAACCGGAAGTGATCGACAATATCATTCCGATCGGGCAGCGCCGCAGCCTGCTCGAACTCAACGAAAGCACCTGCCGCTGGCCGATCGGCGACCCGGCGGGACCGGATTTCTTCTTCTGCGGTGGCGCACCGGTGGCCGGCCATCCCTATTGCGGCTACCACGTGCGGGTCGCCTATCAGCCGCCCGCGCAGCGCCGCGATCGCCGACGCGACTGACGCTGCAGCGGGCGGGTCAGGATCGCGCTCCCACGCGAGACCGCCCGCAAGCCGACAAGCATCCGGAAAAACCGATTGCGGCAAGCCGGCCCTGACGCGGCCCGTTACGCCATCTTGCCGAAGCGCTCGTCGATCGAATAACCGGCGCCGCGGACGGTGCGGATCGGATCGACGTCGTTGCCGCGATTGAGCGCCTTGCGTAGGCGACCGACATGCACGTCGACCGTGCGTTCGTCGATATAGACCTCACTGCCCCAGACCCCGTCGAGCAATTGCTCGCGCGTGAACACGCGACCCGGACGCTCCATGAGGAATTCCAGCAGACGATACTCGGTCGGACCGAGATCAATATCGCGGCCGCCGCGTGTGACGCGCTTGCGCACGCGATCGAGCTGGATCTCTCCGAGCGACAGAACGTCGGCCACGCGCTCTGGCTTCGAGCGGCGCAGCAATGCGCGCACACGCGCGAGCAGTTCGGGCACCGAGAACGGCTTGATCACATAATCGTCGGCGCCGGTCGCGAGGCCGCGCACGCGCTCGCTCTCCTCCCCGCGCGCCGTCAGCATGATGATCGGCAGCGATTTCGTCTCCGGGCGCGCGCGCAGACGCCGGCAAAGCTCGATCCCCGACAATCCCGGCAGCATCCAGTCGAGAACGACGAGATCGGGCGCCTGCTCCTTGAGCCGCGTTTCGGCTTCATCGCCGCGCGCCACCGAATCTACTTCGTAGCCTTCCGCCTCGAGGTTGTAGCGCAGGAGCAGCGTCAGCGGCTCCTCATCCTCGACGATCAGGATACGGGCGGCCTGCACGGTCATGGATTTCAGCCCATCATCCCCGCGCCGGCACCATTTCGAAGGCAGTCGTGTCGCCCTTCGGACGGGATCCGGTGATCGGGTGTCCTTCGATCATGTAATGGACGGTTTCGGCGATATTGGTCGCGTGGTCGCCCATGCGTTCGATGTTCTTGGCGCTGAACATCAGATGGATGCAGAAGGTGATGTTGCGCGGGTCCTCGATCATGTAGGTGAACAATTCGCGGAACAGCGAGATGCACATCGCATCGATCTCGTCGTCGGTCTTCCAGACCACGAGCGCGCCCTCCAGGTCGCGCGCCGCGTAGGCATCGAGCACCTGCTTGAGCCGCGACAGCACGAGCGACGTCATGCGCTCGAGGCCGCGGATCAGCTTCTGCGAGGGAAACTCCTCGCCCGCCGTCGCCAGCACGCGCTTGGCGATATTCTTGGCAAGATCGCCGATCCGCTCCAGATCGTTGGCGACGCGCAGCGCGCCGACGATCTCGCGCAGATCGACCGCCATCGGCTGGCGGCGCGCGATGGTCAGGGTGGACTTCTCCTCGATTTCGAGCTGGAGCGCATCGATCGTCGGATCGGCCGCGATCACCTTGCGGGCGAGGTCCGCATCGCGGCGGACGAGCGCCAGCACGGACTCGGAAATCTCCTTTTCCGCAAGCCCGCCCATCTCGGCGACCATGCGGTTGAGCTCGTGGAGATCGACGTCGAAAGCCTTTGCGATGTGATCGGACATGGCGTTTTCCCTGGCGCTTCGCCGTATCAGCCGAAGCGGCCCGTGATGTAATCCTGCGTGCGTTTGTCCTTGGGGGACGTGAAGATCGTCGTCGTCGAGTCGAACTCGGCAAGCTCGCCGAGATACATGAAGGCGGTGAAATCCGAGACGCGGGCCGCCTGCTGCATGTTGTGCGTGACGATCACGATCGTATAATCGTCCTTCAGCTCGTCGATAAGCTCCTCGATCTTTGCGGTCGAAATGGGATCGAGTGCCGAACAGGGCTCGTCGAAAAGAATGACCTCCGGCTGCACGGCGATGGTGCGGGCGATGCAGAGGCGCTGCTGCTGACCGCCGGACAGGCTCATGCCGTTCGCCGACAGCTTGTTGCCGACCTCGTCCCAGAGCGCCGCCCGGCGCAAGGCCGATTCCACACGTCCGTCAAGCTCCGAGCGCGACAGCTTTTCGTAGAGACGGATACCGAATGCGATGTTCTCGTAGATCGACATCGGGAACGGCGTCGGCTTCTGGAACACCATGCCGATCTGCGCGCGCAGGAGATTGAGGTCGGTCTTACTGTCGAGGATGTTGCGCCCGTCGACGCGAACTTCGCCGACTGCGCGCTGATTGGGATACAGATCGTACATCCGGTTGAGCACGCGCAGCAAAGTCGACTTGCCGCAACCCGACGGGCCGATGAAGGCGGTCACCTTGTTACAGTAAAGCGACAGCGAGATGTCCTTCAGCGCACGATAGTCGCCGTAATAGAAATCGAGATTGCGGATCGTCACCTTCTCATGCAAGCCGGCGCGATCGGACGCCGCATGGCTGACGGCAGGTGCTGTCATCGATGCTACATTCATGACGATTTTCTCGGTGCGGAAAGAATACGGGCGATGATGCTCAAGGCGAGAACGGTGAACGAGATGATCAGTGCGCCGGTCCAGGCGAGGCGCTGCCAGTCGGCATAGGGCGACAGCGCAAACTGGAAGATGACCGCCGGCAGGCTCGCCATCGGTGCGCCGAGATTCGTGCTCCAGAACTGGTTATTGAGCGCGGTGAAGAGGAGTGGGGCAGTTTCGCCGCTGATGCGCGCGATCGCCAGCAGGATACCGGTTAGAATGCCCGCGCGCGCGGCACGATAGGCGATGGTCAGCACGATGTGGGCACGCGGCAGGCCGAGCGCCGCCGAAGCCTCGCGCAGAGTGTTCGGCACAAGCAGCAGCATGTCCTCGGTCGTGCGCACGACCACCGGAACGACGATGACCGCCAGCGCCACCGCGCCGGCAAATCCGGAAAAGTTACCCATCGACACGACCAGGATTTCATAGACAAACAGGCCGATAACGATGGAAGGCGCGCTGAGCAGGATGTCGTTGATGAAGCGAACGACGCTCGTCAGCTTCTCGTAGCGGCCGTATTCAGCCATGTAGGTGCCGGCCAGAATGCCGATTGGCGTGCCGATCAGAACCGCGAGGGTGGTCATGATGAGGCTGCCGACGATCGGATTGAGAAGGCCGCCGGAGCCGCCCGGCGGCGGGGTCATCTCGGTGAAGACCTGCAGCGAGAGGCCACTGAGGCCCTCCCACAGCAACTGGCCGAGGATGAGCACCAGCCAGCCGAGGCCGAATGCGGTTGCGGCATAGGCCAGCACGATCATCAGGCCGTTGCGCCGCTTTCGTCCTGCATAAAGCGATATCATGGCGCTAACCGATCCGGCGCTCGATCCGCAGCAGCATGTAGCGCGCGATGGCGAGGACAACGAACGTGATGACGAACAGAAGAAGGCCGAGCGCAATCAATGACGAAGTATAGATGTCGCCGACCGCTTCGGTGAATTCGTTGGCGATGGTCGCCGAGATGGTCGTGCCGGGCGCCAGGATCGACGCGGAAATCTTGTGCGCGTTGCCGATCACGAAGGTCACCGCCATGGTCTCTCCGAGGGCACGGCCAAGCCCGAGCATCACACCGCCGATCACACCCACGCGCGCATAGGGCAGCACAACCTTGGAAAACACCTCCCATGTCGTGCAGCCCATGCCGTAGGCGGCCTCCTTGAGCACCGGCGGCACGGCGTCGAAAACGTCGCGTGAGACCGACGTGATGAAAGGCAGGACCATGATGGCCAGCACAAGCCCAGCGGTGAGCATGCCGATGCCGTAAGGCGGACCGGCAAACAGGCTGGAAAGCAGCGGAATGGGGCCGAACAGCGCGATCAGGAATGGCTGCAAGGTCTGCTGCAGGAATGGAGCGAAAACGAACAGGCCCCAGATGCCGTAGATGATGCTCGGGATGCCTGCGAGCAATTCGATCGCTATTCCGATCGGCCGGCGCAGCCACATCGGGCACAGCTCGGTGAGAAACAACGCGATCAGGATTCCGACCGGCACCGCGATCGCCATCGCGATCAGCGAGGTGAGGATCGTGCCGTACACGGGCGCCAGCGCGCCGAATTTCTCGGTGACCGGGTTCCAGTCCTGCGTGATGAAGAAATCGATCCCGAGCGTGCTCAGCGCCGGCCATGCGCCGATCATAAGCGCCAGAATGACCCCGCTCAGGATCAGGAGAACGGTGTAAGCGGCTGTCCGCGTGGCAACACGGAACAAACTGTCAGTCCGGCGCAGGCGCCGAAGGACCGCCCCCCGCTCCTCGATCACCTTGGAGCCGAAATGGGCACCGCTTAACGCCAGATCTGTCACAGGTCGCCTCCCGGCGGACGACATCGGCGGCTCTCCTTCCTCAAGTCAGCGGTCAGGATGGACAATCCCGACCGACTCAAGCGGGTCCGAGAGGCCCGCACAAGCCGTCATGTCGCTTCATAGACAAAGGAAAGGCGCCGCGAGAGCGCCTTTCCCGATTTGTCAGGTCAGTTGGTCATCGAGAAAATGGGTTTGCCCGAGCCGTCTTTAATCTCAGTCGCCCAGGTGTTCTCGACCGCCTTCACAACACCGGCCGGCATCGGAACATAGTCGAGTTCGTCGGCCATCTTGCCGCCGTTCCGGTACGCCCAGTCGAAGAACTTCAGCGCCTCGGCCGTCGCCGCCGCATCCTGCGGCTGCTTGTAGACGAGGATCCAGGTGGCCGCGGTCATCGGCCAAGAGTTGTCGCCCGGCTGATTGGCCAGGATCACGCCGTAACCCGGCTGCGACTTCCAGTCCGCGTTCGCGGCGGCAGCCTGGAACGTCTCCGAATTCGGGGCGATGTTCTTGCCGGCCTTGTTGATCATGTTCGTATGCGAAAGCTTGTTCTGCTTCGCATACGCATATTCGACATAACCGATCGAGCCCTTGGTGTTGGCGACGTTGTTGGCGACGCCCTCATTGCCCTTGGCACCGATACCGGCCGGCCACTGCAGCGAGGTATTGACGCCGACCTTCGACTTCCAGTCTGCGCTCACTTCGGCGAGATAATAGGCGAAATTGTAAGTGGTGCCCGATCCGTCGGAACGGTGCACGATCGCAATCGCCTGGCTCGGCAGCTTCACGCCCGGATTGAGCTTCTTGATCGCGGCATCGTCCCAGGTCTTGATTTCGCCGAGGAAAATCTTCGCGAGCGTCGGACCGTCGAGAACGAGCTCGCCCGGCTTGATGCCATCGACATTGACGACCGGCACGATGCCGCCCATCACCATCGGGAATTGAACGAGGCCAGAGGCCGAGAGATCGTCGCCCTTCAGCGGCGCATCAGTTGCGCCGAAGGTCACGGTCTTCGCCTTGATCTGCTTGATGCCGCCGCCCGAGCCGATCGACTGATAGTTCAGACCGACGCTAGTCTGCTTCTTATAGGCGTCCGCCCATTTGGTGTAGATCGGATAAGGAAAGCTCGCACCGGCGCCGGAAATGTCCGCCGCTTGCGCCGCGGCGACCGACGCCGCGAGCATGCCGGCCACGATGAGCGATTTACAGTGTTTCATACTCTCTCTCCTGTTCGCCAAAATCCGGTCTGCCGGAATCGCGCGACTCCGGTCAAAATCTGTTCGGCGTGTTCGGTTTGACGTTTCTTCAATGCGATACGAATGACGTCCGCCGCCTTTCGACTTTCATTGGCAGCCTCTGTGACGCCGCAAGTCGTAGGGTTTGCATGTTATCGTCCTATGACGTTTGGGTGACAACGGGATGACAGCCCAAACGCTGGAAATGTCAGGGCTTTTTGTCCACAGCGGCGGGAACGCCGTCTTGCAGCGGTAGCCGCACGGTAAAGGTCGCGCCTTCGCCGAACCGGCTTTCGATGCTCAGCCGCCCGCGGTGACGATTGAGGATGTGCTTGACGAGCGCAAGCCCCAGCCCCGTGCCGCCCTGGGCGCGGCTGCCTGCAACATCGACCCGATAGAAGCGTTCGGTCAGCCGCGGCAGATGTTCGGCCGCGATGCCCGGACCGAAATCGCGTACCGCAACCGCCGCTTCCGGCTGACCGCTGCCCGTGCGCGCGAATGTTATCTCGACCCGCTTTCCGGAAGCACCGTATTTCAATGCATTCTCGATCAGATTCTCGAATACGCGGATGAGTTCGTCTCGATCGCCGGGAACGACCAGAGGCGCGGGCGGCGGCGCAATGGAAACCTCCACGCCGCGATCGCGCGCAAGCGTCTGCAGGGCATCGATCACCTGCCGGACGACCGACAGGAGATCGACCGGCTTGTCCGGCCGCCGGTGTGCGTTCAGTTCGATCCGTGACAGCGACAACAGATCGTCGATCAGGCGCGCCATGCGGGTGGCCTGCGATTCCATGATGTTGAGGAAACGCTCGCGCGCGCCGGCGTCATCGCGCGCCGGCCCCTTTAGCGTCTCGATGAACCCCGACAGCGCGGCGAGCGGCGTGCGCAGTTCGTGGCTCGCATTGGCGACGAAATCGGCGCGCATTTCCTCGACCCGGCGCAACTGCGACAGATCGTGGAACGTGAGCAGGATGAGATCCTTCTGCGGTGCCAGCGCATCCGGCGGCGTGGCGATGGGATTGATGAAGACTTCGAACCAGCGCCCGGCCGGCAGGCGTTCGGAAAACTCCACCTGCTCTGGCAACCGGCCGGCAAGGACCCGACGCACGGCATTGATCAGTTCTGGAGTTCGCAGCACCAGCAAGGCCGGCTCGCCGGCGCGCAGCGCCGGAGCGACACCGAGCGCCGAAGCATTGAGGGCGACGACCCGGCCGTCACCGTCGAGCGCGATCGAGGGATCCGGCAAGGCCTGCACAAGCGCCTGCAATAGCGCACCATCGTCGAGCGAAGCCGGCGCAAAAACGCGTGCGGCATTCTTCTCCTGCTGACGGCGCGCCAGCGCGCGGCCCGCGAACGCGGCCGCTGCGATAAGCATAACCGCCACCGTCGCGAGCCCCGGAGCCAGCTTGCCGGACAATGCAAATATCAGAATCAGTGCGATTGCAGCGCCGACGCCCGCCCAGGCGCCCAGTCCGGCAATCAGGTCCCGACGGTCAGCACCGGGCATCGAGGTCGCGCGCTCGCTCCGCATCCGATTTGCGGCTTTCGCCGCCGCCCGTATCCGGCTCCTCCTTCAGCACATCGGCGGCGATGTCGCCGGCATGCGGAACGTTCGGCACGAGCATCCCGAGGATGATTTCACGAATTCCCAGAATGGCAAGCGCGAGAGCGAAGGGAACGATATAATAAAGGAGCCTGAACAGCAGCAGCCCGGCCAGCAATTCTTCCTTGTCGAACTGCCACAACGCGACCAGCATGGCCGCATCGAACACGCCGAGCCCGCCCGGCGAATGGCTGGCAAAACCGAGCAGCGTCGCCGAAACGAAAATCACCGCAAGCGTGATGAAGCCGATATGCGGCTCATCGGGCACCAGCATATACATGGCCAGCGCACAAAATCCGAGATCGACGATGCCGATGACGATCTGCAGAATGGTTAGCGGGCCGCCCGGCAGCGCCACTTTCCAGCTCTTGTGGCCGACCGCGCGTGGCGCCATCGAGACCCAGACAACGTAGCCCGAAAGCACGGCCAGCGTGATCAGCGCGAGGACGCGATTGACCCAGGGCGGCAGCTGGTTGATCGCGCTTGCCGCTTCCGGCGCGTAGCCGATGCCGAGCCCGAGCATCGTGGCATTGCCCAGCCAGAACGTCAGACCGGCGACGAAGCACACTTTCGCCACCTCAACCGCCGACAGCCCGCAGGCCGAATAGACGCGGTAGCGCACGGCGCCGCCGGTGAAGGCGCTGGCCCCGACATTATGGCCGACCGAATAGCTCGTGAACCCGGCAAGCGCGGCGGTCCAGTAAGGCACTTCCGGCCGGCCGATCGTGCGCAGCGCGAACAGGTCATAAAAGGTCAGCGTCACGTAGCCCGCGGCAACAAACAAGGCGGCCAGGCCGACATCGCGCGGCGAGGTGTTGCGCAAAGCGGCAAAGACATCGTCGATATCGATGTCGTGCAGCATCCGGTACAGCACGACGAGCGCCACGACGATAATCGTGAGGCTCAAGACGATCCCGATGCGGTTCCAGCCGATCTTTTCGTCGATCATGCGCGCTACGGCGCGAAAAAATCCAACCATTCAGATCCCCGCGGTGGCCAAACGGCCCAGACCGGCATGCTTGCGTGAGGTAACGTGCGCGCACCGTCGGCGCAAGACAAAAGCCCGGCCTTCGGGCGATATGATGAAGACGCAGCGCCGCATATCCGGATCCGGATTTTCTGGCCCGCAGCGCGGCTGGCCATGTCAACGCCGGGATACCTGCAACAGTTCGGAGAGGCGCTCACGCGTCAATGACTCGCTCGGGATATTGAAGGTGGCCAGGGTTTGCAGGCTGGCATCGAGACCACGGACGGCGTCCGGATCGAGCGCCGCCTTCGGATAGAAGCCGTCGCGCACGCGCCGCGCTGTTTCCATCCGCAGGCCGAGCCAGTCGGCATAGGTTTTCAGCCCCGCATCGGTGTACATGAAGTCGATCGTCTCGCGATAAGCCTTCATGTAGCGGTCGAGCAAAACCTTGCGCGTTTCCAGCGCCCGCGCGTGGGTGACGATCAGGCGCACGGTTTGCGCCTTGAATGCGGAAGCGTCATTGCCGTTTGCGACGATGCGTATCTGCTGGCTTTCCACCCGATCGAGCCCGAACGGCGGCGCGGCCCAGCCGATATCGATGGCGTCCGTCAGCACATGCGTCAGCGTGCCGGCCGGCCCACCGGTAGCGACCGGCTTTGCCTTCAGCCCATGCTGACTCAAAAGCACACCGACAATCCGGTGAGTCAGGCTGTGTTCGGCAGCAAATGCGATCGTGCGGCCGGCAACATCCTTGAACGAACGCACGGGCGAAGCAACTTTCACATACCAGTAGAGATCGGAAGCCCCCGTCATCCCCGCACCCAGCACCCGCAATGGCGCGCCCTTGGCATAGGCGGCAAGGACGTTCGTAGTGCCTGCGGCGACTGCAACATCGACCTCGCCGGCAATCAGCATATGCAGCGTCTCAGTCGGCCCGCTGGTATAGGCGATATCAAGCGCAAGCCTGTGCTTGCGGAAAATCCCCGCGCGCTGCCCGATTTCCGGAACCGACGCGTCCCAGTTCCCGCGCTGTCCGACGGAGACCTTCACGACGTCCTGCGCGATGGCCGGCGCCGTCACACCAAGAAGCACGGCGGTAAAAGCAAGCGGCCGCATGGCGAGCATTTGCCATCTCGTCGTGCAGGAAATCCACCCTATCGCCGTCATGACCAAATTCTGCCGCCTTCGGCGCGACCGCGCCCGGTTACGACCACATACGATAAGGCCGCTGGGCCAGGGCGTTATTGTAGTATTGCGCCTGCCCGGTCACCTCGGTTCCGATCCAGTCCGGCAAGGCGACGTCCTGATGCGCACTTTGCAGTTCAATTTCGGCGATGACGAGGCCGGTATTCTCGCCGCCGAACACATCAACCTCCCAGGTCGCGCCGCCGCATTGAACGATATGGCGAACCTTTTCGATGACCGCACCGTCGCGCAGCTCCAGCAAAGCCTCCGCATCGGTCACCGGGATCGAATACTCAAGCTCGAGGCGGCGCAGACCGGCCGCGCGCGATTTGATCGTCAGCGTCGCCAGGACGTCGTCCTTGATGCGGACCCGTACGGAGGCCTTGCCGGCCGAGGACAGATAAGCCTGCCGGATCGAAGAACGACCGCTCGCCAGCGACTGCCAGCCGTCACCGCACAACAGGAATTTGCGCTCGATCTCAAAGCCCATGCCGCACCCGCAGCGCCGCCCGGCCATTACGACCCGATAGCCAACCGCCATGCGCACGGCAAGCCGGCAACCATGCGCGGCGCGTGACCGGGCTGCGGGAATGAGGCCGGCGAGCCGACGATGCACCGCTCGATCCCGCATGCTTGATTGGCGCGCCGGAGAGGATGAAACTGGGCACCGGTATGTCATTGTTGGAGCCGTATAATTCGATGTTGAAGGCGGCAGTGGTAGATGGTGGCGCAAAGCCGACAGGCGCTGCACGTTTGAGCCAAATGCGACGGAAGCGCTCTACTCCGGTCAGTAAAATTCATACACTATTGGTTGTTCACCAAATCCATCTACACACCAAGGGCCTTCGACAGTGGACATTCCCCGGATATTCAACATCACCGAAAGTGCACACCGTATCCATAATCCGTTCACACCCGAAAAGTTCGCCACTCTCGGCGAGGCGTTGCGCCTGGAACCAGAGACCCGTGTGCTGGACCTCGGCAGCGGTTCGGGCGAGATGCTGTGCACCTGGGCGCGCGATTACGGGATTAGCGGCACTGGTATCGACATGAGTCAATTGTTCAGCGAGCAAGCAAAGTTGCGCGCTGAACAACTCGGGGTCGCCGATCGAGTTGAGTTCATCCACGGCGACGCAGCCGGCTATGTGGCCGACGAAAAGGTCGGTGTGGCAGCCTGTGTCGGTGCCACGTGGATCGGCGGGGGAGTCGCCGGTACCATCGAGCTCCTGGCAAAAAGCCTTCGCGCCGGAGGGATCATCCTCATCGGAGAGCCGTACTGGCTGCGGTTGCCGCCTAGCGAAGAGGTTGCCAAGGGATGCGGCGCCGGTTCGATCTCAGACTTTTTGATGCTTCCCGACCTTATCGCGTCTTTCGGCGACCTGGACTACGACGTCGTGGAAATGGTTCTGGCAAACCAGGACGGCTGGGACAGGTACGAGGCGGCCAAGTGGCTCACCATGCGCCGATGGCTAGAAGAGAATCCCCACGACGATTTCGCGAAGGAAGTTCGAGCCAAATTGACCTCGGAACCCAAACGCTACGCCGCGCATACGCGTGAATACCTGGGCTGGGGCGTGTTCGCGGTGATGGGGCGGTGATGTATGTCGCTGCCCGTTCGCTTCTAAGGTCCAGTAGCGAACCGGTGCCCAGCTTTGTTCTGGATTGGTGGAGAAATGGCGCGCCGGAAGGGATTCGAACCCCTGACCCCCAGATTCGAAGTCTGGTGCTCTATCCAGCTGAGCTACCGGCGCAGGACCGCAGGCTTGCGAACCGTCAAACGAGAAGAATGGCGCGCCCGAAAGGATTCGAACCTCTGACCCCCAGATTCGTAGACTCATTTGGGGAGCCAGCGGGCGACCGTTCGAGGCATTCTAACTACAGCTAAGCTATTTGATTGTCGAGCAAATTCGTCCGGATATCGTTCGGGCTGGAAGCGAACCCGCTTCCCCCTTCGGGGTAGTTCACCGTCTGGAACCCGTCTTAGGACGTTGCTTCGATGCCCGATATCCGTCTCCCCCTCACCGACAAAACGATTGCCAGACTGCCTTACGCGAAAGACGGCCAATATCTCGCGCGCGACACAGAACTCCCTGGGTTCTTTGTGCTGATTGGCAAGAACAAAAAGACGTTCACGATTCAGGGCGACCTCCGGCGCGACGGCGTCCGCAAGTCAGTCCGTGTCGCGGTCGGGCGAGCCGGCGACATCAACACGCGAGAGGCGCGCGCGAAGGCCAAGGAGTACCTTGGTCGCATCGCCCGCGGCGACCATCCGACCGAAGCGCGACGCCGTGCCAACGGCCCGACCCTGCGCGACGCGTGGGAGCGCTACCGCGACGCTCACATGATCCGGAAAGGCCGGAGCGAAGGCACAATTGCCAACCTGCGCGACCACATGGAGCGGCTGTTCAAGGACTGGCTCGACCTGCCGCTCGCAACGCTTGGGCGCAACCCAGCGATGGCAGCGGAACGTCATGACCGGATCACGCGCGAGAACGGTCCCTACATCGCCAACGGCGCGATGCGAAGCCTGCGCGCGGTCTACAATCACGCCCGCAAGACCTGCCGTGACCTGCCTGCCGAAAATCCCGTCACGGGCATCGACTGGAACCCCGAGGCCCGCCGCGACACCGGCATGGGCGCGGAGGATTTGAGCGCGTGGTTCGAGCAGCTAAGGCAGATCGCCAATCCGATCCGACGCGAATTTCATCTCCTCTGCCTGCTGTCCGGGTCGCGGCCCGACGCGCTGAAGAAGGCGCGGTGGGAGCACCTCGATCTAAAGCGGCGCGTGCTGCACATCCCGAAGCCCAAGGGCGGTGCGCGGAAGGCTTTCGACATTCCGCTTTCCCGCGCCATGCTGAGGTGCCTCTGGCGCGTGCGGCGGAGCGGCCGGGCGCTGTTTCCCGCCGAAGCCCAAGTCTGGATTTTCCCGGGCGGGGGCGTGCTGGGCCACATGTACTGCCACAAGGAAGAACGTCATGTGCTGTCGAAATGGGGCAACGACCTTCGGCAGAGCTACCGCACCCTCGCCCAAGACGCCGGCCTGTCCGATCTCGACGCGCATCTCATGATGAACCACAGTCTCCCCGGCGTGAACGCCGGCTACATCACGCGCGGGAAACTCGTCGACCACCTGCGGGGCGAGCAGGAACGGCTATCCCGCTTTATTGTCTCGCATTTCTCGGGCGATCCGCAGAGGGTTCGGTCGTTGACATGACACCGGTCGGCGTACCGAGCCGCACGCACGAATGCAGAATCTGGAGCGCAAAAAATGATTGCGCGCCACTTTTGAAAGTTGGTAAAGCGGCTTTGCCGCCGGCTCGAACTATCGAGAGCGGCTCAGAAAGGGAGAGGAAATGAAAGCTGTAGCACCATGAAGGGTGCTGCAACGGTAGCGCTCGCCTTTTCTTAGGCGGCCAGTATCGATGCAGCGCTCTTCGCCAAGGAGAGGAGTTCGCTGTGTCACACGCTGCTTTGGATCAAGGCTTGGCCGCCGCGATCCGGGAAACCGTTTCGACGGTCGCTCGACAAGCACCGCCGGAGTGGATGACGGCCAAGGAAGCCGCCGACTTTCTCCGGATTCATCCCGCACATCTCGAAAAGCTCCGCGCGCAACGTCAGGGACCGGCGTTCCACCGCTGGGGTCGCATGATCCGCTATCGCCGCGCGGACCTCGACGCCTTCTTGTCGTCCCTGCCGCGGGAGGGCGCGTGACATGCTCGAACAAGAAGACAAACGGCCCGCTCCGGTGGCAGCCGGCGCGGGCCTGAGCGAGAGCATCGAGAATTGCGGCAGCGTCCATTTTCTCCCGCACATTGCTGCGCCGACAATCAAAACTACCATCGAGGCGGCAGTCCCTCCGACCTGCGAAGCGGAGGCCTCACTGGAATTTCTAGACCTTGCCTATCCGAACCGCGACCGCACCCTCGTCGCTATACAGCCCCAGCCGGACGGCAGCGTAAATACTCGCGCACGAACATTTCGGCACGACGAAGCAGACGCGCTGAAGCAGTGGCTTCATGATTTGAATTCAACGGGGTTCAACATCTACTTTGCCGTGAACCCGCTAAAGGCGGCCACGACGAAGAAGGCGATGAAGAAGGATGTCGCCGGCGCGGAATGGCTCTTTGTCGATATCGACCCACGGGCTGGCGAGGAGATAGAGAAGGAACGGGCGCGAATTCGCGATCAGCTCTTCGCCTACAACGCGCCCTCCCCATCCTTCGTGATCGACAGTGGCGGAGGTTTCCAGGCCTTGTGGCGCCTCGCCAAGACCCATGAGGTCGATGGTGATGGGCCGCTGACTCAAATGATTGAGAGCTACGGTATCAAGCTCGAGATGACACTCGGTGCGGATAGATGCCACAACATTGACCGCGTGCTCCGAGTTCCGGGCACGGTCAACTGGCCGGACGAGCGCAAACGAAAGAAAGGCCGCAAACCGGCGCTCGCGCGTCTCCTCGTTTCTGAGCCGGGTCGGCAGTACGACCTTGATGCCTTCCCAGTGCCAACTCCGGTCGCCGCGATAGAGCCGACCACGCTGCCGGCCCCTCGGCCGATTCGGGGACTTGACGAGCTCGCTCCCTACGAGCTGCCTCGCTGGGCCTATATGAACATCAAGCATGGCGCCGATGTTGACGCGCTCAACAGAGCACACCGCGAATTCGGCGGGCCGGCCGCTGACAGCCCCTATCCATCGCGAAGCGAGCCGCTGCTTGCTGCAGTTTGCGAGATGGTACGCCGCGCGGTTCCGGATGACCTTATCCTCGGTGTCATTCTGGACCCCAACTATGGCATAAGCGCGAGCGTGCGCGAGAAGCGCAATGCGTTGAAATACGCTCAGCGCCAACTTGTCCAAGCAAAGGAGATGGTCGCACGCGAGATCATAACTACACCGATGTGGCCTGATGTGGGACAGAACAACGTGGTCAGGCCGACCTATCGGAACGCTCTCGAAGCCATCAAGGCACTCGGCGTGAAATGCGAAAAGAACCTTTTCAAGGGCCGGATGTACGTCGCCAGTCACCTGATCGGCACCTCGGCGAAGGAATTGTCGGATGACGTTCTGATCGTACTGCGGACCGAGATCGTCAACCGGTTCGGATTTGACCCCAGGAAGGAGCACGTGCGCGACGCGGCGCATCAGCTCTGCCTCGAAGGGGCACGTGATCCAGTCCTTGACTACATCGACGGCACGACTTGGGACGGCCAGCCCCGGCTTGATAGCTGGCTCTGCCGGTATCTCGGCGCTGAAGACAACACTCTAAACCGGGCAATCGGCCGCAAGATGCTGCTGGCGGCGGTACGGCGTGTCCGGCGACCGGGTTGCAAATTCGACTACATTCCGGTGTTTGAGGGCGAGCAGGGCTCCGGGAAGTCCACAGCACTCGAGATTCTAGCCGGCGGCGACTACTTCTCCGACCAAAGCCTTCTCGGTCAGAGCGAGCGCGAGCAGCAGGAGAGCGTCGGCGGTGTATGGATCTACGAACTCGCGGAATTGGCGGGGCTGAGACGCGCGGATATCGACAAGGTGAAAGCTTTCGCTAGCCGCACGCGCGACCGCGCACGGCCCGCTTACGGCTATCAGGTTGTCGATCAACCGCGGCGGTGCATCTTTGTCGGCACCACCAACAATGCCGAGTACCTGCAAGACGCGACGGGCAACCGACGATTCTGGCCTGTCCGAACCGGCATCATCGACCTCGACGGGCTTCGGCGCGACCGCGATCAATTGTGGGCAGAGGCCGCTGCCGCGGAAGCTGCCGGGGAATCCTTGACGCTTCCCGACGAACTCTGGCCGGAGGTTACAGCACGGCAAGATGATCGCATGGTTCATGATCCGTGGATCGACGCCCTAGAGAAAGTGACCGGCCGGCGGTCCGGTGATGAAGTGCGTATCTCGTCGGAATATCTGCTCACAGAGGTTCTAGGCCTACTTCGTTCCCAGCAGAACGACGGCGCATCCAAACGGCTCGCCCGGGCGATGAAGTCGCTGGGCTGGCATGGTCCAGAAAAGATTCGCATCGACGGCCGTTCGATGCGCGGCTACCGGCGGCAGGTTCGTCCTGATGACGAGCAACCCGTTCCGCCTGAGCCCGGGCGTTCCGGCAACGCGGAACCAGAAATGCTTCCTTTTTGAATACGGTACCGACCGTTCCACACGTTCCGCCTCCCGACAACAAAGGGCGATGAGTAGAAACGCGGATATCTTGGGCTCTTTCCGTCCCAGCCGCGGAACGCGGTACGCCCGGAACGGGCGGAACAGGCAGCCGCGCGGAGGCGCGCCTTCTGCGCCGCAGAATCTCCCGCTTCCGCCCGCCCTTCTAACCCCGGATAAGCAGGGCTCGAACAAGGCGGGGTCGAAACTGCTGCGGGTTGAGGAGGTTGCGAGTCGCCGCCCGTGGGACCGACCGTCCAAGACGGCGTCTAAGACGGTGCAGGCGTCAGTACCGGTCGGCGTAGCCCGTCCCCTCCCCCGTACCCTGCAAAAAGGACCCGTCGTACCCGGCCGCCGCTGGCCGGCGAACACAAGCGTCTTGAGGGACATTTCGCGCGCGCGAGGAACCGAAGCATTTGCGCAAAGACAATTACCCAATCACAAGATGCTTTCGATATCCTCGCCTCAAGAAAAGTGGGACCCAAGGCAAATCCCTAAACTTGCCCGGGCACCAAAACGCTGTGATGGCATGCGACGGCGCATTGTAGGGAGTCACAATCAGCGACGCCTTACCTCCATATCCCAATGCATCCCGCTTGCATGTTTCGGTTATTTTGGCATCTGGAACAAGATTCCGTCGACAGTGCCGAAGAATCTCAACACCCACACTTTCTAAGAATGATTTCATTTCAGGAGAGAGCAGCGAAGTCTTAGATGGAAGCTCCTCTCCAAACTCGACCGCTACAGTGGAAAATTTGAGATCCGCGGCCACACCCTTTATGGCAGCTCGGCCATCTTCAGTCCCGTACAAGAACGCGAGCACGACTTTCCCCTGTCGAAGGAATTCTTTGAATCTGTTGCTAGGCTCAGTGAGATCAATATTTCGCTCGCCGCGCAGGTCCTCTGGCCATTCGTCTCTTTGAGTGCCCGACCATTGATAGAGCTGTGCGCAGGCTTGCGAGCCAGAAGCAAACTGATCGTCTACGAAAACGACAGTTCGACCCTTATCTGCCTCCAGGGCACGATCAAGCTCAGCAAAGTTTCGACAGAATTCATGACCGCGCTTCTTCAGCGAATCTTGGGCGTCTTGCTCAAAGAGCATACCGATGAAGTTCCCGCTATTTGGTGAAAAACGACAAAATATAAGCTTGTTCCCCGCTTCGTCGAGCGACTTCACCGACGCCCAAATGCCCGGGCTAAAATGAACACGAGAAAGCAACTGCCCACTTAACGTTAGATCAATTGCCTGATTACGAAGGTTCACGGGGAACTGTCGTATAAAATTAATTGCAGAACGATGCGATACTCGCCAGCCCCGCTCACCCGAAAACAGGTGAAACTTCTTCGCTATATCTCCGCATGACTCCTCCTGGCTTCTGGTCAACGGGACGATACGGTACGCGTCGCCAAAGAAATCAGCCTGAGCTGCGGCGGCCATCTCTTTCACCATCTCGTCATAGTCAATCCCAATTCGACTCGTTATGTCCTCAAGAAGCAGATCAACGGTCGGCATCACTTCGAATTGCGCAGCCTCAAAATCAAATGCCGGCTCTGTGGCATCGTCAATTGGCAATGAGCGCAGGCTCCTACCAAATTCAAAAATCGATCTTATCGTCGAAATTCGAACATACCTCAGCCACTCATGATCCGCGTATATATAATCAGTCGCCTTGAAAATGTTTTCTGCAGTCGTGAGTTCTTCAGACTTGGTCCAGTGGACGCTACGACCGATTGAGTTCTTCTCCCGAACGAGGACTTCTGATGCTGGCTTGAGGAGAAAACGAGGAGCAAGACCTACATATGGCTCCCCTCGCGCCAATATCGACGGATTGAAGCCCTTATCCGTCAGTTCACGCAATTTTACAGCGCCCTCACGAATGCTATTCCGGAAACGCTCCAACCTCTCAGGTTGCTCGATTGAGTCAAAAGGAACCAGCTCGCTCCAGACTCGCCAAGCGGAGGTTCTTCGAAGCGCTGCGTCCTTGTCTACGAGACCGGTATCACTAGCTCTACCCGGCGCTTCTTCGAAAATATCTGACAGCTTTATAAACGGCTCACAGACATCACGAAAAAGGATGAAGGCGCGCTTGGGCAAATTTCTGTGAAGAAGCCTTCGCGCAATCGCCTCGGTATGCGAGTCCCTAGATAGCACATCAAGAAGCTGCTGATCATTGAACGGGAAATATTGAAGAACATCAACTGGCGGGGCACCGGCCTTGCTTCCGCGATCGCAAAGCCGAGATATGCATTCAGCCAGCAGCCTCTCGGCATTTCTTGTTGTCTGATGAAGATAGACTCGATGGTACAAAATTGATTTAGATGAGGCAATTTCATCGTAGGTATCCATTCCGGCGGAATTTACAATGAAGTGAACACCGGGATGGAGAGCGGGAGACCGGGTACTTTGTCGAGTTTTTTGCGCAATTTTCTCCGCCTGCTTCTCGTCAATGTTCACTAAGGATGTATTCAAGAAAATTCGCGAGACATCAATTCCAGTCGGAATTCCGCAAAACATTGAATCGCGGTTGATATAATCAATTTTGTCCGCATCCACTACTGCGCCAGAAATTATGTTCGTCAGACCTGGAAACGCCGGATCATGGGAGACACCGCTGATGAAACAACACATTCGATGGATTGCGCGGTCAGTATTTTGAGACTCAATTTTCGCATAGAATTCTCGAAAGCGAGGCGAGAGACATAACACGATCGAAAGCAACTCGGATAACTCTGAGTCGATCTGATTCTCACGAAAGATGGATATCAAATCTGTTAAAGAAATTCCGCCGACACTTAGTCGATCAACATGTGCCTTAAGAGCCCCTTCGCTAGCGTGCGAAAATGCGAGATGCCCGGTGTCGTGGAGCAAGGCAGCATGAACGAGGCTTCGCTCCAATTCGGGATTTTCTGATGCTGAGTATAGGGAGTATTTCTGTCCACCAGCGATGAATTCTCGCTCGCGGGATGCAAGTTCATTAACGGCGTTCAACAGCTTCTTCACGACATGAGCAACGCCCAAGGTGTGACTAAATCGGCTATGCTCCGCGCTCGGATACGTTAGATAAGTGAATCCATTTTGTTTGATGAACCGCAACCGCTGCAATAGCGGACAATCAATTAGGGCCATTTCGTCTCGGGTGAAATCCATCATCCCCCAGACGCTGTCTTTAATGAACTTCAGTTTCGATTGATCAGACTTTACGGCAAAATTTTTTACATAGTCCTCTGTCAGGCCTACAGTCGACAGCGCCTCATCAATGAGTTGCCAAAAGCCATTATAGGAATCGAGGGTAGCTGCGATCTCAGCGATGCGTTCTGTACCAGGTCGTCTAGCTCGTGACAGGCTCACGATTAAGGTACCTGTCAACTGTCCGTCGGACTATGTCTCTGACTGGACCCTCTAAAGATTGAATGATTGAAACTGCTGCGGCAGCCGGCAGTCGAAATACAATGTCCTGATAATAGGGGTTGGGATGTTCGGTCAGATAGGATTGCTTGGCCCGCATGATCGACTCGAATTTGTCGAACGAACCTATCGGGCTGGGCTGAAATACGTTTCTGATATTGACGAGCGAACGACGCCAACTCGGATCTGCTGCTTTGGAGGCAACTTCGATCTCGTGGTCCAGCAACTCGTAGACATGAAGCAAACTGTCGCGGACTTGTGGGTCGTTCAAGCGGAGGACGCGCTGCCCTTCTTCTATGAGCTTGGCTGAGAACGCTTCGATAAACTGATCGGTTGTTAGCGTCGCCATTGCCAGCCTCTCGGTGATTCGCATCCGATTGATACCTTATTCGGTACGGAACGTAACGTGAACACACAACATGTTGGGGTGAGCATGCATTTGTCCCCAATCTATGGACCGTAACGTCCCGCCTGCGGTCCCGGTTCGGGCCGTTGTCGGTCGGACTCGCGCTCTTGGCGCTAAATTTGATGCTGCGCAGATTAAGGCTTGGTTGAATCGAGAGCGTAAACGGGACTTTGCGCGTAGGGGCGCGTGCTGTCCCTCCGCTAGATACGTCGCCCACAGAAAAGGCAAAGACGATTTCGCCGTCGCTCAAAACCCCTCCCCATCCGACTTGTGGTCGGTTCCCTTTTTAAGTTTGCGCCCTCCGCCACTGAGTTGCAATATCCAAAAGAACACGCACTGGGATCGCTGACAGACGAACTTCCCTTGGCATTCGACTCCAGCTCGACTGCATGTCAGAGGGGGGCATTAGGCTTTTGATCGATTGTGCTTGGAATTTCAGGCTCTGGCTTAGCCTCGAGCCAGACATGCCGCGCGGGGCACTATGGGATTCGTCGACGATCCGATCATCAACTCGCCGTTCGACAAGCCGCAGTGGCATTATGAGTTGGACGGAGACGGCCAGCCGACCGGCGTAAGGCTCCCCGGTCGGCGCACCAGCATTCAGGTTGTTCCCGTCCCGGCTGCCCGCCGTCGCGGCCCCAAGCAGGCCGAACTCTCCCTGTTCGAGGAAGCCGACGGGTCGCGCGTCACCGAGAATGCGCTGATCAACGAAATCCGGACCTACGTCGACCAGTGGCGTGAACTCCCGCCCAGCCAGTGGGGCGTCACGCCGGAAACCCAGCGCCTGCTTCTACACTGGCGCGACCCAAGCCGGTCCCGCCGGCTGTTCTTCTGTCAGCGTGAAGCAGTCGAGACGCTGATCTGGCTGACCGAAGTCGCCAAGGGCCGCTTCCGGAAGCAACTAGAAGACGCCAACGCCGAAGCCAACCCCGGCCTGTTTCGGCTCGCGCTTAAGATGGCGACCGGCTCCGGCAAGACGACCGTCATGGGCATGGTCATCGCGTGGCACGCGGTCAACAAGGCACGCCGGCCGAATGCCAAAGGCTTCTCCGATGCGTTCTTGATCGTCGCGCCGGGCATCACCATCCGCGACCGGCTCCGCGTGCTTCTGCCGTCCGATCCGGAGAACATCTACGAGAGCCTGAATCTCGTGCCGATGGACTTGCTCGATGGCGTGCGCAAAGCGCGCATCGTCATTACGAACTACCACGCCCTCGATCACCGCGAGACGTTCGAAGGCAACAAGCTGACGGCAGCGATTATCAAGGGCCGCGAGGCAGGAAACGAAGGCAAGAAGATCAGGCCGGAAACCGACGGCGAGATGATCGGCCGGGTGGCCAAGGAATTACTGGGTCGCAAGAACATCATCGTCATCAACGACGAAGCCCATCACTGCTACCGCCACAAGGCTGGCAACGAGACCGAGCAACAACAACTGACGGCCGAAGAACGCGAAGAAGCAAAGCGCAACGAGGAAGCCGCACGCGTCTAGATCAACGGCATCGAAGCCTTCGACCGCAAGATCGGCGTGCAAGCAGTTTACGACTTGTCCGCCACGCCATTTTTCTTGCGCGGGTCTGGCTATCCCGAGGGAACGCTGTTTTCCTGGGTCGTATCCGACTTCGGTCTTCTCGATGCAATCGAGAGCGGCATCGTCAAGGTGCCGCGTCTGCCGGTGCTCGACGACTCAATCCAGGGTGAACTACCGAAATTCCGCGACATCTACCGCCATGTCGCCAAGTACCTGCCGAAGAAGGGGCGCGGCAAACAGTCCAAGGCCGCGATGGACCCGCAGAGCCTGCCGCATCTGCTGCTGCAAGCCACGGAGGCCCTCTACAAGCATTACGAAGGCATCTACCGCGCGTGGGAAGCCGAGCCCGAATTGGGCCGCCCGCCTGTCTTCATCGTTGTGTGCAACAACACGGCGACGTCGAAGCTCATGGCCGACTGGATTTCCGGCTACGAGGTCGAGGAAGGCGAAGGCGAGAACAAGAAGACGCGGCTGGTACCGGGAGCCCTGTCCCTCTTTTCGAACGTAGACGACCGCGGCAACTGGATCGGTCGTCGGCGCACACTGTTGATCGACAGCGAGCAACTGGAAAGCGGCGATGCGCTGTCCGACGAATTCCGCAAGCTTGCCGCGGCGGAAATCGAAGACTTCAAGCGCGAACTTCGGCAGCGCAACGATCCGCGCGACATCGACAAGCTGACGGATGCCGACATTCTCCGCGAGGTGATGAACACCGTCGGGCGGCCCGGAAAGCTTGGCGCCGATATCCGCTGCGTGGTGTCTGTGTCGATGCTGACCGAAGGCTGGGACGCCAACACCGTCACCCACATCATGGGCGTGCGCGCCTTTAGCACCCAATTGCTCTGCGAGCAGGTGGTCGGGCGCGGCCTGCGGCGAGTGTCCTACGAAATCGACCCCGCCAACGGGTTTTTCCCGGTGGAGTATGCCGACGTTCTGGGCGTTCCCTTCACCTTTGCCCAGCAAGGGCAGAACATCACGCCGAAGCCTCCAGCGCGGGTCACCCGCGTTCGGGCGATGGAGGATCGCTGGAAGCGGGAAATCCGTTTCCCGAATGTCGAGGGCTACCGGATCGTATTTCCGCGGACACCGCTGAAGCCCGTCTTCAGCAACGACAGCCGCATGACGCTAACGCCGGACGACATTCCAACCCGGACGGAAATCGAACCGTTGATCGGCGAAGGCTTCACGCTCGACCTGCGCAAACACGCGGACCAATTGCGCCTCAAGACCGTGATCTTCGACGTCGCCGGCCTTCTCTTGCGCGAGAAGTTTCGCGATGCCGATGGTCAACTCCAGGTGTGGCGCTACCCGGAACTGACGCGCATTACCGAACGGTGGTTTCACGAATGCCTGAAATGTGCCGGCGACACCCGGCCGCAATTCCTCAAGTGGCGGTCGCTGGCGATCAAGGCCGTGGAGAAAATCTATCGGGCGATTGTCCCCTCGCTCGCCGCACCTCCGGACGGCTCCAATGGAGTGCTATTGCCGATTCTCAACGCCTACAATCCTGAGGGCACAACGCGGCACGTCGATTTCACGACCTCGAAGACTTCGTTGTTCGCAACGAGGGAAGACAAGTGCCACCTCAATTACGTCGTCTACGATCAGGATTGGGAAGCCGGCCTTACCGAGCGGCTCGAAGGCATGGACGAAGTGCTGGCCTACGTCAAAAATCACAATCTCAATTTCGAGGTTCCTTACGAATATGCGGGCGAGACCTTGCGCTACCGGCCCGACTACATCGTGCAGGTGAATGACGGTGGCTCGGAGCCGCTGAATCTCATCATCGAGGTCAAGGGCCACCGCGACGACAAGGACGCGGCCAAGGCCGAAACCATGCGAAACGTTTGGGTCCCGGCCGTCAACAATTCGAAGCGGCATGGCCGGTGGTCGTTTCTTGAATTGAACGACGTTCCCTATGACGCGGTCGCCCGCATTCGCGAATTCATTCGCCCTCGCCTCGTAGCCTGAAAGTCATCACATGGCCTACTCGTCTTTCAAGATCAGAGAGATTGTCGAGCACGCGGTGTCGCATTCGTGGAGCGTGCCGGAATTTCAACGCGGCTTCGTCTGGAAGGCGACGCAGGTTCGGGATTTGGCCGAGTCCCTCTGGTTGAACTATCCGGTGGGCAGCATCCTTATTTGGGACTCGGGAACACAAAAGAAGACCATCGAGCCGAAGAATGTAACGGACTCGAAGTCGCCGTCGCTTTGGCTAGTGGACGGACAGCAGCGAACCACCGCGCTCTGCATCCTTGCGGGCCGGAAGCCCTATTGGTGGTCCGATGGCCAGGACTGGAACGAGATTGTTCAGCGCTACGATGTGAGATTCGACATCGACGCAAAGGAGGAACCGTTCTTCGTCATTGCGAACGCGGCAATCCGCAAGGTCAAAACAAACCGCTACATCCCCGTTCAGAAGCTTCTCGGGTTTGATCTCGATAGCGACAACGACCAAAAGGCACTCACGGCTCTGGCCAAGGAGGTCAAGGCCGACGGCCTCTGTGACGGCATGGACGCAATGGAGGTCAAGACACGGCTCGAACGTGTCTGTCGCATCCGCGGGCGCGAGCTTGTCGGCATCACCGTCGATCACGACCTCGAAGAAGTCGTCGAAATTTTCGCTCGTCTGAACAGCAAAGGCACACGGGTCCGCGAGGCCGATATCTACTTGGGCGTCGTGGCCGCGAGGTCGCCTGGATGGGTCAGGCAGCACTTCATGCCGTTCCTCGACACCCTCGAAAAGGACGGTTTCGCCGTAAATCCCAACCTGCTTTTCATGTGCCTAACGGCCGTAGGAGCGAAGCGCGTTCGCTTCAAGCAGGTGGACGACGATTTCTGGAACGCTGGTGCGATCGAGCCGGCTTGGGACCGGACCAAGCTTGCATGGCAGGCTATCGTCAAATTTCTTGAGCGTTACGGCCTGCTGACCAATGGCCTCATGCCGTCCGATGCAGTCTTTGTGCCGCTCGCAGCCTTGTTCGATAAGTTCAAGGACATCGACCGGTCAAAGGTCGCCTACTGGATGATGCAGGCACTTCGATACGGCCGTTACAGCACATCCAGCACATCGTCGCTTGACGAAGATTTGCGCGAAATCGAAGCCGCCAAGAGCGGTGAAGATGCACTTAAGGCAATGCTTGGACGCATCCGCGCAATCGAGCCCGTCAGCGCCGAAGAATTCCTTCGCGATTACGGCGATACGCGGTTCGGACGGCTCCTTCTTTACGTCCTCATGTTCGACAAAGGCGCGGTGGACTGGGATGCCACGGGGGACCGCATTGCATTCCACGGAGCAGACCTCGTCAGAGGCTTCGAACCGCAGTTCCATCACATCTTCCCGAGAAAATTCCTCGAAGGAAAGGCGAAATCCGAACTGATCGAAGCGCTGGCCAATATCGCGATTATCGGAGCCGAGACGAATATCAGGATCAGCAACAAAGACCCGCTCGACTACTTCGCCCGCTACAAGGTCGACGAGAAGAAGCGCGCCCAACAATTCATTGAAGGGGATGTCATGGCGATGACTCCCGCAAATTTCCCTGCCTGGCTCAACGCACGCGCCAAGCACCTTGCTGACGCCGCCAATGCATTCCTGAACAAACTCGCGGGTCAAGCCTGATGGCGAAGAAGTCCAAGAAACCCAAGAAATCCGCCGGCAACACCGACGTCGAAAGCTACAAGCACGAGGCGGCGAAGCGGAAGAACATTCCGACCGCCGAGAACCAGTCGCTCGTGGCCGACGACGACAAGACGGTGAAGGTGCTGCGCTATCCGCGCAATCCGGACCTCGATCCGCAACTGGTCTGGCGCGGCAAGGACGAGGAGAACGGCCGGCCGCTCGAAGTGGCCGCACCGCCCATCTACATTCAGGAGAAGATTCACCCGCAGGCATTGATCGAAAAGCTCAAGCAGCAGACGCAAGACCGGCAGGTCGAACGGAAGCAGCAGGCCGACTTCTTTTCCGACTTCAACGGCCTGCCCGAAGGCTGGCACGCGGACGCGACCGCGAGCTACTACCACGACGAGGGCAACTGGCAGAACCGGATGATCCTCGGCGACAGCCTGCTCGTCATGGGCTCGCTCGCCGAACGCGAAGCGCTGCGCGGAAAGGTTCAGTGCATCTATTTCGATCCGCCCTACGGCATCAAGTTCAATTCGAACTGGCAGCCGTCGACCAAAAGTAGCGATATCAAAGAGGATCGAAGCGACAACATCACACGGGAGCCGGAAGTCGTCCGAGCATTCCGAGACACTTGGAAGGACGGCATAAATTCATATCTCGGCTATCTGCGTGACAGGATTGCGCTCAGCCGCGATTTGCTCTCGGAGCGCGGCTCGTTCTTTATCCAAATTGGCGATGAGAATGTGCATATCGTCAGGTCATTGTGTGATGAAGTCTTTGGACCTGACAATTTTATTAGTCAGATTACCGTCCAAAAGTCAGGCGCAGGGTACACTGTCTATCTACCTGGGATTTGCGACTACATTATTTGGTACGGAAAGGACGCGAGCCGGACCAAGTTCAAAGAAATTTATCGAGACAGAGGCGTATCTGCTGAGAACGCCGGGCGCTTCACAATTATTGAGCTCTCTGACGGGCAACGGACGAGCTTATCCGAACTGGGAGCGGTGCCCGCCGACGCGAGAATGATCGCTCCCGATCCGATTCAGTCTTCGTCGCAAGGAAGAGAGAAGGGCGAGGGAGCCTCCAACTGGTTTCCTGTGGCATTTAACGGAAACACGTATCGCCCAAATGAGAAGCGTCGTTGGTCGACAAACGAGCAAGGCTTTGAGCGACTAAAGAAGGCCAGCCGTATAATCGCACAGAAGACGGCAATTCGGTTCGCTCGTTACTTGGATGATTTCAACTACGTGCCGCTTAACAATATCTGGAGCGACACAAGCGGAGCAACCGACCGCATTTACGTCGTACAAACTGCTGAGAAAGTCGTCGAACGGTGCATTCTGATGGCCACCGATCCCGGCGATCTTGTTCTCGATCCCACATGCGGCTCCGGGACCACTGCTTATGTTGCGGAACAGTGGGGGCGACGTTGGATCACGATTGACACAAGCCGTGTCGCGCTGACCCTCGCGCGGGCTAGACTGATGGGGGCCAAATACGATTTCTATTTGCTCAGGGACTCTAAAGAAGGGGCTGCTCAAGAGGGTGAGATTACTGGGAAACCTCCGAGTGAAGGCCCGTTTCGAGGAGATCTTCGTCACGGCTTCGTTTATTTGCGAGGGCCGAAGATATCTTTGGGTTCGATTGTCAAGAATGCTGAAATCGACGTCATCTGGGACCGCTATCAGGCCCAGCTTGACCCTCTCCGCGAGCGGTTGAACAAGGCGCTGAAGAAGACGTGGGAGGAGTGGCAAATCCCGCGCGAGGTGGACGCCAAATGGCCCGACGGTGCCAAGGCCGACCACGCGAAGTGGTGGGAATTGCGCCGCGAGCGGCAGAAGGAAATCGACGCCTCGATCGCCCGCAACGCGGATGTCGAATATCTCTACGACCGCCCCTACAAGGCCCGCGGTGTCGTGCGCATGGCCGGCCCGTTCACGGTGGAAAGCCTTTCGCCCCACCGCGTCCTGCCGCTGGAGGAAGACCCCTATCTCGCCGAGGTTCTGGGCGCGGACGAAACCCAAGTCGAGGCGATCCCGGAGACGACGGCGGACCCGACCGACTTCGCGCAGGTGGTCTACGAGAACCTGAAGGCATCGGGCGTCCAGAACACCAAAAAGGGCGAGGCCATCCAGTTCGAATGGCTCAAGCCGCGCGTCTCGCGTTCGGGCCTCGTGCCCTTCGAGGGCCGCTACATCGAGGGCGGCGAGACCAAGCGGGCCGCCATCTGCATCGGGCCGGAATACGACACGGTCGGCTACGAGCTCGTGCGGCGCGCCGCGCGGGAGGCTGCGGACCTTTACGACACGCTGATTGTCTGCGGCTTCGCCTTCGCGCCCGAGGTGGACGATACCCGGCTCAATTTCGGCTCGCTCACTGTGCTCAAGGCGCGGATGAATCAGGACCTGCGCATGGGCGACAAGCTCAAGGCGACGGGCGCGGGCAACCTCTTCGTCATCTTCGGCGAACCGGACCTGCGGATCGTCGAGCGCGACGACGGCATGATACAGGTCGAAATCCGCGGCATGGATATTTTCGACCCGACCACCGGCCAAATCCGGTCCTCCCGCGACCCGCGCCTGATCGAGGAGGAATTGAAGGCCAACCCGTCGCGCAGCCGCGATGAATTCTCCGACATCAAGAACGACGTGGCCGCGTGGTTCATCGACGACGACTACAACGAGGAAAGCTTCTTCGTCCGGCAGGCCTATTTCGTGGGCGAAAGCCCTTACGACGCGCTCAAGCGCGCGCTGAAAGCGGAAATCGACGAGACCGCATGGGCGGAGATGAACTCGACCGTCTCCCGTCCCTTCCCGCGGCCTTCCTCGGGCCGAATCTGTGTCAAGGTCATCAACCACTTCGGCGACGAAGTGCAGAAGGTGTTTGATGTTCCGAAGACGTAAACGACCATTGCATTTACATCAGGAATGAATCCGGGCGGCATTAAGTCGTCATCCTACAGAAGGGGACGTTCAATGCGGAAGCCACAACAAACAGCTTCTCGGCCGACGCTACCTCGGAAGATTCACTTCTTTCGTGCTGACGTTGGCGTAGACAATGGCGGACAACCATTGTCATTCAATCCCGATCCAGCTCTCACGGTCATAAATCGTTTGCCCTTTACGAACGACGGAAACGGCCGCTATCTCTTGGACGATGAGGGCAATGCCCTCTGTGTATGGCCAACAACAAGCGGTCCCCTGAGAAGCCTGCGGTTCTGTCAAATTCGCCGCACCGGTCTGCCGCAACTCGAAAGGGCAGGAAACGTGAGCGACCTCAATCTCGCCGCTGACGCAGGCTTGTTAGAGCCCATTCACGTTATATTTTTTCCCAATAACATCGTGGGCATCGAATACAATCACTACGGTCCACGACTGTCCCGTCTTGGGTACTATCTACGAACAAAGTCGCGAAATGCTGTACCGCTGGCTACATTCAATCCTCTTCTGCGGGGCGATGTCGCTGAGCAACTGGACAAACTTGAAGATCTTCGTCTTTTCAAGCTCCAGATCCAACCCTCGTACACAAATATTGTGCGACAAGCGGATCAGTCGCTGGGCGATGCATTCGACGCCAATGCCAAGGTGCTGGCCGGCCCTGAAGAAATCGAAGTTTCGATCAAGCTTCAGAAGGATGCACGACAAGGCGCATTGAAGCGCCTTCTCAATCCGCTCAAACGATTAGCGCGGCGTAAGGACCTGAGAGACAACACTGCGCAGTTTCAAGTGCGGGGAAAACGTGAGGATACAGATCGCGTAGAAACGATTGATCTTCTCAAAGATCACCTCATTGCTCACAAGCAAATCGTCCGAATGGGTGAGCGCAGTCGTGCCCTTGATCCAGATTCCGCTTTCGCAGCCATTCGCGCGGCGCATGACGACCTTGGGGATGCGCTCCATGAGGCGGCGGCCGTCACATCATGATATCGCTACCCGGCTTTTGGAAGCGTGACTTCCTTCGCATTGAAGGGCTAATCGCAGTTGCTCTTGCTGCCGCTTTTGGAGTTTGGTTCCTGTTCTATGGCGGGGCCGATAAAGTTGCTCCGGTGCTGCAAGGAAATCGAGCAACACTATATGGTACAGCAGCTTCCATATTCGGATCATTGTTAGGTTTCGCAATTACAGCGACTTCGATTGTACTGGGCTTCTCGGCATCGGACCGACTTGCCGTGGTTCGTGGGAGTGCCCATTACCCGACATTGTGGAAAACATTCAGCGCAACCATTCGGGTATTAGCGTTTGCGACGATTATTGCGCTGACTTGCCTCATCTGGGATCGTGACGGCACGCCGACTCCTGAGTTGGTTATCTTGATGGTCTTTGCTGTCTTGTTGGCCGTGTTCAGGATTGGACGAACGATTTGGGTATTGGAACAGATTATTGCGCTCGTCACTGCAGCTTCTCCGGAGCAGAGGAACGGATAGCCGTTAGCACGAACTGTCGGTCAATCGTGCCTGCCGTTCGAGAACCTTTCGCACCCGCCGCCACTTGCCCTGCTCGTAGCTCTCGCTGCGATACCACGCGGCATGCTCCTCGCGGCCGGCAGCGCCCAGCGGATCGTCGGGGTATCGCTGCATCATCTCACGAGCGAGCTGCTCGATTGCTTTCGATGAGATGATTTGAGGACGTATCCAGCCCTCGAAAATTTCCCAGCCAAGCCCAAGCCAAACGGGCGCGGTGAAAACGACAACCACCGTCCAAGGCAAGATACTGGACGCCACCTCGCTCACGCCCGCCCTCCGCCGGCTTACGACGATGTAGACTATCGTCTACATCCGGAGTGGCAACGAAAATGAGACTCAGAGTCCGTGGACCGATAGTCACCACTGCGGCCCCCTCATGCAATGAGGCGGGGCAGCAAAGACAAGGCAATCATCGAGACGGTCGCCCGGAATGTGCGGGCCGCCCGGCGGGCAGCGGGCCTCTCCCAGGAAGCACTGGCGCTCGAGGCCGGCGTGGATCGCACCTACGTCAGCCAGGTCGAGCGGCGGCAGCGGAATATCACAATCACGGTCTTGGCCCGCCTCGCAAAGGCGTTAGGCACGACGCCGGACCGCCTTTTGGCGGGAGAAAGCGGACGCTCACGAAAGACGTCTTAGAGGCTCCGCGAGGGCTGCCGAGCGCCGTCCCAGCGAGCCACCGTTCTAAACACCGTCCTAGGAAGACGGCGCGACGGCTAAGTAGTGGCGCGCCCGAAGAGATTCGAACTCCTGACCCCCAGATTCGTAGTCTGGTGCTCTATCCAGCTGAGCTACGGGCGCTTGAAACGGCCGGAAGCGGTAAAATCGGCACGCAACGGCGGCATTGCTAGCCTCGCTGCGGCACGATGGCAAGATTTTTCAGGCGCTCGCCCGCCGGTCGCGCGAGGCCTTCAGATCGAGTGTGCGGTCGGGAATCGTGAACCGGAAGGTGGCGCCAAGGGTGCCCTCGATCAGGCGGATTTCGCCGCCATGCGCCCTGACCAGTTCCGCAGCGATAACAAGGCCGAGCCCGGTCCCGCCCGGCCGGGCCGAGCCCTGGAAAGCCTCGAACAGATGCTCCCGTGCCAGCGCCGGCAGGCCGGGGCCGGTATCGGATACCTCGATCACGACCACCGCGCCCTCGCGGCGACCGGTCACGCGAATCTGGTCACGTACCGGATCGTTCGGAGCCCGGCCTTCCAGCGCCTGCTTGGCGTTACGGGTCAGGTTGAGCAGGACGCGGAACAATTGCTCGTGGTCGGCATCGACGGTCAGCCCACGTTCGATCGCCGCGATCCAGCCGATCGGGCTTTCGCCGGCGAGACCCAAGGATTCGCGCACCTCGCCGACCAGTTCGCCGAACGCCACCGGCTTGCGGTCGGGCGGCGGCTCGTGGGCGCGCCCGTACGACAATGTGGACTGGCAGAACGCGATCGCGCGCTCGAGCGTACGCATCAGCTTGGGCGCAAAACGCTGCACGCGCGGATCGGGCAACCCCGACAACTGGTCCGACAGAAGCTGCGCCGAAGCGAGCATGTTGCGCAGATCGTGATTGATTTTCGAAACAGCAAGTCCGAGCGCGGCCAGCCGGCTCTTCTCGTTGAGCAGAGAGGCCAGTTCGCGCTGCATGGCCGCGAGTTCGTTCTCGATCATCCCGATCTCGTCGGCGCGGCGCGAAGCGATGAGCACGCGCGCCGGACTTTCCGGATCGCCGCGGAATTGCGTGATGTTCTCGGTGATGCGCCGCATCGGACGCACGAACATGTAATGCAGCGCAAAATAGACAAGCGCGGCGGTGATGGCGGAAATGATCAGCGACAGGATCAGAATGTTCCAGGAGAACCTGTACATCGCTTTCTGCAGCGGCGCATTGTCGATGATGATCTCGATGAATTCGCCGCCGCGCGGCGCCGGCCCGATCACCATCAGAATGCAATTCTCGCTGTCCGACAGCGCCTGAAAGGCGCCGCGGATGGCACGGAACCAGCGCACGTCGCGCATATCGATCTCGCGGTGAATCTCAGGCGACATATCGGTCGCGGCCAGCAGACGGCGCTGCTGCCCCATCTTCATGGCGACCGCGCGCGCGCCGATACTGGACAGGATCTGGCGTGCGAGTTCTTCCGGCACCATTCCGCTCGGCGCCGCATCCAGAACCAGCGCCGCCGTATGGGCCGAAGCCAGCCGGTCGTTCAGCCAGTTGAGCCGGAAATTCGCGATCGAGGGCACATAGATCAGCACTTCCGCGAGCATGACAAACAGGATCGTGAGTGAGAGCAACTTGCCCGACAGACCCAGCGGACCGGCCCGGAGCCCAAGACGGCGTGCGGTATCGACGCTTTCGTTCATCGCATTTCAGCCGAGGCGGCGAAGCCAGCCAATGATGCGTCGCACAAGCGGACTCGTCAAACCGCGGGCAAAGACATCGATCGCGGCGCGCTTTCCGATCTCCGCCCGCGTGGGATATGGAACAACAACACCGGTCATGGCGCGAATATTCATCCTGCGTTCGACCGCAAGCGCCCAGGTCGAAATCAGTTCCCCTGCGTCCGTTCCCACGATGGTCGCTCCCAGGATCCGGCCGCGCGCACTCATGACGACCTTGATGTGGCCATGCGTCTCACGCTCCGCCTGCGCGCGGTCGTTCTCGCGGTACGGCCAGCGCGCAACCCGGACGGCGCCGTGGCGCGCGCGCGCCTGTGCCTCGGTCAACCCGGCATGCGCGAGTTCCGGATCGGTGAAGGTCACGCGCGGAATCAGGCTGTCGTCGGCAGACACCGGCAGGCGAAACAGCGCGTTCCGGATCACAAGTCCGGCATGATAATTGGCAGCGTGTGTAAATTGTGGCCCGCCCGCGATGTCGCCGACGGCATAGACATGCCGGTTGGTCGTGCGCAGGCCCTTATCCACGACGATGCCGTTTCGACCGCAACTTATGCCGGCGGCATCGAGCCCAAGGCCCTCGACGACGGCACGCCGGCCGGCCGCCACCAGCACATGGCTGGCGTCGATTGCCTCTTCCCCTGCCCCCATTTGCAGCACGGCCCTCACGCCGGCCGGTCCCGTATCCATGCGCGCGATCGTGACGCCGGTACGAATATCGATTCCCTCGCGCGCCAGTTGATCGAGGACCACCGAGGCGCATTCCGGATCGTCCTTGGCGAGCGGTGCCGCCGCCTCCAGCACGGTCACCTGCGCACCGAGTCGCCGGAACGCCTGACCGAGCTCGAGACCGATCGGCCCCGCACCGATGACCAGGAGATGGCGCGGACATTGTTCAAGATTGAACACCGTCTCGTTGGTGAGATAGGGCAGCCGCTCGAGCCCGGGGATGGACGGCAGCGCGGGCCTTGAGCCGGTCGCAATCACGAAGCGTCGTGCCTGTATCGTCGTGTCGCCGACGCGAACGGTCTTCGGACCGACAAACCGCGCCTCACCCTTGATGACGCGAACGCCGAGCCCACGGAAACGTTCCACCGAGTCGTTTGGCGCAATGGCGGCGATGACCTCGTGCACATGGGCGCGCACCTTGGTGAAATCGACCGTCACGGTCGCCTCGATCCCGAAGGCCCCGCTTGTACGCACCAGATGCGCACGGCGCGCGGCAGCGATCAGGGCCTTGGAGGGAACGCAACCGGTATTGAGGCAGTCGCCACCCATTCTGTGCTTCTCGATCAGGACCACGGGCACGCCAAAGGCAGCCGCCGCGGCCGCTACCGAAAGCCCGCCCGATCCGGCTCCGATCACGCAAATATCGGGCTTGAGCATGCCGTCATTGCCTCCTTTTCCCGCCCCTGCTCTGGCGCCATTAAATCACGCGCTGGCGGCGGCGAGCCCAGAACTTGACCCCGACCGGCACGAGCGCGACGACGCAGAGCGCGAAAAGAGCGAACAGCAGCTTCGGTTGCAGTACGTCGCGCACACCGAAATCGAGCCGGCAATCCGTCCGCCCCTGCGCCATACAGGCGTGAAAGGCAGCGGCCGGCTCGGCCAAGGCGGCATCGAGCCCGGTGCCGAAAAAAGCGAATGCGTACGCGCCCGGCAGAATGCCGACCGCCGTTGCCGCCACGAAGGTGCGCAGCCGGACGCCGGCAACCGCGGGCACCAGATTGACAAGGAAGAAAGGAAAGACCGGTACCAGCCGCAGGAAAAGCAGATAGCTGAACGCATTATCGCGGAACCCCTGCGCCAGCTTTTCCGCCATCGGCCCGGCGCGGCGGACGAGATGCTCTCCGAACGCGCTGCGTGCGACCAAGAAAATAACCGAAGCGCCGATGGTCGCCGCGAGCGCCGCCGCGCCGCCGCCGGCCAGCGTACCGAACAGGAATCCTCCGCTCACTGTCAGGAACCACGAACCGGGCAGGGACAGCGCGACGGCGACCACATAGACCGCCATGAAAATGGAGATCGCGGTTAGCTGCTTCGCGGCCACGAACGCCATGATCGTCTCGCGGTGCTGCACCAGATTTTCAGGTGCGATCTGGCGATGCCAGCCCATCCCGAAAACGAGGGCTGCGACACAGACGAGACCAGCAAGGGGCAGCATGCGCCGCAGCCATGGGCGGGACGTCTCCCCGGACGGATCGGCCCGGCCAGGCGGGGGGATTTTGTCGGGCTCTTTCACGGACAGTCCGGCTGCGGCATCGCCGACTTTTCTTACACCCGGAGCGGCCCCGCGACCGGCGGGTCACCGGATTTTGACCGTAATCGTGATCAATCAGGCATTAAGGAACGGCCGCCGGCCGGCCGCAGCCGCAAGGGGCGCACACGGCTCCGGCGAGGCTCGCATTGACGGGTCAGGCTCCTCTCCCTTATAAGCCGCGGGACTTTTGCGCCGACCGCGTGCCGTCAGACAGACCCCGCCCGGCGCATCCTATCCCGATCAGCCGGCATCCCAGCCCAGCGGAGAAGACCCGTGAAGCGGACCTATCAACCGAGCAAACTCGTGCGCAAGCGCCGTCACGGTTTCCGCGCCCGCATGGCGACCAAAGGCGGCCGTAAGGTGGTCGCGGCCCGCCGGGCGCGCGGTCGCAAGCGCCTGTCCGCCTGAGTCCGCGGCAGGTCGATGCCTGCCCCTCCCGATGGAGCGACTGAGGCAACGCGAGGACTTTCTCAGCGCCGCAACCGGAGCCAAAATCCCGGCTGCGGGCTTCCTGCTGCAGGCCAAGCGGCGCGCCGCCGGCGGGCCTCCCCGGATCGGGTTCACCGTTTCGAAAAAGGTCGGCAATGCCGTCGAACGCAACCGCGTTCGCCGGCGCCTACGCGAAATCGTGCGGCTGGCCGACCTGAAAGCTTTCCACACCGGCCATGACTATGTGCTGGTTGGACGGCGCGCGGCATTGTCGCTGCCGTTCGACCGGATTCGCCAAGACCTTGCCGGCGCCCTCCAACGTGCGCATCGCCATTAAGAGCCCCCGATGACCGACCAGAAAAACACCATTCTCGCGATCGTCCTTTCGGCCATCGTGCTGATCGCCTGGCAGTACTTCGTCGGCGTGCCGCAGATGGAGAAGCAGAAGCAGGAAGCCCAGACTCGCCAGCAACAAGCCCAGACCCAGCCTGCTCCTGCGCCGGCGGGCACGCCACAGCCACAAGGAACCCCGCAGCCGCAGGGAACGCCCGGCGCTGCCCCCCAGGCTCCGGGCGCCAGCGCGCCTGTGCCCGGCGCCGTGCCGCTGCCCGGTCAGCAGCCCGCCCGGGAGGCGGTGATCGCCAGTGTGCCGCGCATCCAGATCGAGACGCCGACCATGTTCGGCTCGATCTCGCTCCGCGGCGCCCGGATCGACGACGTCGCGCTGGTGAAATACCGCGAGACCGTGGACCCCAAATCGTCGGCGATCGTGCTCCTGTCCCCCTCCGGCAGCCCGCATCCCTTCTATGCCGAGTTCGGCTGGGTCGCCGGCCCGGGCGCGACCATGAAGCTGCCGGCCGCCGACACGCTCTGGCGGCAGGAAGGCTCCAACAAGCTGTCGGTCGGAAGCCCGGTCACGCTGGCCTGGGACAACGGCGAGGGCCTCGAATTCCGGCGCACGATCAGCATCGATGACCGCTATCTGTTCACCATCACCGATCAGATCGCCAACAAGGGAACCGCACCGGCGTCGCTCCATCCCTATGCGCTGATTTCGCGGCACGGCAAGCCGCAGACGCTCGGCTATTACATCCTGCACGAAGGCATGATCGGCGTGCTCGGCGATCAGGGTCTGCAGGAGCTGACCTACCAGAACATCGAGGACAAGAAGTCGGTGAACTACGAGGTCACCAACGGGTGGCTCGGCATCACTGACAAATACTGGGCGGCAACGCTGCTGCCCGATCCCAAGGCCAAGCTGCAGGCCCGCTTCACCGGCGGCACGCTCGGCACGGCGAAGACCTATCAGGCCGATTATCTGCTCGACCAGGTCACCGTCGCTCCGGGCGCGAGCGCCACCGCCCATAGCCGCCTGTTCGCGGGCGCCAAGGAAATCGCCGTCGTCGACGGATACGACAAAAAGCTCGGCCTCAATCGCTTCGAACTTCTGATCGACTGGGGCTGGTTCTATTTCATCACCAAGCCGCTGTTCTGGGTGATCGACTGGCTGTTCAAGTGGCTCGGCAATTTCGGCCTTGCGATCCTTGCTGTCACGGTCGTTATCAAGCTCGCCTTCTTCCCGCTCGCCAACAAGTCCTATGCCTCGATGGCGAAGATGAAGGCGGTGCAGCCGCAGATGATGATGATCCGCGAGCGCTATGCCGAAGACAAGATGAAGCAGCAGCAGGCGCTGATGGAATTGTACAAGAAAGAGAAGATCAATCCGCTGGCCGGCTGCCTGCCGATCCTGATCCAGATTCCGGTCTTCTTCGCGCTCTATAAAGTGCTCTTCGTCACCATCGAGATGCGGCATGCTCCGTTCTACGGCTGGATCAAGGACCTCGCCGCGCCCGACCCGACGAACGTATTCAACCTGTTCGGCCTCCTGCCGTTCGACCCGACCCAATTGCCGGTGATCGGCGCCTTCCTGTGGCTCGGCGTCTGGCCGCTCATCATGGGCGTCACGATGTGGTTCCAGATGAAGCTCAATCCGGCGCCGCCGGATCCGACCCAGAAGATGATCTTCGACTGGATGCCGGTACTGTTCACCTTCATGCTGGCGACATTTCCGGCCGGACTCGTCATCTACTGGGCCTGGAACAACACGCTGTCGGTGATCCAGCAATCCTACATCATGCGCAAGCACGGAGCGAAAATCGAATTGATCGACAACATCAAGTCGATATTCGTGAAGAAGAGCGGCTTGTCGTAACGGCGGCCGATACCGGCCCAGATACGAGCGAAACGGGCATGGACGGGAACGGACATGGACGAAATGGACATGGCCGGGACGGGCACGGATGCGACAAAGCCGGCGGGTACCGGCTTCACCTCCGGTGAGATCCGCGCCGGGCGCGCACTTTTTGCCGGTGAATGGAAGTTCCTCTGGGCGACGGATACGCTCGCCCAGCTGCCGAAAATGGCCGGCATCGAGATCGCCTTTGCCGGCCGTTCCAATGTCGGCAAATCGAGCCTGATCAATGCGCTGACCGGCCGCAACGGCCTCGCGCGTACTTCGCATACGCCCGGGCGCACACAGGAACTGATCTGCTTTAGCGAAGGCGGGCCGCTGCGCATCGTCGACATGCCCGGCTACGGCTATGCCCAGGCGCCCAAGCAGAAGGTCGCGGCATGGACCGCGCTGATCCACGATTACCTGAAAGGACGCGCCAATCTCGCCCGCGTCTATCTCCTGATCGACGCGCGCCACGGCATCAAGGACACCGACATGCCCGCGCTCGATGCTCTGGGTGAGGCGGCGGTCAGCCACCAGATCGTGCTCACCAAGGCAGACCAGGTGACCGAGGACGAATTGCAGGCGCGGATCGCCGAGACCCAAGCCGCGATCGCCCGGCGCGCGGCCGCCTTTCCGCAGGTGCTCGTCACCTCCGCACGCAAAGACACGGGCATCGCAGAACTGCGGGCGGCCATTGCCCGGCTGCTGGCCGAGCGACGATAGGAGCGAACCATGGCACTGCCGATCCTGATTGCGCTGGCCGGTCTGATGGGCGCGGCCGGAGTGGTACTGGCCGCCGCCGGTGCGCATGCGCGGCCGGGTGCGGGCCTCGACACCGCGAGCCAGATGCTGCTCTTCCATGCCCCCGCCGTCGTCGCGGTCGCCGCGGCCATCGTCCAGGGCCTGCTCGCACGCCCGATCGCGCTTGCGGCCGCTGTCGGCCTTGTCTGCGGTGCCGCGCTGTTCGCGGGCGATCTGGTACTGCGCGCCTATGCCGGCACCCGCCTGTTCCCGATGGCGGCGCCGACCGGCGGCACCATCCTCATTCTCTCGTGGATCGCGCTTGCGGCAGCCGCGCTCGCCACCCTGCGCCCCTGACCGGCGACGCCCCTTCCGCATCGCGGCCGGCCCCGCTAAAAGGGCGCCGTCCGAATTTTCCGTCAGGAACGAAATCCATGACCACGAGCCCGCAGGAACAGGCCCGCATCCTCTCCGAAGCGCTGCCGCACATGCAGCGCTATGACGAGGAGACGGTGGTCATCAAGTATGGCGGCCATGCCATGGGCGAGGAGGAAGCCGCGCGCATGTTCGCGCGCGACATCGTCCTGCTCGAGCAGACCGCGATCAATCCCGTCGTGGTGCATGGCGGCGGCCCGCAGATCGCGGCCATGCTGAACCGGCTCGGCATCAAGTCGCAGTTTTCCGGCGGCCTGCGCGTGACCGACGCTGCCACCGTCGAAATCGTCGAGATGGTGCTGTCGGGGTCGATCAACAAGCAGATCGTGAGCTACATCAACCAGGCCGGCGGCAAGGCCGTCGGGCTGTCCGGCAAGGACGGCAACATGGTGATCGCCCGCAAGGTGACGCAACCCGGGCCGGTCCCGGTCGCCGACGTTGTCGATCTCGGTTTCGTCGGGGAGCCGGACCGTATCGACACTACCGTGCTCGACCAGATTCTCGGCCGCGAACTCATCCCGGTTCTCGCGCCGATCGCCGCCGGAGCGGCCGGCGAGACCTTCAACGTGAACGCCGACACGTTCGCCGGCTATATCGCGGGCGCGCTCAAGGCCAAGCGCCTGCTGCTGCTCACCGACGTGCCCGGCGTGCTCGACAAGTCCAAGACGCTCATCCAGGACATGTCGGTCGATGACGTGCGCAAGCTGATCGCCGACGGCACGATTTCAGGCGGAATGATCCCGAAGGTCGAGACCTGCATCACCGCCCTCGACCAGGGCGTCGAAGGCGTCGTCATCCTCGACGGCAAGGTGCCGCACGCGGTGCTGCTGGAACTCTTCACCAATCACGGCGCCGGCACGCTCATTCACAAATAGGAACCGCGCAGACATTAGCGCGCCGCCCGGCCTCATCACAGGCGAGGCCGGACGGCGTAGTGCGATGAAACGTCAGTGCGGCATCACGTACGCATAGACGCGCCCACGCGGATAGACCGTCTCGGCGACGCGCCTGTTGTGATTGCCCGAGATGATGATCGGATTGCCGCTCGCATCGATGCCGCTGACGATGCCGACATGTCCGCCGCGCTTGCCGCGCGACATGACCGCGATGGCCCCGACCTGCGGACCGGCGATGCGCCGGCCGTAGGACGCGAACGAACTCGCCATGTTCGAGCCGGTGCCGGACCGCCCGCTACGCTCCAGCACCATGTTCATGAAACGCGCGCACCACAGGGCGCTCATGCCGGTCGGGTTGGTGCCGACATGGCGGCGCGCTTCGGCCACCAGCGCGGACGAGCCGAAGGCAAAGGCGGCGGACGCCGCCGCGCGGCGCGTGGCCTTGTGCGACGATTGCACGACTGCGCCGGTGTCACCGTTGTTGAGGTCATAGCGGTGATCGACGGCCATCGGACTGACGGACGGCGCCGCCGCCTCGCGCACTTTCACGTGGCGCGGGCGGGCATCCGCCGTCGTTGCAATACTGACCGTCGCCAAAGCAGCCACCGCGAGTAAAGCGATCAAAGTGTTCTTTCTCTTGTCTTTCAAATGCATCAGTTCGTCCCATTCTTGCGGCCACGCTCCGCATCTTGCAGGCGGATAAGCGGCCTGATGAGCCTGACCATGGAGAACGGCGTTGACCGCCGATCGGGATCAGGCTCCCGCCCTCGCGCCCCGCGCTTCCGGCGCGCCCCGCCGAAAACGCATTCGCGAATCTGCGGCGAACCGCACCGCAGATGCGCGCGATGCCGGCCAATCAGGGCGAGAATGCGACGAAGCGAGATGGTTCCGTGCGCGCGCGATCAATTCCTGCAACGATGCGCAAAAGTCGGAATCAGGCCGCGAAAATTCCGTCGCGTCGATTCAGAATGAGCGTATTTTCCTTAACCAATAAGGCATGCACGCAAATTTTGCGGCGCGCGGCGACGTCACTCACGTTCGTCGCTTAAGGAGGAATACCGCCTGCTCTCCGAACAGATTCCAGAACCACCACGGCGCGGCGAAACGCATCGGCGTGCCGGAGGCGTGCAACGCTTCCGCGCGCTCCATCTCCGCACCGATCGTTCCGCACAATTCGCGGAAATCCTTGATCGTGCAGAAATGAATGTTGGGCGTGTCGTACCAGGTGCCCGGCAGATTATCGGTCTGCGGCATGCGCCCGCCGAACAGGAGCTTGAGGCGAATTTTCCAGTGCCCGAAATTTGGGAACGAGACGATCGCCCGCCGCCCAATGCGCAGCATGTGCTCGAGCGCCTGGCGCGGACGCGAGGTCGCCTGCAGCGTTTGCGACAGGATCACATAATCGAAGGCGTCGTTTGGATAATCCGCAAGGTCGGTATCCGCGTCGCCCTGGATCACAGCCAAACCCTTGGCCACGCACTGGTTGACGCCTTCGCGCGAGATCTCGATCCCGCGTCCGTCGACGTTGCGCGTCTCGGAGAGGATGCGCAGCAATTCGCCGTCGCCGCAGCCAACATCGAGCACCTTGGAGCCGGGCGCGACCATGCCGGCGACAACCAGATGGTCCACGCGCACATTGCCCGGCGCGCGCGCCGTGCTCTGCATCGTCATGTCGTGCTGATAGGAAGTGGCGGTCACGGAAATCAGGGCTCCAGTCCGCACGCCTTGCGTGCCGCTTCGAGGAAGCCACGCACGATCGCAAACAATTCCGGCTCGTCGAGCAGGAAAGCGTCGTGGCCCTTGTCGGTCACGATCTCTGCAAACGAAACGCGCGCGCCGGCCGCGTTGAGCGCATGCACGATGGCGCGCGATTCCGAGGTCGGGAACAGCCAGTCGCTGGTGAACGAGACGACGCAGAAACGCACCGGACTGTCCTTGAAGGCGTTCGACAGGACGCCGTCATGATCGGCGGCAATGTCGAAATAGTCCATGGCCCGCGTCAGGTAGAGATAGGAATTGGCGTCGAAGCGCTCGACGAACGAGATGCCCTGATGCCGCAAATAGCTCTCGACCTCAAAATCGGCGTCAAACGAGAAAGTGGGATTGTCGCGGTCCTGGAAACGCCGGCCGAACTTGCGATGCAAGGCGGCATCGGACAGATAGGTGATATGCGCACCCATGCGCGCGACCGCAAGTCCGCGCCGCGGATTGGTGCCTTCGACGAGATAGCGTCCGCCGCGCCATTCGGGATCTGCCATCACCGCCTGGCGGCCCACTTCGTGGAAGGCGATGTTCTGCGCCGAATGACGCGTCGCGCATGCGACCGGCAGCGCGGAGAAAACGCGATGCGGAAAGGTCGCCGCCCATTCCAGCACCTGCATCCCGCCCATCGAGCCGCCGACCACTGTGAACAACCGCTCGATGCCGAGATGGTCGAGCAGCATCGCCTGCGCGCGCACCATGTCGCGGATGGTGATCACCGGAAATTCCAGCCCCCACGGCTTCCCGGTCTGCGGATTGGTCGAGGAGGGGCCGGAGGAGCCCATGCAGCCGCCGACCACGTTCGAGCAGATGACGAAATAGCGCTCGGTGTCGATCGGCCGCCCGGGGCCGACCATGATGTCCCACCAGCCCGGCTTGCCGGTGACCGGGTGGGTGCTCGCCACATGCTGGTCGCCGGTCAGGGCATGACAGATCAGCACCGCGTTCGTGCGGGCTTCGTTGAGGCGGCCATAGGTCTTGTAGGCGATCTGGAACGGCGCGAGCGAAACCCCGGCATCGAGCCGCAGCGGCTGGTCGGCGCCGAACCGGACCACGACCGAATCCCGCGGCTCGTCGGCCTCGCGCGCACGCGGCGGACCGTCCCGTGTGGCAGTCAGATTGGCCTCGACCATCCCGCTTATCCCGGCTAGCAAGAACCCCGGTTCAGGGGCTGGAGCGGCCGAACTAGGTAGGTCGCGGACCAGCCCTGTCAATGGATTTTGCGACTTTACCATGAGCGGACGCAAACCCGATCAGCCCACGCTTGCCGACCTGCGCGCCGAGATCGACCGCATCGACGAGAACATGCACCGCCTCCTGATCGAGCGCGGCGAGATCATCGAAAGCCTGATCGCGGTGAAAAAGACCCAGGAATCGGGTTCCGCATTCCGGCCCGCGCGCGAGGCCTCGATGATGCGCAAGCTCGTCGAGCGCCATCACGGCATTCTGCCGCTCGACACCGTCGAGAGCATCTGGCGCGTCATCATCGCGACCTTCACGCATGTGCAGGCACCCTATTCCGTGCACGCAGACCTTATCGCCGGGGACGCCGCCATCCGCGATTCCGCCCGCTTCCATTTCGGCTTCACGGTGCCGTTCGTCGGTCATATGGGGGCGGCGGGCGTCGTCAATGCGGTTTCGGCCTCCAAGGGCGACCTGGGGCTCGTGCCCGCCATCGCTGTGGCTGGCAGCGACCCCTGGTGGGCCTTGCTGGAGGGCGGGACGACGCCCAAAATCATCGCCCGTCTGCCATTCGTGGAGCGGCCCGACCATCCGGCCTCGCTGCCGGTGTTTGCGGTCTCCTGGCCGGCCGCCGACGCGCTCGTCAAAGAAGTCGAGGTCTTCAGCCTGAAAGTATCGGGCTGGTCGGCGGCGGCGGCACGGGCGGTCACCCCGCTCGCCGAGCTTGTCGCGTTGCCGGATGGCGCGTTCGACGGGGCGGCGCTACTCGTCTCGGTGCCGGAGGGGCGCACGCTCGACCAGATCACGCAGGCACTGGTGAAGGCCGGCGCCTCGGTGCGCTCCTGCGCCCTCGTCGGCAGCCACGCAACCCGCTATACGGTGGCCGGCAGCGAGCGCAAGCCGCCGGCCTGAAGGTCCGCGCTGCGCTGACGTTCTTTGGAGTAAAATTGAAATGACTGTGCCGCAGCGTCCCGTCCCGCGTCCCGGCGTCCTCGCGATCGACGCCTATGTGCCCGGCAAGAGCCAGGCGCCGGGTGTCGCCAAGGTCTTCAAGCTGTCGTCCAACGAGACGCCGCTCGGCGCGAGCCCCAGCGCCATCGAAGCCTATAAGACCGTCGCCGCGCATCTGCAGGATTATCCGGACGGCGCGTCGACCGATCTGCGCCAAGCGATCGGACGCACCTTCGGGCTCGATCCCGACCGCATTATTTGCGGGGCGGGTTCCGACGACCTGCTCAACCTGATCGCGCGCGCCTATCTCGCCGACGGCGACGAGGCGATCCACACCACGCACGGCTTCCTGGTCTATCCGATCGCAACGCTTGGCACCGGCGCCAGGCCCGTGGTCGCGCCCGAGAAAAATTTCACCGCCGACGTCGACGCAATCCTTAAGGCGGTGACGCCGCGCACCAAGGTCGTTTTCCTCGCCAATCCGAACAACCCGACCGGCACCTACGTCCCCTTCGACGAGGTCAAGCGGCTGCACCGCGGGCTGCCGCCGCATGTGCTGCTCGTGCTCGACGCCGCCTATGCCGAATATGTCCGGCGCAACGATTACGAGGCGGGCATCGAGCTCGTGGCGACGAGCGAGAATGTCGTGATGTGCCGCACGTTCTCGAAAATCTACGGCCTTGCGGCGCTGCGGCTCGGATGGCTGTACGGGCCTGCGCACATCGTCGATGCGCTCAATCGCATCCGCGGACCGTTCAACGTCAATGCGCCGGCCATCGCGGCCGGCATCGCAGCGCTTGCCGATACCGCCCATGTCGAGCGCTCGCGCGACCACAACGAGCGCTGGCTCGGCTGGCTGACCGAAGAAATCGGCAAGCTCGGCCTGGTGGTGACCCCGAGCGTCGGCAATTTCATCCTCATCCATTTCCCGGACAAACCCGGCAAGATGGCGAAAGACGCCGACGCGCTCCTGACCTCGCGCGGCTGCGTGCTGCGCGCGGTGCGCGCCTATCACCTACCGAACGCGCTGCGCATGTCGGTCGGCACCGAGGAAGCGAACCGCCTGGTGGTGAAGACGCTCGCGGAATTCATGGGGAAATGATGATCGGCAGAGTTCTGCAATTCACCCTCCCGCCGCTGCGCGGGGAGAGGGGTGCAGTCAGAGTTCTCGGAGCGGCCTTGTGATATCCGCCCCCCTCATCGATCGTCTCGCGCTGATCGGCGCCGGCCTCATCGGCGGCTCGATCGCGCGCGCGGCCCGCGCCGCGGGCACTGCCAGGACCATTGTCGTCACCGCCCGCTCGCCGCAGACGCGTCGGCGCGTGGTCGAGCTTGGTTTCGCCGATCAGGTGACGGAAACCAGCGCCGAAGCTGTCAAGGACGCCGATCTCGTCATCGTCTCCATTCCGGTCGGCGCTTCGGGGGCGGTGGCCAAAGACATCGCGCCTTACCTGAAGAAAGGCGCGATCGTATCCGATGTCGGCTCGGTCAAGGCCGCGGTCATGCGCGACATGGCCCCGCATATTCCGCGGGGCGTGCATTTCGTTCCAGCGCATCCGGTCGCCGGCACGGAGGATTCCGGTCCCGACGCGGGCTTTGCCGAACTCTTCGTCAACCGCTGGTGTATCCTCACGCCGCCGGAAGGGGCCGATCCGCGGGCGGTGGAGCGGCTCAAGGCGTTCTGGAGCGCGATCGGCGCGAACGTCGAGACCATGACGCCGGACCACCACGACCTCGTGCTCGCGATCACGAGCCACCTGCCGCACCTGATCGCCTACACCATCGTCGGCACCGCCAACGAGCTCGGCGAAGTGACGGAATCCGAAGTGCTGAAATTCTCCGCCGGTGGCTTCCGCGACTTCACACGCATCGCCGCCTCCGACCCGACCATGTGGCGCGACGTCTTCCTGCACAACAAGGACGCGGTGCTCGAAATGCTCGGCACCTTCAACGAGGACCTGTCGCGGCTGACGCGGGCGATCCGCCGCGGCGACGGCGAGGCATTGTTCGATCATTTCACGCGCACGCGGGCGATCCGCCGCGGCATCGTGCAACTCGGCCAGGATTCGGCGAGGCCCGATTTCGGCCGTGCGCATGGCGGCCTGCCGATGGCCTCGCTGCCGCGGCCCTACGCGTCCGACGACGATTGACGCTCAGAACAGCGGCGCGGTCTGGCCGACCCGGATCGGACCGAGAAAGATGGCGCCGTCCTGGAAGCGCAGCGGCAGCGTCACCGCCTTGCGACCATCGAGTTCCGCCGGCTGGCCGAGCATGGCGACGGCGCCGGCCGCGATCGCAGGCGCGGCCTTCTCGCGCGCAAGGCTGCCCAGGCCGGGCGCGATCCGGTCGAGGGCATTGAAGGCGTCGTTCATTTTTTCGCGGTTCTCGCTGCCCGGACGCGTCAACCCGTCGACGCCGATCTGCTGCAGGAGCTTCTCCACGCCGGCGACGGTGATGCGTAATTCGCCGTCAAGGCGTCCGCTCGGCGACAGGCCGAGCGAGCCGGCACCGGCCGCCGCCCAGTCCGTCTGACGCACGCGCGCGCTCCTGATCTCGATGCGGCCGTTGCGCTCGTGGATCTCGCGGAAGCGCGCGGACCACGGCTTGGGCGAGAAGTCTTCCAGCCCCCGCAGGGTGGCGTCGATCTCCGCATCGGTCGCCGCGGCGAGGATCGGATGCAGCGGCCCTGCGCTCAGGGCATTGGCGCGCATCGCGATGTCGATCACGGGATTTTCCCGCGCGGTTCCCGAAACTATGCGCCCGTGGATCTCCGCGCCGTTCGCCGCAAGCAGGCGCTCGGTCGTGCCCGCCTGGGCGCGATCCACAACCGGCCTGTCGAGCACGATCGATACGCGTTCGGGCGCGCGCGGCTGGCCGCGCACGCTGGTCTGCGCCAGCGCCCAGGAGGCCGTCATGGTCGGTTGATGGCCGTTCTCGGACACGGTCAGCGGGCCGCTCCATTCCCCGATCAACAAGGTCGGCTGGTAAATCTGGGCAGCAACGAGAACGTCGTTCAGGCGCAGGGACAGCGGCGGGTTGAGCGCGCGCAGCTCGGCGGCGGCGCCGCGGCAGCGCACCTCAATACGGAAGGGAAAGCCGCCGAGCGACTGCGATCCGCAGCTATAGACGCGGCCGGCGCGCTCCTCGCGCTGCAGCCAGCCCACGAGCGCGGTATTGGCGCGGTCGGCGGCATAGAACCAGAACGCGCTCCAGCCGCCCGCGGCGATCACCAAAAACAGGATGAGGAAAAGCCAGCGACGAGACCCGCCGCGTGAATGCACGGGCAGACGGGCTGCGGGTTCGTATTGCATCCAAAGTGTCCTTGAATTCCGCCCTTCAATCTCTCATGTCAGAAGCGTGCGATTGCGGCCTTTCGAAGATGCCTTGAGCCGGTTCCTCATACGCTCCTCAACCCCCCGTGTCCCCTTACATAACCTTCCCGTCGGAAATGGCCGAGGATTTCTGGATTTTCGGTTACGGCTCGCTGATGTGGCGGCCGGGCTTCGAATTTATCGAGCAGATGCCCGCGCGGATGACTGGCGTCCACCGCTCGCTGTGCGTTTATTCCTTCGTGCACCGGGGGACGCCGGAGCGGCCCGGCCTCGTGCTCGGCCTCGACCGCGGCGGCGCCTGCCGGGGGGTTGCCTTCCGTATCGACCCGGCCAGGCGCAAGGACACGCTCGCCTATCTGCGTGCCCGCGAGCAGGTCACGATGGTCTATCGGGAGCGGGTGCGTAACGTCACTTTGCTCGGCAAATCCGAGCGCCTTGTTCCGGCGCTGGTCTATGTCGTCGACCGCGGACACCCGCAATATGCCGGCCGGCTGACGCTGGAAGAGCAATTGCACCACATCCGGCAGGCGCATGGGCGTTCCGGCGCCAATCCCGATTATGTGCTGGCGACGGTCGCGGCCCTCGAACAGCTCGGCTGCCGTGACCGGGACCTGCATGCCCTCGCCGAACGTCTGAAGGGACCGCACGAACCGCACCGCCTCCTGCCCGGTGCCGGATAGGGTTGCGCCGTGCCCCTGTCCTCGAGCCGGAGCTCGGCCATCGCGTTCACTTGCCGGCGTGCCGCGGCCTGCCCTCGGCGACCAGACGCGCGGTCGCGGTCTCGATGTCGCTTTGCAGACGTGCGGCGAAGGCGTGGCGGTCGAGGCCGGGCGGGATCGGATCGAGAATCTCGACCCTGATCGTACCGGGGAAGCGGCGAAACGAGCGCCGCGGCCAGAAGAGCCCGGAATTGAGCGCCACCGGGAGGCACGGCACGCCGATCTCGGAATACAGGTGCACGACCCCGAACTTGTATTTGGGCTCGGCGCCCGGCGCCCGCCGGGTGCCTTCCGGGAAGATGATCAGTTGCCGGCTGCGCTCAACCTCGACCTTGGCGCGCCGCGTCATGGCGGACAGCGCCTGCGAGCGGGCGCCGCGGTCGACCGGGATCATCTCGGCCTTGCGCGCGCACCAGCCGAAAAACGGAATCCACAACAATTCCCGCTTGAGGATGAAGGCGGGGTCCTAGAACACCGTCATCAGC
>WBZO01000200.1_pt1 | contig 153300 bp, 125 predicted proteins | sample 5204261 | NCBI WGS metagenome assembly WBZO01 (sample SAMN12412400, study PRJNA552823) | activated sludge metagenome | isolation source: activated sludge from anammox sidestream of wastewater treatment plant... | place: USA: North Carolina | collected 2017-09 | reverse complement strand
CGTAATTTGTAGAGGGTAAATAATCATTGCGCAGCGGGCTTGGAAAAAACCGGTGGTGAGGATATTTGGAAACTATTTTATGAAAAAAATGGAATGTGGACTTTTTTCACAATCTGCGTTCGCTTCCACTAAAAAAAATAAAACAATTAAACAAAAATTCAATAACTATACACTTTGGAAAGAGACTTGTGAGTCAGAGAGAGCTTGCAAGCCGCTTTTCACCGGGTATAAAATCGTTTCACTCATGAAAGCAATAAAATTCGTTTCGACAATCGCAACGGTCTTTTTCACAATTTTAGCTACTTTTTGGCAACCGCAAACCTGCCAAGCCCAGTACTACGAAATTACGCTGGACGAAAAGGTTGAAAATTCAGAATTGATAGTGGAGGGAGAGGTAATTGAGTCTGAATCTTATGAAAAAGATGGGAAAATCTATACTTGCCACAAATTAAGTGTGGCAAACTGGGTTTACCCTTTGAACTCGCCTTGCAACACCTTGGATTTTGAAGGCAACTGTTTTTATGTACTTACCACAGGGGGGAGACTTGAAGACAAATCCGAAATTTGGTCACATTCCCTGAAATTGTATCGAGGGGCGATTGGGCTTTTCTTTCTCTCGCCTACTTCAAAGCCAACATTGTACACAGATGCCCCATCTTATGAAGTTTATTCGGGGTACCAAGGTTTCATCAGGTATGATATGGATGAAAAAGGGAATTTTTTGGGGAATGAAATCTTCAATCAGCACCAAAACCCCGAATCTGATTTAATCCAACCAATTTATAGCCTCCTCAATATATCAGCCACAAAACCCTCCTTTATAAGGGACGATTGGGGGCTCGACTTCTTGATAGATAATATTCAAGTTGCCAATGACGAAGTTACGTTCGACGTAAACTTGAAAAGCAAGTGGGGAAACCCTTTCAAAATAAAGCAGCTATTAACAAGGTTGAGATATGACCCTTCCGTTTTTGGGAATAACATACTCACAAGTGGAAACTTGACAGTTTCTTTAGATGCTGGGCTTGCCCAATACGGTGTGTCAATAACGACTGGTCAAGATTCTGTGAACTTGGTTTCAATTGGATTTTCAGACAACAATTTGACAGACGGGAGTTTCATCGGCACGGATTATCAAAAACTGATGACAGTCGAATTGCAACTTCAAATTGGGAGTTTAACATCGTTGCCTTACTTTGAGTTTAGTATGACTCCATCTAACCAGCTATTAAGCAATTCTGGTTCTGAAATTGTAAACCCTTCAGAAACAAAAGTTAGAATAAAGCCCGGAGGTCTTGATTTTTGTTTGCTTGGAGGGATAGACGATGTGCTACCACACGATGTTGCAGCAGGTGTAAGGGCAAATATGTCATCCGTTTTTGATGCAGACTCATACAGCGGGATAATCACAATAACCGGATGTGGGTTTGGTGATTTGCCAGAACCAAATTTAGCTGACCATATTCCAAATGATTTTAGAGTTGAGTTTGATGCGGAGGGTATTGGTGCAGGCGCCAATGTCAAAGTGACACCATTCGCAAGAGATTATCTGCAATGGGACGATGAAATTATAAGAGTGCTTGTTCCCGGAATCGGATACCTGATTCAAAATGATGTGCTAATACCTGATGTAATACTTGGCAGTACTGCTTCATCAGGAGATATTAGGGTTATTGTTCCGGGAATGATGCCGCTTGTTAGAGAAGACGCCATTACTGTTCACTTTGCCCACATAAATGATTATAGGGGTGCTGACAACATGGTTGACCCTGACCATAAATCGGTCAGGATTCGTCTAAAGGCGCTGGATGACTATTTTGACGAAATAAATAACAACCTTCCTCATGAAAATGATGGCGTTGAAGTTTTTTTCACCCCGGCGTTTTTGGATGATGACAACATGCCAGATGGCTCTGATGATGCTGTAGGGGATGCTATGAACGAATGGCGTTGCAGAACTCGGGTAAATTTTCAAATTGTTGACCAAGCTGATATTGAGGTTCCTGACTTTGCCGGCACAATTGACTATGGCGATTTAGCAGCAGGAATCGTTGCCGATTCTTGGGAGGTCGTAAGAAATGGGTTGACACAATGTGAAGCAACCGACCCTGTTGACGACACTCCCGTAACACGTTTTGGAATCGTTTTTTCCAACGCCTTTGATTTCTTTGTTGATGGCGGTGTGCCTGATGTTAATTCAGTTGCTCTGCATGAAATAGGTCATAATATCATTTTAGGGCATGTTGATTTAGTGGACTATACGATGCATCGTGTGGTCATTGACATAGACCACGATTTGTCTGGAGGAGATGTTTCCGGAGGTCAGCATTTAGTTATTGTAAGTGGAACAGACATCACTTGTACCGTAGGCGGCAATGACATTCCTTTCCCGGGCATGGTTCTACTTGGACCTTGCCCTAATGCAACAAAGGAGGAAGAATTAGAAGTTACTAAGGTTGCTATTTACCCAAATCCGTCATCAAGTTTCATAAAGGTAAAATCGTCGGACGAATTCATGGATGAGGTTCGGCTATTCAATTCGATGGGAGAATTGATATTCACTCATAAATTAGACAACCCAAGTAAAGAGGTAGAATTGAACTACCAAACTGTTTCTGGGACTTATTTTGTTGTAGTGCGCTTCAAGAACGGTAATTTTTCAACGCAAAAAATAATCTTGTCAAAATGAAATGGATATTTTTCCTTTTTCTTTTGGCAGGGTGTGCCAATAGGAAGACAACGACAAATGAGCTCATACTTTGTCCTAAAATTATCGAAGTAGTTGAAACGAAATGGGAAAAGGTAAAGGGTGATACAATAAGCGTAAAATACGCTTGCAAAAAAGGTTTCTTTGAAGAATTTAGCGAAGCTTTGAATAGTGAACAATGTATAGGCAAAATTGACAAGACCAGATTAGTTGGTCTTTTGGGCGAGCCGAATGGCGACTATAGTAGAGCTATGGGCTATTTTAGGATAATTGAGCCTGCTTTAGATACAAGCCTATACTATACGATTAGTTACAAGTGCCTATCTCACAGGAAGGTGATGTGGGACGGAAAAATCGAAAATGCGAGAAACAACATCTTGTTTTTGGTTGAGAAAGAATCAGACATAGTTCGGCAAATCTTTCGAGTCGGACTGTAAATATAAAAATAAAGCGAGAAGCGAACAACGCACTCCCGACCATGCCGCCCAAGCCCGCCCCGCAAGCCCAGCGCAGGGCGGCACGGGCGGGAGTGCGGCCGTCAGATTGTGAAAAAAGTCCCGTCCATCCTATGAAACCTGGTTGAGAAGTAGTCTGTTTCGAGCAACAAAACAAGAAAAAGCAATGTCTCAACACAAAATAGGAACCTCCCGCTATCAAATGAGTTTCAGCAGCCTGGAAGACCAAATCATGCCGGAGAACCCTGTACGCATCATAGACGCCTTTGTGGATATGCTGGATTTAAAAACCTTCGGGTTTCAACACGTACAGACCAAGCAGAAAAGCGCACCTTGCTTTCATCCCAACGTACTGTTGAAAATTTATTTCTACGGGTATTTCAACAGAATCCGGTCGAGCCGAAAACTGGAAAAAGAATGTGAGCGCAATATCGAGATGCGGTGGCTGTGCGAAGGACAGACGCCGTGTTACCCATACCATTTCCACTTTTCGCACCTTTAAAGACGGAGGGACCAACATCAATCACCGCACGGCGTTGGAAGAAGTATTCCGGGCATTCAATCGTTTCTTGGCGGCGTATGATTACTACCCCAGGCGCATTAGCACTCATTGAGCACCAATGCGCCTGGGGCGGAGCCTACATTTTTACGACCCGCAGCGCCTTGCTCCATTTTCCATCCACCACCAGCCGGATGTAATAAACGCCGCTGCTTCTGAAAGTGTCGTCTAGCGTCCGGGAGCCGCTGGCTTGCCCAAGCGGGATATTGGCGATTTGCTCGCCCAGGATGTTGAACACCGACAACCCAGCCTGCCGGAAGTTATCGCTCAGTTCGTAGTGTACAACTACTTGCCCGGCAAATGGATTGGGTGAAGCTGTCAGGCTGTATCGGGTCCCGGCCTGTTCGTCCAGTCCTGATAACTGTACGTTGACCGTTTGCGTGTAAGCATTTGTTCCACAATCGTTTGTCGCTACCAAGGTGACCTCATAGGTTTCCGAAGTGGTATAGGTATGCGTGGGGTTCGGCGTCGAGCTGGTGGAGCCATCTCCAAAATCCCAAAGATAGCTGTCTGCTGACTCGGAGGTATTGGTAAAGCTGACTGTGCCGCCTGAAATGCTGAAGCTGAAATCTGCAGTCGGCAATGGCAGGACGACGATCAAGTCCTCCTGCTCGAGGATGTACTGGTTCCCCTCTGTCGTGGTCACGTTCAGAGTGACGCTAAAAGCTCCCGGCTCATTGAAAACAACGAGAGGGTTTTGCTCGCTGGAGTTTGCCGGGCTTCCCCCCTCAAAAGTCCAGGCCCAGACGGAAGAGGAATCTGAATTGTCCGTAAACTGCACGGTCAAAGGCTCGCAACCGTGCGTGACAGAGGCCGAGAATAGGGGATAGACCGGGGCGTCCGTCACGGTGAAAGCGTCCACGGCTGCTTCTACAAGGTGGCCGTTGTTGGGCAGGTCGCTTGTCTCAAAAATCACCTGCATGTTATCCGTCAGTGCAATTAAGTTGGCCAGGTCGAATTCCGAAGCCGTTCTCCAGGCACCAGCTGATTCCGTGATGGTTTCCAGCACAACTACCTCGGTGCCATTGCTGATGCGCACTTCCAGCGCATCGTCGGGGGTGCCGCTGCCTCCCCCGTTATAGAACCAAGTGCTATACTGCAAGATGGGCTTTTCATAGCCGGTGAGATCCATTACTGGAGAGTAGAGCGTCACGATGCCATTGTCCACGTCGTCGTCTCCGGCTTCTCCACCGCCGTTGCCTGTCACGTAGCACTTGTCGCCCAGATCGAAGTCAACGTCAGCATCAGGGTTGACGCTGACGCCGTTGTACTCTGTCCCGATGGGTTTGTCCAGCACCCACCAGCCGCTGGTTGCCGTGTGGGTATTCGTCCAGCCGAGGTCGAACAGGAAGTCGTCCTGGTAGCCGCTTTGCAGGGAAACCACGATGGGTTGCGTGCTACTGCTGATGTTGATGTCGTACAGTACAGCGTGCAGGTAGCCCCAGGCACCAGCGTAGAGGGTGTAATTTCCCCCAAAGACAGAGGCTGCCGAGAAGTTGCCATCGCCGTCGGCAGTAAGCGTGTATTCCGTTTGCTCATTTTTCAAAATAATTTGAGCTCCCGGAACGGGCGTACCGTCGGAAGCCTTGATCACCTGCCCGGTAATGGAGTAGGAAGAGATCGGATCGAGGGCAACATCCAGGATGGTCAACTCGCCGTTTTCAAGCGTAGCACTTACCGTTTTGGGGTAGTAGCCGCTGGCTGTGAAAGTGACGTCAAAGGTGCCTGGAATAGCCTGGCCTGTTTTATAAATTCCACTCAGGTCGGTAGTTGCCTCGTTTACCTGCTCTGATGCGATATGGACAGCGGCATTGGAGATGGCCAGCCCTGTGACGGCATCGGTCACTGTGCCTTCCAGCCAGCAGGCACGCACGTAGTTGACGCCGTAAACGAGCAGGCCGTTCTCAATGTCTGAGGCAATGACGGTGCCCGATGGGAAATAGGGGAATACTTCCCAGACGCCGTAAAACCCAGAGGTTTGGCTGACGAAGGAGTCAAAATTGCCCACTTCGATGAGGTTGTCTGGCCGGGAGCCGTCAATGATAATCGTGCCTTCCGTGTAATACGCAGTGACGACCCAGTCTTGCCAAACGTGTACGTTGTGTGGAATCACACCGGTCCAAATCGTTGGCAGAGATCTGAATTGATCCAGCTCAACGATATTGTTCAGGTCGGAGATGTCGTAGGAGGTAACGGGGGCGTTGGCTTTTTCATCCGTTGTGAATATGACGGTGCCGGCGTCGTTGAGCCAGGTGTTGTGAGTGAATTTGAAAGGCGTTTCCTGTGTTGCAAGCAGCTGGATATTGGACTTGTCACTGACGTCATACACGGAAAAAAAACCGTTGTAAATGTCAGAGGTGTAGAGGATGTTGTTCCGGATGTAGCTGTCATGGCAGTAGATAGCCGGAGCCTTGCCAACATAAACCGGATTGCCGTCATTGGCCGAAACGTCGGCGATGATGACTCCTCCGTTGTTGATATTGGAGCCATTGATGTACAGATAGCCGAATTCGTCCACCGAGATGGAATGTGCCTTGTTGAGCGTCCCAACTCCCGGAATGTTTGGCTTCCAGTGCGTGTAAGGGAAAGAATTGGGGGCGTCGCTCAGATCTACGACCAGCACACCGCTCGGCGTCGGATTAACTGACTCGGTGACGACGTAGGCATAGTGCCCGTAAGCCTTGACTTCCCGCCAGGAGCTGCTGTTGTCGGGGATAAAGCCGACCTCCACAGCGTTTTGTGGATCAGCAAGGCTGACGATGGAAAGACCCGTGGAAGTACCTACAAGCGCATACTCAATCCCGTCAGCAGGATTCACCCAGCCCCAGAGGGCACTCAGGTCTTGTGAGTATTCGATGTGGTCAAGCAGGGTCATATTCAATTGGGCGAAGGAAAAGTTGCAGAAAAAAGAGAGCAGGAGCGAGAATAAAATCTTTTTCATAATAAAAGCAATGATTGATATTTTGTAACCACTTAGAGCATGTTTGCGATGGAGTCACTTGGTCAAAAACGGCCCTTTTCGTCCTATTTTCACCTTTTCAAATTCGTAGCGCTGCTACGCCGCTTCAAAAAGCTAAAAACCTGACGAAAAATTGCTCGTTTTCAGCTGCTGTTCGGATGGAGCTGCCCGAGATGAAAAGGCGACTTTTTAGCCTGATAAGCTCCATTCAAAAAGCATTTTGGCTCAAGCACCAAATCGCAAACAAGCTCTAACAACGGGTAAAGATAGGTTTTTCAAAAAGTGACAATTCCGAAGACTCGAACTTTCCAGGCTTTTGATAGGAAATTGACAAAAACAGACGCTGCGTTTTTACCGTCCTTTCACTATTTTCATGCCATCACTTCGCTGTTCGTTGAGCTGGAAAAAGACAAAATACAGCCCCGGCTGCAACTCTGGTTCCAGGTGCAGCCTGGCGAGTGGCCTGGCGAGCGGCTGTTGCCAGACCTTTTGGCCTAAAACGTTGAATATCAATATATGCAGGTTGTCGTAGTTTCCATTTACCTTGTAGTCAACCCACAAGTCAGTGCCAAAAGGATTGGGATAAAACAGCGCTTTTACCCATTCATTTTTTTGTGAGAAACGGCTGTCTGCCCAGCCTTCTGCTATTCTGAAATTGTCCACTCCACCTTCCAGTACATTCGGTTTTCCAGCATCGTCGGCGATGCGGAAATGGATGCGCATATCGTCTGTGATGCCGATGTACTGCGCCAGGTCAAAGACGGGAGAAGATGTCCATTCCTGCACATTGGCGGTGTCGGTTGCCACGGACCAGAGCACCGTCTGTGCCTTACCGTTGCTCACGGAAACGGTCATGGAATCTCGTGCAAAGTGGTTGGAGATGGCATTTACAAACCAGTAGTCAAAGCTGAGCAGAGGGCGATTGTAGCGACTTTTCAGTTGCATGGGCGGGCAGATCAGCGTCGTGGCTCCGTCGTTCACCTCATCGTCGTGGACGGAGATGCCCTGGTTGCCCGTGACATAGGCCCAGCCACCGGGGTCTTTGGGCGAGTCAGTGTCGGGAGCGAATTTGCGGTTGTCGCCGCTAGTTCCCACCGGAATACCCCGCTCCCAAAAGCCTTTCAGCGCGGTGCTTTCTACCACCCAGCCCAGGTCGTTGTTGAAATTGTCCTCGTAGGCCGGCTCCAGTTCGCAGGTGAGTGTTGTGTCGGCCTCCACACTGGCGGAGGTGGCCAGGTTCTCGTAGCCCCAGGCGCTGACGTAGAGGCTGAACTCCCCCTGCAGCACAGCCAGGAGGCTAAACTCACCCGTTTCATCGGCAAAAGTCGAGTAGTGAAAGTCAGCGTCTTCGAGATGTACGGCAGCATGGGCGATGGGCTTCCCTGTCATTTTATCCAAAACCCTGCCGCTGACGGCGTGAGGAGGGCGGAGGGACAGCTCTACCTCCAGGATAGTGAGTTCGCCTGGATAGAGAGTAGCTTGTACTCTTTTTTCAAAATATCCCTTCGCAGTAAAAACGACCTCAAAAGTGCCGGGGGTAGCCTGCCCTGTTTTGTAGTTCCCCAGGAAGTCTGACTTTGCCAAATTGGCGTCGGAGGATTGTATCTCTATGCTGGCATCAGCAATCGGCAAGCCTGTGTTGGCATCGGCCACGCTGCCTTCCAGGTAGCAGGCTCGCTGGTAGTTGGGCTTCAGGATGAATAGCCCGTTTTCTATGTCAGCCGCTGCGATGAGACCGGAAGGGAAAAAGGGATAAGCCCCCCAACAACCGTGAAAGCCTTCCCAAAATTCAGTACTCGTGTCGTAAAAGCCCGACTCTACCAAGTTTTTAGGGCGGGAGGCGTCCACCACCACGCAACCATCTGTGTAATGGGATATGACGAGGAAGTCGCCATGCACGTGGACGTTGTGCGGGATGACTTTGGTGTTCAAGGTAGCAGGTGGGCGAAATTCGCAGAGCAGGCGAATGTTGCCGGGATCCGACACGTCGAACGACGCGGTTGGTGCGTTAGCTTTTTCGTCGGTTGTGAACAACACCTTACCGTCGTCCGAGAGCCAGAGGTTGTGGCAATAGTTGAAGGGTGTGCTTTGCGTAGCAAGCAAAGCGGGACTGGCCTTGTCTGCGACGTCGTACACGCTGAATTCGCCCTTGTACACCTCCGCAGCGTAGAGGAGGCCGTCCCGTGCGTAGCAGTCATGAGCATAGACATCGGTGTTGTAACCTGCCCAGAGGGGCGTGCCAGGCTGCGAAAAAACATCGAGGAAAATGATGCCTCCTTTGTTGACGTTGCAGCCTGCGAGGTATGCGTAGCCCTGCTCGTCAATCCAAAGATTGTGGCAGGTGAAAAGCGTGTCTGCCTGGTTGGGTAGCTTGGGGCGCCAATTGTACCAGCTCAGCTCTTCGGGCAGCCCCGACAGGTCAATGACCAGTAAACCTTCCTTCGTGCCGGGCTGGTCTGCCGTGACGAAGGCGAAGCTTCCCCAGGTCTTTAGATCGCGCCAGGCTGATTGCTCACCCGGTATCCTCTGGACTTCTACCGGGCGGGCAGGATCTGCTAAGCTGACGATGGAAACGCCGCTCCAAAGACCCAGCAGGACGTACTCCGTGCCGTCGGGGGCCGTGTAGCCCCAGACATCGCTGAGGGGAGACTCGTAGCTGAGGTGAGACACCAGTTCGACGTTTCTCTGAGCAAACGCACTTACCAGGAACGCAAAGGCCAACAGCAGCAGGGACAGCTTTTTCATTAACATGAAATGGAGTTTTCTGATTGCAATTTTTTCAAAAAAAGGAGAAAAGGGCGCTTTGCAAAAATAAACTTCCACCCTCCCGAGGAGCGGCTGCCTGGTAAACCGGCCAGGCAGCCGCCTCTATGAAACCGGCAGGCCTCGGCCAGGTGCTTGCAATAATCGAAAGTCAATGTCCCTTTTCCACGACAGCCACAGTCAGGCGGCTCACGCAGGTGGGCTGCCCTTTTTCGTCTTTGATTTCGATGCTCCAGACGTGTATGGTCCGGCCAACCCGAATGGGTGTTACCTTTCCGTACACGTAGCCACTGCGGGCAGAGCGCAAGTGGTTGGCGTTGATTTCGACGCCGACGGCCATTTTTTTGCCCATGTCTTCGATGCAGAGAGCAGAGGCGACGCTGCCCAGTGTTTCAGCAAGTGCGACGGAGGCCCCGCCGTGAAGCAGCCGGTAAGGCTGCACCGTGCGGTCGTCCACGGGCATGCGTGCCACAAGGTAGTCGTCTCCGGCTTCGGTAAACTCGATGCCGATGGTTTCGCCCAGAGTGCGGGCATTCATGGCATTGAGGCGGTCGAGATGGGGAGTGTGTTTCCAGATCATGTGCAGTGTTTTTTTTGTAATTACCTGGTGGAGGTGTTTTTGGGAAAAGTGGCGTAAAAGGGCCGTTTTTTAGCCAAGTGACCAAATCGCAAACAAGCTCTTAGTGGGTGAAACAACTTCGCAACTTTGACTGTGCGTCAGTTTCGTTGTCTTGCCGAAGCCTATATCCCTCTCACCTGTCCGGTTTATTTTCGACCCCCTTCGGACGAGGGGGAAAAAGCAACCCGGCAGCCTAACCCTTCCCATCCCGAAAAGTTGAGGTGTTTTTTAAAATTTGGTGTCAGAACCCCTAGCAAAAGCAGATGCTTCTGCGAAGATGGTATTGAAAGCCGGCCTCCGAGGGATGGTTTTCGAGGATTTTGGCGGAATATAAAAATGGCAAGATCTGATTTTTATAAAATAAATTTGCTAATGGCTGAACATTATAATAGCTGCACGAGTTTATCTTTTAAACTTGCCTCAAAGGATTGCAACCAAATCAAAAACCGACCCCCTGACCACCCAGGCAACCAAATACACCCATATGAAAATCAAAGCCTCAAAGGCACCATGCCCGGCGGAAATGTTTGCAAAGTCTTTTTTCAGAATTTTTCGATAGAAGACGGATCATTTTCCTCCGGGATTTTTTTTGCCTGCCTTTAGCCTTGAAAAAATTCGGACTAAGGAACGGGTCGAAAATAACTTACGCATTTGGGCAGCGTCTTTTGGGCGCTGGCTGTGTTAGTGAAATAGTTGCGTAGCTAAGGCTATGCGCCTATTTCACTGCCTTGCCAGCCCCCAAAATACACTCGCCCAAATACCCAACTTATTTCCGGCACGTTCCTAAGCACTTGAAGTGCCAACTCGGAAATTTGCAAGTCTTTGTTTTCCTGCCAATTTTGCTTTCTATTTTAGTAACTGCTCAGCAGGGTGAGACAGCTTTGAATTGTGAAAAGAGGGAAAAAAGGAAATTTTTTCTTCCTCTTTCCATATCCTTCCGGATAGCCATATCTTTTTATCTAATTAATAAAACCATTAAAGCTTATTGCATTATGAAAGAGACATTCCACTTGGTTTTGGGTTTGCTGATGACTTTATTTGCTGTTCAAAATGTATCTGCACAAAGTAGTTTTTGTGAAGACGGGTATATGGCTTTCAAAGAGGGGTTTTTAGTTGAAATGTCCAGTTATGACAAAAAAGGGAAGCTAACGAACACGGTAACCAGCAAGGTGATAAGCCTGGGCCAAACTGAAGATGGCTACAAGGCCCAAATTGAAGCAGTGGTAAAAGATCAAAAAGGCAAGGCCCACATAGAAAACGCCTACTCCGTCACTTGCCAGGGTGATGTGTTGTCCATGGACATGAGCGCCAGGATGGATCCACGCACGCTAGCAAGCTTTTCAAATATGGAGGTGGAAATAAGCGGAGAGCCACTCCAGATTCCTAACTCGTTGACACCCGGCCAAACCCTGCCTGACGGCACGATGACGATGAAAGCCAAAGCCGGTGGCATCTCGATGATGTCCATGACGATGAATATTAGAGACAGAAAGGTCGGTGACAGGGAAAGCATCACTACGCCGGCTGGTACTTTCGACTGCATTCAGATATCAGAAGAAACTGAAGTCAAGTCCATTTTTAAAATCAATTTCCGCACTACTTCCTGGTACGCTAAAGGTATTGGAGTGGTTAAACAGGAGAGTTACGATAAAAAGGGCAACGTAGAAAGCTCAACTATGCTGACAAAACTGGAGTACTGACCTCTGTGGTGCCGGATAAATTGGGAGATTGCCTTTTCTTCGATTAGAGCTTGTTTGCGATTTGGTCACTTGGCTAAAAAACGGCCTTTTACGCCACTTTTCCCCCTTTTTTCAGCTCCGTAGCGCTGCTACGCAACGGAAAAAAAGGAGAGAAATTGACGAGTAATTGCTCGTTTTCAGATGCTGTTGGGGTTGGGCTGCCGGAGATAAAAAGACACCTTTTTTGCCCGGTAAGCTCCATCCCAACAGCATCTCTGCTCAAGCACCAAAGCGCAAGCAAGCTCTTATCCAATGAGGTTGATAAGCGTTCGGTAGTCGTCGTAGGGGGCATCTTCGTTCTTCATTTCCAGCATTTGCATCATCAATTCGCTCTGTCCCTGGTCAGCATAGGATTCTTCGATTTCCTGCAGGGTCTGGCGGCAGCGGATTTCTATCTGGCCCTTGCTGAGTTGGTTCATACGCCAGTGCCAGGTAGCTTCCATGCGCTGCAGGATGCGGTTGTTGACAACTCCGTGATCTTCTTGCGGAGCGATAGCTGCTATGCCGGCGAAAGCTTGATTGTTGCGAGCGAGCATTTTTCCATTTTCGATAATAAAATAGCTGGTGTACGCTGGTTTGCCTCCGGTGTTGAGCAAACGGGCGTAAAAGGCCAGTTGCAGGTCTTCTTCATTGCGGATCATGGCTTCCCTGCGGCGACTGCCCCGCCATTTAAGATCTACGATAGCTCTTTCGCTGCCTCTTTCAAGCACGAGATCGGCGATCCCTTTGACAGGGGGAGCCTGGTGGCCTTCAGGGAAATTTCCATTTAAGCTCATTTCTGTGGCCATTACCTGCCAGCCGTTATTTCGGATAAAACAGACGAGACTCCAGGTTGCATATTTTAATTTGTTGATGAAATGTACCCGCTCTGGTTCTCGGCCATACATCAACAGTACTGCCCCCTCCCGCACCAGCAGACGGTGGATCTCTTGCTCCACAACAGCATCTAACTCGGCCTTGTCCAGCTTGGAAACGTCCTGTTTTAGGATTTTTTCAAAAACCCGATGTGCCAGGTTGCCCATCAGGGTTTCATCTTTTACCACACTGAGAATGGAGGACTTGCTAAGCTTTATCTTGTATCTGAAAAACCATTGATAAGGGTAATAAAACAAGGTTTCCAGGCTGGTGAGGGTCTCGTGTTCTTGTTGTAGTTTATCCAGGTTGCGCACCTGCAGAAAAGGCTTGGGCCTGCCTAATTGCACAGGAGCGATTTTTACAAAATCCGGCAAAATGAAATGCTTTGAGAATGGGGTGTCGCTCCTGCCAGCGGGATTTAGCTCGTGTGTGATTGCTTCCAGATTGGAAAAAGCGGCCTGCAGATCGCCATACAGCGGATGGGGTTGCACCTCGCTGCCGTCCACGATTTGGGGTAAAACAAGCACCAGACGTCTGGCAGCCATCAGCACAGGCCGGGTTTGCTGCCAGTGCAGGCGGGCGTTTTCCAGTTCGGGTGTGTCGGGAGGAGCACCTCGTCTCTGGAGGTAGATTCGCTCGTGTTGATACCATTTTGAAAAAAAATGAGGTACCTCGTTTTGAATAAAATTCCACCACCAGACTTCATCCAGTTTGCCGATGAACGCACTGGGGTGCGTGACGTAGGGAAGGTGGCCAGCCTCGCGCTCCTGGAAAATGACGGGAGAAGGCTCGTAAATTGTACGGACGATGCGCTCCAGCTCGAGCTGGGTAAGTTCTGTCTCGGGCAGGGCCTGCAACAACTCCACAATGCGCCGGCTCTGGCTGCCCAGCACCAGCAGCGAATGGTTCTTGGCGTTGCTGTCTTCAAAGGTGCCGATGGCCCATTCGCGCAGGTAGTCGAACATGCGAATCACTTCGCTTTTTGGCACCGTCCGGTTCATGTCGTATCGGAGTCGCTCGAACCAGAATTCGTACTGCCTGCGCTGTTCTCTTACTACTGCACCGGGCTGGTTTTTAGCCAGTTCCTCAAAATAGTTTTTAATCATGATGTGCCAGCCTTCGCCTTGAAGTCCCGGTGCCTGGGCAATTTGCCGGGCGATGAGTGCGGCCAGTTCGTCGGGCAGCGGCTTCACAGAGAGCGAGACGAATTCGAGAATCTTGAATGGGTCAACCGGCTTCCATAGGAAAGCCGGTGCCAGCTTGAGAATTTGCAGTGTTGGCCTGGCAAGGGAGGCTGACTGGATGCCGAGGCTGGCCTGACCTTCTCCCATGAGCGCCATTTCTAAGGTGCGGTTTTTTTCGGGGATGAGCAGGCTGATGTCCGCGTCCTTGTTTTGCGAGGTTTGGGTAGAGGCGGCCGGCCTGTTTAGCCGGAGGAGCTGGGCGAGCCAGGCAGCCGCTTCGCCTGCTCGTTTTGCCCGAAGGAGCAGGAGGGAGCCGTCGTTAGACAGCATGGCCCTCCGCGGGTCAGCGGTGCCAGTCAGCTTCTGCTGGAACTTGTGGAGGTCGGAGTTGCTACTTGCCATGCCGGGCGCTTCACCTGTCGTCTGCTGCAAGGGTGGGCAGGTGGCAGTTTCATTTATTTTTTTAAAAAAGCGCTGGAAGTGGCAGGGCAGCAGGGCAAGCGGTTCGTTGAGGAAGACTTCCGTGAAAGGATGCTCTTTTGTGTCGAGCATCCTGATTACCTCTGCGAAGCGGTCGGCATAGCCTGGGGCTAAGGAGAGTGGGGAAGTGCTGCCTCCCGGGAGTTGCTGCTTTGCACCGTTTTCTCCTTTTAAAATATCTTCAATAGCCACCAGAGTAGCCAGGCGGATGGGCGTGTCGCTCCCAGCCTTGAAGTCCCAGCCGGCAAGCAACAATTCGTCGCGGCGTGCTAACAAACCAGCAGCCGTAGCAAACTGATCTGCTTCAAATGATTTTTGAAAAAACGGAGTGGCCTGCCCAGTTTCCCGCTGGGCTGATGTCCACCGGATTAATGCTTGTCGGTACTGCTCCACCCGCAGGTATTCAATGTCTTCGGGGTGTCCGTCGAGGCCAAAGTAGCTTTCCAGCAACTGGAGTAGCCCGTTTTTACCACAGTAATGAACGCCGCCTTCAGTCGCCGGGCGTGGCAGAGGCAGGTCATCGAGTTCGAGGCCAAAGATGAGCTTCATTCAGAATGGTGTTTCCGCAAATGTAAAAACAGCAGTGAGGAATGGAAAACTTTCCAGGGATGACGGGTCAAACTTTGCTATTTACGATAGCGAGGAGTACTCCGGCTTTGGTTGTGTCATTTTTAGGGATGGAAGGGGGCGGTAGAGGAAGAAGAGGGTGTTTATTTTGATGTAGGCAGCGGCGTAGGATTTTAGCCTCCGCTGCCGGTTTCTTTTTTAAGTTGCCTGATTTGGGTTTCCCAGAGGGCTTTTTGCTCTTCGACTTCGCCAACGTCGCAGAAGTCGGTGATTTCGAGGATGGTTTCGTCAGTGACAGGGGAGATGGAGATTTTAAATTCCAGGTATTCTTCCTCCCGGTCGTCGTCCAGCCATTGGAAGTGGACGAGTTCTTCCTCAATGTCTTCGGTAAGTTGCGCTACCTCTTCGTAGCCACTCCACTCGAAGGTGTAGATGCCGTTGCCATGGATGTCAACTCCGTCGCAGAACCAGCGGACCAGGGCAGATGGAGTGGTGAAAAACTGGTAGAGCAGGTTGGGAGATGCCCGCAACAGATATTCCAGTTGAATTTTTACTCTTTCCATGGACAGGGATTTGAAACCTTTTCCACGTGCTTCGTTGGATAGCCCGGACCAGAGCTTTTTTTGCAGGGCTAACGAGCTAATGGATGAACAATTATAGGGCTACTAATCCTTCGCAGCCCGGAGAACGGGCGCAATAAACATTAAAATCGGGATTTTTCAAAAGATTCAAACTATTTTCCAATTATTGGCAGAAGCAAGGATGCCTAAAGATATTTTTTTACCGGGAAGGCATCCTTTTAACCGCAGAGATGTTTCTGAATCAGTTGGTTTTGCATCAAGAAGGAAGACATATAAAATGGCAAAAGCAGAAGGCTATTGACAGTCAGGTAGAATAAAGATATTTTTGCACCGTTTTTATCCCATCTGCTTTTTCAAAATACTTTTTGTATCTACGTAAGAGCTTGTTTGCGATTTTGACCAAGTGACCAAATCGCAACAAGTTGCTCTAAAGGACTTATGATATAGCCTCCTGTTGAGTTGTCATACTTTTTTAAAGCAAACTTACTGTACCTCAATTCCTTAAACGTACCCTTCACTGCCTATATTTGCCATTGCAAATGGCGTGTAGTGCTACTTTCCCTTGCAACCTAATGTCCAAGACAATTGTAAGAAGTTTTCATTTTTTTAAAATAAATAAATTGTAGCGGCTCGATGAGACAGTTAAAAATTACAAAATCTATCACAAACAGAGAAAGCCAGTCCTTAGAAAAATACCTCCAGGAGATTGGAAAAGTGGACTTGCTTACTCCCGAAGAGGAGGTGGAATTGGCCAAAAGAATCAAGCAAGGAGATCAGACTGCCCTTGAAAAACTGACAAAAGCCAACCTCCGCTTTGTGGTATCCGTTGCAAAACAATACCAAAATCAAGGCCTCTCTCTCAGCGACCTCATCAACGAAGGCAATTTGGGCCTGATCAAGGCGGCTCAGCGTTTTGATGAAACAAGGGGCTTCAAGTTTATTTCGTACGCGGTGTGGTGGATTCGGCAATCTATCCTCCAAGCACTTGCCGAACAGTCCAGAATTGTGCGCTTGCCTTTAAATAAGGTGGGGTCTTTAAACAAAATCAATAAGGCGTTTTCAGAGTTGGAGCAGAATTTTGAGCGAGAGCCGTCAGCCGACGAGCTAGCCTCCCTGCTGGAAATCTCAACCGAAGAGGTTGAAACAACCCTTGGTGTTGCTGCTCGCCACGTCTCTATGGATGCACCCTTCGTGGACGGCGAGGACAACTCGCTGCTGGATGTGCTTGAAAATCCCCATTCGCCCAAGACAGACCAAGATCTGGAGTACACCGAATCACTGCGCATGGAAATTGAACGCACGCTCAGCACGCTCACCGAGCGCCAGATGGATGTGATTAAATTGTACTTCGGAATTGGCATTGAACACCCTATGTCGCTGGAAGATATCGGCGACAAGTTTGGCCTGACCCGCGAACGGGTGCGTCAGATAAAAGACAAAGCCATCAATAAGCTCCGCTCTGCCAATCGCAGTAAGTTGCTGAAAAACTATCTTGGATTTTAACTTTTAGAGAGTAAGTTGGAGATTGGGCTCTTTGGCTAAAAACGGCCCTTTTTGCCAAAGAGCCTATTCTCCAATGCTCTTAGGAAAGCCAAGGCTGCACCGAAGAGGGAGAAAGGGACTTTCCCTTTCTCCCTCTTCGGTGCTCCAGGGAACTGCATTTTTTTGGTACCGCTTCGCAATGCCTGGTACCTCGGAGGAATCAATCGAGGATGACGGCTTTGGTATTGTTGGTTTTATTGCACTCAAAGGCGAACTGATCGGATTCCAAAGACAGGATCAGACTCTTCATGTACCGGGTTTTTTTCCGGACGTCTAATCGGATTTTGCCGGTGATGCTTTTGCCGGGCTGAATCACAGAAGGGTGCCCATCAACAGCCCCGACAAACTGCCCTCCAATGGGCAAGGCTCCTCTCGACAGCACGGGTGCCCCTGAAATGTAAGCTCTAATAGCCAGCTTCTCTGTGCCCTCTCCCGTTCCAAACAGATGAAAATCACCTTTCCCCTGGTTTTCTATGGTGTATTCCAGGCTTGCCCATTTGTCGTCCTGCTCCAAAATCATCAAATGAGTGAACAGGATGTCGGGACATTCTTCATTTTTTTTCAACCAGTTTTCGTCGGCGGGCAGGGGGGCTTCGCTACCCGTCCGGGTGGTTAGTCCGGGTTGCTCTTCCTGTTGGGGTTTGCGCACGGCAAAAACGGGAGTGCTTGTCTCTCCGTTTTTTTTAGGGGCGGCAGGGAAGATAATGGGCACCTTTAAATCCTCATTTTTCTTGACTTGACCGGCTGCCAGGTAGAAGTTTTCCTGGTAGAGTGCATAGCAGATGTTTTCCCTCAATCCACCCAATTTGCTGTCGAAGAGCGAATGGTCGAAATTGACCTGCACCCAGTGTTCAGTGCCTTTTTTGCTGAAGTCCACGTCTTTTCTGCCTGAGTTTATTGCTGTAAACCGAAGTCTGATCCAGTCTTTGCTTTTTTTCAAAATTTTAAAATTGGTTAGTTCAAGCCGGTACCCGTGGTATTTGATGGTATCGCAGGGGGAGTGCCTGTAGTTGAACACCCAGGGAGGAGCACCGCTTGTTTGGAAGAAGGTAGGAGGAGGAGCCGATGAAGTGAAGGCAACCCAGGGTAGAAAGACAAAACACCCCCCCAAGATGATGGGTAACAGATATTGATTTGTCAAGCACCTGGCCGATATTAATTTTTTCTTCATTGTATTTTTCACAAGCAGTATTCCTGAGAAACTGTTTGGATTTAGCCCGGTAAGCTCCATTCAAACAGCATCTCGGCTCAAGATGCCAAAACGCAAACAAGCTCTTAGTCTTTTTCGTCAATTAGAATGTCCACTGGCCGATTGATGCTTTCCTGAAGTGAGATGAATGTTTCGGTTCGCTGGATGCCGGCAATGTTCTGGATTTTGTCGTGAAGCACGTTCTTCAAGTGGTTGGTATCACGGCAGAGGATTTTTGCAAAGATGTTGTACAATCCTGTAGTGTAATAAGCAGCAACGACCTCGGGTATCTTTTTCAGTTCATCTGCCACGTTGTCGTACAAGGAGCTTTTATCTAAGTAAACGCCCAGAAAGGCACAAATATCATACCCCAGTTTTTCGTGATCCACTATGAGGTTTGCGCCTGAGACGATGCCCATGTCCCTCATTTTTTTCATTCGCACGTGAATGGTACCTCCTGATACATACAGTTTTTTTGCAATGTCGGTATAGGGTTGTTCAGCGTCGTTCATCAGCAGAGAAAGTATCTGTTTGTCGAGTTTATCCAGCATGATCTTTTGTTCTGCGTTGGGCAGTGCCACAACAGTTGCTATTGGAATTTTTTTAACAAAAATGAACCCGTACTTCGATATTTTCAAAGTAAAGCAGAAAATTTCAAATAATTCACAAATTCTCACCTGTTCGCTTAGACTTGGGCGAGTATTTTGTTAAAAAATACCAGCCGCAACGATTCCTGGTGAAACTTGTTTTGTAGCTACTTGGCAAAAACAGCCTCAATTGTGGGAGGAGGAAGAAAAGCTTGAATTTTTTCTTCCTCCTCCCACATCCTGTAAGTAGTCAGTCAAATGACCCGAGAAGAGTTGCCGTTTCAGGGCTTGTTTGCGATTTGGTTACTTGGTCAAAAACGGCCTTTTTTCGTTCTGCTTTTACCTTTTTTTCAAATTCGTAGGGATGCTACGCCACTTCAAAAAGCTAAAAACCTGACAAAAAATTGCTCGTTTTCAGATGCTGTTTGGATTGGGCTGCCGGAGCAAAAAGGACGAAAAAGGCGACTTTTTAGCCCGGTAAGCTCCATTCAAACAGCATCTCGGCTCAAGCACTAAAACCCAAATAAGCTCTAAAACCTTGGATGCACTGGTGGATCTTATGTTTCGTTTTCTTCAAGTATCGCTACTTTTGTAACCCATTATGGAAAATACCCGGAGTCAATGAAGGCGGCGAAAAAGTTATAATCTTGCTTTGGTATGAATTACAATAAAAATGACATTCCTCCGAAAAAGCTAGACATCTGGCTACCCCTGCTTTTTTCGATGGTGTTAGTAGCAGGGATGCTGATTGGCACGAAGATGCAGAAAAACCCGCCGACGGTAGCTGCGATTCAAACGCCCAAGCGGGAAGAACTGCCACCCAGCACCCTGGGGCAGGGCAAATTGGAAGAATTGATTCGCTACATTGAGGCTCGCTACGTGGATGACGTAAATAAGGATGTACTTGTAAAAGAAGCCATAGACAATATCTTGTTTCAACTTGACCCCCATTCAAACTATATCACCGCTGAAGAATTCAAAGTCGTCAACGAACAACTCGAAGGCAGCTTTGACGGCATTGGTATTGAGTTCGTCGTGGTGGAGGACACCGTGATGGTTGTTGCTGCCCTGTCGGGTGGCCCTGCAGAAGCAGCTGGCTTGCGTTCGGGGGATAAAATTGTTGAAATTGAAGATACTTTGACCATCGGAGATAACATTGATTACGAAGGAATTCTGGATAGGCTCAAAGGAGAAAGCGGATCAAAGATCAAGATCGGTGTCAGGCGTGGTGATGAGCGCAAATTGAGCCACTTTACCATTACCCGTGGGCGAATCCCTGTGAAAAGCGTTGAAGTAGCGTATATGCTGGACGACAAAACGGGCTACATCAAGATCAATCGCTTTAGCTCCAAGACCTATGAGGAATTTATGCAGGCCTTGGAAGACCTGGTGGACGGTGAAGGCATGGAGCACCTCGTACTGGATCTCAGGCAAAACCCCGGTGGCTATTTGCAGGAAGCCGTCAACATCCTGAGCCAGCTATTTGAAAAAAAAGATTTGTTGCTGGTTTACACCGAGGGGAAAAATGTCCCGCGCAACGAGTACAAAACAACGGGTAGGAATTTTTATAAAATAAACAATATCGCCGTTCTGACCGATGAAGGCTCTGCTTCTGCCAGCGAAATTATTGCCGGCGCTATTCAGGACCAGGACAGAGGCGTCATAATCGGAAGGCGAACTTTTGGCAAAGGACTGGTGCAGGAGCAATACCGCTTGCGAGATGGCTCAGCCATCCGCCTGACAGTTGCCAGATATTACACCCCCTCAGGCCGTTGTATCCAGAAGCCCTACGAGAGCAGGGAGCATTACAATGAGGATATGGCAGACCGGATTCACAACGGCGAACTTTACGACGCAGACAAGATTGAAATACAGGACACTACGCGCTACTTTACGAGCAGTGGCCGGGTTGTCTATGGAGGAGGAGGTATTTCACCCGATGTTTTTATCCCGCTCGATTCTTTTCTGCTCAACAGCTACTTCGTGCGCCTCAACCAGCACGTTCCAGCATTTGCATTCCGCTATCTGGAGTCCAGGGGGGCTAACCTCAAAGAGATGCTCCCCGAAGAGTACATCGGGCAGTTTGAGGTGGATGATCAGCTACTTGCTGACTTCCATGATTTCGCAGTAAAACAAGGCGTCAAGCGAAATAACCGCCAGTGGAAGCATGTAAAAAAGGAAATCAGCCAGTCGCTAAAAGCAGGTATCGCTCGGCACTTGTGGTCGGAGCAAGGCTATCAACTGGTGATGAACGACCAGGACCCCGCAGTTAAAAAAGCAATACAACTGGTGAAGAAAAAGCAGTAGTGTTTTTTTGCTAGCCCGGGCACATGGGGAAAGTGTGAGGCCAACTGCATGGATATCCTTACCCGCCCAAAAAAAGACAGCATCGCCCGGGGAGCGGGTCAGCAGACAGCTCGCAGGGCAACGCAAAAAGTACTGCAAATCCTCAGGCAAAGTAGCTCATGGCCTGGGCTACTTCTTTTCCATCTGCGGCCCGCACCAGCCGGTGGATATACTTGTTTTCGCCCAGGTACTGCACTTCAGACGAGAGCACCTCCTTCCAGTGCGCTTCAACTTTATAAAAAATGTCAAAAGCCTTTAGCGTTCCGCTTTGCAGTATCTCATCGGGCAGCGCCTCGAGCATCCATTGGATGTAATAGACATTGTTCAGGTGACCGTTGAAGTCGAGGTCGTGCCAGCCAACCCTGAAAGGCTTGCTGTACAATGCTTTTTCAAACTTAGGCAACTTCGTTTCGGGACGGGGCAGGCAGTCTTCAGGGGCGGGCATGTCGGCACCAAAAGCGAGAATGAAATCGGGAATACGGGCCATTTGACGCTTGATGGTGTCAAGCAGCAGCCATGTGGAAGAAGACCAGGCGATGAGTTCTTGTTTTTTATCGAAGATCTTGTAATCTCTGTAGGTAAAAAATTTTTCAAAACCTGCTGGGTAAGTCACGACGGTGATTTCTTCATTGATTATTGGCAGGCGCTTGATTTTCAGGCTTTTGCGAAAAAGCACCCACGAAATGTGCAAAGGCTCAAGATCCCAGACAGAAACCTTGATTTCAATGACATTTTGCATGGCGGCTTCTTGCATCAGCTTGACTAAGGCGGCAACAGTCATTCGGCGCCGGATTTCAATATCGTAAGTCTGTACGGAATAACTGCGGGTGTAAATGAGAGGAGAAGGATCGGGCATTGACTGGGTGTTTGTTGGTCTGTTGTAAAGGTCAAACCTACGATTTTTCCATTTTTGGACAAAAGCAGATCCATTCAATTCCAACTTTCTTTCCCAGGAGAGCCACTGAAAGCAGAGGAACAACTCCCGACCTGTCGTCTGACAGGCGTTTGGATTGGGGGATTAGACTTCAAATGGGGAAGCGCAGGATTAACAGGGGGTTTTTATTTAAAATATTTTTCGGGCATTACCATTTTAAAATTGAAAGCTGTACATTTGCGCTCGCTTTTTTAAAGCCCTTTTTTTATAGTATAGAAGAGTGGTAAAAGCGGAGTGTTTGCGCCAGACAGGCTGCATTTTTTATAATTGAAAAATTTTACAAAAAGGAAAATACAAAGGAGTTATGCCAACCATCAATCAACTTGTCCGTAAAGGTAGAGAAAAAATCACCGTAAGTAGTAAGTCGAGAGCCTTAGGTGCTTGCCCGCAGCGCAGAGGAGTCTGCACCAGGGTGTACACCACCACGCCTAAGAAGCCAAACTCAGCGCTTCGCAAATTAGCAAAAGTGCGCTTGACCAATAAAATTGAGGTGATTGCATACATTCCGGGTGAAGGGCATAACCTCCAGGAGCACTCCATCGTGCTGGTAAGTGGCGGCAGGGTGAAAGACCTGCCAGGTGTGCGTTACACGATTGTCAGGGGTGCATTAGATACGGCAGGCGTCAACAACCGCAAAAAGAGCCGCAGCCTTTACGGCACTAAACGCCCCAAGCCAGGACAAGCACCAGCTCCGACAAAAGGCAAGAAGTAAATTATTTTTCGTAATCATATAAATATCAATCACTCAAAATGAGGAAGCATAAGCCAAAACCAAGGCCATTGTTGCCGGATCCGCGGTACAGCGACGCTTCGGTTACCCAGTTTGTAAACAACATGATGTGGAAAGGGAAAAAGTCCACCGCTTTTTCTTTGTTCTACAATGCAATGGACCTTGTCAAGGAAAGAACGAAGCAGGATGAATACCAGATTTGGAAAAAAGCCCTGAACAATGCCATGCCACAGGTGGAAGTTAAAGCCCGCAGAATCGGTGGCGCTACTTTCCAAATCCCGCAAGACATCCGGGCTAAGCGCAAAGTTTCCATTGGTATGAAATGGCTGATCCGCTTCGCCCGTGAGCGCAGTGGCAAGGGCTTCGCTGAAAAACTGGCTTCCGAAATAATTGCAGCCAGCAAGGGCGAAGGCGCTGCTGTTAAGCGAAAAGAAGATACCCACAGAATGGCAGAAGCTAACCGCGCATTTGCTCATTTCAGAGCAAGATAACCGCTTAAGTTTGTTTTAAGTAGCTGAGCTACCTGTAAAAACCCATCGAATATTTTAATTTTTAAAAAATCCCCCTGGGAGAGAACTTATGTCAAAAGATCTAAAATATACCCGCAACATTGGTATTGCTGCCCACATTGATGCCGGTAAAACCACGACAACCGAGCGAATTCTGTTTTACACAGGCCTGACCCACAAAGTAGGGGAAGTACACGATGGCGCAGCCACGATGGACTGGATGGAGCAAGAGCAGGAGCGCGGCATCACGATTACTTCTGCAGCAACCAAAACACATTGGAAGTGGGATAATCAACTATATACTATTAATGTGATAGACACACCTGGCCACGTGGACTTTACCGTAGAGGTAGAGCGTTCACTGAGGATATTGGATGGCACAGTAGCCTTGTTCTGCGCTGTTTCGGGTGTAGAACCCCAGTCTGAAACAGTTTGGCGGCAGGCAGATCGCCACAGAGTGCCCAGGATAGCTTTTGTAAACAAAATGGACAGGAGCGGTGCCAACTTCTTTGAAGTCGTCAACGACATCAAAACAAAATTAGGCGCCAGAGCAATTCCATTACAGGTACCGATCGGAGCAGAAGAGCGTTTCAAAGGCGTTGTTGATCTGATCACCAACCAAGCCATTGTCTGGAATGAAGAAGACTTGGGAATGACTTACGAGGTGATCCCCATCCCCGCTGACCTCCAGGAAACTGTGGATGAATTCCGGATGAAACTGCTGGAAGCAGCAGCAGAATATGACGACACCCTGTTGGAGAAGTTTTTTGAAGATCCTAATTCCATCGGCGCAGAAGAATTGCGGGCTGCTATTCGCAAGGCTACCATTGACATGAGCATTACACCGGTGATGTGTGGTTCTTCATTTAAAAACAAAGGCGTTCAGGCACTGCTCGATGCCGTGTGCGAATTCCTCCCCTCGCCAGTGGATATTGACGCCATAAAAGGCATTAACCCCGCTACGGACAAAGAAGAACTCCGGAAACCGTCTGTGGATGAACCTTTCACCGCATTGGCATTCAAAATTGCAACAGACCCCTACGTTGGCCGTCTCTGCTTCATGCGAGTGTACTCAGGCTCGCTGAGTGCAGGTGACACAGTGTTGAACACCCGCTCGGGCAAAAAAGAGCGCTTGTCCAGGCTGTACCAGATGCACGCAAACAAGCAAAACCCAATTGATCGGGTAGAAGCAGGCGACATCGTGGCAGCAGTAGGTTTTAAGGACCTTCGCACGGGCGACACTATTTGCGATGAAAAACACCCGATTGTACTAGAAAGCATCAATTTTCCCGACCCTGTGATTGGAATTGCCGTGGAGCCAAAATCGCAGAAGGACATGGATAAATTAGGCCTTGCATTGGCGAAACTCGCCGAGGAAGACCCTACCTTCCGCGTCCGCTACGACAAAGACACCAACCAGACCGTCATCAGTGGTATGGGTGAGCTTCACCTTGAGATCATCGTGGATCGCCTACGCCGAGAGTTTAAGGTAGAGTGTAACCAAGGCATGCCTCAGGTCAATTACAAAGAGGCACTTACGCAGATGGTTAACCACAGGGAGCGCTTGAAGAAGCAATCAGGTGGTGCCGGTTTGTTTGCAGACATGGAATTCGAGCTGGGACCAGCCGATGAGGAGTTCCTCCAATCTGATGATTATAAAAGCGGCAAGACGAAACTCCAGTTTATCTGGGGCATCGTGGGAGGCGCCATTGATAAAAACTACCAGAAACCTATCCGCGATGGATTTACAGCGATGATGGAAAATGGGGTACTGGCTGGGTATTCAATAGATAGCATGAAAGTCAGAGTACACGATGGTTCAATGCACGCCGTGGACTCCAAACCCATCGCCTTTGAACTTTGCGCCAAAGAAGGCTTCCGCGAAGCGGCTCCAAAATGCGCTCCGGTTATTATGGAGCCCATCATGAAACTGGAAGTGGTCACGCCGGAGGAATACACCGGCCCTGTCATTGGCGACCTGAATCGCCGCCGGGGGATGCCTAAATCTCAGGAGCCTCGCTCAGGTGGAGCGATTGCCATTCAGGCAGATGTTCCTCTTTCAGAGATGTTTGGCTATGTCACCGCATTGCGAACCATCACCTCCGGGCGGGCAAGCTCCTCGCTCGAGTTCTCACATTATGCGGAGGCTCCAAAAAATATTGCACAAGAAGTGATAGAAAAAGCAAAAGGCTTGGTGAAAGCCTAAATATTTGTATCTTTGCCCGCTCTTTGAAAAAAGCCCTCAGAGCGGGCAAATTTTTTCAGAAAACGCGATTAATTTTTAACTCGGCATGAATCAAAAAATTAGAATCCAACTCCGTTCATACGACCACAGTCTGGTGGATAAATCAACGGAGAAGATCGTTAAGACAGTTCGTTCAAGCGGTGCTGTTGTAACTGGTCCGATTCCGCTGCCCACGAAGAAAGAGGTTTTTACCGTCCTGCGCTCGCCGCACGTCAACAAAAAATCTCGTGAGCAGTTCCAGCTACGCACCCACAAACGGCTGATCGAAATTTACACGCCTACACAGAAGACCGTTGATGCGTTATCCAAACTGGAACTTCCGAGTGGTGTAGATATTCAAGTCAAGTTGACGTAATTCCATTTTTCGGCTTGTAAAGCCAAAAGCTCTCTTTGCGCGCTGCTATGCGAGGCATTTAGAGCTTGTTCTGAATCTAAATTGTCAATAATTGTTTGTTTTTGATGGCAACTGCAAGCAGGAGCCTTCATCAACAAACGAAGTAAAATATTCTGCCCGATGAATGGCATAATCGGAAAGAAAATAGGTATGACCAGCATCTTTGATGCTGCGGGAAAAAACATTGCTTGCACCGTTGTTGAGGCAGGCCCATGTGTCGTCACTCAGGTTAAAAGTGAAGACACAGACGGCTATACAGCTCTGCAACTTGGCTTTGACGATGCAAAAGTGAAGAATACGACCCGCCCCATGATGGGCCACTTTGAAAAAGCCAAAACGACACCCAAGCACAAGATCGTCGAGTTCAGAAACTTTGACGCTGCGGAAAAAAACCTGGGAGACCTCGTTAGGGTGGAAGATGTCTTCAACGAAGGTGATACGGTTCACGCCGTTGGCACAACCAAAGGAAAGGGATTTCAGGGCGTAGTGAAAAGACACGGTTTTGGCGGGGTAGGAGATAGCACCCACGGCCAGCACAACCGCGAAAGAGCTCCTGGTTCCATTGGTGCAGCTTCTTATCCGGCAAGGGTAATGAAAGGGATGCGCATGGCTGGCCAAATGGGTAACGTCCGCATGAAAATCCGGAATCTTAAAGTGCTCAAAGTGTTCCCAGAGCGCAACATCCTTTTGATCAAAGGCGCAATACCTGGACATAACGGCTCCTACGTGATCATTGAGAAAAAGTGATCCGTTGAAGACCTGTCAAAGATTTTTTTAATCAAAGAATTAACGACTCCATAGATATGAAACTGGAAGTTATCAATATTCAGGGGCAGAAAACAGGCAAATCCGTAGAGTTGCCGGATGAGGTTTTTGGCATAGAGCCAAACGAACACGCCGTGTGGCTTGCTGTCAAAGCTCACCTGGCTAATAGAAGGCAGGGTACCCACAAAGCAAAAGAGCGCAGCGAGGTGTCCGGTTCAACCAGGAAGTTGCACCGCCAAAAAGGCACCGGTGGCTCCCGCAAAGGCGATATTAACAACCCGCTCTTCGAAGGCGGCGGAAGGGTCTTTGGCCCCAAACCCAGGGATTACAGCATGAAATTGCCCAAGAAAGTAAAGCGCCTGGCAAGGAAATCAGCCCTTTCTGCTAAGGTTGCCAATGGACAATTGCTGGTAATGGAAGATTTTGCTTTCGATCAGCCAAAGACAAAAGCCTATTTGGACATCCTGAAAGCTTTGAGCTTGGATAGCCAAAAGACGCTTCTGGTAACGGGTGACTACGAAAAGAACGTTTACCTGTCTTGCCGCAATCTTCAAAATGCCTGCGTGGTAAGGGCTCAGGACCTGAACACCTACGATATCCTGCATGCCCACATGTTAATCCTCGCCGAAGGCTCAATTGAGAAACTGGTAACCAACGTCTGAAAAAATAGCCGGCCCTGCCGGCCTTAATAATCAATAACAGCATGGCAAAGCGAATTTTAATAAAGCCTATCATCACAGAAAAAGCAGATCGCCTCTCTGAAAAGAGAAGGCAGTATTCCTTTGTGGTGGATAAAAATGCGAATAAAATTGAAATCGGAAAGGCAGTGCGCGACATGTACAATGTGGAAGTCACCTCTGTTAATACGATGATTATGCCAGCCAAAACTAAGAGCCGCAGATCAGGCCGCGGAGTTATTAGCGGCCAGGTAGCAAGCTTTAAAAAAGCATTGGTGACCTTAGCGGATGGTGAAACCATTAACTTCTTTGGTAATATCTAAACTGAGAGAATATGGCACTGAAAAAATATAACCCGGTAACACCGGGCAGTCGCTTCAGAATCGGCGTTGCCAGGACAGAGATTACAGCAGAACAACCTGAAAAAAGCCTGCTTGCACCGATATCCAGATCGGGAGGGCGCAATAAAGCAGGTAGAATGACGGTGCGTCAGATAGGTGGTGGCCATAAACGCAGGTATCGGGTCATTGACTTCAAGCGCGACAAGGACGGCATTCCGGCAAAGGTCGGCTCAATAGAGTACGATCCCAACCGCTCCGCTTACATCGCTTTGCTCATTTATGCAGATGGCGAGAAGCGCTACATCCTGGCTCCCCATGGCGTGAAAGTGGGTGACCAGATTCTGTCTGGTGCCAAAGCAGCTCCCAACCCAGGCAATGCACTTTTCCTGCGCGATATTCCACTTGGTACTGCCATTCACGCTATTGAATTGGCACCAGGAAGGGGCGCTGCTTTGGTGCGCTCGGCAGGAACTTCGGCCACCCTGCTTGGCAGGGAAGATAAATTTGCCGTGATCAAATTGCCTTCCGGTGAAACACGGCGCATCCTGCTGACCTGCAAAGCAACTATGGGTACTTGCTCCAACCCCGACCACGGCCTGACAAGCTTGGGCAAAGCAGGCGCGAATCGCTGGCTGGGCAACCGCCCGCGGGTGAGGGGGGTAGCGATGAACCCGGTTGATCACCCAATGGGTGGAGGGGAAGGACGTGCTTCAGGCGGGCACCCACGCTCCAGAAAAGGCGCGATAGCTAAAGGAGCCAAGACCAGAAACGACAAAAAGCATTCTACCAAGCTGATTATTTCCAAACGGAAATCGTCTTCCAGATAAGAATCGAAGAAAAAGTAAAATGTACATCTTGTTTTGAAAATGAAAGGTACAATTTATTGATGCCTCGTTTCTTAAGTAGAGGTGCCGTCAATTATTACAGCTAAAAATTTTTACGAATAAAATTTATATCAAACTATGCCACGTTCCATTAAAAAAGGACCCTACGTTCATCACAAGTTGATGAGAAAAGTAGAAACGGCAAAGCAAAGCAGGCGCAAACAGGTTATCAAAACCTGGTCACGTGCCTCGATGATCGTGCCTGATATGGTAGGTGAGACGATTGCAGTGCACAACGGCAAGAACTTTATTCCTGTTTTCATCACTGAACCCATGGTGGGCCACAAACTTGGCGAGTTTGCACCTACCCGGATATTCAGAGGCCATGCTGGCCACAGAAAGGGGTAATCACTACTAGAAAGCAGGCTTTTGACAAAAACGCCCGGAGCCTGGTACAGCGTACAATGCATGGGATGCTGATTTTTAATTTAAAATCGAAAACTGTATAACTTAATTATAATGGAAGCGGTAGCAAGAATCAAAAATTGCCCGATGTCTCCTCGCAAAATGCGACTTGTTGTTGACAACATCCGGGGAAAGAAAGTAGGCGATGCTTTAAACATCCTTCGCTTTACTAAAAACGAGGCTGCAATGTGGTTGGAAAAGTTGCTGCTATCAGCTGTTGCAAACTGGGAGTACAAGCTGGACGGAGCAGAGAGCGCAGATGATTTCAACCTTTACATCAAAAGAGCCTTTGTTGATGAGGCCGCAATGTTGAAGCGCTTTCGCCCTGCAACACATGGCCGGGCCGCCAGAATACACAAGAGGAGAAATCACGTGACACTTGTTGTTGAAAACCGTGTTCCCCTCAAAAGAGACCAAGCGCACGAGGCACAGGAAGAAACCCCTGTTGAAACAGAGGAGTAAGCAGACGCTATAGCCTGTGAAAACTGAATGTGCAAATTTAAGGCAAACAATTAATTCAATTTATAATGGGTCAAAAGACTAATCCGATTGGAAATCGTTTGGGTATCATCAGAGGATGGGAATCAAACTGGTACGCTGACAGAGATTATGCAGATAAAGTAGTGGAAGATGAAAAAATCCGCATGTATCTCAAAGCTCGTATTGCCAAAGGCGGCATTGCCAGGGTAATCATCGAACGTGCACTCAAACGCATCACTGTAACCATACACACTTCACGCCCCGGTATTGTCATTGGCAGAAACGGGCAGGAAGTTGATAAAATTCGGGAAGAGCTGAGAAAACTCACGGGAAAAGACGTCCAAATCAATATCGTGGAGATCCGTAAGCCCGAGTTGGATGCCTCTATTGTCGGAGAATCAATTGCCAAGCAAATCGAAGCCCGTATCAGTTACCGGAGAGCTATCAAAATGGCCATCCAGTCCACTATGCGAACTGGTGCAGATGGCATTAAAGTCCGTATCTCCGGCCGTCTGGCTGGCTCCGAGATGGCCCGTACCGAAGAGTACAAAGATGGGAGAACCCCCCTGCACACCTTCCGCTCAGACATAGACTACGCCCTTTCGGAAGCACAGACCGTGTACGGAAAGATAGGGATTAAAGTGTGGATATGCCGGGGTGAAGTGTTTGGCAAAAGAGACCTTTCACCCAATGCAGGTGTCCACAGAAGAGAAGGAAGCTCTGCCGGCGGAACAGGTGCTGGCGGCCGCCGGGAGGGCAGAAGAGGTGGCGATGGTGGGCATGGCGGCGGTGGTCGTGGCCGCAGAGAAGGTGGCGCTGGCCGCAGTAGAAGGTAATTTTCGCAAAACTTCAAATGAAATATTTGGAAAATCCAGTGTACCTTCGCACCCGTTTTTTTAAACGCTTGTTTTGACTATCAAATTAAAAAAGTCACCGGTGCTATTTTGCTGAGCCGGTTCATTTTAAATAAGGTAACATGTTACAGCCGAAACGCATCAAATATCGCAAACAGCAGAAGCCCAAACTGAAGAGTATCTCGGTGCAAGGAAGCACGGTTACATTCGGAGCTTATGGACTGAAAGCCATCACGGGGGGCCGCTTAACTAACCGCCAGATTGAATCTGCTCGTATTGCAATGACCCGTTACATGAAAAGAGAAGGCCAGGTCTGGATACGAATCTTTCCAGACAAACCGATCACCCGCAAACCTCAAGAGGTGAGGATGGGAAAGGGCAAAGGCTCCCTGGATCACTACGTCGCTATGATTCAGCCAGGCCGCATCATGTTCGAAATAGACGGGGTGAGCCAGGAGATAGCTGAAGAAGCACTCAGACTCGCTGCCCAGAAGCTGCCGGTACTGACAAAGATTACGATGCGCCCTGATATGGTTAAATTTTGATTGAGCGGTTTTTTTCATTGAGGTTATCGTTGAATCAACAAATAATAAATAATAATGGCAACCAAAAAGTATTTGGAGCTACAAGAACTTACAGACGCTGATTTGATTGCAGAACTGGAAGGAGCAGAAGCGGAATATCAAAAAATGTGCTTCGACCACTTAGCTAAGGGAATTGATAACCCATTGCAAATCAGAGAATTGAGAAGAGATGTTGCTCGTATCAAAACGGAAATCCGCCGCCGTGAAATGGTGGGCATGTCACCCGAAGAAATCGGGCGCCGTTCAAAAATCAGAGCACGAAGAAAAAGAAATTAAGCAGGTGTTACTGGAATGGAATGCAGCACTAAAAAGCATCCATCCAGCTATCCGACAAACTGCAAATAAAGAAAAATGGAAAGCAGAAATCTAAGAAAATCAAGGATTGGCGTGGTCGTAAGTAATAAAATGAACAAGACCATCAGCGTGAAAGTAGAACGCCGGATTCGCCACACCCTCTATGGAAAGTCTGTAAAGCTGTCCAAGAAGTTTATGGCGCACGATGAAAACCAAGACTGCAACATCGGCGATGTAGTTAGGATTATGGAAACGCGGCCTTTGAGTAAAAACAAGTGCTGGCGTTTGGTTGAAATCATTGAAAGAGCAAAATAATTTTTGGTTTGATTGCACTCTTCCTTTGGCAGCCAATGCCAAAAGCAGGTGTAAAATATTGTAAAATCACAGCGTTATGGTTCAGCAGGAATCAAGGCTAAGAGTGGCAGACAACAGCGGAGCAAAAGAAGTGCTTTGCATCCGTGTTTTGGGCGGTTCTCATCGCCGCTATGCTTCGGTAGGCGACAAAATCGTCGTTACGGTAAAAGAAGCTTCACCGGGTGGTGTCAAAAAAGGAACTGTATCTAAAGCAGTAGTGGTGCGGACAAAAAAAGGAGTGCGCAGAAAAGATGGCTCTTATATCCGCTTTGATGACAATGCCTGTGTGTTGCTCAACAACCAGGGTGACCCAAGAGGTACTCGTATTTTCGGCCCCGTTGCCCGTGAGCTTAGGGAAAAAGATTACATGAGAATCGTCTCTCTGGCACCCGAAGTACTCTAATTTTATTTAAGTCTGATATGCATCCGTAAAGCTTTCCAGTTTTCGGAGCATTAAAGATAATTCGCTGATTATCATGGCAAAGCAAACAAAAAAAACGAGATTTTCACCTAAGCTTCACGTCAGAACGGGCGATAGGGTAGTGGTCATCGCAGGGAATTACAAAGGCGAAGAAGGCGAAGTACTGGAAGTGTTCCCACAAAAAAACAGAGCTATTGTGGATAATGTGAACATGGTTAAAAAACACCGTAAGCCCACACAGGATAAGCCCGGAGGCATTGTCGAAATAGCCGCATCTATTCACCTGTCTAACCTTATGTTGCTCGATCCGAAAACCGGAAAGCCTACGCGTATCGGCAGGAAACGGGTGGAGGGCAAACTCGTCCGCTATGCAAAGAAGTCGGGCGAACTTTTTAATTAATCTGATAATTTTTGAGCAATGAGTTATAAACTAAGGCTTCAAGAAAAATATTTAAACGAGGTCGTTCCTGCATTGAAAGAGCAGTTCCAGTACAAAAATCCGATGGAAATACCTCGTTTAGTAAAGGTGTGTATCAATCAGGGAGTTGGCGCTGCCACCCAGGATAAGAAACTGATTGAGGTTGCCACAGAGGAAATTTCCCAGATTGCTGGCCAAAAAGCAGTTGTGACTAAAGCAAAACGCTCTGTTTCCAACTTCAAACTCAGAGAGGGAATGCCCATCGGGGTGCGGGTAACCCTGAGGCAAAGCCGTATGTGGGAATTTATTGACAGGCTTATCAATGTGGCACTGCCCCGGGTGCGTGACTTCAGAGGAATCAATGACAAAAGCTTCGATGGCCGCGGAAATTATTCCATGGGCATAACAGAGCAGATCATCTTCCCAGAGATCAACCTCGACAAAGTAACCAGAATCACCGGGATGGACATCACCTTTGTGACAACAGCCAAAACAGACGCAGAGGCGTACGCCCTGCTGAAAAACCTTGGAATGCCATTTAAAACCAAAAACCAATAGTCGCAATCCTTAAAACATCAGGCTTTTTTAAGCAAACAATAATTCTAATGGCAAAAAAATCAATCATTGCAAGAGAAATAAAGCGCAGAAAAATGGTCGCTAAATACGCCGAGCTGAGGAAGAAGCTGAAAGAGGAAGGCGATTATGAAGCATTGGACAAACTTCCGCGCAATGCCCTGCCGGTTCGCCTACACAACCGTTGCAAACTAACGGGCCGCCCCAAAGGCTACATTCGGAAGTTCGGCCTTTGCCGGGTGAAATTCCGTGAAATGGCACTGGATGGCAAAATTCCAGGCGTAACAAAAGCAAGTTGGTAATTTACGGATGAGTTTTCGGAGCATTGGATCCTCAGGCAACCCATACTGCACAACAGAAAATCCAATGCTCAAAAAACTTCAACCAGGTTGATAATATTTCAAAATGATAGTAACGGATCCAATAGCAGATTATCTGACCCGGATACGCAATGCGCAACAAGCCGGCCACCGCGTAGTGGAAATACCTGCATCAAAAGAAAAGAAGGCCATCACGGAAATCCTCTATGAGAGTGGCTACATTCTCAAGTACAAATTTGATGACGAAGCAGGCAAAAGTGGCTTGATTAAAATCGCACTGAAATACGACCCTGTCAGCAGAAAGCCTATTATCAGGGAATTGAAAAGGGTAAGTAAACCAGGGCTGAGGCAGTATCGCAAGGCAAGTGAACTGCCTAAGGTGATCAATGGCCTTGGCATTGCCATCATCTCTACATCTAAAGGAATCATGACGGACAAACAAGCCAGAAGTGAAAACATAGGTGGAGAGGTTCTGTGCTTTATTTCTTAATGAATTTTCAAAAAATAAAGAAATGTCTCGGATAGGAAAAATGCCGATACCTGTTCCTGCTAATGTCACGGTGAATATCAGTGACAAAAACTTGATTAAGGTGAAGGGCCCCAAGGGTGAACTGATACAGCAGATTGACCCAGATATCAAGGTTTCTGTTGAAGAGGGAGAGCTGAACCTGACCCGCCCAACGGATCAGAAACGCCACCGATCAATACACGGACTCTACAGATCCTTAATTAATAATATGGTAGAAGGAGTAGCTACCGGATACGTCAAAGAACTTGAATTGGTGGGTGTGGGTTACCGCGCCAACAACACAGGACAGCTGTTGGAACTGACCCTGGGCTACGCACACCCGATCTTCTTCTACGTGCCCGATGAAGTGAAGCTCTCTGTGTCACAGGAAAAAGGGAAAAACCCCATCGTCAGGCTCGAAAGCGCTGATAAGGAATTGATCGGCCAGATAGCAGCCAAGATTCGCTCCTTCCGCAAACCTGAACCCTACAAAGGCAAAGGGATCAAGTTTGTCGGGGAAGTACTCAGACGCAAAGCAGGCAAAGCTGCTGCTAAGAAATAAAACAATTGAATTGAAAGACAAGGATCCAGGGTCTGGACAAATAGCGCCTTTCACTTGGATTGTAATAAATAAAATAATGAAATTCAATAAAGAACATCGCAGGCAGAAAATTCATCTGCGCATTCGCAAATCCATTAAAGGAACGGCAGAACGCCCCCGGCTGAATGTCTTCAGGAGTAATAAAAGCATCTACTGCCAGATCATTGACGACCGCAAAGCCCATACCCTGGTAGCTGCATCTTCCAATGACGCTACCTTCAACACAAAGGGCCTTAGCAAAGTGGAGCAAGCGCATCAGGTCGGCAAGCTCATCGCCGAGAAAGCATTGGCTGCTAATATTACAAGTGTCGTTTTTGACCGTGGTGGCTATCTCTATCACGGTAGGGTAAAAGCCCTCGCCGAAGGAGCCAGGGAAGGCGGATTGGTATTTTAAAACTATTCTTCTTCAAAGAGAGTATTACAAATAAATTTTTCAATGGCAAATAGTAACGTTCGCAAGGAAAAAGCCGTAGAAACGGAAATTAAAGAAAGGGTAGTAAAGGTCAACCGGGTAGCCAAAGTGACTAAAGGAGGCCGGACCTTTACTTTCGCAGTGGTAGTCATCGTTGGCGACGGGAGGGGTTCAGTAGGGCAAGGACTCGGAAAAGCACGTGAAGTGCCCGAGGCAGTCACCAAAGCTATTGCCGATGCGAGGAAAAACATGATTAAAGTACCCATATTGAATGGCACAATTCCTCACGAACAAAAAGGAAAATACGGAGCAGGACGCGTACTGATTCAGCCTGCATCAGATGGGACCGGTGTGATTGCCGGGGGGTCTATGCGGGCAGTCCTTGAAATAGCAGGAGTGAACAACGTTTTGGCCAAATCAATGGGCTCTTCGAACCCTCATAACGTGGTCAAAGCCACCATTGACGCCCTGTCGAAACTCCGCAGCCCCCATGTGGTCGCCAAACAACGCAATGTTTCCGTTGAGAAAGTCTTTAACGGATAGGCCCGACCCTTTCCCGGGCTGGCTAAATGGATGTAAAACAACTGCCAACTCATTACTACTATGGCTAAGATTAAAATAACGCAGATAAAAAGTTTAATTGATCGCCCCAAACGTCAAAAGGATACCCTCAAAGCACTGGGTATCCGCAAGACACACCAGAGTGTGGTGCATGAAGCAACACCTCAGATTTTGGGTATGGTCGCCAAGGTGCAACACCTTGTTAAAGTTGAAAATGCCTGATTTGCTGATCAACCGGATTAAAGACGGCTCAGTGATTTGATTCCCCTTTGCTCCGGCTCAATTTTAACAGGTTCTAATTTTGAAATCAACCATGGAACTTCACAATCTTAAACCAGCAAAAGGCTCGGTCCACAGAGAAAAAAGAATCGCCAGAGGACAAGGCTCCGGATGGGGTGGCACAGCAGGAAAAGGCCATAAGGGCGCTCAATCTCGCTCAGGAGACAAACAAAAGCGCGGCTTCGAGGGAGGTCAAACCCCGATGCAGAGAAGGCTCCCCAAACGCGGGTTTAAAAGCCCTAACCGGATAGAATACGTGGGCATTAATCTGGACAGAATACAGCAGATCGTTGAAAAATACAACCTTACGGACATTAATCCGGATACCCTGTATGCCAATGGCATCATCGGTAAAAGCGATCGCATCAAAATTTTGGGAAGAGGCGAGCTGAGCAGCGTGGTCAAAATTACATCCCATGCTGTTTCTGCATCTGCAAAACAGGCTATTGAGGAAAAAGGTGGGAGCGTTAATCTGCTTTGATGCTGTTTATGCTCGTAAAAGCATCGTGGCACTTTCCTTGAAATTTGCCCGGCAAACAGCATCTGCATTTAAGTTTTACCAAAAACCTGGTATCCAGGAATTTGAGACTATCAAGAATTTCCGATGAAAAAATTTTTCACGACTATCCAGAATATCTGGAAAATCAAGGAACTCAGGGAGCGCATTTTGTGGACGACGTTATTCCTGTTCATCTTCCGCCTGGGGTCTTTCATAGTTTTACCGGGGGTCGTTCCGGGCGCCTTGGCGAATCAGTCTTCCGGAGGAGCAGGTGACCTTTTAGGACTTGTCAACCTCTTTACAGGGGGAGCCTTTCAGAATGCCTCTATCATGGCATTGGGGATTATGCCTTATATCACGGCCTCTATTATTGTGCAGTTGCTGGGCTTTGCCATGCCTTATTTCCAGCGATTGCAGCAAAAAGAGGGCGAAAGTGGCAGGAAAAAGTTAAATCAGATTACGCGTTTGCTCACCGTCGCCATTACCTTAGTTCAGGGTGGCGGATACCTTACGTATATCAACTCAATTGCGGGTGCAATAGATCCGGCTGTTCCGAGAGCTATCTTCTGGTTGTCCAGCACCATCATCCTGTCCGCAGGTACTATCTTTGCCATGTGGCTGGGTGAAAAGATTACAGACAAAGGCCTGGGCAACGGCGCTTCCCTCTTAATCATGATTGGTATTATTTCCGCACTCCCAACGGCGTTTTTCGGAGAAATCACCCTCCAGATGAACGCGGGTGGCAGTGGCTTGTTCAGACTGCTACTTGAATTCACCTTCTTGCTGGTGGTGATCATGGCCATCGTACTTGTTATCCAGGGAGTCAGAAGAATACCCATCCAGTTTGCAAAACACATGGTGCAGCGGGGAAATACCGTGATGCCTGCCGCAGGGGTGAGAGACTACATCCCTGTCAAAGTCAATGCCGCAGGGGTGATGCCAATCATTTTTGCACAAGCCCTGATGTTTGTCCCTGCAACGGTCGCCCAATTTGCTGGGACTGGCGCAGGAGGTGCACCTACGGGCATCTTAGCACAAATGGTGGATCCTTATTCCTTTGTCTCTTCTGCTTTTATCTTTCTGCTCGTCGTCGGGTTTACTTATATTTACACTGCACTTATCGTTAACCCTACGCAATACGCAGAATACCTGAAGCGGCAAAATGCATTTATCCCGGGCATTAAGCCGGGCAAACCCACAGCTGATTTTATTGATGCCGTCACTACAAGGGTTACCTTGCCAGGCTCTATCTTCCTTGGAATCATTGCTATCCTGCCAGCTATAGCCAAATCGTTTGGAGTAAACCCCGCATTTGCAGCCTTTTTTGGAGGCACCTCTATCTTGATTGGCGTTGCTGTAATTCTGGATACTCTTCAACAAATTGAAAGTCATCTGCTCATGCGGCGTTATGACGGGCTGGTCAAATCCGGCAAAATACAGGGCAGATCCCGAATGCAGGGTATCGGCTCTGGGATGTAATGTCAACTTTAATGAACATTGTTTGTTGTGCTTAGAAGAATTCTTTGTTAAGAGATAATTGCTTATAAATGTATGCTACGAGGTAATCCTGAAATCCTTTCTAAGGAGTGGAGTTGCCTCGTAGCATTTCTTGTTTTAAAGTAACTACTCAGAAGAGGTGGGAGGAGGAAGAAAAAATGAAGTTTTTTCTTCCTCCTCCCGCAACCTGGGGTGTTTGTGGAAAAAGTTTTCAATTTTTCCAAAAAACAGTCCCTTCTAAAATAGTTGCATTTTAAAAGTAATGTGGTGAAAAGTTTTATCCAGCCGCCGAAGGCAAATTTGATATTTCATAAAACAGATGAGGAAATTGAGTTGATCAGAGAAGCCTGTCTGCTGGTCAGTAAAGTTCTGACACACGTAGGGGCCAACTTGCGACCCGGAATGACGGGAGCACAATTGGACAAGGAAGCCGAAGAGCTGATCAGGGACCACCAGGCAGCCCCTGCATTTAAAGGATACAAAGGCTACCCTTCGACGCTTTGTGTTTCCATAAACGATGTAGTTGTTCACGGCATCCCTAAAGAAGAGGAGTTTAAAGAAGGAGATGTTGTCTCCGTTGATTGTGGCGTACTGCTGAATGGCTACTTCGGGGATGCAGCCTACACCTTTGCTTTAGGAGAAGTCAACGAAAAAACAATGCACCTGCTGCGCACAACGAAAACATCATTGTACAAAGGAATTGAGCAGGCTACCCACGGCAAAAGACTTGGCGACGTCAGCTTTGCTATTCAGAACTTTGTCGAAAAAGAGCACAACTACTCTGTCGTGAGGGAGTTAGTAGGGCATGGCATCGGAAAGTCTCTGCACGAAGACCCCGAAGTGCCTAACTATGGAAAGAGAGGAAACGGGATTTTGCTTAGAGATGGACTGGTAATAGCTATTGAGCCAATGATCAACCTGGGAGAAAAGGAAATTAAACAGAGCAAGGATGGCTGGACTATCTCCACCAGAGACCACAAGCCCTCAGCGCATTACGAACACACGATTGCCGTGCGCAAAACCAAAGCCGATATCCTCTCTGATCACGTGATGATTGAGGCAGCTGTTGACGGCAACCCCAACCTGCAAATGGTCGAAGCATTGGAAGAAGTTCCGATCTTCCCTTGAAATGTAGATCTGGAACAAGATAACTCGCTGTCTTTCAATACTTTAATTTCCTTAACTACTAAGAGTATGTTGGAGATTCTGCCACTTGATTAAGAACGCCTCTCTTTTAGAGCTTGTTTGCGTTTTGGTGCATGAGCAGAGATGCTGTTGGGATGGAGCTAAGGAACGTGTCGGAAATAACTTACGCATTTGGGCAGCGTCTTTTGGGCGCTGGTTGTGTTAGTGAAATAGTTACGTAGCGAAGGCTATGCGCCTATTTCACTGCCTTGCTAGCCCCCAAAATACACTCGCCGAAATACCCTACTTATTTCCGGCACGTTCCTTACCGGGCTAAAAAGGTGTCTTTTCCGCCCAGAGCAAAGCAAATTTTTCAGCAATAGCTAAGCGATTCCTTCAAAATTTCCTTTGCTCTGGGCAAAAAATCCATTCTTTTTACCTCCGGCAGCCCAACCCCAACAGCATCTAAAAACGAGCAATTTTTCGTCAATTTTTCTCCTTTTTTCCGTTGCGTAGCAGCGCTACGGAGCTGAAAAAAGGGGGAAATGTGGTGTAAAAGGGCCGTTTTTAGCAAGTGATCAAAACGCAAACAAGCTCTAAAGAACCTCATTCGCTGCCAAAGCTGGCGGTTTGACTTGTGGGGCAGGCTCCCAATTGAAGGCATTTTTTGAGGAAGATTGAAAATTTTCCCTAAAAAATACCCTCTGCTAAATTGTTACAATTTTTTTTCTAAAGGTGAAACTTTGTTCTAATTTCGTATCTTTGCGCTCCGAATTTTAAAAGCATGGCTAAACAAGATTTAATTAAACAAGATGGAACGATAGAAGAAGCATTGTCAAACGCTATGTTCAGAGTTCGCCTGGAGAATAATCACATCATTATTGCGACGATTGCAGGGAAGATGAGGATGCACTTTATCAGAATTCTCCCCGGCGACAAAGTGTCTGTTGAGATGTCTCCTTACGACTTATCCCGCGGTAGAATCATCTACAGGTATAAGTAAACTTTAATTTTTTAATACTGAATTGTCATGAAAGTCAGAGCCTCAGTCAAAAAAAGATCGGCTGATTGTAAGATCGTAAGAAGAAAGGGCAAAGTTTACATTATCAATAAGAAAAACCCAAAGTACAAGCAACGCCAAGGTTGATGCACTGACTTAGAACTGCTTGTTTCTCGGGGTGGTTAAATCTGAAAATAAATTATTATGGCACGTATTGCTGGTATTGATTTGCCAAGAAATAAAAGGGGTGTTATCGGGCTGACCTACATCTACGGCATTGGTACTTCCAGAGCAAAAGAAATCCTTGACACTGCTGGAATTGATGAAAACATCAAAGTGCAGGACTGGACGGACGAAAACGTCCGTGCAATCACCCAGATCATTCAAAGGGAGTACAAGGTAGAAGGAGAACTCCGCTCCGAAGTCCAGATGAGTATCAAACGACTGATGGACATCGCCTGCTATCGCGGCTTGCGCCACCGCAAAGGCCTTCCCCTGCGCGGGCAACGCACCCGGACAAACGCCCGCACCAGAAAAGGCAGACGCAAAACAGTTGCAAACAAAAAACTGGCTACTAAGAAGTAATAAAGCCTCGGTTTCAGCCTGCTTCTTGCCTGAACCCGGCATTAGCTATAAAGTGATTTTTCAATTTTAAAGAAACAATGGCAAAGGTTAAATCCAAAGTAAAGATTAAGCGCAAAGTCAAAGTGGATCCCGAAGGATTCGCTTACATCCAGGCGACTTTCAATAATATCATCGTATCTCTGACCAATAAAAAAGGAGACGTGGTGAGTTGGGGGTCTGCCGGCAAGGGAGGATTCAAAGGTTCTAAAAAAAATACACCCTATGCCGCCCAAGTCGCTGCAACCGATGCGGCCAAAGTCGCTTACGAAGCCGGCTTGCGCACAGTGGAAGTGTATGTTAAAGGCCCGGGATCCGGAAGAGAAGCTGCCATCCGGGCTATTGACCAGGCAGGCGTTAAAGTTTCCAAGATTCTGGATATTACTCCAATCCCTCATAACGGTTGCAGACCTCCAAAACGCCGCAGAGTGTGATGCTGCTGGTTCGCAACCTCGTTTTTCAGGCTAAACGTAAATTCTTATAATGGCAAGATATATCGGTCCAAAGCAAAAAAAGGCCCGCTCCTTCGGAGAAGCTATCTATGGGTTCAGCAAAGCATTCGACAAGAAAAAATACCCGCCGGGCCAACACGGAAACTCCCGTCGGCGTAAACAACCCTCAGAGTACGCACTGCAATTGGTGGAAAAACAAAAAGCAAAATACACCTACGGTGTGCTGGAGCGCCAATTCAGAAATATGTTTGAAAAGGCTACCCGCAAACACGGCGTGAAGGGAACAGTCCTCCTTCAACTCCTCGAATCCAGGCTGGATAACACCGTTTACAGACTCGGCATCGCCCCCACCAGAAGGGCTGCCAGGCAAATGGTAAGCCATCGCCACATCGTCGTCAACGGCGTGTTAACCAACATCCCTTCCTACCAGTTGCGACCCGGTGATGTGGTCGAAGTCAGAGGGCAATCGCAAAACCTGGAGTTCATCAGAGAGCAAATCAGTAAAAAAACAGAAGTCAAGAAATTCGGCTGGCTGGAATTCAACCCCGACAAAATGCGCGGTGTTTTCATGTCTTACCCCGAAAGAGAACAAATACCGGAGAAAATCAACGAAACATTGATCGTTGAGCTTTACTCTAAGTAATAAATTTGGCAAGCAACCCATTGGTGGACGCTTGCCAGATTTTGCTTTACATCCTTCCCGTACCGTTCCTTCACACAACGTATGTACTTGGGCATCTTGCCCCGGCACCCGGTTATGGCGAACTTTTTTTATTATCCTTTCAAAGACTTCTTCAACGTATGAATATCTTAAATTTTCAAAAGCCGGACAAAATCCTCATGCAAAAAGCTAATGATTTTGAAGGCATCTTTGAGTTCAAGCCGCTGGAACCAGGCTTCGGCCAGACTATCGGCAACTCCCTGAGGAGAATCTTGCTTTCCTCCTTGGAAGGCTTTGCCATTTCGGCTGTCCGCATTGCAGGCGTTGACCACGAATTCGCTACCATTAAAGGCGTCGTGCAGGATGTGTTGGATATAGTGCTCAACCTGAAGCAGATCCGCCTGAAACAACTCATCCAAGGGGATGATATGGCCAATGAAAAAATTTACCTCACCATCAGCGGCAAAGAGGAGTTCCGTGCAGGCGATATCGAAGACCATACTAACGTGTTTAAAGTGATGAACCCTGACCTGCTCATCTGCAGGATGGAGCCATTTGTAAATCTGGAAATGGAATTGACCATTTCAAAAGGCCGCGGCTACGTGCCCGCAGGAGAGAACCTGCCTAAAGATGCTCCCATCGGCGTCATTCCATTGGATGCTATCTATACGCCTATTAAAAATGTAGCGTATAAAATTGAAAATACCCGCGTCGGCCAGCGCACCGACTACGAACAATTGACCATCGAAGTGAAAACAGATGGCACTATCCATCCCGAAGATGCCATCAAAGAGGCTTCCAGGATTATGATCCATCATCTGATGCTCATCACAGATGAATACATCAGCATGCCGGATGACTCTTCGCGCAGAGATGACGTAGTGGATGAGCACATTTTACACATGCGCAAACTGCTGAAGACTTCCTTGGAAGATCTCGACTTGTCGGTGCGTGCTTACAACTGCCTGAAAGCTGCTAAGATCAACACTTTGGGCGAAGTGGTAAAATATGACACCCACGAACTGCTCAAGTTCAGAAACTTCGGCAAAAAGTCTCTCGTGGAAGTCGAAGAACTCCTACAGGAAAAAGGCTTGACCTTTAACATGGATTTGTCAAAATACAAACTCGACGAAGAATAATTCTAGGTTGACAGCCCTGGCGGAGAATGCTTCCGCTAGGCTATTTTTTGCAATGACAGCATTATCCATTTTTGTGGCAACGGCAAATCCTTCCAAGATTCAAGCTGTCAACTGTCGGTGCCACGGAATAAAGTTGTGTTGCGAGGTTCACAATTTTTAAAAACTTAAAAATGAGACACGGTAACAAAGTAAAATCACTCGGCAGAACGATCCAGCACCGACAGGCTTTGCTTCGCAATTTGTCTATTGCGCTCATTACGCACAAGCGAATTACTACGACATTGGCGAAAGCTAAAGCACTGCGCAAACACATCGAGCCGATAGTGACTAAAGCTAAAGACAATTCCACCCACTCCCGCAGAGTCGTGTTCAGCTACCTGCAAAACAAAGAAGCTGTCCAGGAACTCTTCGGCCCGATAGCTACCGAAGTGGGAGAGCGCCCTGGAGGATATGTGCGGGTGATACGCACAGGCTTCCGCCGGGGAGATGGCGCTGAAACTGCCATGATCGAATTCGTTGATTTTAATCCGGACTATTCTGGCAAGGATAAGCCTAAAGGCACTACCAGCAAACGCCGCCGTACCCGCAGAGGAGGAAAACCAGCGTCTGGGACAGCGGCAACAACGGCCACTGCTGCTGCTAAAGAACAAACTCCAGATGAAGCAGCTGAAAGCCAAACTGCTGCTGCTGAAGAAGAATAGCCTCGCTACTATAAATACTGAAAAAAAGAAGGGACAAAACGCTTGTGCGTTTTATCCCTTCTTTTTTTTATACACTTTAGGCACTGATTTTCAGATACCTGAAAAAATAACCCCGTAAAACTACCGCAACACTTCCTCCAACACCTCAATTTTTCCGTCCACTTCGGCTGGTACCTTTAGGCCCAGCAATCGGCACATTAACGGATAGACGTGCAGGTTTTTAAAAGCTCCAATGGTAAGCCCCTCCTTAAAAGCAGGCCCTCCGGCGTAAAAAATACCGTGTAAATCCCGTATCTCGGGATCGTATCCGTGTTCACCAAGAGGATCCTGTCCCTCTGCTTTCCGGAGGGTAGCAACCCGTTGGCTGACAAAATACCAACCTGGATCAGGAATGGCCATCAAGTCGCCCCAGCGAGGGCTTTCAGGCGGTATTTCAAAATAGGGAACCTCCTTCGTTCTGTATATTTTGAAGTGATCTTCTTTGGCTTTTAGCTCCTCGTAAACAGCCTCGGCCTCCACTCCATCTTTCAGATAAAAATGCACCAGCGCCCCACCATTGACCACCCGGTAGCGCTCCTTATCCTCTAACTGCTCTATCAGCAGCAATTGGCTGAGCGGTACAGACACCATGCCGTGATCTGAAACGATAATGATGTTTACAGGCAACTTACTTTGCTTCACCCCTTCGAACAACTTGCCCAATGACTTGTCCAACTTCAGCAAAGTATTTTCCAGTATTGCATCTGCATCGGGGCTGAAGCGATGCCCCTTGTCGTCCATATCTGAAAAGTATAGCGTAATGAGGTGTGGACGCTCCTTTTCAGGCAATTTCAGCCAGTCCAGCACCTGCTCTACCCGCTTGTCGTTGGGAATTGAGCCGTCGTAGTGGTAGTAATACGTAGGGCGCACACCCTGTACGTCGGCCTCCGAACCAACAAAAAAGAAGCTGGCCGTCACCATGCCACTTCTGGCTGCTTGCACCCAGATCGGCGTGCCCTTGTACCACGAACCGTCCTCTACCTTCTGCCGATCGCCAATGCGATATACTTCATTTTTTTCCGGATCGAAATAGCTGTTGTCCACCAGTCCGTGTCGGTCGGGGTACATACCGGTAGCAATGCTGTAGTGGTTGGGAAAGGTCTTGCTGGGGTAGCAGGAAAGCATGGATTCCGCCTGCACGCCTTCCGAAATGAATTTTTTTAAATTGGGTGGCTGAAAGCGCTCCACGTAGTCCCAGCGAAAACCGTCACAGGAAACCAGGATGAGGTAATCCTGCTGCATGCTTTGCCGACTGTTCTGCCGAACTTTGCTGTCAATTATCACAACTTTTGGGCTGCAGGAAAACAGCACGAAAACCACCAGCATCGAAAAGAAAGAGGAGAAGTACCTGTTCATCGTTGTTAATTTTATTGAAAATTCAGAAGCTGTTTGGATTGAGCGGCGGAGATAAAAAGGACGAAAAAGACGACTTTTTAGCACGTTGAACTAAATTCAAACAGCTTCTCAGATTCGGGCAAAGATGAAAAGAAACTCAAAGCCGCCGAAAAGCAGATAGCAATCTTTGACTTTTAGCTCGTCATTTTTTGCCGGCCGTTCCTGAAAAGCCACTGCTATGCTGTAATGCCTGGAGAACCTGCTACCTGCCATTTTTGCCGGCGACGCGGACAAGCCGCTTAGTTTTGAAAAAACGCAACCAGACTTGTTCCTACGTTTAATTTGTACCTTTCTCCGTAGAAGTCCTACCGACTTTTGGCGCAGCAGTGCATGCCTCGGATTCTTGAAGTACCCCCCGCCTGAATCGCTGCTGAAAAAAGATTTTGCTCTGGCATCAGAGCTGGCCCCGCGGAGTAGCGGCGAAAAAGCTATCTTTGCACACCTGCCGGTTCCTTGGAAGCAGGATACGGCAATCACAAGCTGGCAAAGATCAGCTTCGGCACCGTCCCCTCGCTTTTAAAAAAGCGGGATAATAAAGCCCGGCCCTCCTTCACGATTTGAAAGCCCCCTGAAAAGTTGAAATTTTGAAAAATACTCAATGATTCCTTGCATGGACCAGCAGCTAAAACAACTCTACAAATCAGTCATTCTGGAGCACAATGCCCGCCCTTTTCATTTCAAAAAAAAAGAAGGAACCTCTCACGTGCTGGAAATCACCAACTCCCCTTGTGGTGACAGTTTTCGAATTTTCTTTGAAATTGAAAACGGCATCGTCACAGAAGCTCATTTCCACGGCTATGGCTGCATCCTCGCAAAGGCTTCGACCTCCGTGTTGATTAAAAACCTTGAAAATAAACCGCTTAAAGAGGTGTTGACATTGTGTAAGTCCTTTTTGAAAATGACAGACCCCAACTTGGAAGAACCAGTGGAAGTTGCCCATGAACTGTTTGCCTTCTCTGCTGCCAAAAGCTTTCCGAGCAGATTGAAATGCGCAAACCTCAGTTGGGAACATGTCGTTGCATTCCTGGAAAAACAAGTAGCAGATCATGAAAATTGACATTCTCGCATTTGGAATTGCCAAAGATATTATCCAAGGGCAGACCCTCCAGGTGGAAATGCCCAGTGGCGCTACTGTCGGCTCGCTGAAAGCAATGCTCACCGAGCGCTTCCCGCGTTTTGAAAAACTCCGCTCCCTTGCTATTGCTGTGAATACCGAATACCGCTCCGACGAGTTCCCCCTGCACGAAAAAGATGAAGTGGTCATCATCCCGCCTGTAAGTGGCGGATAAATGCTGATAAATACTGAGAAAAACAGGGAAGCTCGAAAAAATGACATAGCCTTTCCCCATCCTCCTCATGATAGACGTTCAACTCAAAAATACAAGCCTTGACCCACGGGAGTGCCTGGATTTTGTTCGCTCCGAAAGTGCCGGCGGAGTGGCTGTTTTCATAGGCACCGTGCGCAATAACACCAAGGGCAGAGGGGTAGTCCGGCTCGAATTTGAAGCTTATGAGCCAATGGCTGTTTCCGAAATGCAAAAAATTGCAGCGCAGGCACAGAATCGCTGGCAATGTGAAAAAGTCTCCATCCACCACCGTACGGGGACGCTGGGTGTCGGGGAAATTGCTGTCGTGATTGCTCTGGCCACCCCCCATCGCAAGGCAGCTTTTGAGGCTTGTGAATACTGCATTGATACCTTGAAGGAAACCGTGCCGATCTGGAAAAAAGAGATATTTGAAGACGGTGAGGTTTGGGTGGCAGCGCATCCCTGATGAGAGAAAAATCATGGCGTTTGCTCAAAAGACGCCGCCCAATGAGCGCCTGCGAGCCGGAGTGGAAAAATTCCCCTGGCGAAGGAGGAAGACTTGCATGCGAGCAGCCGTGGGAAATACGCGGTACAGACTTGTCGCCCTACGGATTTGTTTTTTACTCTTGCAGCCCCCAGACCCAATTCCCTTCAATGCTGAAATATCCGATTTTGTCGCCCTGTTCTATTCGAACGAGGCCCTCTCCGGCGTAGCTCAGATACTCGTAATCCGGCTGTACGATAAGCTCTCCCCTCAGGTTGGTGAGACCATTGAAGCCGCTGATTCGCACTTTGGCAAAGCCATTCTCAAACTGCTCGATCTTGTCGTATTTCGGAGGAATAATCTCGATGCCTTGCTGGTTGATGATAGCCCACCGCCCCTGTACCTGCACAACGGCTACACCGTGGCGAAACTGGCTGGCTTTTTCATAAAAGCCATCGTAAAAGCGAGCCTGGTCGGTGATGTAGTAAAATTGGTAACGCTCGTTTCGCACCAACCCTCGGCCATCAGAGAAGTCGAGTAGATGGTTGATATGAGGCTCAATGATCAGATTTCCCTGTGCGTCAATCAATCCCGCCCGCTGGCTACCTCTGTAAACGATGGCCTTGCCTTCGTGGAAGTCCATACACCTGCTGAACTCCGGCTTGACAATGAGATGGCCCTGCTTGTCAATGAAGCCACATTCCCCTGCACTCAGCCAGACAGCCGCCTTCCCCTCCGAAAAACTGCTTGCTTTAAAAAAGTCGGGCTTAATGACCAACCTGCCCGTTGTGTCAATGAACCCGTAGCCATCCCCTTTCTGAACCCTGGCCAGCCCTTCGCTGAATGGGGCGATGCTGCGAAAAGCCAGCGAGGTGATGATTTGCCCTTGTAGGTTCACGAGTGCGTACTTCACCGGCGAGCCACCCAGGCCTGCCACTGCCAGCCCGTGTCGGTCGAAGGGCGTGAGGGAAACAAACTTCGGCTTGGCTACGTAATTCCCCTGCCTGTCAATCAAACCGTAGCGGAAGTAGGGGCCGCTCATTTCTTCTACCATTGCAACTCCCCGGTCGAAGACACCTGCCTTCGGAAAGCGGGGAGCTATGACCCAGGTGCCTTGTCGGTCAATGTAGCCGTAGTACGGCCCTTCCCTTTTGACAGGAGCCAGGCCATTCTGGAAAGCTCCAGCTTTTGAAAACTGAAAATCCAGCTCCAGGTTGCCGTTGCGGTCAATATAGCCCCACTTGCTGCCAAGACGCACCGGCGCCCGGCCTTCGCTGAAAATGCCCACTTCGTCAAAGCGGCATGGAATCACCTCCCGCCCATTGCGATCTACAAACCCCCAGGAGTTTTTGTGCTTTACAGCCAGGCGCCCATCGCTGAACAAGCCGATGTCGTTGTACTGCGCACTGATGGCTAGCTGCCCTAACGTGTCAATCAGGCCGTATTTTTCTTCTTTTTTAAAAATGCGAAGCACCTTGTTGCCCGTATTTTCCAGGAAGCTCAACTCGTCGTACTGGCAGGACAACAGCTCCGCCCCCGTGTTGTCCACCATACCCCAGAGGCCCTCCCGCTCGACGATGCCCACTTCATTGGTAAAATCCAGGGCAAAAGAATAGGCTGGCGTCACGCTGACCCGGGCAGCCGTATCGAGGTAGCCCCAGATGCAGTTTTCGCAATACAACTGGCCAAGGCGGTCTATGTCCAGGTCAAATTGCGTGTAATCGGCCAGCATGACGGGAGCCAGAAGGGTATTGAGGTAATCCTTTAGCGAGCCGAGGCTCCGCGGACGGCTGCCTAACCTGGCGGATACCCTGCCTTTGGCGCTGTACCGGGCCTGGCCTTCATAGAAATCGCCGATGAAAGCGCAGTCTTTCACGAGCATTTTGCCAATGCGGTTGACTAAGCCGTGAAGGCCATTGTTGAAAATACAACGGGCAACGGGCAGGCCTTTGTTAAAATCAGACAAGCGCAGATCCAGCAGATCTACTTCGTGTACCAACAGACCGGTGTCGTTTTTTACCAGACCGTAAGCCATTTCAAAGCGGTAGGTCGTGCGGTCAAATTTTAACTCCTGCACGGCTTCAATGCCGACCAGAGTCAGCCCCAATTCTTTTTCTACCTGTACGGCATCAAAAGACGGCTCGATTTGCACCTCTCCGTTGTCGAGGCGCCGCAGTCCCCATTTGCGCCTTTTGGATGAAAAAAACCACTCGAACTTTTCCAGAAGGTAGGGATTATCTGCATCCGCCCATTCTGTGTTTTGTTTCCCAGGGCGTCGGACGGAGATGGTGAAGTGCTTCCCAAAACTATTTTCTCCCAGCAGCTCACCCTCTGCGCCAAAATCGTAAGTAGTCAGCCGGCCGTTGAGGAATGCCTTTGCCTGATGCTCGCTGAACCCGATACGGTCGTACTGCGGCGCTACCACCACTTTCCCGCTGTCGTTTGCCAAGCCATAGCGGCGGTTTTGGATGATGAGGCAAAAGCCGTCCCGTATAGGGGCTATGTAGTCGTATTCAAATGGAATGAGCACCTGGTCCCCCTTTGCGATAATGCCCCAGCGCCCGTTTAAATTGACCCGGAAAAGGTCGCCTGCGAAAATCTGAATCTCGTCGTAGCGCAGCGGCAGCACGAGCCTGCCGCAATAGTCCAGCAAGCCGAGACCCCCTGGGCTGCTACACAGTATGTATTCAGAGGAAAGAGGGTAGCTAAGCTCGTATTCCCCATTGGAAACCAGGCAGTTGTGCAAAAAAGAGAACAAGGATACCCTGCTCTCTGCCGTCAGTTTTAAGAAATGATTGGTCAAATAGGCGTAGTGATCGTAAACCGCCTCAAGCACCACTCCCCCCTGCTTGTTTACGGCACCCCATTTTTGATATTTTTTAAATAAAAACAGGCTGTCATTGAACATGTGAATATCCTCGGCCAGAGGAGGTAGTATTTCGAAGCCCGTTGCGGAGAGTAGCCCCAGATAGCTGTCGTTCTGGGTTTGAAAAAATTCGGTCAGCTCTCCCGGTGCACTTTCAAAAACCTTGACCTCATCGTACTTTGGAACAGCCAGCATCCGGCCTCCACCGTCCAGAATGCCCCATTTTTTATTCACCATAAACGCCAGGCAGGACTTGCCATTCGCAGCTTTTAAGGCTTTCGCCAACTCATAGCCCGGCTGAAGTACCGTTCTGCCCTCCAGGTTTACTACTTTCCAGTCGCCTTTTTCCATGACGGAGAACAAGGTGCTGTCGAGCGTTTTTAAATCCTCGTAGCGCGGCGGTACGATTTCCTGCCCCCGGTCATTGAGCAAGCCGACCTTCCCCTTGCGCTGCATGACGGCGTAACCGTATTGTTTGAACTCGCCGATAGCATCATAAACGGGTTGCTGCACGATGTTTCCGTTGGCGTCCATCAGACCCCATCTTTTATCTTTTTTTATTGGAAAAAGGGGTTGGGCAGGTAGTAACAGCGGCAGCAGCCATAGCAGCAGAGAAAATGTAAGGAGCAGAGGAAGGGGCTCCCTTGCTTTGCGGGCAAATGACAGCAGTGGTGAGTGTACCCTTTTTAGAATAAAAGGAAAGAAAAAAGGCGTTTTTGGCAATTGCATAGGTAGTTGTGTGAAACAGGTTCTTATCCTGAACGTCCTGCGCCATCAATTTTAGAAGTTGATGGCTCTTTTAACGTTGAAACAGGTATTGTTTTACAAAGGAAATAAAAGTCCGAAGGAAATAACGAGTGTGCCTGAAAAAGTAACATTCTGCAAGGGCGGCAAAGGAAGCCTGCACCTGCTCCCTTGTCAAAAGCGGAGTGCTTTTTCCGGTGAGCTGCGCCTGGAACTTTCTCAAAAAACAGATGAGAAGAACTCAGGGTTTAACCCTTGCTCAACCAAACGGAGGGAAAGGCTGAAAGAAGGCAGCGTTCAGGCAGCAGGAGCAGTGTAAAATCTGGTGAAGCCTGCCCCTCATAGAGCTTGTTTGTGATTTGGTGCTTGAGCCGGGATGCTGTTTGAAGTTGGGTAGTATCCCTACGGAGTTGAAAAAAGGTAAAAAGCGGGCGTATAAGGGCCGTTTTTTAGCCAAGTGACCAAATCCCTAACAAGCTCTTAAACTCCCAGCATTTTAGCCACCAGTTCAAAGACGTGGTCTCCTGTAAAGCCGAATTTTTCGTCCAGCACCTTGTATGGAGCGGAATGGCCAAAGTGGTCGAGGCCCCATACTGTACCCCTGCTGCCGACCAGCCCCTGCAGGGTGGAAGGCAGCCCGGCCGTCAGCCCAAAGACGGGAACATTGCCCGGCAGGACGCTGCGTTGGTATTTTTTTGACTGATTGCGGAAAAGCCCTTCAGAGGGCGCCGAGATGATGCGCACTTTCAGCCCCTTTTCGCTGCGCAGACGCTCAGCACCGGCTACCAAGGTTGCCACTTCGGAGCCATTGGCAACGAGTAGCACGTCCGGCTTGCCCTCGCAGTCTTGCTGGATGTAAGCTCCTTTGGCAGCTTCGGCTGCCTGCTTCCTGCGATTTTCAGCGGGGAGATCGGTTACGCCCTGGCGGGAAAGGATGATGCCGGCAGGCGAGTGTGCATTTTCTAGCGCCAGTTTCCAACATGCTACCGTTTCGGCGCTGTCAGCAGGGCGCAGCGCCAAGAAACTGCTGTGCCCTGAGTGGTTTTTCAGTTGCTCTAAAAGCCGGATCTGGGCTTCCTGTTCCACGGGTTGGTGGGTGGGGCCGTCCTCGCCTACCCGGAAGGCGTCGTGCGACCAGATGAAAATGACGGGTGTTTCCATCAGTGCAGCCACCCGGATAGTCGGCTTCTGGTAATCGCTAAAGGCGAAAAAGGTTGCACAGGCAGGAATGATCCCGCCGTGCAGCGACATGCCGATAGTCAGTGCAGCCATTGTTAGCTCTGACACGCCTGCCTGCAGGAAGGAGCCGCTGAAGTCGTGGTGGGTAAAGGCTTTTGTTTTTTTCAAAAAGCCGTCGGTCTTGTCGCTGTTGCTCAGGTCGGCGCTGGCGACGATCATGTTTTCTACCCTGTCGGCCAGGAACGAAAGTACGGCTGACGAAGCATTTCGGGTGGCATCGTTGGGTTTCAGTTGTACCTCGCTCCAGTTTAGTTCGGGCAACCGGCGGGCGAAAAATTGCCGGAATTTGTCAGCGGCTGCCGGATTTTCTTTCGCCCATTTTTTGAATTCGTTTTTGCGGCGGGTGGCGTTTTTTTTCTTATGCTCCAAAACAGCGGCATAGTGTTCGGCGACGTCTGGGAAAATGGCAAATGGCTGGGAGGGGTCGCCGCCGAGACCTTCAATAGTCTTTTCAAAAGAACCACCTGCTCCGGTGATGGGCTGCCCATGCAGCGAAACCTTGCCTTCAAAGGAGCTGCCATCGGCTTTGCGGGTGCCCTTGCCCATCAGGGTCTTGCCGATGATGAGCGTAGGCCGGTTTTCTTCGGCAATGCCTTCGCGCAAAGCCCTGCGGATGGCTCCGTGGTCATTGCCGGGGATGGTGATGACGTGCCAGCCCCAAGCTTCGTATTTCATGGCGGTGTTTTCGCTCGTCACTGCGCTCACTTCCGTGGAGAGTTGAATGTCGTTAGAGTCGTAAAACATGACGATGTTGCCAAGGCCCAGGTGGCCGGCAATACGCCCTGCCCCTTGAGAAATTTCCTCTTGTACCCCCCCATCAGAAATGAAGATGAAAGTTTTATGCGCCACGGCCTCGCCGAAGCGGGCAGCCAGAAACCGCTCCGCAATGGCAGCTCCGATGCCAAAAGTGTGCCCCTGCCCCAGAGGGCCCGAAGTGTTTTCGATACCGCGTTTCACGTTGATCTCGGGATGACCGGGCGTAGGGCTGCCCCACTGCCGGAAGTTTTTGATATCCTCCATGGTGAAGTTGCCCAGCAGGGTCAACTGGGCGTAGAGCATGGCTGACATGTGACCCGGGTCGAGAAAAAAGCGATCCCGCAGGGGCCAGGTCATGTCGTTGGGGTCGTAGTTCAGAAATTCAGTGAAAAGGATATGGATAAAATCAGCTCCTCCCATTGGCCCGCCCGGGTGGCCTGATTTTGCTTTCTCCACCATGGCGGCAGCCAGGATGCGAATGTTGTCGGCGGCTTTGAGGGAAAGGGTAGCTTCTGCAGAGCTGAGGATAGTTTGTTTCATTGCAATGTGTTTTCGTTGTGACGAGTGCAAAGTAAGGAAGAATTAGTGGGATTTGGGATTTTGGATTTGCCTGAAGGAATGGTAAAAGAACTTATTTTTGCCAAAAACGCTTTGCCATGGAAGCTTATGCACAGGCCGTAAATATTGCCATACCTGTATTTGTATTTTTGATTATCGTGGAGGCCCTGGTAGCGAGGTGGAAAGGGATGGAGGTAAACCGGGGAGCCGACGCCATTTCCAGCCTCAGCAGCGGAATCACCAACGTGGTCAAAGATGTGCTTGGCCTCAGTGTGGCCATTGTAAGCTATAGTTGGATGGTGAAACACCTGGCTGTGTTTGAAATAAAAGCAACCTGGGCAGTGTACCTCGTGGCATTTTTGGTCAAGGACTTTGCCGGCTACTGGATGCACCGGTTTGAGCACGAAATCAATTTTATGTGGAACCGGCACATTATCCACCACAGCAGCGAGGAGTTCAACCTGTCCTGTGCACTGCGGCAAAGTGTGTCAACGGTATTTTCCTTCATCACCTTCCTGATGCTCCCGGCAGCACTGGTGGGCGTTCCCACCGAAGTGTTCGCCGTGATCGCCCCGATCCACCTGTTCGCCCAGTTTTGGTACCACACCCGGATCATTGGCCGGATGGGGTTTCTGGAAACCTTCCTCGTCACGCCTTCGCATCATCGGGTGCACCACGCCATGAATCCCGAATACATTGATAAAAACTACAGCCAGATTCTCATTATTTGGGACAAGTTGTTCGGCACTTTCCAGCCTGAGCTGGACGATGTGCCCCCGGTGTACGGTGTGAAGCGGCCGGTGCGCACCTGGAATCCCATCCTTATCAACTTTCAGCATTTTTGGCTGCTACTGAGCGATGCCTGGCGTACCCGCAACTGGTGGGACAAGTTCCGCCTTTGGTTTATGCCTACCGGCTGGCGCCCTGCCGATGTAAAAGAGCGCTACCCCGTCGCTGTCGTAGAGGATTTTTCTAGGTTTGAAAAATACGATACCCGCCCCTCGCCCCCCCTTTTGCTGTGGTCTTGGGTGCAGCTGGGCACGACGCTGCTGCTCATGTTTTTTCTCTTTAGCCAGATTGCTCGGATTGGCCTACCGGGCATCCTGTGGTATGGTGCTTTTATTTTCGTTAGTGTTTACAGTTTCACTACTTTGCTGGATAAGTCGAGGTGGGCGCTGTTGGCCGAGGCGCTGCGGGCAGCTTTTGGATTCGGTCTGATTGCCTGGCAGGGGGGCGACTGGTTCGGGTTGAACGGGCTGTTGCCAGGTAGCGTTTATGCACTGGCTGTATGGCTCTTGCTCTGCCTGGCCATGGCGGGTTATTTCACCAGGGAGGGCCAATTGCAGCGCCTGGAGTTGAAATAGCCAATCTTGCCTGTACTTCTTTTAGAGTTTGTTTGCGATTGGGTCACTTGGTCAAAAACAGTTCTTTTTTGCCCTGTTTTCCCCTTTTTTCAAATCAGTAGCGCTGCGAGGCTACTTCAAACAGCATCCCGGCTCAAGCGTCAAAACGCAAACAAGCTCTTAGGGAGCGGTGGGTTTTGCCTGCTATGGCTTCGCAGGGTAGCCTTGGTAACTTCACTCTATATTTCTGCCGACCACAAAACCGTGCTGTTGTTTCTTGCAACCAGTATCCGCTTTTTCCCGCTGGCATCTTTTAGCAACTTGATATCCCGCCCCTCGCCTGGTACAAAAAAGCCATGCTCCTGCCAGGGGACTACCCTAAACCCGCTTTTGCCGTCCCCTTGGAGGAACCAGCCATTCGAGGCATCCAGCTTTCCGATGGATGGTTGGTTTTCATAAAAATTTCCTACAGCCAGCACATCCGGATAGCCATCCTGGTCGAAGTCGCCGGGCAGGAAGGCAAAAATTGGGGCTGTTTGTGCCTCGATGGGCAAAGGAATTGGCTTGAACTGCCCCTGGCCGGTATTTTCAAAAAACATGGAAGCCAGCGTGACGGCTTGCTTGTGGATGGCTCCCTCTAGCATTTTTTGATCAAAAACCTGCTCAAAAGTGCTGCTGGCATATTTTGAATAAGCAACAAAGAGCTTGCGCATTCCCGGCAACTGTCCTGTCAGCTCGTCCTTGCTGATAAAGGGGTAGCGCTTTCCCTGGCGGTAGTAAGTCAGAATGGGTTCCGTGGCCCCGTTGTTGTCAAAATCTTTGATGTACACTTCGAGAGGCCTTTCAGATGTTGCCTCAAAAACGGTATTCAAGCCTTGGTTGCCTGCCACGAGGTCGAGGTCGCCATCGCCATCTGCGTCAATAGCAGCCAGCGAGTGCCACCAGCCCTGGGTATTGGGTACCTCTGATTTTTGAATGCAGGAGCCCCTACCTGAATCTGGAGATCCAAAATCAAAAATTGTTAGTGGCATCCACTCGCCGACAATGGCGAGGCGCCGCTCATCAGGCAGCCAGATTGCTGCAGTGACCATGCCTACCTGGGCAATCTCAGGACAAACCTCCGCCGTGGCATCCCGGAAGCTGCCTTTCCCATCATTTAAAAAAATAAAGCTGCGAGGCGTGAGGCCGTAACTGCCCACCACGGAGCGACTGCCGATGAACAGATCATTCGCTCCGTCGCCGTTGAAGTCAGCTACTACGACACAACTGCCATTCGTAGCCGGCCAGGATTGGGCAGCCTTTTTGAAAAGGCCATCGCCGTTGTTCAGGTAGAGCCGGTGCTGTAATTGCTGTGCGCCATCCCGGTATTCACCTCCTCCGCTCACCACGAAGAGGTCGAGATCTGCGTCGCCATCGGCATCAAAGAAGACGGCGCTCACGTCTTCACACAGGAAGTCCTCGTGAAAAACCGCCTGCTCCCGTAGCTCCAAGGTTCTTGTTCCTGTCCCAACCAGCAGTTGCCCCGCCTGGGCTTTTGCTCCGCAGAGGTAAACATCTTCTACTCCGTCGCCGTTTACGTCGCCAATTGCCAGCTTTGGCCCCTCGGTGCTGAGCATGTGCGGCATGAGCGGCTCAACGTTAAAGTCTGTGAATTTGTTCTCTCGATGCTGGAACGGCAAGCTGGAAAGCTGGAAGGTTGGCGACTGTGTGGGCGCTGCCTGCTGGGGGGCAGGAGGCTGCGCATCGGCCTGATGGAGGGTCAGGCGCTGGTTGGCCTGTACGTTGCGAAGCGTCTGCTCCCGGCCGCCGGGCCAGGTGACTGTTAGCTCTTCGGCGATTGCGTTTTCACCTAATCCAAAATTCAATACGTGATCGGACGAAGACTGCCAACCCCGGGAGGGGTGCAACTCCTGCATTTGAGTAGTGCCGCCAGCTTTGAGGGTTACTTTTGTACCGATGCCAAAAGCGTTTTTACCTTCTCCTTCCAGCTTGATTTTCAGATAGTTGTTTTTTGAAAAAAGACTTGAATTGTTGCGATAAATAGCAGCAGTGCTGTTGAGGTTGTTTACCACGAGATCCAAGTCGCCGTCGTTGTCGAGGTCGGCATAAGCAGCACCATTGGAGCAGCTTGTGAGGTTAAGCCCCCATTTTTCCGAAACATTTTCAAAGCGGGGAATAGCTTGCTTGCTCTGGCTGGGAGCCGATTGGTTTCGGAAGGCATAATTGGACACGATGCCCTGCGGCATTTTTGCCGCCAGTTCCAGATCAGTAGCCTTGCGCTGCACCTCCCCGTCGGAAGCGAATTTCAGGTAGTCCAGGTCGTTTGGCCTGCGCCAGATACCGTTGGAGATGAAGATATCTTTCCAGCCGTCGTTGTCGAAGTCGGCCAGGAGAGGCCCCCAGCTCCAGTCTGTTGCTTCAACTCGAAGAAGCTCGGCAATATCGATAAAATGGGGGATCCCGTCTGTCCCGCTGCCCATACCTAAGTGCAGGCAGTTTCTTGGCAACTGGTATTGATACCCATAATCGAGCTTCATCTGGTGCAGATTGTAGTGGCTTGCTCCTGCGCTTGCTTTAAATACATACTCCTCCTCTGGTTTCATGTCCAGAGTCATGATATCCACCAGACCGTCGTTATTCAGGTCGGCGGCGTCCACGCCCATGCTGAATGTTGACATGTGCCCCATCGCTGAAGCGCTGACTTCCCGAAAGATCCGTTGCAGGCCTTCTTTGGCGCCCGACGGTGCCGGGGAGTTGAGGTAGAGGTAGTCGTTTTCATGGAAATCATTGGTCACGTAGATATCGGGCCAGCCGTCGTTGTCCAGGTCGGCTGTAACTACACCAAGGCCATAGCCCATCCGCCCGCCGAAGATGCCTGCCTGCTCGCTGATGTCGGTAAAGTGATCTCCATCGTTGCGGAATAGGTAGTCACCAGCCATCTGATCCCGGATGCTGCGCTGGCCGGCCGGCACATAGCTTTCAGGAGAGTGGACGGAGTGAGTGACGAGGAACAGGTCGAGGTCACCGTCGAGGTCGTAATCAAAGAATGTAGCTTGCTGGGAAAACCCTTTAAAATCGAGGCCGAATTCCGCTGCTTTTTCAGAAAATGTGCCGTCCTGGTTGTTGATGTAGAGGCGGTTGCGGCCATTAACGCTTTTGTAAAAGCCCAGCTCACAGACGTAAATATCCAACCAGCCGTCGCCGTTGACGTCCGCCATGGTAGCCCCTGTTTTCCAGCGCCCACCAGGTTGCGTTACGTCCGTCAAGCCGGCTTTTTCAGTGATGTCTTCAAATTTAAAATCGCCTTTGTTTAGGTACAAACGGTTGGACAGCTGGTTGGCCGTGAAGAAGATATCCGGCAACCCGTCGTTGTTTACGTCCCCTGTAGCTACGCCACCGCCGTTGTAAAAGTAGAGGTATTTGATAATGTTGAAACGGTCGTTTTCGTCGAGGTTATTGACAAACTCCACCCCGGTTTCCGAAGCGGGTACAAGGGTGAAAAGTTTGCCACCGGCAGTTTGTTGGCAATGGGACGCCAGCAGGGTAAATGCTAAAAGTATAGCCGGTTTTTGTAAAAAAGATTCCTTCATGGACAGGTGTTTTTAGAGGTGCAATATAGAGAGAGTTGAGTAAGAGCATGTTGGGGTTTGGGTGCATGAAGTAAAAACGAGCAATTTTTTGTCAGGTATTTAGCTTTTTGGAGTTGCGTAACACCTCTACGGAGTTGAAAAAAGTCAAAAGCAGGCGAAAAAGGGCCGTTTTTAGCCCAGTGACCAAATCTCCAACATGTTCTAACATAGCAGCACTAGCCTCACTTGTTACTACTTCCAAACTCCTGCACCCAGTAGTTGCCCTGCCGTGCAGCGGCGAAGTCTCGGTAGCTTTTGCTCATCATGTTGAGGCAGTGTTCGGGGCTGCACTTCCAGCCTTGCAGCACTTCGTCCACTGAAGTTTGCCCCCAGGCGATATTTTCAGCGATGAACTGCCAGCGGTATCCGGCCTCGTCTGCTCGCTTGCTGTTGCTGCTGCCGTTCGACCCGCGGTGGCCCAGGAATTTGTTGTAGAACATGTCGGCAGCATGTGCTTCGGCAGACTTTTCGAGCTGCTTATTCCAAGTGAGCGGTGGAGCTGGAGGCATGTATTTCCTCCCGCAGTGGCAGCCTTTCGAGCGCAGAAGATTGACTTTATTGAGCATGTCTTGTTTCCAGACTTCGAGAGGGTTGTCAGGGTGGAAATCCGGCGCCGGCGACCAGAAGGAAGTGCTGGGAAGCAGGCAATACAGCGAGACAAGCAATGACGGGAGTGCAGTTTTAAAAAAGGGCATTGTGCGAGTGATTTCCTTGAAAAGGCAAAACGCTTTTCCACGGGGAGTTCTTATTTGGAAGAATAACAAAACCCGTGGTTTTTTGAAAAATGGCAACTACTAGGGAGAGGGAGGCTATATCATAAAGTCCAATGGTGGCACTACCGCCAAATAACCTTTCAGAGACGGGTGTTTTTTTGCCTCCGTAGGCCGTGGTTGGCTTATGGGACTGACACGAGCCCCCTTGCTTTGAGATAGGAACCAAATCGCAAACAAGCTCTAAATTCAAACAGCTTCTTAGTGGGTACGAATAGTGAACTTGTGTGTTGAAATGGAGGGTTGCTGTATGCAATACTTCTTCGGCTTTCCTGCTTTTGGGGAGGAATTGTACCCAATGTTCCGCGGTTTTTTTCAACTTTGGAACGCGTATGATTTTTCACCATTCCCGATTTTGAGTTATGCCTAAGTTTTTCACTTTGCAGGCAGCACTGCTTTTTTCTTTCGGTTTGCTCCTGGCGCAGGAGCAGCCCTACGTACCCGACCCTGACCCGCTCGTCCGCAGGAATCTGGAGGAATGGCAGGATTTGAAGTTCGGCTTTATGATGCACTGGGGTGCCTACAGCCAGTGGGGTGTCGTGGAGAGCTGGAGCTTGTGCTCTGAAGACTGGATTGACCGCAAAGGCGCACCTTATTCGGACTACGTGCGGCGCTATGAGGAATTGCCCCAAACTTTTAACCCTGAAAAATTTGACCCCCGCCGATGGGCGGCTGCAGCCTGGGAGGCAGGGATGCGCTACGTTGTTTTTACCACCAAACACCACGACGGGTTTTGCATGTTTGACTCAAAGTTTACGGATTACAAAATCACCGGCCCCGATTGTGCTTTCCGCAACCACCCCCAAGCGGACCTCACCCGCCACATTTTTGATGCCTTCCGGGAAAAGGGCTTTAAAGCAGGCGCCTATTTTTCAAAGCCTGACTGGCACTGCAACGACTATTGGGCACCGGAGTGGGCTACGCCTAACCGCTGCAACAACTACGACATTCGCAAATACCCGAAGCGATGGCAGCGCTACGAGGATTTTACCTTTAACCAGATCCAGGAACTGATGACGGACTACGGCAAAGTGGATATCCTTTGGTTGGATGGCGGATGGGTGCGGCCTGACAGCACCATCAACGAAGAGGTGCTCTCCTGGGGCTACGACTTGCCCAGGTGGGGGCAGGCGATTGACATGCACCGGATCGCCCGCATGGCCCGGCAACACCAGCCTGGCATCCTCATCGTTGACCGTTCTGTGCATGGGCCTTACGAAAACTACCGGACACCCGAGCAGCAGGTTCCAGAGCAGCCCCTGCCTTACCCCTGGGAAACTTGTATGACTATGGCCGGTGGCTGGTCGTATTCCTTTGACCCAGATTACAAATCCACGCACCAACTCATCCATACCTTAGTGGATATAGTGGCCAAGGGCGGCAACTTCCTGCTAAACGTCGGCCCCGGCCCATCGGGCGAACTTGACCGACAAGCCTACGAGCGCCTCCGCGAAATCGGCGACTGGATGGAGCTGAATAGCGAGGCCATTTACAGCTCTCGACCCATTGCACCTTACAAGGAAGGAAAGGTATGTTTGACCCAAACAAAAGATGGGAAAACGGTGTACGCCATCTACTTAGCTGATGAAGATGAAGAGGTAATGCCATCCAGAATCTGGCTCTCCACCCTGACTCTGCCCAAACAGGCCAAAGTTGAGCTGCTGGGGACCGGACAGATGTTGAAATGGGAGCCGGTTGGCAAGGGCTTTTGGGTAGAAATCCCCCGAAAACTACAAAAAAAACCGCCCTGCAACCACGCCTGGACCTTGAAAATCACAAAAGCCTGAGCTTTGAACTTTTTAAAATCATTGCACGAGCATCTTCCCCGTTGCTACGCCCCATTCTGATTCCATTTGGTAAAAAACCAGCCCCTTGGCTGCTATATCTTCCCGCTTGATAATCAGTTCGTTGTGTCCTTTTTTAAATTGGTTTTCCATTGTCTGAATCAGCCTGCCCGATGCGTCGAAGAAACTGAATTTTGTCCGACCAGCTTCTGGCAATTCAAAGCTAATGGTGGTATTTTCTGAAAATGGATTTGGGAAATTGACAAGTGAGACGGACTCTACTGTAGGTCCGGCAAACTGAAGTCGAACCGGAGAGTGTTCTCCGCGCTCGTTCCAGGCAAAGGCAGGTGCAATGCTGGAATTGAGGTGCAGGACTTCTTGGAGTCTTGCATCTTGTAAAACTCCCAATTTCAGGATCAACTCTACGGCTTGCGGCTGTTCGCCGTACCAGAGGGCGGTTAGTTTCCCTTCGGCAATCCTGTGCCGACCTTTTGCGAGAGGTTCTGTTGAAAGAGCATTTTCCAGGCTTTTGAAGACAAGGACTTGCGGGTCAAGTTCCAGCGTGAACTGCCAGGCAATTACTGCTTCTTCACTTTTGAGAATAACTTCTATTTCCTCCCCTGTGCGCAAGGCTGGGTTGCTTGTTTTTAAAGTATAAGGACTCCCTGTCCGCTCAAGTAGTAAACCGTTGCTGGTAGCCTGTTCTTCGCAACTATCTTGCAGGAATGAAGGATCAGCATTCCCTGTGACATCCCCTGTTTTTATGCCAGTAAAATTGGCTGCCGGGTAGTCGCTTGCGAGGTTGTTCAGCATCTTGCTTTGAGGGTAGGGGAAGGGGTTGTCGGGATTGGGAAAGGCATGATCGGAAGGAATGAAGCGCCAGGAGGGGGTGCCGTTGGGGAACTCATTTTCGTTCCCCAGGATCAGCCCCTGGATGGCTATTATGTCGGCAGTAGTCACAGTTCCCGAGCTGTTAGCATCGGCTGCGATGTATTGCCAATACTCGCTGAACAGATTATTGGCGAGGATGTGGTCGTTGATCTTTGCCAGGTCGAAGGCTGTCACCCCGTTGAGCATCCCGCTATTTTTCGAGGGAGTCAGCGTGTAGGTGTTTCCCGGTGGCAAGTCCTGAAAGCTAAACCCGCCGATGCCTGCTTGTGTAACTGCCGGAGGCACAGGTGCTCCTGTGAGGTGTACTGCGGCTTGTCCAATTGGCAGCCCCGAAGGTGTGAGGGCAACGCCGCCGATTTTGATGCCCGAAGGCACCGGATTGCAGGCCTCCGGGTTTTCCGGTATCATCAGGAAGGTCTGGCAGGAAGAAGAGTTCCCGCTTTGATCAAAAACCCAAATTTGGATATCGTGCTGCCCGACGTCGTTGCAGGTGAAAAGCCGGGTTTCATCGCCTGGTACGGGTGAATAACTGAACTGCAGGTCGGTGCCTGGCGTGCAGTTGTCGTAGCTGCTCATACCGAAAACTGTGGCGGGTACAACAGCTTTGCCGTTGGCGGACAAGGACACGGTCAGCCCGTTGAGACAGGAAGCAACCGGTGGCGAATCGTCAGCAAGGGTGAGGGTGAAATCATGTGTGGCTACATTTCCACAGCCGTCTGAGGCAATGAAGGTCATTTGATATATGCCAGCCTGCACATTTTGAAATGAAAAACCACTGCCCAAGCTTCCCGTGGCCACGACTTCCACCTGCGAGCTACAATCCTCTACTTCGGGTACCGGGATGGTGATATCGCCGGTGCATCCATTGACCAGTGGAACGGTTATATTCGAGGGTGGGTTGATAAAAACTGGCGGCTCGAAATCCTGTACTCCCAGCACCTGAAGATGCTGCCAAATCCCTAGGTTGCCTGCTGCCGGTTGGTATTGGCACCAGTCGGTAACGGTCCAGGTGCGGTAAATAAAATAACAAGCAGGTTCAGCTACCCATAAAATCTGATCTTGATGACTGACAGTCACAGACTGGCAAATCGCCTGCCCGGAAGTGATAATTGGTTCGTTGTAGGGCGGGAAGAGATCTTCAGGCTCCATTGAAATACCGCAGCCAGGCAGGGAAATGTCCTCGGGCCAGAGGATCTGGCTGCCGTCCAGGTTCCAGGGATTCAGATGAGTGAGATGGATAATCTGTTGGGCAGTGCTGGAGTTTCCTCTGGAGTCTGTCGCCGTGAATATCCGGGTTAGGGTGCCCTCGCCGCAATTCGTCACGTCGTAACTCACCGTTTCCACCAGGTTATAACTGCAATTGTCTGTTGCCACTGCTTGGCCGAATTGGGCGAGGTCGCTCAGGTCAGCCGAGCAATCTGCTGTCAGGTCGGCAGGGGCTAGAATGACGGGGGCAAGTTCATCGTGTACGCTCAGTTCCAAATCGCAGGAATTGGTATTTCCGTTGCAATCTGTCACTCGGAGGATGATCAGAACTGGAGTACCGAGGTCACTGCAACTGACAGACAGGGAGGAGGCATAAGCGGATTCAGGATCGCCATATCGCCTGATTTCGTAACTCGCAATGCAGCACCAGTCATAGCTGCCGTCGTCCACAGCGTTTGCGTACACCACTGCCTGCCCTTCGCTGTCAAGCGAGACGGAGGCGAATCCGTCGCAGATTGCAGTAGGCGGCACGTCATCTTCGATGGTGACGGTGGTGGTGCAGGTAGCTGTATTTCCGCAGGCATCGGCGGCAGCGTAAGTCACCGTGTAAGTTCCAGTTTCTATATCGTCAAAGGGGCCGTATCCCGTACCGAATAACCAAGAAGGAGTGATCGTGAGTTGAGAGGAGCAATTGTCAGAGGCCGTTGCCTGCGGCAGGTTGATGATGCCGAAGCAGCCAAAATTATTCGTGCTGAGCACGGTGGGAGGTGGGCAGGTCAACACCGGAGGTGTCAGATCAGAACGGTAGATGTGTTGCTCGTGTTCGAGTGAAATTCCGGTACATTCGTCCGTTACGATCCATTTTCGGAGGGTCAGTTCACTCCCCTCACAGGCGGGCTCCTCCTGATCCTGGTACTCCATGGTAAAAAAGCAATTGCTGTTACCCACGGGGAACTGATCATTTAGGGTGGAGAGGTCTCCGTCGAGGTCAACGAAAGGCAGGCCAGTGTCCTGGGGGTCAATACCTGCATCGCAAGGCAGCAGGGGGGCCTGCACACCGTCCAGGTCAGGTGGAAAAACGACCTGGGAAAGTTGTGTCCGTTTGATTGTGATAAACTGGGTCTGAGCCGCGGAATTGTTCCATTCATCCACTGCCGTCCACTGGCGGCGAATGACCTGCCAGGCCGATGTTTGAAAATAGAAATTAGAGATTAGCGTGTTGATAACATTTGAGTCGCCGTCTGATGTCTGATCAAAAGAGAGCACGTCACCGGGATAGAGCAGTTCTGTAGTAAAAGAACCGCTCTGGATGGAATCGTTGGTAAGTTGAACAGAGTGATTGTTGATGGTGAGGTAGAATGCCTCGAAATTAAAAGAGGAGCCCCCAAAACTACTCCAATCAAAGCTGACATAGCCTTCCGTTGGAATGACGATGCTAAAGCTCGTCACATAACAGGGGCTACTAGTCTGAGGGGAGTTACTGGTCCCTTCAACCAGTATTGAATTGGGAGCTCCCGTGACATCTACCCCACCATCTCCATTATTCGTTGTGCATACCGTCCAGTTAGACGGTTCGAAATATCCTGTAAATCCTGAGAAGTCGCAGCCAAACTCCACCAGTGAATCCTGGTGGCTAAGTGCGATAGTGCTGCTGCAATTGTCGCTGACCAAAGGCTCGCCGAGTGCTTCCACCCCGGCATCTTGGGTGCAGTGCAGGTTGAAATGAGTCGCTTCAATGATCGGTTTTTTCTTATCTACGATATAAACCGAACCCCAGCAAGTGAGCCCTGTCCATTTGTGCGTGACCTGCACCTGGAGGGTCTGGCCCAGGTAATCCCCCGTAGCGACGTTGCCGATTGAATTACCGGAGGTATCAAAATACTCCATAATCATTGGCCCCTGGCACGACCAGTTGTTTTCTATGATGAAATGCGGATTTACCGAGCCGGTGCAGTCGTTTCCCAGAGCAAGTTCTACGTTCTGGTTGCAAATCATCGTGTAACATTGTCCTTCAGTCAATTGTGGGATGAGCAGCAAAAAAAATGCTGCTGTAATAGGGAGCCAGGTGGAAGGAATAGACGACACCTTTTCAAACAGCACCGGGGCTGAGGGTTGCCGACCAGGGCAAAAGTTGTAAACCAGTCGCATTAGTGAATGAGTGTTATCAGTTTTTGTTAAAAATCTTTGCAGTCGTTTTCTTCGGCCTTGTTCAATGTAAAAAAGGAATAAATGCCGGCTTTCGCGGCAAGGTTCCTACCTTGCAGCGGGTAGCATTTAATGTGAAAGTGAAATGAACGCAGCATGCTTGCTTCGCTGCATGAATAACTTTAATGCTAATGGAAAAATGACAGTGTGTGACTGGTTCAGGCTACTGTTATGCGGGTGCAGGTCTGGTATAATTTTTTTCATGGGACACAGTTTTTGGAAAAAACAATACGCGCTAGTTTACAAAAAAATCGAATGATTCAGCGCTTACTTATGGCAAAGGTAGAATATATGTATATGTGACAGCCTAAAAAGAGGGGATATTTTTCATATTTTATTTTAACGTAATCATTTTTAACCAAAATAAATATACCGTAACTGCTTGACAGGGGGTGTTTGAGCCTGGCTTATAAGTCAAATCGCAAACAAGCTCTTAGTGGCGAATAGAACTCCAGGAGGCTGTTTGGATTTGGCTGCCGGTGAGAGAAGGGCGAAAAAGGCATCTTTTTAGCCCGGTAAGCTCAGTTCAAACGGCTTCTTAGAAGCGGACATTAATAAGGAACGTGCCGGAAATAACTTACGCGTTTGGGCGGCGTCTTTTGGGCGCTGGCTGTGTTAGTGAAATAGTTACGTAGCTAAGGCTATGCACCTATTTCACTGCCTTGTCAGCCCCCAAAATACACTCGCCGAAATACCCAACTTATTTCCGGCACGTTCCTAAATTGTACCAACCATTTCCAAAAGCTCCTAATGGAGGTGGATTTTAAAAACGAAATGTACATTTTATTTTTTCTTCGTTTCCAAGTGGTTACCATATGCTTTTGAGGGTGATTTGTGAGTTGTTTTTGACCGAAGTTCGGTGTCGGTAGGGATTTGAAATGGAACAACCCGAGGTCTTTTTGAGGCAATAGAAAACAAATGTTGGACAAGGTGTCCTGCCATAGAACTTGTTAGTTTTCACCTTGTTTGCAATTCGGCAGAGCATGAAGATCTGAGGGATGTAAGCCCCTCCTCCTACTTCGCATTACAAAGCAGCTACGGGCTGTTTTACTTTGTGACAGCAACCATGCTCTGAGAGGAGTGCAGTTCGCTCCCTGTGTTGTGCGTAATGGCAATGGCCTTCTTTTTGTCAAATGATGGTAGAAAAGTTTTTTAAATGAAATTGTAATCCCTGTATCATTCTGTGAGGTTGTCCGTTTGCAATCAAAAATTGGGAGCTAAAAACTTCACCTTTCTCAAATTTCATTATTTACTTTACAGCCCAAAGTCATTTTTATAAAAATATGGAAGCACAAACGCTTGAAAAAGAAGCTGTCATCATCAAGTTTGCCGGGGATTCTGGCGATGGAATGCAACTTACTGGTGGCCTGTTTACTGACGACACAGCCATATCGGGGAGCGACCTTGCTACATTCCCTGATTACCCTGCGGAGATTCGTGCCCCTGCTGGAACGGTAGCAGGTGTTTCCGGCTTTCAACTGCAATTTGGCAGCCAGGAGATTTTCACTCCTGGCGACCGTTTCGACCTGCTCGTTGCAATGAATGCGGCTGCGTTGAAAGTGAACGTCAAGAACCTGCGAAAAGGAGGGACTGTCATCATTAATGAAGATGGTTTTGACACAAAAAACCTTCGCCTAGCCAAATACGAAGAAGGAAAAAACCCACTGGAGGATGGAACGCTCAATGGTTACGAGCTTATCAAGCTCCCGATTGGCAAATTGACGCGCGAGTCACTGGCTGATTCCCCGCTCAGTACGAAGGAAAAAGACCGCTGCAAAAACATGTTTGTGTTGGGCTACCTGCTGTGGCGCTACAACCGGACCATGGATACCACAGAGAAATTCCTGAACGCTAAGTTCAAGAACAAACCCGATATCTTAGAGGCTAATCGCAGGGTGCTTCATGCGGGGTTTCACCTTGCTGATACCCGCGAGGAGTTCACCACCCGCTACACAATCAGAGCAGCTAATCTGGCAAGGGGAACCTATCGCAGCATAATGGGTAACGATGCCATTGCGCTGGGCCTGGTTACTGCAGCCAAGAAGGCAGGTCTTACCCTGTTTTACGGTTCATACCCCATCACGCCTGCTTCCAGCATCTTGAATAACCTGGCAAAATATAAGAACTACGGTGTAAAAACCTTTCAGGCAGAAGATGAAATCGCCGCCGTTTGTTCAGCAATTGGCGCCAGTTATGGCGGCAATCTAGGCGTCACGGGGACCTCTGGCCCCGGCCTGGCACTAAAAGGCGAAGCGATGGGCCTTGCAGTTATTCTGGAGCTACCGTTGGTCGTTGTCAACGTGCAACGGGGCGGCCCCTCTACCGGCCTTCCCACCAAGACCGAACAGGCAGATTTGCTACAGGCACTGTACGGCCGCAACGGCGAATCGCCTATGGCTGTCGTTTCTGCCAGCTCACCAAGCGATTGTTTTGAAGCTACCCTGGAAGCCTGCCGCATTGCGCTGCAGCACATGACCCCTGTCATCCTGCTTAGCGACGGCTACATCGCCAACGGAGCAGAGCCATGGCGCTTCCCAAAAGCTTCAGAGATTCCAGAAATCAAAGTAGAATTTGCAAAACCCGGAGAAAACGGTGGGCCTTTTATGCCCTACGCCCGGGATGAGCGAAGAGTGCGTGAATGGGCTATCCCCGGCACACCAGGATTGGTTCACCGGGTGGGCGGCCTGGAAAAAGAAGACGTTACGGGTAACGTCAGCTATGACGCAGCTAACCACGAACACATGGTGAGAACCAGGGAAGCCAAAGTAGAATTGATCGCCAATGACATTCCTGAACAGAAGGTGGAAGCCGGCTACCAAAACGGAGGAGACCTGCTCATCCTGGGTTGGGGCTCTACTTACGGGGTGTGTGAGTCCGTCACCCGCCGCATGGTTGAAATGGGCTACAAAGTTGGCCATGCCCATCTGCGCTACCTGCGCCCCTTCCCCCGCAATCTGGAAGAACTGATGAAAAAATACGACAAGGTTTTGATACCTGAACTCAACAGCGGCCAATTGGCTAAAGTCATCCGGGATAAATTCCTGCTGCCGGTCATACAGTATAATAAAATCCAGGGCACACCTATCTCGGATGAAGAGTTGTTTGATTTTGCTGTTAATATCTTGTAGTGGTAAGAGCTTGTTTGTGATTTGGTGCTTGAGCAGAGAGGCTGTTAGGATGGAGCTTACCGGGCTAAAAAGGTGTCTTTTCCGCCCAGAACCAAGCAAATTTTTCAGCAATAGCTAAAGGCTATTCCTTCAAAATTTGCTTTGCTCTGGACAAAAAATCCATTCTTTTACCTCCGGCAGCCCAACAGCATCTGAAAACGAGCAATTTTTGTCAGTTTTTTAGCTTTTTGAAGTGGCGTAGCAGCGCTACGGATTTAAAAAAAGAGGAAAACAGGACAAAAAAGGGCCGTTTTTGACCAAGAGACCCAATCGTCAACAAGCTCTAAAAGATGAAGAGTCAGCTAAAGCATCCTTTAATCTTTCACTGCAACTACTTGGGCAGGGTGTGGGAAGAAGACGAAAAAATGAGTTTTTTTTGCCCTCCTCCTACAATTTTTTTGGAAAAATCTTTCAATTTTTTCTCAGAGGCGCTCCCTGTTAAGTAGTTGTCTTTCATTTATCAATTCTTTAAAAATGGCAGTAGATATTCAAGATATGAGTAGTACCGGAGTCGCAGTCCCGTTGAAAGCAAAAGACTTTGCTTCGGATCAAGACGTACGCTGGTGCCCGGGCTGTGGAGATTACTCCATTCTCAAACAAGTTCAGACCGTGCTGGCAGAAACTGGGAAAACCAGGGAAGACACGGTGTTCATTTCGGGTATCGGGTGTTCCTCCCGCTTCCCCTACTACATGGAAACCTATGGCATGCACAGCATTCATGGCCGTGCACCAGCCATCGCAGCAGGTTTGAAAATGGCCAATCCGAATCTGGACATCTGGGTCATCACAGGAGATGGAGACGGATTGAGCATCGGTGGCAACCACCTGATTCACTTGTTTCGGCGAAATCTCAACCTGAATATTCTTTTATTCAACAACCAGATATATGGTTTGACCAAAGGGCAGTATTCCCCCACTTCGGAGGAAAATAAGCGAACTGCTTCCACGCCTTACGGCTCTATAGACCATCCGGTGAACCCGGTTGCACTGGCCCTTGGGGCGGAAGCATCCTTTGTTGCCCGCTCAATGGATCGAGATCCAAAACACCTCAAGGACATGCTCGCCAAGGCAGACGCTCATCGCGGTACCTCATTTCTGGAGATCTACCAGAACTGTAATATTTTCAATGATGGTGCTTTCTTTTCTTTTACCGAAAAGGAAACCAAAGCAGATACGACACTATTCCTCGTGCAGGGTCAACCTTTGGTTTTTGGAAAGGAAGACGATAAAGGTATCCGGCTTGATGGCCTTACGCCAAAGATCGTAGATTTGAAGTCGGGAGAAGTGTCCAGAGATGAACTCTGGATTCATGATGAAACCGACCTGATTAAAGCCCAGATGCTTTCCCGCTTTTTCGATGACCCGTCGAAAAACCCAGTTGCGATGCCACGGCCTTTCGGGGTGTTTTATCGCCATGAGCGGGCATGCTACGAAGATTCTCTTTTTAGCCAAATCGCATACGAAACGGAAAAGCTGGGGGCGGGAGACCTGGATAGACTGCTGGCCGGCCCTAGTACCTGGGAGATTAATTGAGAGCTTCGAAGGATCGAAGAAAAACAAGCTCTGATGTCCCGTTTCTTATTGTGAGTTTAGTAACGGTTTGGCAAAAAAACATTTTTTTTGTTCTGGGGGAGGGGGAGGGAAATAGCGTTTTTCTCCTCCTCCCACACTCAAAGTAGTTACTGAAAACAAGAGAGCATGAATCCTCACATCGTCGCTATTTTTGGAGGTGCAGTATCTGGTGCTGAAGCAGCATACCAACTCTCGCAACGCGGCATCCGCACGGTTGTTTTTGAGCAAAATATGTTGCCCTATGGCAAGATCGAAGATGGCCTGCCCAAGTGGCATGTCAAGCTCCGGGACAAGGAGCAGGCAAACATCAACGAGAAATTGAGCCATCCGCTCGTCACTTATGTACCTGGAGTGAGATTGGGGCAGGAGGTTGATTTTCAGGACCTTGCCAAAAATTGGGGCTTTTCTGCAATTTTTCTCGCCACCGGTGCCTGGCGGGATCGCCCACTTTCCATCGAGGGTATTGACGACTATCTCGGAAATGGATTTTACTATCAAAATCCATTTTTTTTCTGGTACAATCACAAACATGAACCGGATTATCGGGGTGAACACTTGACAATCAGCGATGGCGCATTGATTGTAGGAGGGGGTCTAGCCTCTTTGGACGTAGCCAAAGCCTTGATGATGGAAACCGTAGAGAAAGCACTGCACGAGCGAGGCCATGCCGTCAACATGTTCAACCTGGAGCGAGGTATTACCACTGTGTTGGCAGGTTTGGGTTTAAGCCTCCAGGATTTGGGATTGAAAGGGTGCACGCTTATCTATCGCCGCCGGGTAAAGGATATGCCTTTGTTTCCGGGCGAAACGGACACCCCCGAGAAACTCGCTAAAGCGGAGGCCGTCCGGGAGAAAGTTTTGCTCAATGCCCAGTCCAAGTTTCTGTTTAATGTGCTGCCTTGCCACATACCTATCGGCAAGATTGTGGAAGACGGACGCTTGGCTGGGTTGATACTTCGGGAGACAAAGGTGGAAAACGGGCGCGTCTGCGAAATTTCCGGCAGCGACAGGGAATTCCGTTCGCCGCTGGTTGTTTCGTCCATTGGCAGCGTGCCACAGGCTATTCCGGGAATTCCCATGCAAGGGCAGACGTTTGCAGTGGACGAAATAGAATGCTGCCGGCTGAAAGGACATAAAAACATCTTTGCACTCGGCAACACTGTCACGGGCCGGGGCAACATAAAGGAAAGCATGGATCACAGCAAATCCATCGCTGAAGCGGTCGCTGATACTTACCTCAGCGAGCCTGACAGCTCCATCCAAAAGTTGCCAAGAGAGCGGGAAAATGCGGTTGACCAATTCAAGCGCTTCACTCCGCCGGATGAAGCAGCTGCAAGAAGTATTTTTGAAAGAATAAAAATACTGCATGAAAAAACCGGCTATACTGGTGATTTTATGGAATTGGTAAAGAAGCACTTGCCGCAGAGGTTAGAAGATATGGTGGGCGGACATTGAGGTTTTAGCACTCCCAGTATCTTACCTTATCTTACATTCGACTCTTCTGTTCTCTAATCTGCCTTCTTCCGTGTTGTTTGGAGCAACGGGGCTGTTTTCTCCATATCCTTTGAAAGTCAATCTGCTTGAAGCTATTCCTTTGGAAACCAGGTAGCGATAAACGGCTTCTGCTCTTTTTTCGGATAAAACCTGGTTGTCGGCATTGCTTCCATCACTGTCGGTATGGCCACCGATTTCTACTTCTACGAGGGGGTTTTTTTTCAAAAAATCAACCAATGCATCCAGTTCTGGCAATGCCTCAGGCTGTAGTTCCCACTTGCTGGATTCAAAGTTTACATTTTTAAAGGTGTACGATTTTTTAGCCCTCAAATCTTTGGCTATGGCAGTAGAGATTGCGGGGGAGGTTTTTTTTATTTCAACCGGAATCACGCTGAAGTTGTCCAGGAGGTAATAAGCTACTCGTTTTTTCTTCTCTGCAAAGCCGGTGGTGGCGAGGTTGAATTGTTCAATTTCTTCGTTGTTTTTCAGCGTAGTAGGCGTGTTTTTATCTTTGAAAAAGTTGCCTACAGCAAAATAGAGAAACGAGCGGTCGGGCACAAAAACAGCACTTAGCTTCAACCACTCTCCCTGCCGCGTAACGATGGGATCCTTGAACAGGATTTGTGGTTCAAGTTCTCCGGCTTGAAACCATTGCATCGGTCTGAAGAGAAAGCAAATGCCCAGATTGCCAGCTGCAACAGGGTGAACCTGTTGCTTTTCGCCATACAAAGTCCTGATATGGTCCATGGCTACTGAATCCGCCTGCTGAATAAAAAACTCCACCTGGTAGGGTTGCCCTGGTGTTAATGGAAATCGCAGGGTGCCTTGTACTGCTTCGTGAAAGTCGTGCAGGCGACCCAGGTCCGTGCCTGGCAGATAGGTAATGAGGCCCAGCATGTTGCTGCCGCTATGGGGCTTGGGAAAGCGGCAATCTCCGTAGCTATCAGGCTTCCATAAAATCAGATCAGGCGTCATGCCATTCCAGGTAGTCCATTTGTCAGCAGCATTGTTGAAAACCCGGGTAGAGGCTGCGTAGGAGCAATTAGGAATGTTGCTGCCTGGCTGGAGTTGCTCAAAACCTGGATTGAGGACGAGGTTGCCGTGCTGTGAAAGCAGGGCGATTGGCAAATACAACAAGAAGAAAAACAACGACAAGACCCGTAAATACATCGTGTTAAAAGAGATTGCTTTGCCAAAACAAATAATTTTTCCTACTCTTCCGAAGTACAGGAGGTGTTTTTATGTAAAAACAAACATTCTTCATAAAATCCTACTTCTACGAAGTTACTTTCTTTCTTTGTTAACTACTGTTTTGTGCATCATGTTTTCATACGGCACCGACTAATCCTGACGGTACTTTAAGTGCAGACAGGACCAGGTGAAGATTTGAGTTCCTACACTCCTTAGAGCTTGTTTGCGATTGGGTCACTTGGCTAAAAAACGGCCCTTTTTCGCCTGCTATTTACCTTTTTTCAACTCCACAGGGATGCTACGCTACTTCAAAAAGCTAAAAACCAGGCAAAAAATTGCACGTTTTCAGGAGCTGTTCGGATTGGACTGCCGCAGATAAAAAGACGGCTTTTTAGCCCGGTAAGCTCCATTCAAACAGCATCTCGGCTCAAGCACCAAAACCCCAACATGCTCTTAGAATCGAAGAAAAATAAAGTGTACAGTTTATTTTGGAAAACCGTTACCGTTAGGTTTTTTGAAAATGATGAGTACGAGTTATTAGGGTCGCGGTTTTTAAGATGGGTGGAAGGAGGAAGAAAAATGAAATTTTTTCCCAAAAGATACCCCCTGTCAAATAGTTGCCTTTCTTTGTACCAAACAACTGCTTGAGATGACTACAAAGCACTCTCCCCACGATAAGCTTTTTCGGGAAACTCTTTCCCGACGCTCAGAGGCTATCCTGTTTTTCAAGCATTTTTTACCAAAAGAAATTTCTAAATTCCTGGATTTCAGGACCTTGAAAATCCAGAATACCTCCTTTGTCAATCAACGCCTGGAAAGCCACTACTCCGATATTATTTATACCTGCAGGTGGAAAAACAAGAACCAGGTTGCCTATCTCACTTTCTTGTTAGAGCATAAAAGCTATCCTGAGAAATACCCACATTTACAGCTAATGAGGTACATGCTGGAAGGCTACGAATACCAGTTGAAGCAAAAAGAGCAGTTGTCGCTCATTATTCCTGTCATCCTGTATCACGGCAGGGAGCAATGGAAGGCACGGCCATTCAAAGAATACTTCGACCTTCCGCATCCGGTTTATGGTATGTTTGTACCCTCCTTCGACTATATCCTGGTCAATCTGGCCGACTACGCTGACGAACAAATCCTCGCCATAGGAATGAGTTTCCTGGCTTCGTCTATGCTGTTGTTCAAACACAAACAAGACAAGGATTTTGTATTAAAAAACTACAGGCAAATTTTTATTTTTGTCGAGGGTTACGAGAGCCGGACAGAAACTATGCGGTTCCTCAATACGTTAATCTTATACGTTTTTCAATCTTTTGACATCGAACGAAAAGAAATCCTCGATATCATTGAGGACCTTCCAAAAAATGTATCTGACATGTTTATTAGTACTTATGACAAGGCAGTTGAATCGGGAAAAGTAAAAGGAGAAGAGATTGGCATTAGAAAAGGGGAGGAGATTGGCATTAGAAAAGGGGAGGAGATTGGCATTAGAAAAGGGGAAGAGATTGGCATTAGAAAAGGGGAAGAGATTGGCATTAGAAAAGGGGAGGAGATTGGTACAGAAAAAGCCATCCGCACTCAGGCCATCAGAACTGCTGTTAAAGTGCTGAAGGAAGTGCCTGGCCTTGACAATGGCACAATTGCTAAAATTTCCTCCTTGCCGGAAAAATTTGTGGCACGACTTCGCATAGCGCTGGAAAAACGAGAGGAGAAAAATATATGGGTATTGATCTCTGCAGCGCTGAAAGGAACTCCTATGCTCACAGAAAAGGACAAGATGGATTTGCTGAGAGACATTCTATGACTATTTAGCAGGAGGCGTTTTTTAGAAGCTGTTTGAATTGAGCTTGCCGAGCTAAAAAGTCGCTTTTTTATCTCTGGCAGCCAAATCCAGGAAAACCTGAAAAATTTTCCCTAAAAACGCCCCTCGCTGAAAGGTTATTTGGCTGCTGCCGCTGCCATGGGACTTATGCTGCAGCCTCACTCTCCTAAGTAGTTAGGATACTCTTTGTTTAGGAACGTGCCGAAATAAGTTGGGTATTTCGGCGAGTGTATTTTGGGGGCTGGCAAGGCAGTGAAATAGGCACATAGCCTTAGCTACGTAACTATTTCACTAACACAGCCAGCGCCCAAAAGACGCCGCCCAAATGCGTAAGCTATTTCCGACACGTTCCTAAGTGTAACAGAGACCCTGTTAAACTTTCCTCAACGCATATGTTTTCTTCGCCCCAACAAGGGCTATCTTGCTAAAATCTTGGCATTTAAAGGTCCAGTTCAAGGGGGATTTGAGTGGAAAATTCCAAATCAGTGATTTTGTTGTGCACCTGGCTCAATCTGGTAAGACCAGGTAATTTCTACCGACTTCTCTAACATCTTTGAGACGGAGCAATATTTGTCCATTGACTTGCTGATAGCAGTAGTGACCTTTTCAGGATTTAGGTTGCCGGTGACGATGTAACGAATGTGAATCTTTTTGAAAACGGCCGGGATCTCTCCGGTTACTCGTTCACCTTCGGCTTCCACCCGCAAATCTTCGAGTGGTTGGCGCATCTTTTTTAAAATCGAAACTACGTCCATGCTGCTGCACGAAGCAAGGCTGACCAGCAGCAACTCCATTGGACGACAACCTTTCCCTTCGCCTCCAAAATCAGAAAGACCATCAATGAGCACTGTGTTGCCTTCTTCGTTTTTTCCTTCAAAATGGAGGGCAGAATTGAGCCGTTTCAATGTAACTTTCATAAAGCCTGGTTAAGCAGATTCAAAAGACCTGAGATGTGATTTCACCTGGAGGTACAGCGCAAGAACAGCTTTGCACTGAACTCATCGCATTCGAACGCCATAATCGGCCTATTGGATCTGGATTAGAAAATTAGAAAAGCAAGGCAATATTGCTTTTTTAAATAACAGCACCAAAGATGATACTTTTTCCCAACAGCTTCATCCTAACAGCGGGATGTTGTCTTTAAGACCTGAGTTGGGAAGGATGAACAACACTGCCTGACAAAGCATAAATTACCGCATTGTATGCATTGTCTTTAACCGTTTCATGAGGATTCTCCCAGGGTGAAAATTGAAATTTCCTATCCTGACTGTAGTTGCCTGGCTTTTATAAAAGCAAGGGACGCAGATTCGTAACCTCCTATAAATAAATTATTTATAAAACTGCAACCCTTGTCAGGAGACGAAGATTGAGAGGATAAATGAACTCTGACCTTCCTTACTTCTACAGAACAGAGGTGCCTTTGATAAAGAATATTTGTTTTTACCAACGCTCCTTCCCCGTTGAGTAGTTGCAAAAAATCACCATTTTGGCACTTAAAACAAAAACGGCTGAGGTTCCTGAAACCGAAGGCTTGTCCATCAACATGAAAACGCTGATCAGCACGGATGTTCATTTGGCAAAGCGCCTCCTCGAAGCAGGTGAGGCCGTGGCTATCCCGACGGAAACGGTGTATGGCCTTGCTGCTAACGCCCTTAATCCGGATGCCTTGCTGAAGATTTTCAAAGCTAAGAACCGCCCCCATTTCAATCCCCTCATCACCCACCTGGCGTCCTGGGAGGTAGTGGAGAAATACGTCACTGAAATACCACCTGAGGCGCATTTGCTGGCAGCCCGGTTCACGCCCGGTCCACTAACTTTATTATTAAAAAAACGCACACTCGTTCCCGATCTCGTAACTGCAGGCAGCCCCAGGGTAGCTATCCGAATCCCCGCTCACCCGCTTACAGGAAAGCTGCTTAATCTACTTGACTTCCCACTGGCCGCACCTAGTGCTAACCCGTTTGGTTACGTCAGCCCCACAACGGCACAGCATGTATTCGAGGGCTTGAAGGGCAAAATCCCTTTTATCCTTGACGGAGGAGCGTGCCGGGTCGGGCTGGAGAGCACTATCCTTGACTTTAAAAACGGTGAGGTAATCGTCAGGCGAAAAGGAGGTGTGGCTGTTGAAGCTATTGAAGAAGCACTTGGCAAAAAAGTGCTTCTGGAAACGGGTATTGAGAATCATCCTGTAGCGCCGGGGCAGTTAAAAAGCCACTACGCTACCTCTACTCCTCTGCACGCAGGTGAAGTGAGAGCGATGTTAAAGGATTTCAGCCAAAAGAAAATATGCCTGATTGAGTTTGGCGATAATCTTCGAGATGTGCCTGCAAACTTCCGTTTTCAACTTTCCGCTTCTGCCAACCTAGATGAAGCAGCAAAAAACTTATTTAAAATCATGCGACTGGCAGACAGGTGTGGGGCCGATGTAATCCTGACAGAATGGCTGCCGGAAGCCGGAATGGGCAGGGCGATTAACGATCGTCTGCAGAGGGCAGGGCATCACTACAAATAGCTTCCGTCGAAGGTCAACGGCAGGAGGTCTTCGCCCCGTTCAAAAATATAAACCGGCCCCGTTTCACCCTGTAAAATGATCTGGATAGCCTGCTGGTATTTCTTTTCCGTTTCGCAAATCACCTGACGACAGGCTCCACAAGGTGGCCCCGGACGGTCAATAAGCTGGCGCGGATTCCTTACCGTGACGGCAATAGAGAGCACTGGTACGTTTGGAAATTGATTTGCAGCCGTTGTCAAAACGGTCCGCTCAGCGCAGATACATAGGGAGTAGCTGGCATTTTCATAGTTGCTGCCGCTCAGAATCTCGCCGTTTTCGAGCAGTACAGCAGCCCCAACTTTAAAATTTGAATACGGGGAATAGGAATTTCCCATTGCTTCCTTTGCGGCTTGTAGCAGTACACGGGCTGCCTCAGGCAACTCCTCATGGGATGCAAAAACTAAAAAGTCAATTCGTAGCGTATTTTTTTCCATAAAAAATGAAATTGGAAACCCGTCTTTGCCAATAGCGCAAAATTTCTGCCTCTTTGGCTTTCTGCATGTTGAAGTCTCCTACAAATTAAACGATGATTTCACAAATAAGAAATTGGCCTTCAAGGATAAATGTTGAGTTAAGCAGCAAGGATCTGCAAGCTGCAAGGGTGGAGTTGTGGATAAAGAGCAGGGATTCTACTGTTTTAATGGCTGGAGTACAGCCTCTGGTGTTACAGGGAGGCCGTACCGGTTTTGGCAACTTCCGCTGGAAATGCCCAATCTTTTTGTGAAAGGCTACTCGGTGAATAGATTGAAATAATGGATAGATTTGAACTTGATTACTTTGCAGGGCGTGCTTTTTAAGAATGAAAATCTTTTGTAGCTACTTAGAGCTTGTTTGCGATTTGGTCACTTGGCTAAAAAACGGCCCTTTTACGCCACTTTTCACCCTTTTTTCAGTTCCGTAGCGCTGCTACGCAACGGAAAAAAGGAGAAAAATTGACGAAAAATTGCTCGTTTTCAGGTGCTGTTGGGGTTGGGCTGCCGGAGATAAAAAGAATGGACTTTTTGTCCAGAGCAAAGGAAATTTTGAAGGAATAGCCTTAGCTATTGCTGAAAAATTTGCTTGGCTCTGGGCGGAAAAGACACCTTTTTAGCCCGGTAGGCTCCATCCCAACAGCATCTCTGCTCAAGCACCAAAACGCAAACAAGCTCTTAGCAGGGAGACTGGGGAAATTGAAAATTTTTCAAAAAAAGCACCCCGCATCATTCTAAATGCTTACAACTTTTTTTTCCAAAAAGCACCTCCACGCTGGCAGGAAGAGTTTGCCTCCTTCGGCCTCCTTCTAAGCTGTTACAGTTTGCAAATGCGGTAATTTTGAGCAAGGCAATCCGCAAAATCAGGCTATTACCCTTTGGAGTCTCCATTCTTTGGAATGTACCCACTATGACAAGAAACACACAATGGAAAAAGTATCTGCTTACATTTTGACTCACAACAGCGAAAAATACCTGTCTGCCATCCTGGACAAAATGGGAAAAGTAGCAGATGAAATACTGATAATAGACAGTGGCAGCACAGACAGTACAAAACGCATTGCTTCCAGGTATGACAAGGTGAGAATACATTTCAGGAAATTTACCAATTTTAAAGAGCAGCGGATTTTTGCGGAAGACTCGTGTTCTTACAATATCCTGTTCTTTCTGGACTCGGACGAGTTGCCCGATGATGTACTCATTGCCGACATCCAAAAGCTGAAGGCCGGTGGATTTCACCACCAGGCCTATTCCGTTTCGAGAAAATGGAATGTTTTGGGAAAAGACATTCACAGCATTTATCCAATTATTTCACCTGACTATCCCATCCGGATTTACAATAAAAATCATTCGTCTTTTAGAAACTCTTCTCAATTGGTGCACGAAGCTCCTTTGGGCCACGAAAACAAGAGAAAGTTAAATGGAAACATCCAGCACATTACCTTTGAAACAAAAGGCGAATTGGAGAAAAAGCTGGAATTCTATACGGACATTGCAGCGCTGGATTTGATCAGAAAAGGAAAAAAAATCAGTGCAATCAAGCTGATAGTCAATCCCCTCGCAGCCTTTGTGAAATGGTATGTCTTTAAAGACGGCTTCAAGGATGGCAGGGTTGGCCTTGTTTTAGGCAGGTATGCCTATCTTTATACCAGGAAAAAATATGAAAAGGCGAGACACAACAACAGCAGGAGTGAATAAATAGCAAAGTGCAGATTTTAACAAAAAAGCTCTCCGGCACGAGCAGCCTACAGCTCTTTCAGGTGATGCAGTTCAGCACGACCATCCTGGTCGGCATTTTGCTGGCAAAGAGTGGCCTGCCGACGGAAATGATTTCGATCTATGAGGCGTGGATGTTCATCGTCAGTCTGTTTTGTTTCTTCTGGGTCGTCGGAGGGCAGAATACGCTGCTACAGCTTTTCCCAAAGCTGGACGAAGAGGGCAAAAAGGCTGCCTTGTTCAACGTCTTCCTGTTATTCACCCTGGCAGGTGCAGCTTCAGGGGCAGTGTTATTTCTCACACAGGACTTGATCGTGAGCTGGCTCACCAGCTTTTCAGAACTGCCCTGGCTCAACCTGTTGTCCCTTTTTCTGGTACTCAACTCGCCTACACTGCTCATCCAGATATTTTATTTGCTTTTAAAAAAATACAAGCACATCGTAGTCTTTGGCCTCCTGAGCTTTGGCTTGCAGCTAACTGCCATCGCAATCCCGGTTTACCTCAACGGGTCGCTGAAGGAGGTAATGTACGGACTGCTTTGTTGGGCGGCTTTCAAATACGTCTGGGCTGTGGTATTGTTGGTGCAGTATGCCCACTGGCGCGGGAACTGGCGCTTCCTGAAAGCCTATCTGCCACTGACGCTGCCGTTGCTGTTGCTCGCTTTCATTGGCAAGGGATCAGAATATGTGAGCGGGCTGGTCGTCACCCTGCTGTCGGAGGATGATAAAGCTTTTGCTGTTTACCGCTACGGGGCTAGGGAGTTCCCCTTGGCTGTGTTGCTGGTAGGCACATTGTCCACTTCGCTCCTGCCTGAAGTTTCAGAGAACTTGGAAGCCGGCCTGGCGCAGATCAGGCGCACAACCCAGCAGCTCTCCCACTGGCTCTATCCTCTGAGCATGGCTTCTATGCTGGTGGCACCATTTCTTTTTCCTATCATTTTTAATCCCGACTTTAAAGAGTCTGCCCGGATCTTCAATATTTTCACCCTGCTGCTGACTAGTCGAATTTTGCTGCCACAGGTGGTGACGATGAGCGCCCGGCGAAATTATGTCTTGGCCTTCAGTGCTTTTGTGGAGTTGCTCGTGCTGGTAGTGCTGAGCTGGTGGTGGGGTACGTTGTTCGGACTGGAAGGCGTAGCATTTGCCACCGTTGCTGCTTTCGTGGTGGACCGGCTGATTTTGTTGTGGTATAACTGGCGGATGTTAGGCATCCTGCCTGGCAAGTATGTGGACTGGCGCAGCTACTTGATTTACAATGGGTTGCTGGCTGGTGCTTTTTTGTTGTCCTTGCAATTTTGATTTTTAGAAGCTTCTTAGCAAGGGTGTTTTTTGGGAAAGCTTTCAATTTTTCCCAAAAAGCACCCTATGGATTGAAGTAAAAATAAAATGTACATTTTATTTTTTTAAACCCTTTCACTACCGGCTTTTTGAAAACAATGTGTACAATTTATTAATGTTCCGTTTGGAAATTGTGGCTGTATCAAAAGGGCAGTAAGGGCGGCAGCCACCCAATAATCTTTCAGAAGCTGTATCAAAAGTCAACTGGGGGCGGCGGCCGCCAGATACCCCTCTCTCTGAAAGGATTTTTTTTGCCGCCGTATGTAGCGGTTTGACTTATGAGGCAGGCTCGCCACCTGGGTAGTTTCGATTTTTACGGGCACCCTACCTGAACCACTCCGCGTACATGACGTAGTTGTCTGCTATGCGCCGGATGTTGTGCTGGAAAACCTCAGGCGGGATAGCTTTGATCTTCCTGGCAGGTACGCCGGCGTAGATGTACCCGGCTTCCAACCGTGAATTTTCCAACACTACAGCACCCGCAGCAATCAGCACATTTTCCTCTACCACTGCGTGATCCATGACGATAGCGCCCATGCCTACGAGTACGTTGTCGTGAATGGTACAACCGTGCACCAGTGCCCGGTGGCCAATGCTGACGTTATTGCCCACCGTAGTGCCTGCTTTGAGGTAGGTACCGTGAATGACAGCACCGTCCTGGATATTCACCTTGTTGCCCAGGCGGATAAAGTTCACGTCGCCCCGGACGACGGCCTGGAACCACACGCTGCAGTCATCGCCCATGACGACCTCGCCTATGATGGTGGCATTGTCAGCCAAGTAGCAGTTCTTCCCAAATTGTGGGCTGAAATTTCTGACAGTTTTGATAAGTGCCATAAGTTTATGATTAGAGTATGTTGGGATTTTGGTGCCTGAGCCAACATGCTCTTAGATGTTTTTTTCTAATTCCTTGCGCATCTCCCTGCGAAAAAGTAGGGTATTCAGCATTTCCTCCACTGGTTTTTCCCAAAAGGCCCACTGCGAAGCCTTGCTATCCCAGCCCTTTTGCAACTCCTCAAACAAGGCCGGATTGCAGCGCAGTGCAATAAAATCCAAATATTCCCTTTTTTCGGAAAACTGCCAGCTGATGTTGCTGGCATTGCTCAGCCAGGTTTGCAACTTACTGACGACCAGCAAAGTAAGGCGATCTTCCCAAGCCCTCTCACTGGATTTTAACAATTGAAAGACGAGCGTATTTGCTCCTGGCAGGCTCCTTTGCTTCTCCAGATGCTGTATGGCCAGCCGGTTGACGGTGGCTGTGGAGGCGGCCTTCAACAAAGGCCCGATGAACACATCCTCTCCCCAGCGTCCCTGCCGTTCCGTGTGCAGCCAATGGCTCAGCAGCACCTCCATCCAGGCCTCGTCCACGTGCTTGACAGATGCTTGGGTGCAGGCGAGCAAAAGTGTATCCGGCCAGTCTGTCCCCGCAAAAAGCTGCACGATTTCCACCGGTGTTTTTTTAAAAAAAGCCTCCCATTGTGCAGGGGGCACTGCCGATACCACTTGACCGAGATAGGTAGCCCTGGCTCCACCTTTCCACTTGGGGGAGGTTTTCAGCAGGCCATCCCGCAGCGCCCCAGCATCTATGTTTTCGGGGATATTTAACCGGAGCTTTTTGCCGTCCTGTTTCAGGCATTGCGAAGCTCGCTCGAACATGCGCCCAACCAGGCGAGATGCAGGTAGGGCTTGCAGTAAAGCGGCAGCTTCCTGCCTCAGCTCCTTGCGCTTTTCGTCAAGGCAGTGTTCCAGGAAAGGCTCGTCAGCCAATGACAAGCCGCTTTTCAGCACTGAAAGGAAGGCCCTTTTGTCACTTTGTGGCTCCTCCTGCCAGGTAGATTGAAGCAGCTCTAAGCCTGCCTGCGGATCGTGCTGTCGCAGATAGGCCAGCAGGTGAAGCCGTTCTTCCCTGCTGCCCGTATGCCAGTCAGTTTCAGGTTTTTCGAGCAGGTTTTGCCACTCGGGGTGCTGTGACAGCAGCCAGCGACCGCCAGAACTCAATGTGTCTTTCAAAAAATTAGACCAGTTATTTTTATCAGGATGGTTCAACAGTCGAGGCAAATGCTCCGGGGGCAAGTGTTTTTTATTTTGAATTAAAAGTGCAAAAAACTCCGGCAGCAAATTTCCGTATGCTCCATTCAGCATCAGGTACAAATGGTGGGCTGACCGAATGGAGCAAACCCTTTCTTCTGCATGACCTGCTGCCCGAGGCAGTTGCCCTTCAAAGTCTGCCAGTTGAAAACCTGCTTTCCGCAGCTGAGAAAACAGCGCCACTGCCTCAGCCAATACCAGAGGTGCTTCTTTTTGCACATTAACCCCACGCTCTTGTAAATCTACCAGAACTTGCTCCGGGAAAGTGCTGTTGTCAGTGCCGAGAAGGGCAATGTTGGTGAGATCTTGCCAGGACATGGAGTGTTTTTTTTAATGAAGGATCACTGAATTGAGAAACAACTGCAATTTGCTTTGCTTTGATGGAGGATGGACGCTTGAAATTTGAAAGACAATGTTAGTCAAAAAAGATCATTTTGAAATCCGGGGACATTAACGGATTCGCAGCCGGGATTGAGCACTAAGTCTGAGCTTCTACGAAGAACATGTCCACTTCGCCCTTGTTTTTGGCCTGAATCTTTCCTCGGTGCGTACAATGGAATTGGTCTTTCACCAGTTCGTAAGTGCTTTGGGAAATATTGATTTTGTTGGGCTCGCCGCTTTGCTCCATACGGGCAGCCATATTCACGGTGTCGCCCCAGATGTCATAGGCAAATTTTTTTTGACCTACCACGCCAGCGATGACCGGGCCAGTGTGAATGCCGATGCGGCAGAAAAACTCCGGGATGCCGGCAGCTCGTTGGCGCTGCCGAAAAGTTTCCATGAAAGCCTGCATGGCTAAGGCAGCCCTGACGGCGTCTTCGGCGTGGGTAGGTTGGGGCAGGGGGAGGCCGGCAGCGCAGAAATAGGCGTCGCCGATGGTTTTGATCTTTTCAATGTGGAATCGGCTGACGATCTCGTCGAAATTGCGGAAGCACTCATCCAGCTCTCCAACCAGTGTTTCTGCTGGTATCTTTTCTGCGATTTGGGTGAAATTTTTAAAATCTGTGAAAATGACGGTCACCGCGTCGTACTGTCTGGCCTGGGCCTTGCCGTGCATCTTAAGCTCAGCAGCAGTTTGTGCAGGCAGGATGTTGAGCAGCAGGTTTTCAGAGCGTTGTTTTTCAGAGCGGATGATCTTGTTGCGGTTGAACATGACCAAAGCCAACAAAACCAGCAAAGCCGCCCCGCCCAGCAGCGAGTTGCGCACCGTGGCGGCTGTGCGCAACTGCGCTTCTTTCAATTTGATTTCCTCATCTTGTTGCTCAATAGCCCGTTGTTTTTTGGCATCGCCGTACACGGCTTCTCGGCGCTCCTCGGTTTTAATGCGCTCTTCGTTGAACAGCGAGTAGCGCAGCTCATCGTATTCTTTGCGGTATTCGTAGGCTTCTTTGTAACTGCCCATTTTGTAGTGGAGCCGGGCCAGGTCTTTCAGGGCGCTTTGCTGAAATTTCCGGTCGCCTATTTCCTTTGCAATTTCAAAATAGCGACGCGTGTAATCCAGTGCTTCCTCGTAGCGCTCCTGGCGGCGGCGCACGTCGCCCAGGCCGTTATAAACTTCCATGATGCCGGCCTTCTCGTCTTCTTCTTCCCGTATTTTTAATGAGCGAAGGAGATAGGCTTCCGCCTTCTCCCAGGTCTTTTTTGCCTCTGCCCCGTTGCCTGATTTTTTGTAGAAACTGCCTAAGTTTTTAAGCACGTAGCCCATGTTGTTAAAAATCTCCGCCTCGCCATGGCGGTCTTCTAATTTTCCCCGGATGGCCAAAGCCTCCTGGTGCAGAGAAACAGCCTGCTGGTACAGGCTCCGCACGCTATCCGTCAATATCCCCTGTTCCATTTGCTCCTCTGCCTGAGCGTCATAAAGGTTGGCAATGTTGTTGAGCACAGAGGCTATCTGCCATTCGTTTGCCAGCTTCCGGTGGATGGCAAGTGCCCGTTCATAGGCCAGCAGAGCCTCCTTGTAGCGATCAGCTTCTACTTTGATATTACCGATGACATTCCAGGCGTTGGCAACGCCAGCCTCATCGCCCATTTTTTCAACACCTTCCAGATAGCGGAAAATATGATCTAATGCTTCTGGGTAGTTCGCCATTTTTTCTTGAATGAGCGCAATGCTGTAATTTACTCGGATGATGCCCGCCGAATCGGCCATCTCCTCTCTGATTCTCAGCGAGTTTTGGTAATTCACCAGCGCTCCGAAGTAATCCCCCAGATTAGACTTGACGTTTCCTATATTGTTAAAAAGTGAAGCTACCCCTTTTCTGTCTCCAAGTTGGTTTCGGATATTGAGAGCGTTTTGAAAGAAGCCAACAGCCTCTTCGCTGTTGCCATGAATATCAGCTAGCACTCCTTTGAAATTCCAGGTATTGCCCTCTCCCTTTTTAAAGCCCAGACGGCGGGAGAGGGCAAGTGCTGAATCAAGATGGACATTGGCCTGGCCCGGATTATCAAACTTTAGTTCCCAAGCCAGATCAGTAAGCAAATTGACTTTAACCGTGTCGTTTTTGGCGAGCTTTAACAGAGCCGTCAAGCTATCCACCACGCTGTTTTCCTGTGAAAAAGCCAGGGTGGGCAAACAAAGAAAAGCTGTAAAAAAAAGATGTCTGAAAATCAAAATTAAGGATGCAGAAGTTGAAGAATTTGTTTGGTGTATCAGAAAAATCACCCTTCCCCACTGCCGCTGTCTCCTTGGCTTGCAGGCAGGAGCAACACGCCTGTCGCCATGAACTTCAGTTCTTCTTCCGGCTCGGTAATAGCGTCAATTTCCTCCTGTGATAGGCCCTCGTCTTCTGCAAAATGGCGGAGATCTTCCACAGAAGTCACGTCCAAATACGCATAACCCTCCATGATTACCTGGCGTCCGGCGATGTCTTTAGGCACAAAAAAGCCATAATCCTCGAACTGAACAAACATTTCACCTGCTTGGTCGTCTTTAATGCTCATCCAGCAGCCCTTGGTCTGGCAAACAGCATCAACGGTTCCTTTTACTTTAATGGCTAACGAATCCATTCCTCCCATTTGGGCTATCATTTCAGCCAGGGAAACAGCGCCCTCAGCAGTGATAGCTTCTCCAAAAGACTCCGCCTCAGCGGCTTCAGTATTCTTGTCAACAACTGGTTGACCACAAGCTGCAAACAGCACAGCTACACACATGGACATGAAAAACTTTTTCAACATAACACGATGATTTTTTGATTAAAAAACTCCGGCCCTGCATGTGAACAACGATGCTGCCCGGAAATTTTTCACAAAAATAATCAAAACCTTTCAGGCTGTTACTTCTATCCTCAAAGGGAAGGAGGCGTATTTTTCCCTGAAATCCTGTGCCCTGGAATTTTATTGCCGATTGGAGCTTGTTGCCGATTGGGTCACCTGGCCAAAAACGGCCCTTTTCGTCCTGTTTTCACTTTTTTTCAAATCCGTAGTGTTGCCACGCCACTTCGAAAAGCTAAAAACCTGACAAAAAAGTGCTCGTTTTCAAATGCTGTTTGGATGGGGCTGCCAGAGATAAAAAGGATGGATTTTTTGTCCAATACGAAGGAAATTTTGAAGGAATAGCCAGGAAGCTGCTTGAATCGAACCCGGTAAGCTCAATTCAAGCAGCTTCTAAGTAGTGCAGTGAATCTTGAATTTTCACATAGTTCTATCAGCACGTAAAGTGCCGTCAGGACTGGCCGATGCTGTATGAAAACTTGATGCTCAATGCAATAGTTACTAAAAGTTTTTCTAAAATATACCTTTTGTAAAATAAAAAGTAAAGTGTTGCTCGTTTAGGCGAAGTATGAAAAGTTTTGCCCACGGCAATATACGTATCGCAAAAATACCAACCTTTTTATCTCAAGTAGTCAGATGACGATTCACCTTAAATTGACTGCATCGAAAGCAACACCTCTACCTTTTGCCAAAATTCTTTTTTCCTGTTCTAAGGACGTGCCGAAGATAACTTAGGCATTTGGATGGACGGCGTCTTTTGGGCGCTGGCTGCGTTAGTGAAATAGTTGCGCAGCGAAGGCTATGCTCCTGATTCACTGCCATGCCAGCCCTCAAAATGCCCTGTCCAAAATACCCAACTTATTCCCGGCACGTTCCTAAAATCCGAAATTATGAACCGCTTATCGCAACTGGTAGTGCTGGGTTTCACCCTTGTTTCTTTCTATAGGCCTACTGCAAATGCAGATGGCTACCTGAATTCAGCGTACGCTAAAGGCAGCATCCTGGGCTGTGCCAAAGGAGATTGCCGCAACGGGTACGGAGATTTTTACTACCCCAATGGCAATCGTTATATCGGTTACTTCCGAGATGGCCAGCCAGACGGCCAGGGGATACTCTATTACGCCAATGGCAACAAATACCTGGGGCACTGGGAGCAGAACTGGCAACAGGGGCAGGGCCGCTTCGTCTTTCATCAGGGGCATGAATACTTGGGCCAATTTTACCGGAATCAGTTCCACGGCCAGGGCACTATGCGCTATGCCAACGGCGACGTGTATGAGGGCGACTGGAAATTTAACCAGCCTGAAGGATTTGGCGTGTATGTTTTCTACAGCACTGGCAACTACTACGAAGGGGAATTCCGTCAAGGGCATTTCGAGGGGTACGGCACGATGTTTTACAAAGACGGATCGAAGTTCGTCGGCACCTGGAGGGAGAACAAAAAACTGACACAGGGAACTTTTTACGATGCAGACGGCAGGGTGGCTTCTCCTGATTACGCAGTGCATGGCGAAGTTGCCTTGCAGGTCGAAAGCTCCGAGGAAAATAAAGCCCCCGAGATGCTCCGGATAGAAGATGACGCATTGTACCTGCCGACTATGCACCGACCAGCTCCGGCTGAGTCTGCCACTGACAGAGCCGTGAAGGTTTGGGCTATTGTGATTGGCATTTCAAACTATCAGAGCGTAATCCCGCTGCGCTTTGCCGATGACGATGCCTACCAGTACTATGCATTCCTGAAAAGCCCCGAAGGAGGAGCTTTACCCGACAGCCAGATCAAGGTACTGGTAGATGAAAATGCGACCAGGGACAACATCCTCACCACCATGAGCAATATTTATTCGCAAGCTTCGGCCAATGACGTGATCGTGTTTTACTACTCAGGGCACGGCCTGGAAGGAGCTTTTGTGCCATCAAATTCGGATGGGGTCAACTCTTTGCTTTTTCACTCGGACATCCGACAGATATTGGATGAATGCAAAGCCCGCCAAAAGATAATCATCAGCGATGCCTGCCATGCTGGTAGCCTCTCCAAGGACAATCTGAAAAACAACATGCTTGCCTCCCGCTCAGTGACCAGCATGTTAGACGTCTATTACAAAGCCTTTCAAAACTGCTCACCTGGCATGGCCTTTTTGATGTCTTCCAAGGATCAGGAAGCTTCCCTGGAAGATTCGGGGCTGCGCTCGGGTGTTTTCAGCTATTACCTGATCAGAGGGTTGAAAGGAGAGGCTGACCGTGACTACGACAACCTCGTCACCATACAGGAGTTGTTTGCCTACGTCAAAGAAAAGGTCAGAAAATACACTGCCGGTGCGCAGACACCCGTCATCACTGGGGATTATGATCTGAATATGCCGGCGGGGGTGGTGAGGTATTGAGTTGCCATTCGCCAACTAACCGGGGCCGCCTTAGTTAGTTGGCGAATGCCGTATTTGCACAGTCGTTAAGACGAGCAGGCCTGTCAGGAAAAACACAGCCAGCGCCAGCACGCTGTATCTCATCCCGCCTGAAAGTTGCCCGGTGAACGCAAAGCTGAAGGCCCCCAGAGCTGTGGCTGCCTTTTCCAGCACATCGTAAAAGCTGAAGTAGGAAGTCGTGTCAGTGGTTTTCTCGGGCAGCAGTTTGGAGTACGTGGCCCTTGACTGGGATTGCACACCGCCCATCACCATGCCTACACAGGCAGCGAGCAAATAAAAATGCCATTTTTCAGCTACAAAAAAACCAGCCACGCACACCACTGTCCACAAAGCCAGCATAATGGCCAGGCCTTCTTTGTTCCCAATCCGGTCAGACAACCTGGCAAACAGCCAGGCGCCTGCAATGCCCAAAAATTGCAGCAGCAAAATGACGGTGATAAGCTCCGGGGTTTCCATGTTCATTTCTACTTTGGCAAACAGAGAAGCCAGACTCAGCACGGTTTGCACCCCCGCACTGTAAAAGAAAAAAGACAGGAGGAAAAATTTGATATTCCGGGCTTGTTTGACGGCCTGCCACACCTTCTTTAACTCGTGAATCCCCTTCGTCAGGTATTGGATGGAAAAAACCTGGTTCGTGTCTTTAGGCAGGCGCCGGAAAGTCAACTGCGCAAAGCCGATCCACCACAGCCCCACCGTCAGGAATGCGAGCCGAGCAGGGAGCGTTCCTTCCTCAGGCAGAGCGAACCAGGAAGGATTCATCAAGACAAGCAGGTTGAAAATCAGCAGTAGAACGCTGCCGATGTAGCCGTAGGCAAAACCTTTGGCACTCACCCGGTTGTATAGGTCTTCCGTGACTATGTCGGGCAGGTAGGAGTTGTAAAAAACCAGGGAGCCTGCAAAACCGATAGTGGCCAGGATAAAGCCCATCGTGCCCAAAGCCAGATTGTCTGCCCCTTTGAAGAAAAAAAGAGACATGCAGGCAATCGAGCCAAGCGTCGTGAAAAACCGCAAAAAGAACTTCTTGCGGCCGCTGTAATCCGCTATCCCCGACAGCAGCGGCGAAAGGCAGGCAATGATGAGATAAGACAAAGCCACTGCAATGGCAAACAAGCTCGTGTTGTACATTTCCACACCCAAAATGCGGACTACAGAGGGCGTGATTTCTTCAAAAAAGGAGGGGAAAATAGCTGTTGCAATGGTGAGGGAATAGGCAGAGTTGGCCCAGTCAAAAAATACCCAACCCTTTATAACTTTCGGATCATTGCGTTTAACGCTGGTGTTTTCGTTCATTCGTGTCATATTTGGCCGAAAGTTAAAAAAAGGGTAATTACTTAGAAGTGCGAGCCTGTATCAAAGAGCCAGTGGCGGTGGTAGCTGTCAAATAATCCCCTCTCTGAAGAATTTTAATCGTCACCAGCGGTAGCGGTTTGATGTACGATACAGCCTCATTTTGGGGTGTTTTTTAGGAAAAATTGAATATTCTTCCCCAAAAATACCTCCTGCTAAGTAGTTACAAAAAAGGAATCTTGGAATTTAGGAACATGCCGGGAATAAGTTAGATATTTCGGCCTGGGTGTTTTCGGCACCTTCCTTCGGATTGCAGATTGGAGATTTGCGGTTCAGAGTGTTTAAAACAGAAAACACAAAGGATGCAGCCGCTCATTTTTCCGGGCGAGAAAGCTTCCTGAAAAAGCCAATCTGCTGCCTCCGCCTCAAGTTCAGATCAGCAACCATGCTCAACATTGCCATTTTTTCCCGTGCCTCATTGTTATACTCGACACAGAGTTTGTTTCGGGCTGCCCGGAACAGGGGGCATTACGTGCGCATCATTGACCATCAACGGTGTAGCATTGTCATAGAACTGGGCGAGCCTCAGGTCATCTACGAAGGTTATCGGCTGAGGGGGATAGATGCCCTCGTTCCCCGCATCGGCGCATCAGTGACCGACTACGGAGCGGCTGTGATTCGCCAGTTCGAATTGATGGGTGTTTATACTACGACCCGCTCAGAGGCGCTCATCATGGCCCGGGATAAGCTGAAATGCCTGCAAAAGCTGGCGGCAGAAGGGGTAAATGTGCCCCGAACCTTCATTTGTGGCACACCGGAAGACGTTCCTGGTATTTTAAAAAAAACGGGTGGGGCGCCCGTTGTCATCAAGCTGCTGGAAAGTACGCACGGTGTGGGCGTCATCCTGGCAGAGACGGCAGGTGCAGCTATTTCTATCGTAGAGGCTTTTTCAAAATTTGACCAGCCCGTGCTGCTGCAGGAGTTCATTAGCGAAGCAGGAGGTGCCGATGTGCGGGCTTTTGTAGTAGGGCAGCAGGTGGTGGCTTCCATGTTGCGGCAGGCAGCCGAGGGGGAATTTCGCTCCAATCTGCACAAGGGTGCCGGTGCAGTCCCTGTTGAGTTGACCCCCGAAGAAGAAAAAATCGTTCTGAAAGCAGCCCGGCTGATGGGCCTCGAGGTCGCAGGCGTGGATATCCTTCGCTCTGCTAAAGGCCCCCTGGTACTGGAAGTCAACGCCTCACCAGGTTTGGAAGGTATCGAAACCACTACAGGGGTGGACGTTGCAGCTGCGATTATTCGCAACGTTGAGCGAGGATTTGAGCGTTTTAAAAATTTGAAAAGACATTAAGAGCTTGTTTGCGTTTTGGCCCCTTGCCAAAAACGGCCCTTTTTCGTCCTGTTTTCACCTTCTTTCAGTTCCGTAGCGCTGCTATACAACTTCAAAAAGCTGAAAGCCAGACAAAAAATTGCTCGTTATTATCTCCGGCAGCTCAATTCAAACAGCTTCCTGGCTGTTACTGAAAAATTTCCTTCGTTCTGGGTTGGGAAGACACCTTTTTAGTTCGGTAAGTTCGATTCAAACAGCATCTCGGCTCAAGCACCCAAACTGCAACATGCTCTAACTGCCGTTTTTTTTTTTGACACCTTCCTCAATGGCTTCTCAGGTCAACGCCCCAGGCCAGTTTGTTGCGGATGGTGGCAGGAAAACTGCTGTCGTATAGTTGGATGATGTTGGCGGCAAAATCTCCCCGGCGCAAAGACAACCTGGTCGTGGCAGAGATCAGCTCATGCCTTGAATCCAGCGTGCAGAGGTAGCTCTCTGAAGGGCCTTCAACCCGGAAGGACACCTCGGAGGCGTCGGAGATCACCAGCGGCCGCATGTTGAGGTTGTGTGGCGCTACCGGAGTCAGAACAAAATTGTTGGAGTTGGGGAAAACGATTGGCCCCCCGCAACTCAGCGAGTATCCCGTGGAGCCGGTAGGTGTGGAAAGGATGATGCCGTCGGCCCAATAGGTGTTTAGGTAGGCTCCGTCAATGTAGGCGTGAATGGTGATCATCGAAGAGGTGTCCCGTTTCAGGATAGTGAAATCGTTCAGTGCAAATGGAATCTCTCCAAAGAGTGGCGGGTCGGCATCAAGGTACAGGATTCGCCGGCTGCTGACGAGGTAGGCTCCTTCCAGCAGAAAGCCAATAGCCTCGGGGATGCGGTTTTTATTCACCGTTGCCAGGAATCCCAGCTTCCCCAGGTTGATGCCCAGAATGGGTATTTCCGTCTCCCGCACCAGCGTCATCGCTGCGAGGATGGTGCCATCTCCCCCCAACGTGATGATAAAGTCGAATGCCTGCTTTTTAATATCGGAGTAGCCTTTAAAGGTACCTGGCTCAACCTGGAAATTCACTTTGTCCCGGATGGATTCGAGGTAAGGGGCAAACACCACCGCAGGCATACCCACATCTGCTAGCGTGTCAAACAACTGTTGCACGTGTGGTAAGTCGCCTTCTTTTAAATACTGACTGTAAATGGCTACTTGCATAAGTATAAGGACTTTTCGGATTCAGGATTTGGATTGGGGTACCGCTGCCAGGCATTTTGGCTGGACTTCTTTAGCGCAGGTTTGCGCGTGGGATGCCTGCCTAAAAGCAAGTTTTTACTTTCTTTAGAGCTTGTTTGCGTTTTTGCTCAAGCACCAAAATGCAAACAAGCTCTAAATTCAAACAGCTTCTTTGGATTGAAGTAAGAATGTACATTTTATTTTAAAAAAACATTTCCACTACGGACTTTTTGAAAGTGATGGATACAATTTAGCAATGTCTCGCTTCTTCCTCCTCCCGCAATTCGGATTTTTTTTTTTTTGGGGAAATTGAAGATTTTTCCCAAAAAAACCTTAGAGCTTGTTTGCGTTTTTTAGCCAAGTGACCAAATCGCAAACAAGCTCTTTATGCCGAGTAGCTACTTTCTTTTTACTTGCCTGGCTCGGCGGCGTCCTTTCAGAGAAAACAGCAGGCTGAAAGAGAAAAAGCTGCTTTGTGCTCATATGGCCTCCTGGGCAAGCTCTTAAATTCGCTCCAGGGTGTTATCTTTCAGCCAGCCCATTTCACCATTGGCTAACCGAACCCGCCACCAGCCGCTCAATTGTTCGGAGAGGTGCACTTTGGTGCCTTCGTGTAGGAGCAGGATTTCAGTACCTGCCTCGTCGGGGGCGCTGCGCAGGGAAGCTGTCTTTTCCAGGATGATGGCCTGGCCGGTATTTTCTGCGTACCTCTGATGACTGAGTGCAAGCGAGAAAGGAAGCAGGCTGACCAGCAGGCAGGCAAAGCCGACGAAAAAACCCAGTTTTTTGGTCTTCCTCGTTTTCCCCAGTTGCCAGGTGGCCAATCCTGCCAATCCGGTCCACCACAAGAGCAGAGCTGCCACTCCCCAACTGCTCGCCCGGAAAGCCATCCGCAGGTTTTTCCACCAGCGCACCAGGAAAAGATCGGGGAGATCCTCTGTTTCGTCTTTCAGTTGCTGCCGTGTGAGTGCGAGATTGTGCAGGATGTCTTCGTCGCGGGGATTCAGCAGCAGCGCCCGCTCATAGTGGAGGATGGCCCTGCCGGGGCGGCCCAGTCTGTACCAGGCATTGCCGAGGTTGTACTCCAGTTCGGGAGAGCGGTAACCGCTTTCCGTCAGTTGCTCGTAGAGCTGAGCGGCTTTTTCAAAATCATTTTTCTGAAAAGCTTCGTTGGCTTGTTGGAACAATTCGTTCCCTTGGCTGAATGCACCGGGGAAGACTGAAATGAGAAAGACCGTCAGGCAATACAACTTTTGTTTCATCTACGTGGCAATTTTAGGCGCAAATTTACTGCAATGCACCCATTGTGTTTATTCCTGCTTTCTACAAGTCGGGCACACAGGTAATCACAGAGAGCGCTCCCCTGTGACGCTCATCTCTGATAGAAGCCCGTTCCAACCCTGAGTGGGTAGTCAAGCAACAAATAGCAAGTTGGTTGTTCCACAACGGGGTGTGTAGGTGGCCAACCCACAAGCAAGCTCTTAGGTTGCTGTGCTTTTTTTATCTGCTTTCTGCTATCAGAACAGCGAACCTTGCGACATTTGCAGCTACTTCAACATTTTTAAAACCTTGAAAAATGACCCTTGAATCAGTCGAAATACTTGCTTTGGTACAAAAAAACTACCCTCGCCTGGCAGAGAAAGAACTTCAAGAAGAAATCGCTGCCCACAGCAAGCTGATGAGATTCAAGGCGGGAGAGGTGATTAGCGAATACGGAAGCTACGTCAAATTTATTCCGCTTATTTTTGAAGGAGTTATCAAAGTGACAACGGAAGACGAGGAGGAAGGCAGAGAGTTGCTGCTTTACTATTTGCAGCCGGGCGAAGCCTGCTCTTTGTCTTTCACCTGCTGCATGATGAACAAAAAAAGCACCGTGCGCACCGAAGCAGAAGAGGACAGCCTGCTGGCCGGTATCCCCATCCGCCTGATGGACGAATGGATGACCCGTTACCAGAGCTGGAAAAATTTTGTCATGATCACCTACGATAAAAAAATAACCGACTTGGTGAAAGTGGTGGATAGCATTGCCTTTCGGAGCTTGGATAGCCGCATGGTGGACTACCTGCGCAAAAGGGTTGAAACTTCCGGCTCCAGGGTCATTAATGCTTCCCACCAGGACATTGCCAGCGACCTCAACGCTTCCCGGGAAGCCATTTCCCGCCTTTTGAAAAACCTCGAAAAGGAAGGTGTCGTGAAGTTAGGACGCAATCAGTTGCTCTTTAAAAAATAACAGATCCTGCACAAACAAGCTCTTACTGCGAGGGTACACACCGAAAGACTCCTGCGTTCAGGTAGTTTTTGTCTCAACTTTTTGATATTGTGCTTCTGACAGGCAGAATACGCAGGTTCTATTTTTTATCACAAAAGGTACGCCCGGGTTATGCGCTCCGGTTTTTTTAATGTGTTTTATTTGTGACCTACTTCACAAACGAGGTAATTTTGCCCCAGCAATTTTGCGCCTCTTTTAACTTAAAAAACATGAAGTCAGTGGAATTATCAACCCTTCTCCGGGAAAAGAACACCACCATCATTGATGTGAGAGAGCCGTCTGAATTTGCTGCAGGGCATATCTCAGGAGCGATCAACATTCCAGTCAACAGCATTTTTCAGCGCATTGATGAATTCAAAGCAATGGCGAAGCCCATCGTCGTTTATTGCCGTAGCGGCAACCGAAGCGAATACGCCCGGTTGGTTTTACAGGCAAAAGGCATTACCGAAGTGCACAACGGCGGCGGACTGAACGAGATGGAATTCTTTATGCCCAAACTTTGACGAACTCGCTCTGTGTAGTCATCTTTACACGAGAAAGCAGAAAAAACCCCAAACTTTGCACCCTCATTTCTCACAGAAAAAGTACAAGCAAATGAAAGTTGAACAAATCTATACAGGCTGCCTGGCAGAGGCAGCTTATTATATTGAGAGCAATGGCGAGGCCGTCATCATTGACCCCCTGCGAGAGACACAGCCTTACCTGGACAAACTCCAAGAGGAAGGCGCTGAATTGAAATACATCTTTGAAACTCATTTTCACGCAGACTTCGTATCGGGCCACCTTGATCTGGCCAAAAAGACAGGGGCTACCATCGTTTATGGCCCGACTGCTGAAACTTCTTATGATATCTACCAAGCAAGTGATGGCGAGGAGCTAAAGGTGGGGAATGTAGTGTTCAAAATCCTGCATACGCCTGGCCATACTATGGAGAGCACCACTTTTCTGCTCCGGGACGAAGGAGGAAAAGACTACGCTATCTTCACGGGTGACACGCTTTTTCTGGGCGATGTGGGCCGCCCCGATCTGGCTATCAAGCAAGGAGAACTCACTAAAGAGGACCTGGCTGGATTCCTGTTTGACAGCCTGCGCAACAAAATTATGCCATTGGCAGACGAGGTAATCGTCTATCCAGCGCATGGCTCCGGCACGGCCTGTGGCAAAAACCTCAGCAAGGAAACCTGGGGACTGCTGGGCGAGCAAAAAAAGATCAACTATGCGCTGCGCCCGGAAATGACGAGGGAAGATTTTATACGGGAAGTGACCGATGGCCTCACCCCGCCACCGCAGTATTTCCCCAAAAATGCAATGATGAACAAAACGGGCTACGGCAGCTTCGACCAGGTACTGGCCAAGGGTGCGCAGCCGCTTACACCCAGGCATTTTGAACAGCTCGTCGAGTCGGAGGGGGCGCTGATGCTCGACACCCGCACTGAAAAGGAGTTTGCCAAGGAACACATCCCAAACGCTATCTTCATAGGCATGGATGGCGAATTTGCACCCTGGGTCGGCGCACTGATCATTGACATTCGCCAGCCCATCGTCATCATCGCTCAGGAGGGCCGGGAAGAGGAAGCCGTCACCCGCCTGGCAAGAGTGGGCTACGACAACAGCCTGGGGTATTTACAAGGAGGACTTAGTGCCTGGAAAAAGGCAGGTGGGGAAACTGACTCCGTAAAGACCGTAGTGGCAACAGAGATGGCAGAGACTCTCAGTAATGGACAGCCTGGCATCAACATCCTCGACGTGCGCAAGCCGTCAGAGTTCCTGTCTCAGCATATCGTGGGGGCAAGGAATTTCCCCCTGGACTACATCAACCGGAATCTCAACCGCCTGGAGCGCAGCGAAACCTACTACCTACACTGCCAGGGCGGCTACCGCTCTATGATCGCCGTATCCATTTTGAAGTCCAGAGGTTTTCACAACCTGATAGACATCTGCGAAGGATGGAGCGCCATCGAAGTGAGCGAAATCCCCAAAACGGATTACGTTTGCCCTACTGACCTTGAACAGAAGATTGTTGACGACGCTGTCATGGCAGTAGTTTAGACACATTCTTAAAAAATGATTATCACCACAGCTCCGGAGCTATTACCTTCCGGGGCTTTTTTTATTTAAAAAACCTCTTAACTTGGGGCAGGTTTTATTGCACCCATCAGGACATGAAAAACTATTTACGCTATCTGCACGCAGACATTGAAGATGCTATTGACAGAGCACCTTCACTTTTGACCCGAGAAGGGGTACCCGAATTCTCGGATGAAGAAGAGGATGCAGACGCCCTTTCGTATCGCTTCGTTACTATTGCCGCACTGACCGGCCTGCCTGCCGAAGCCTTCCCTCCTGAGAATTTACTGGATGATGAACAGGTGAAAGCCTTGCTGGAGGCTATCGCAAAACTGTGGGAAGCCTGGAACCTGGACTGGACTATGCCTATGTACCTGCCGGTGCGCAAACAGTATGCTGCCATGATCCGCCAAGTGGGTGACGAATTGATAGCTTACGACATTACACGGGGCGGCAAGGTGCTCATCTGCGATTACGAAGGGGGCAAGATCTGCCCCTTCCTGCCCGAGGATAAGTATTGCTTTTGCAAAGACCTGGAGGATAGTACCAAACACGATATTGCTATCTGGGAAGAGCACGTCCGCTCACAAGGTATTGACCCCTACAGAGAGCTTTCCTCCGAAGAGGAAGAAGCGTTTGAAAGGGAAATGAGGCAGCGATACCTGCGCAAACGCTACGGCGACGACTGGAAAAAGTATGCCCACCTGGATTTTACCCCCGAATCTGATGAGAATTGCTCTGATGAGCTTTTTTATGAAAAATTTTTTGACGACGAACCAGAAGAAGACTTGGACTGGAACGACGACGACCTCTTTTTGAATAATGACCAAGACGATGAAGAGGATCTTTAAGAAACTATTTGGATTTGGCTGCCGGAGATAAAAAGACGACCTTTTAGCCCGGTGAGCTAAATTCAAACAGCTTCTAAGGATGGAGCAGCAGGGAGGTGTCACTGGAAAAATCAGTACGGGAAATTTCAGGATAAAACGCCTGACTTTGACACACCCGGGCTGGGCATTTGCAAGGTACTCATGATGCCAATTCCTGAACTGCTGGATGTTTCCTGAATTTAGTTCCCATCTGTAAAGTTATCCTCCGAATAATTCTTGCGGCTGTAAAATCTCCGCCTGACTATCGCTTCACTGAAGCTTTTTCAGGATGACGCATCCCTCTCCTTGGTAAATCCCTCATTCTTGCTTATTTTCTTTAAATCTGCAGATTTCCTTTATAAAGACACAGCAATCCTTAGATTTGACGAAATATTTTTCTTCACTTCTAAATTTTTAAAAAATGGAAAAAACAAGACGCACTTTTCTGAAGCAGTCGGGTCTTGTGTTAGGAGCTGGAGCAGCCTGGCTGTATGGTTGTGGACCAAGTACCAATGGAGCCGGGAAGCAGGAGGATACCAGCTCAGTGGCGGATACTTCAGCGCAAATGTTTTTTAAAATTTCACTTGCGGAATGGTCTCTGCATCGCACGCTTTGGGACAACAAACTGGACAACCTCGATTTTGCGTCCACAGCGAGAGGGTATGGCCTTGATGCCATTGAGTATGTCAATCAATTTTTTAAAGACAAAGCAAGAGATGCTGCCTACCTGGCCGAGCTGAACAAACGGGCTGCCGACAATGGGGTAGAACAGCTCCTCATCATGGTGGACAACGAAGGGGGCATGGCAGAGACGGATAAAAAACTACTGGATCAATCTATTGAAAATCATAAAAAATGGGTGGATGCTGCCGCTGAACTTGGCTGTCATAGCATACGGGTCAACGCCTTCAGCAGCAACCCCAACCGAGAAGAAGCTGCCAGAGGTGCCGTCGAGGGATTGAGCAGACTGGGCGAATACGGCAAACAGGCAAACATCAACGTAATCGTCGAAAATCATGGAGGATTCTCTTCGGATGGCGTCTGGTTGAGTGGGGTCATGAAAGAGGTAAACATGCCCAATGTCGGCACGCTGCCAGATTTTGGCAACTTCTGCGTACGCCGCGATAGCACGAGCAAGAACCCCTGGGAAGGGCAATGTATAGAGGAGTACGACCGCTATAAAGGAATCGCTGAAATGATGCCTTTTGCTAAAGGAGTGAGTGCCAAGTCGCATGAGTTTGATGGTGAAGGCAATGAAATAAACACGGATTACCGCAAAATGCTGCAAATTGTCAAGGATGCGGGTTACAGAGGCTATATTGACGTTGAGTACGAAGGAGATAAACACTCGGAGGATGAAGGAATCAGATTGACAATTGCCCTGCTGCAAAAAGTGGGAGCGGAATTAGGTTGAGCAGTGGATGTCCTGGCTGTTCCTCTCTGCGGAGGAGCAGCCGGGCCTGTTGCTGGTCTTTTCAGTTGTGCTGCTGGCACGGAGCAATGGAAAACGCAAAATCAGGTGCGCTTGAAAAACAGAAAGCCTATGGCATCGCCATTTCCAGACGGCCTCAATGCGGACTAGGACTGTAGTTCGTAAGGAGAACCAGAGGAAAGGAAAAACTCGAATACAGCGAATACGGAATGTTGGATTCGAGCGGAAGCCTGTAATGCCTGGAGAATTTCGTCAGGAATTTTTTCAACTCTTCTGTATCAACATTGCGGGAGTTGGGCTTTAGATAAAAGCCAATGTGCTCAATCTCGCCTTTGCCGCTCCAGAAAAAGTGCATCCAGATGTTGATGCCATCCAGATTGTAGCCCTCTGTTTTGCTGAATTCTTCCATCTCCTGCATCATTTCCATCACATTGTCGAAAGCCAACTTCATATTGCCCTTGCACGCATCCAGCAGGGGCCGGTAACCAGGAATGATCTCTTCGTACTGCTTCTCAAACTCGCCCAGGGTGAAAACTGTTGGAAGGACAGGTACGGCCTTAGATATTTGTGATGTTTTGGATTGACTGAACAATGCACTATCAGTCATCCCTGTATTAAAAATGCCGATTGAGAGGATTAAGATAAGAATTCTCATGTCTATAGATTTAAGGAACCTGCCGGAAATAACTTAAGCATTTGGGCGGCGTCTTTTGAGCACTGGCTGCGTTAGTGAAGTAGTTGCGTTGTTCAGACTATGTGCCCAGCCTTGCCTTTCCTAAAAATATCCTCGCCGAAATACCCCCCTAAGAGCTTGTTTGCGAATGAGTCACTTGGTCAAAAAACGGCCCTTTTTCGTCCTGTTTTCCTTTTTTCCAAATCCGTAGCACTGCTACGCCACTTCAAAAAGTTAAAGACCTGACAAAAGATTGCTCGTTTTCAGGTGCTATTTGGATGGGGCTGCCGGAGATGAAAAGACAATTTTTTAGCCTGGTAAACTCCATTCAAAAGCATCTCGGCTCAAGCACCAAAACGCAAGCACGCACTAATTCTGGCACGTTCCAAGAATTAAAAGATGCAGACCTGAAAAGTTGATTTCATTAAGCTGTTGACAGTATCATTTGATAAATTCTTCGTCAATAAAGATGCCGTAATTCACAGAAGGTTATACTTAGTAAAAGGATGCCATCTATTGAAAGGAATTTACCAATGCTACCTGTCATTTATCATTAATGGGGTGTGGTGCGAATGTAAAACTTCATTCGTGGAAGATCGGGGGGCTCTATTGGGTGATTCTGAAAATCGGTAGGAATTAGCACAGTTAGTGGAATGGAACAAATGTATAAACTTAGCGGCTCTTATTTGACCTTTGTCTAAAAAATAAATCTGTATTCTTACAAAGCCTTATTTTGCAGGCACTTATGGAAAAAGAGAATTAAACTTACACAGAATGATTATAGACATTATTTTTCTAATCATCGCCTTATGGGGTTTTTACCAGGGTTATTCTCGGGGCATTATCAAAACGGTATTTACAGTGTTTTCCATTGTCTTTGGGTTGATGATAGCTTTCAAATTGACCCCGGCAGCTACGAGATTTCTGGAGACTGCCTTTAACACGACCAATGCCCTGACATTCATTGCCGGTTTCCTGTTGGTCTTTGTGTTGACGATGATTATTATCCGCATGACTGCGCGCTTCCTGGAGAAAAGCCTCGAGGCAGCTCAGATCAACATTATCAATAAATTTGCAGGAGGGGTGTTGTTATTGTCCATCTACACGCTCATCTACAGTTGGTTGCTGTGGTTTGGCAGCCAGGCTCATATTATTACGGAGCAGACTTCCAAAGAATCTATTTCCTATCCTATGCTCAGGGAGTTCCCGGGAAAAATGAAAGTAGCTTTTAATTTTCTAAAACCAGGTTTCCAGGACTTCTGGCACGAGTCGGTGAGATTTATTGACCGCATAGACGCCAAAAGCCTGGAAAGGACCGAATCGGAGCCTACCATTTTCGATATCCCCGACGAGAATTCCACGAAAAAAAACTGAAAGGTGCTTCTGCATCCCGGCAGCCACTCAGTAGCTTCTATCCAGGGCATGTTTTAGATCTGCGATGATGTCGCTTTCGTGCTCAATACCAACGGACAAGCGAATCAGGCCGTCGGTGATGCCATTTAACAGGCGAAGTTCTTTGGGAATGTTCAGGTGCGACATGGAAGCTGGATGCAGGATGAGCGTGTCCACGTCGCCGAGCGTTGGAGCAAGCGTGCAGTGCTGAATGTTGTTCATAAAGCGGAGGCCTGCATCCAGCCCGCCTTTCAGCTCAAAACTCAGCATGCCTCCGTAAGCCCGCATTTGTTTTTGTGCAATCGAATAGTCGGGGTGAGAGGGAAGCCCGCAGTAGTTGACCCGCTCCACTTGTTGGTGGTCCTCCAGGAAAGCAGCAATTTTCAGGGCATTGGCGCTGTGTCTTTCCATGCGGAGGGCTAAGGTCTTCAAGCCGTTGTGGAGCAGCCAGGCATCCCAGGGGCTGCAATTTGTGCCTGTGAGTTTCATGGTGTTCCAAATCTTGCCACCCATGTGCGTTTGTTCCAGGTGGGGCGTTACCAGGGCACCGGCGATTGAATTGCCGTGGCCGTTCAAAAATTTGGTAGCAGAATGGATGATGAAATCCACGCCGTAGCGCAGCGGTTGTTGCAGATAAGGCGTCGCAAAAGTATTGTCCACCGCACTCCAGCGCCCATGCCGATGGGCCATAGCTGCCAGTGCTTCCATATCAAGGCAGGCCAGTGTTGGGTTGGCAGGTGTTTCAAAGTAGAGCATCTTTAGCGCAGAATCTTTCCTGAGGGCATCTTCTGTCCGGCTCAGGTCGTGGAGATCCATCATCACCGTTTCGATACCGAGGGGTCGCAAAACCTTTGTGAACAGCTCTGTCGTGCCCCCATACAAATTGCCCTGCGTCAGGATTTTATCTCCCGCCTGCAGCAAGGACATCATCAGGGTGGAAACGACGGCCTGTCCTGAGCTGAATAGCAGCCCTGCTGCCTCTATGCCCAGCCCGGCTGCTTCCAGCGTCGCCACTTTTTCAGCGACAGCTTCAATGGCTGGATTCCCGTAGCGGCCATAGACATGCCCCGATTTTTTACTGGAAAATATTTCGATACCTTCGTCAATTGTTTCAAAAGCAAAGGAAGAAGTAGCGTACAGAGGTAGGATGTGAGGCCGGGTGGTGCGAAGATCACGAACCTCTCTGGCGCATAGCGATTCAAATTGTGGATGTTGCATGTTGATTTTTTTAAGAACTATTGTTCCAAACCTGCGTTTTTAGAAAAATGCGAGCAGGCCATACGGACTCTGTTAGAAACCCCAAAGAACAAAAAAATTAAAGAACTGTCTTTTCCAGACTTGTTTCGTATTGAAAGAAAATCCAAACTGACACGTTCCTCAAGGCCAATAGGCTTTCGGTTCGAAAGGTATTTACGCTGGCCGGAAATATCAGTGGTGTCTGGGGCACTGGAGCAAATGCCTGCCAGTGCAAGGCAGATTAAAAGACTGATTTTTTAAGAGCTTGTTTGCAATTTGGTCACTTGGCTAAAAAACGGCCCTTTTACGCCACTTTTCCCCTTTTTTTCCATTCCGTAACGCTGCTACGCAACGGAAAAAAGGAGAAAAATTGATGAAAAATTGCTTGTTTTCAGATGCTGTTGGGATTGGGCTGCCGGAGATAAAAAGACACCTTTTTAGCCTGGTAAGCTCCATCCCAACAGCGCCTCTGCTCAAGCACCAAAACGCAAACAAGCTCTAAACTAAGCGCTGCCAGCTTCTAAATGACCGAAGTTAACTACTTAGCAAGGTAGGATAGGGAAAAATCTTCAATTTTTTCCCCACCCCCCAAATTGCAGAAGGAGGAGTTCCTTTCGCCCTGCCACCCCGAGCAGCTACTTCCTGGAACCATGAAAAAGGCAGTGATTGAATAATGCTATGAATGAAACGGAACAATTTGCGTGAACCTGCTGCGAGTAAACTCTTTAGAGAGGAAGACCTGTTTGAAAACTACCTACTCATTGCCGACCCAAAACAGGGCCCCATCCGGCTGGATAAGTTTATTACCGACCGCATTTTCAAAATAACCAGGAGCAAGGTTCAAAATGCCATCAAGGCCGGCCTCGTGGAGGTCAACGGCCAGGAGCAAAAATCCAACTACAAAGTTAGACCCGGAGACCAGATCTCCATCATGATGCTCAAGCCTTTTGACGAGGCCTGCAAGGTCATGCCCGACAAGATTCCGCTGGACATCGTTTACGAAGATGATGACCTTATCGTAATTAACAAACAGGCAGGCTTGGTCGTACATCCCGGAGTGGGCAACTACCGCCATACCCTCGTCAATGGCCTGGTGTATTACTTCAACGACCTCCCAGTGATGGATGGCAACCCCAACAACCGACCAGGACTGGTTCACCGCATTGATAAAGACACTTCAGGCCTGCTGGTAGTAGCAAAAACTGAGTATGCCATCTTTCACCTCGCGAAGCAATTTTACAACCACAGCATTCACAGGCGCTATCACGCCATCGTCTGGGGTGAACCCCAGGAGGACGCTGGCACCATCAAAAACTACTTAGCTCGCCATCCCCGCTACCGCAAACGAATGGCTGTCGTTGATGACGGTACCGGCAAATGGGCCTGCACCCACTGGAAAGTGCTGGAGCGATTCTACTACGTCAGCCACATGGAACTCCGCCTTGAAACCGGCCGAACGCACCAGATCCGCATCCACATGGCAAACATGGGCCACCCTCTGTTCAACGATTCTAGGTACGGTGGAGACCGCATCGTCAAAGGAACCATTTACAGCAAGTACAAACAGTTCGTAGAGAATTGTTTTGAAATGTTGCCGCGTCACGCCTTGCACGCCAAAGAGCTGGGCTTCGTCCATCCGACCACCGGCAAAGAGATGTTCTTTGATTCAGAGCTGCCCTCCTCCCTGACGGATTGCCTGAATCGCTGGCGGACTTACGTGGCAGACCGAAAGTCTAAACTGTTGCTGGAAGACTGAAGTGCGGAGGAGACGAAATGCTGGCTGCGGCCTTGTCATTCTTGAAGAAAAACTCTTGCAGAAGTGAATAGGTAACTACTTAGGATTGAAGAAAAAATAAAATGTACATTTTGTTTTTAAAAAACCATTCCTCCTACGGACTTCTTGAAAATGATAGGAACCATTTAGAGCTTGTTTGCGTTTTGGTGCTTGAGCAGAGATGCTGTTGGGATTGAGCTTATCAAGCTAAAAAGGGTGTCTTTTCCGCTCAGGACCAAGCAAATTTTTCAGCAATAGCTAAGAGCTTGTTTGCGATTTAGCCAAGTGACCAAATCGCAAACAAGCTTTTATTATGCCTCTCTTCACAGCAGAAGATGAGCCTGTCCCTCGAGTCAAACCGTTTCCTTTGGTGGTGAATAAGATTCTTTTGAGAGGGGCGTTTTTATTAATTCCAAAGGCCTTTTTAAAAAGGCGCTTCTCTCTGAACAGTTATTTGGCGGTAGCTGCTGCCATTGGACTTATGGTACAGACTCACAATTTTTTCCCCCAAAAAATACCCCTGCAAAGTAGTTACATGAATATCTTGAAGGGAAAAACTCGCTTCACAACTTGAATAGGAAGAAACATGACGCTAAAAGAAAGACTTGAGGCTCTGGCTGCGTTGGGCAGGCATCTGCGAGGTGAAGATGAATACCTCGACGCCCTCATCCATCGCACGTATTTCAATAACCTGTGGTTTACGAAGGAAAACCAGGAGCGGGCTATTCAAGCGATTGCCGCTGAATTTCTGGACGGAGAAAAATTGAAAAACTGGGCCGCAGATTATGCCCTTACTGATGTGCCCTCTGACAAAGTAGTCGGCCTGATCATGGCGGGCAACCTGCCGCTCGTGGGCTTTCACGATTTGATTTGCACCTTCGTGACAGGATACAAGGCAAAGATTAAGCTTTCGGACAAGGATAAATTTTTGCTGCCATACCTGCTGAAGCTACTCGCCCGCTTCAATCCTGCTGCCGAAGCTTTTTTTGAAATTGTGGAAAGACTCAAAGATTTTGATGCCGTCATAGCAACGGGAAGCGACAACTCAACCCGCTATTTCGAAGCTTATTTTGGCAAATATCCGCACATCATTCGCCACAACCGCAACGGAATTGCCGTGCTTGATGGCTTCGAAACCGATGAGGAACTTCATGCACTGGGCAAAGACGTGTTCCGGTATTTTGGACTTGGCTGCCGCAATGTTTCCAAACTCTACGTCCCTAAAAATTACGACTTCCAAAGGCTGCTGGAGAGGCTGAATGACTTCCAGGAAATTATTTTACACGACAAATACAAGAACAACTTCGACTACAATATTGCCTTGCTGATTCTCAACCGAACCGCTTTCATGAACAACGGCTGCATCCTGCTGACTGAAGACCCCACCATCCCTTCCAGGATTGCCATGCTGAACTACGAGTTTTACGAAGAAAAAACAACCTTGGAAAAAGAACTCCGCAACCGCTCCCGGGAAATTCAGTGCATCGCCGCCAGACCAGGACTGCTGAACCTGCCCCTTACCCCCTTTGGAAAGACCCAGGAGCCAAGATTGGCCGATTACCCCGACGGCGTGGATGTAATGGCCTTCCTGGGGACTTTGTAAAATAAAAAAGGCGCTGAGTCTCAGCGCCTTTTTTATTTTACAAAGCCTTCAGGGTAACACTTAGAATCAAAGAAAAAACAAAATGTACATTTTGTTTTAAAAACCATTCCCCATTACGGGCTTCTTGAAATGGATAGGTACAATTTAGTAATGTTCCGTTTCTTAGGTGTGAGAGGAAGAAAAAATTTCATCCCTTCCACCTCCCACAATTTGGGGTGTTTTTGGAGGAAAAATTGAGAATCTCACTCCAAAAAACACCTCTTGCTAAGGAACGTGCCGGAAATACCCAACTTATTTCCGACACGTTCCTAAGTAGTTACACCTCCGTTTTTTATCTGAACATGAGCTTCTGAGAGACGAAGCCATCTTTCACCATGACCTTTGCAATGTAAGTGCCTGCGGGCAGGTTATTGCGCAGCATGGTAAATTGGTTGTGTTTGATATCTGTGTGAGCTTTTACCAAGCGACCATTCAGATCATAGACATAGATGTGTTCCATTGGGAACTCATCCGCTGTGTGAAAGCGCACGACGTCGGAAGCCGGATTCGGAGAAACCTTTAGTCCAACTGTTGCTGCATCCATCGGGTCTTTCACGGCAGAGTAGCCGAAGAGATTGCAACCCAGGTCAAGTGCCAGGCAGGCGCGGGGTGCCACAAAAGTCAGGATAGAATCCAGGAAGGGACGTGATTGTGTGTAGTAGGCAGTATCGCAGTTGGAACCGGCAATGCCATAAGGCTCGAGTGAATTTTCAAATGACCAAGGGCTTCCCTCCGTTGGGTCGCTGGAAAAGAAGGGATATAAACCTGCCACTCCATTGCTGACAGCGTCTGCATGGACAGAAACCGGATCAATGAAAGCATGTTTGATCGGATCATTTGTGCCTAAGCGGTCGGCAATAGGAATCGCTGTGCCGCTTCCCATTACTTCCACGACAGTCAGGTTGAGCGGTGGAGGCACAATTACGTCGCCAATGTAGTAAGGAGCAAATGGATCAGTCGTGATCTGCAGGCCGAGCATGGGAGGATCGTTGGCGTCAATCCAGGAGGTATCTCCCAAGGCACCACCCAATGCGACCGACATCTGGAAATTTGAACTGTAACCCACGTGATTGGGGTAGCAGAGCGTGTCGTTGGCTGGGAATGGGGGGATGGCAAAAGGCGTTACGCCATAGGTCGTAGCGTCGGGGTTGCCATTGATGGGTTCATTCACCATCGGCCCTTGTGGTGTAACGAACTTGGGAATCCACGTGTCAGTGATGGTATCAATTGTAGAGGAGGCGTAGGTAATGTAACCGCCTGTACCGATGCCGAACAACATGATCTTGTTGGGATCTATGCCGTAAGGGTTGCCTGCTTCAGCCACGCTCTTTTTGAAAAACCGAACTGCTGTGCGCGAATCCTGAACACCTCGGTAAGCTGCGTTGATAAGCGTGTAAACCCGGATTGTCTGGTTGAGGTTGGTAGGGTCCCAACCTAAACGATAGCTGGCTGAGGCAGCGACGTATCCCATGCGGGCAAAGCGCTTGGCTATTTCCACTGGAGTGGCATCCTTGCGGGTGCCCGAGCAGCCTCCGTTGAATGAAGGAGGGATGAAGTTGCCAGAGTGGAACAGGATTACCAACGGGCGGTCTGTTCTGGTATCCCCCTCAGGCTCGTAAATGTCAACTTGAAGTGCTTCAGGCACAGCTTCCTGAAATAGTTGCAGATACAGCATGGTAGCATTGACACCGTAGGTTACGTCAGGTGTAACTTTGACGTCGGAGAAGACCGGATCAAGGTAGCGTTCCTGAGCGTTTAACAGTAAAACGCTCACACCGAGTAAAAAAATGAGTGAAATTTTTTTCATAATCTTCTTTTTTAAATGATTGAAGCAGTTAAATAATTGTTGTTAAGGCTGGTAAATCTGTGGTTGATGAAGAGCAGTGTTCGAAATGCGCTTCGTCAATTTATTTTCCATTTGTCAATTTTTCTTCCAGTCGTAAGTGATTGAAAAATAAGCTAACCGCCCTATTCTGGGCCCGCCGTAAGTCTGAAATGCCATGTTGTTCAAAATATTGGAAGCGCCGAGTTTGAAAGTCGAATTAATTTTATTGACTCTCACGTTAATCTGAGCGTCTAACAGGGCATAGTCGTTGATTCGTCCGGTGAACTGTGGGGAGCCTTCGAAGATGAATCCCTGAATCCACTTGTAATTAATGTTGAAGCCGAAGGTACGAATTTTTGCAAATCCCAAATTAATGGGTACGTCCCGGCCCGACAATCCGACGTTGTATTTGTGCTCGGGGGTGTTAAAAGCGGGGATAATGGGGTCGTCGGGGAATGTTTTGTTGAGTTTATTCCAGGAGTAATTCCCCGAAAGTTGGTAGTAATTTCCGAAATAGAAATTTGCACCGAGGGCAAAACCTTGTGTTGTCACTCTGTTTTCGGAGTTGGAAGCTACCCTGAATACTTTGGTACGCAAAGGAGGCCCCAAGGGATCAATTTCTGTTTGTACGCCGATGCGGTAGCCGATGAAGTCGTCGTAGATGTTGTAGTAGTAGCCGGCATCCAGGTATAGCCGATCAAAAAGAGTCGTTCGATACCCCATTTCAAAGGTTTTAACTTTTTCCGGCTGTACAGCAGGAGCATTGAAATAGACAAGTGGCTTTACGTAGCTGGAGCCCAGGTAGTCTAAGAAGGATTCCACGGTGATTAAGCTGTCGAAGCCTTCCAGGTTGCCCAGTAGCGTTGCCCGCCCGACGTTGAGGCTGAGGTATTGGTCGGTCAGTGTCGGATTCCGAACGCCACTGGAGAAGGACAGGCGAAGGTAGTTGAACGCATCAGGTGACCACACCACGGAGGCGGCAGGCGTAAAGATGAAGTCAAAATTTTCGTTTTTGTCCGTGCGGAAAGTAGCGGATAGGGTCCACTGCCTGCTGAATTTTTTCTTCAGGCCTGCGTAAATTCCGAACTCCCGGTTTGTGATCCGGATACCCGAAGTGTCTTTGAAAATAGTTCCCTCGGAGTAGGGCCTGTAGATCCTGCCATTTGCACCCACCTTGATTTCATCTATAAAATCAGGCTTAAAAACGTATTCTCCATGTGCGTGGTAGAGGGCGGATTTGTCAAAGAACAGCGTACCACCTTCTGTATTTTTCATCGAAACAATGCTGTCGAAGGCAGCCTGAAAGCGGTCTGTTCCCGGAGCAAAGAAGTCTTGTGAAGTGCTGACCAATATATTGGCCATGTTGGCGACAGCTGCTGCTTTTTCGTGCCATGCAAGCATGGAATCCTGGTGGCTTTCAATCCAGGCTTCTGCAGCGTCGAAGTCAAAGATCAGCTGACCGGTGCTGCTGACGGTGGGCTTGGGATAGTCCATCGCCTTCATTTTGGCGAAGATATTCGACTTCCAGTATCCGGTGTACTCTTTTGACCAATCCTCGTTGGATTTGGCCAGCTCCTGTAGGCGCAGCGCTGTGAAATAGGGGTCGAAGGAATTGCCCGAATCTTCGTGGGTGGCGTAAACGCGGAAGAAGAATTTGTCGGCTTTTCTCAATTCCAGTCTGTTTTGAAAAAACAGGATGTCACGCAAGCTAAAGCGGTTGTCGCCCTGGTAAACGGTTGTGCCAGTTCCGAAACTGCTGGAGGCGATCAGCTCCGGTGATTCGTAGCCTTTAGAGGGCTGGAGCCGGAAGTGCAGGGCCGCATTGGCTTTTAGGTTGCGCGAGCCGTAGTCCACCAGGTCTTTTTCCTGATAGCCTGTGCGGTAAAATATGCCCAGGCCTGCGTTGGAGCTGGTGAAGTTTGCGCTGTCAGAAAAGTCGCTTAGCGAGAAATACTCGTCGCCGTAGGTGTTTACGTGATCCCATCCGCCGATATTTCCTACCGGAGATTTTGTGCCGTCCACGGCGTCGTTGTTGTCAGCTACCCAGTCGTCTGCCCGGAGGTAGGAAAAGTTGAGCTTAAAGGCTGCCCAGTCGAATCCTTCTTTGTTTTTGAAAGCATCAGCATAACGGACGGCTGTTTCCAGCAGGTTGCGCTCGCCGGCTTTCACGATGGCCGAAAGTCCTTTTTGTAAAAATGGATTTTTAGTTTCCATTGAAATGACGCCGTTGAAAGCGCTCGGCCCGTAGTACGCAGAGCTTGCCCCCTGAATCAGATCTACCTTCAACACGTCCAGCTCGGAAGAGCCTAAGAAATTGCCCAGCGAAAAATTCAACCCTGGAGACTGGTTGTCCACCCCATCAATTATTTGCAGCGAGCGCACAGGGCTGGTGCTGTTAAACCCCCGCATGTTGATAATTTTAAAGCCGAGGCTGGCGGCTGTCAGATCCACGCCTTTCAGCGTGCCGAGGCCGTCGTAGAAGTTGTCCGAAGGAGTTTGCTTAATGCCGATGATGTCCAGGGACTCTACTGTGAGAGGCGATGCTTTTTGCTTTTCTGAAACCCGCTGGCCGACCACTTCGACTTCTGCAGTGGTAAATGCTGTTTCCTCCAGCTTGACGACTAACCTTTCCTTGTCGCTGGTGATGGTCAGCTCCTTGTCCTCAAAGCCTGTGTAGGAAACGATAACGGTGATGGGCAGGCCGCCTTTGAGCTTCAACTCAAAGCTGCCATCGAAGTCGGTGACTGTGCCCTCTCCTGTAGCATTGACAAAAATGCTGGCACCAATCAGCGGCTCGCCTGTGGCTCCGTTACTGACGGTGCCTTTGATGAGGTTTTGTGAAAAAACGGCAGAAGTGCAAAGCATTGTGCCGAGTATTAAAAAATAGATTTGTGTACAGTTTTTCATATTCCGGGTTTGTTCTGGCTCTATTGCGGCTAAAGAAATTCAGCCCGCCAATTTAGACATTTTTGAAAATCTTCCGCTATCGGAATTAATGGAGCAAAAACGATTTTAACAAGCGATTAATATTTTGTTGACAATGTAGGGGGCCAAACAGCGCTAAATGAGAGTGAGCATCGAAACTCCGAACCCCGCTCCAATAGCCACTAGCTTTTTGGTTGAAATAGAATGATGGCCGGTGCTGTCCGTTTCAAACAGAATCACTGTAGCGATATGTAGCAGCGAGCCAATTACGAAGGCGACGATAAAAATTTGCGTCTTCGGATCGAAGCGCATCGTGCTGGCCAGTGCTGCCCCCAGTGGCGACATGGCTGCGAAGATGAACAGGCATAGCCAGACCCAGCCCCTTTTGAATTTGGAGATGAGCAGCAGAAAAACCAGGGCAAAGGCTGCCGGTATGTGGTGAAGAATGATGCCGTACAGCAGGTGGTTGTGTGTGTGGCCATGTGCCTGCGGCTGTGCCTGCTGGAAGTTTTCGTAGTAGCTCAAAGGTACCCCTTCGACGAAGGCGTGTATGCAAAGCCCCAGCATCACCGACACGACAAAACCAGTCGAAAAATGATGGGGAGCGTGGATGTGGCCGTGCTCCACACCTTCAGAAAGCTGCTCCAACAACACTTGAGCAAAAAAACCCACCAGCACCCACATCCCGATGTGGTGCTGCCCGCTGCCAAATACCCAGGGCATCAGATGCAGCACGGCAATCCCAAGAATATAGGCCCCGCTGAATGACAGTATGATCTGCAGCAACCCTTTCCTCTCCCGGTGAAAGAAGAATCCCGTGGCCCCTCCCAGAAAAACGGTGCTAAAAAGAAGTAGATATTCCCAGACTCGCATGGTCTGTGCTTCGTTGATTTGGCCGCAAGGTTAACATTTCTTTCGAAAATACTCCAAAGCCATTTTAGCCATTGCTCCGTTTTAAAAAAAAGACCTGCCTGTACCCTATACAGTAATATGTACTCGGAAATGAAACACCGCATAAGCGAACCAGGCGATGAAAACCCCCAGCATCGCTCCGGCTATTACGTCAATCGGATAGTGAACTCCCACATACACCTGCGCAAAGGCAATGGCAAATGCCCATGCAAGCAATGCGTATTTCACCCAGCGCATAGCCCCCCCAAGTGAAAGCCCCAGGAAGCAGGCAATGGCGAAATGATTAGCAGCATGAGAAGAGGGGAAACTGTAGCCGCTTCCGCAGGGAACCAGGAGGTGTACGTCTTTGGGAGGCTCAATGAATTTGCAGGGACGTGCCCGCTTTACTGTTTTTTTTATCAAATGGCTGCTGACAAAATCAGTAGTACCCACCGTGAGACCCAATGCAAGAAGGAGCCAAAGTCCTTTTGTTTTGAAATTTAACAACAGAAAACTGGCGAGGAAAACGTAAAGCGGCATCCAGGTCAATTTATTTCGCAATATCGGCAGCAGGGCATCAAAAAACGGGTTCTGCCATTCGCTGTTTATCAGATGGAAAAGTTGATCGTCCCAAAGAAGCAGTTCGGTCATTTTATGCTGTTGAGTTCGGCTTTTTGCACTGGAGCAAAAATAGAGATGTGTTTGAGGTTTTCATTTTTTTCATCTGTGCTTCCCTGCTTTACTTTTTAAACCTACCTGCTTGCAGCACCTCTGCATCACCCAAAAATGCTGTACTTTCGCCGGAAAAAGGGCCGTTTTGCCAAGTGGTCAAATTCCCAACATGCTCTAAAATATCTCCTGCCGGCAGTTGTTAATTTTTCAAAACTACTTAGCAGGGGATGTATTTGGGGGAAAGTTTTCAATTTTGTCCCAAATTACGCCCTAAAGTATGGGGCTGTATCAAAAGTCAACTGGCAGAGTTGCCGCCAAATAACCTTTCAGAGGAGGACGTTTTTTAAAAAACTTCTTTGAAGTTTTAAAAAAAATGCCCCTCTTTTAATAAGGTCTTATTTGCTGCCAAAGACGGCGGTTTGATTTATGAGACAGACTCATACCCTCCTAAGTAGTTACAATTTTTCTGAAAAACTATGCTGAAAATCGCTAAAACATGCATGCCTCTCCTGCTGTTTCTGGCTTGGGCTGGAATGGCGGCTGCCCAATCCTATGCCCCTGCCACCCTGGATTGGGGCAATATCAACCGGGAACCCGGCAACACCATGGCCACTAAAGTGATTGGAATTACCGACGAGGGGTTTTTCGTGCTGCGCCAAAAAGTTTTACAAAACCCCAATGCCAGACCCCGGGCCTGGGTCGAGTTTTTTACTAAAGACATGAAGCTCCAACGCTCCGAAGAAATGGAGTTGAAGTACAAAGGCAAGCAACGCGACTTTGAGGATGTGATCATGTTGGGGGGGAAGCTCTTCCTACTCACCTCGTTTAACAATACGGCGAAAAAACAGAATTACCTGTTCAAGCAATCCATCAATTCAAAGACACTCAGCCCTTCCAAAAATCTCGACATGATCAGCGAAACGGAGGCCCGCAACAAGGAAGTTAAAGGCACCTTCGCTTTCCGGCTGTCGTCAGACAGCTCCAGGTTGTTGATCTTCAATGAGTTGCCCTTTGAGAAAAAAAACCCGGCCCGCTTTGGCTTTCGGGTTTTCGACCAGGACTTTAGCCTGCTCTGGGAAAAGAATATCGTCCTGCCTTATCCCAACAACCAGTTTACCGTGGAAGAATACCGGGTGGACGAGTTTGGCAATGTCTTCCTGCTTGGCGTGCTTTACAAAGACGAGGCAAAGTGGCGCCGAAGGGGCAACCCCTCCTACCAGTACGTCCTGCTTTCCTATTTTGACCAGGGCGAAACGGTGGACGAATTCCGCATTGACCTGGAAGACAAATTTATCACTGACCTGACTTTCCGCATTGCTAAAGACGGAACACTCGTCTTTTCAGGCTTTTACTCTGACCGCGGCACCTACAGCATCAAGGGAACTTATTTCTTTCACCTTCAGCCCCGCACCCGCGAAATGAATAACCGCCATGCTACGCCCTTTGACTTCGACTTCCTCACCGCTTTTATGTCCGAAAAAAACAGGGAAAAGGCCAAGGCGGCCGAACTCAACAAGGACGTGCGCCGGGCACCCGAACTCTACGACTACTCCCTGGACGAACTCATCCTGCGAAGTGACGGCGGCGCTGTATTGGTTGCCGAGCAATTCTACATCCAGCAGCAGATGTACCGGGATTATTACCCCTACGGCTATTACCCTTATGGTTATTATTCGCCCTATTACTACAATCGGTACAACACCTACCAAACGGACTATTACTACAACTACAACGACATCATCGTGGTCAACATCCGCCCCAACGGTGAGATTGAATGGTCTGCCCGCATCCCGAAATGGCAGGAAACCCGCAACGACGGCGGCTACTATTCGTCGTATGCCATGGCCAATGTGCGGGACAAACTGTACTTTATTTACAACGACAACACCCGCAACTTTTCGGGAAGCAAATCGAACAGGGTGTACAGTTACAGCGGCGGCAGCGGCACCATCGTGTTGTCGGAGGTGAACATCCGGGGAGAAGTCAGTACCTGGCCTATCAGCTCCAATAAAGACGCTGGCGTCATCACCCGCCCCAAAATGTGCAGGCAAATCGGTCGTCGGGAGATGGCGATATTTGGCGAGCAGGGTAGGGGATATCGCTTCGGCAGCCTTAAATTTGAGTAATATCATGCAACACCTCGCTCATTTTTACTCTCCCTTTGGTTGTTTTGAAATAATGGGAACTGACAGCAGCATCGTCTCCGTCAACCTGCTGGAGGTGGGTGTAATGCCTCCCGAAGATTACCACGACGCTCCTGAGCACCTCATTGAAACCGTGCGCCAGCTCACGGAGTACTTCCAGCGCAGGCGCCGAACTTTTGACCTCCCACTCGACCTCTCCGGAGGCACACTCTTCAACCAAAACGTTTGGAGGGAACTGTGCAAGATACCCTACGGCCACACGACGACCTACTCCGCCATCGCCAGGCAACTTGGCAACCCCGATGCCGTGCGGGCAGTGGGGCAGGCCAACCGGGAAAACCCCATCGCCATCATTATTCCCTGTCACCGGGTGATTGCTAAAAACGGCGATCTGCAGGGCTATTTCTATGGCCTGGATATGAAGCGAAAACTGCTGGAGCTGGAAAACCCCCTGAGCTTCGGAGAGCAGGGGCGGCTGTTTTGAGTAGGTTTGCACCCTCTTCAACTGTGGCAAGGTGGTCACCTTAGAGCATGTTGAGGCTTGGGTGCATGAGCCGGGTTGCTGTTTGAAAACGAGCAAATTTGTCAGGTTTTTAGCTTTTTGAAGTAGCGTAGCAGCAGCGTTACGGAGTTTAAAAAAGGTAAAAAAAACAGGCAAAAAAGAGCTGTTTTTAGCCAAGTAGCCAAACCCCCAACATCCTCTTAATCAGGTAGTCAGGCGATAAATGGCAAGTTGATTGTTCCAAAACAGGGTGTAACAGTGGCTAAATTGCAAACAAGCACTAAAACGACAATTTGTCTCTTTTCTTTTGCCTTCCTCTTCCTACCGTTTGGGATGTTTTTTGAGAAAAAATTGAAGGTTTTTCCAAAAAACACCCCCTGCTGAATAATTACTTCAGATTGAAAAATGAGAGCTAAGCACCAAACGCTGACTGTCAACTACTACCTTTGTTGCTGATGTATCTTTTTAAAGAAATAAGTTTCCTGCTCCGCAAGGAGTTTACGCTGGAATTCCGGCAGCGGTATGCCATCAGCGGCATCCTGCTCTACGTGCTGTCCACGGTTTTCATCGTGTACATTGCAGTGCAAGTGATCCGGCCCATGCTCTGGAATGTGCTGTTTTGGATCATCATGCTGTTTGCCTCGGTAAATGCAGTGGTGAAGAGTTTCGTGCAGGAAAGCGGCCATCGGCAGTTGTACTACTACCAGCTCGTCAGTCCGATTGCTATTTTGTTGTCAAAGATGATTTACAACACGATTCTGCTCCTCGTACTGGGCATTTTAACTTTTTCAGCGCTTAGTTTTGTTGCAGGCAACCCGGTACAGCAGGCCGGCCAGTTTAGCCTGACGTTGTTTCTTGGCAGCCTGGGGTTTTCCATCACCTTCACATTCGTGGCCGCCATTGCAGCCAAGGCTGACAATGCAAGTACACTGATGGCCATCCTCAGCTTTCCGGTAATCATCCCGGTATTGCTGCTGCTGGTTCACCTTTCGGCACATGCGCTGGGTCTGCTTGGTGGTACCATGGCAAGCCGGGATATCACGCTGTTGGCCGGTATGGATTTGCTGCTGGTAGCATTGGGAATGGTGTTGTTCCCTTTTCTTTGGCGGGATTGAGTACTTTTTGGTAGATACTTAGGAACGTGCCGGGAGGAGGAAGAAAAAATGAAATCCTCCTCCTCCCACAATTCAGGAGATTTGAGGCTGTATCAAAAGGCCAATGGCATCAACCGTCCTTTCTGAAGAATTTCATTCGCTGCCAACGGCGGCGATTTGATTTATGAGACAGGCTCAAAGCAAGCTCTAAGTGGTTAGAATTTTTGAAAAAAGACAACTGCCCCGGGAGGACGGCAATGGCAAATTCTGCCAGGCAGTTGCGAAAATTAAAACTTATGAAAAAACACTGGTGGAAAGCCCTTGCCGTACTCATCCTGCTCTACACCTTTTTCATGGGGCTGCTGGTGCCGCTGAAGCCGGGCCTGATAGACGTAGAACCCGCCATCATCGAGGCAGGAAAACCCGTGACTTTTAGTGTGAAAGGCTATAACACGAATTTTTTAAGTGAGAAAAGCAGCCTTCAGGCCTGGCTCGTGCGCCGAGATGGCAAATTGATAAAACCCTTGCAAACTGATATTGCCGATGAAACAACCATGCAACTCAACTTTGAGGTACCAGCTTTTGGGGAGCAGGAGCAGTTGCTGGACACCCTGCAACTGGTCATTGACAATCCTTTGGACGGCCACTTTCAGAGCCTTGTTTTCAGAAGACAAGGCGAAGGAGCTGCAGGCGCTGCGCTCTGGCAGGAGCAGCAGGTGAGCCTGCACGAAAAAAAGGCATTTACCTACCCGTTTTTGGTTAATGTGTACGAGAGCATTCGCAACTTATTTTACCACGTGCCGATGTGGTTTGCCATGTTTATCATGGCTATTGCTTCGGCAGTGGTAAGTGGCTTGTACCTGAGTAGCCACGATCCCAGGCGGGATCAGCAGGCGCTCGCCCTGGCAAAAATAGTCATGCTGTTTGGCGCATTGGGCCTAATCACAGGCGCTATCTGGGCCAGGAATACCTGGGGAGATTACTGGAGCAACGACCCCAAGCAGGTTTACACGGCTATCGGGCTGCTGATTTACGGCGCCTATTTCGTGCTGCGGGCTTCTTTTGAAGACCCCGATAAAAAGGGGCGCATAGCAGCAGTTTACAACATTTTTGCCTTTGCAACACTGGTGCCTTTGCTCTATATTTTGCCCAAGCTCTCTCCCGACTCCCAGCATCCCGGTACGGGCAGCAACATCGCTTTTGGAGAGCAGGATCTTGACAATACGATGCGCACTGTTTTTTATCCTGCTATCATCGGCTGGACGCTCATGGGGGTTTGGATGGCACAGTTGGCTTTTCGGGCAGAGATGCTGCGCAAGCGATTATTGGAACGGGAGTAAGATGTTGGCAAAAGGCATTTTGAAGAAAAACAGCATTCCTGAACTTGCCGCAGTTCAAAAAATTAAATTCTGTCAGCAAATGTGGAAATCAAGCTTCCAAATTTTGTTTGTAGTAAAAATTCTGCGACTTTCGCAGCCGTTCCTGCTCGGGAAGCAGCATAATGATAAAACCATGTTAAACGCTGTAAGAAAAGCTTTCGCCACACTCTCCATTTTTCTTTTGCCCATTTCATTTCTGCTTGCTCAACAAGGCAATGACTTCATGCGAAGCATGGGAAAAATGTACGTGGTAGTAGCTGTCATTGCAGCAATTTTCATCGGCATTGTCATCTTTCTGATTTATCTGGACAGGAAGCTCACCAGATTAGAGAACCAAATTAATTATCATGAGTCAAGCAAAACAGACCGTTAGTTTCCACCAGAGCGTGGACAACTACTTTGAAAAGGCTGCTCCTCACACGGGTTTGGAGCGTGGATTACTCGACCACATTAAAACCTGCAACTCCGTTTATGCTATCCATTTCCCCGTTGAAATTCACAACAAGGAGACCGGAAAGAAGGAAGTCCAGGTTATTGAGGCGTACCGGGCACAGCATAGCCATCACCGCCTGCCAACTAAAGGCGGGGTGCGTTACTCTGTGCAGGTTAATCAGGATGAAGTGATGGCGCTGGCTGCACTGATGACATACAAATGCGCCCTTGTCCACGTGCCTTTCGGCGGGGCAAAAGGCGGTGTGAAGATCAATCCGCGCGACTACACAGAGGAAGACCTCGAAAAGATCACCCGTCGCTACACGTATGAATTGGTGCGTCGCAATTTTATCGGCCCCTCTATTGACGTTCCGGCTCCTGACTTTGGCACGAGCCAGCGCGAAATGGCCTGGATCTACGATACCTACCGCACACTCCGGGAAAATGAGATCAACGCAGCTGGCTGCGTAACCGGTAAACCCGTGAGCCAATACGGCATTAGAGGCCGCGCAGACGCTACCGGCCGTGGCGTTTTCTACGGCCTTCGGGAAGCCTTCAGCCATGCGGAAGACATGAAAAAGCTGGGCCTTACGCCAGGCTTGGCAGGAAAGACAATGATCGTCCAGGGATTTGGTAATGTAGGCTCCCATTCAGCAACGATTTCACAGAATGAAGGCGATGTCGTCGTTATTGCCGTTGGTGAATACGATGGTTTCATCTACAACAAGAAGGGGATTGATATGAATAAACTCCTTCAGGTCAGGAATGAAACCGGCTCTATTATGAATTACCCTGACGCAGAGAAACATTCGAAGGAAGACCGCAACAAAGTGCTCGAACTCGAATGTGATATCCTCCTGCCCGCTGCCCTTGAAGAGCAAATCAACGTCAACAACGCAAGCAGAATCAAAGCGAAAATTGTAGCAGAAGCGGCTAACGGGCCTACAACTTCAGCCGCCGAGGAAATACTACTGAAAAAAGGAATCCTGGTCATCCCCGACGTGTTCCTCAATGCCGGAGGCGTGACCGTTTCCTATTTTGAATGGTTGAAAAACCTCTCACACATGCGCTTTGGTCGTATGGACAAACGGTATAGGGTAAGAGAATGGGAAAATACAATCTCCCTTGTCGAATCAATGTCTGGCAAGAAAGTACCCTCAGAATTGGTGAGCAAGTACGTCAAAGGGGCAGACGAAGTGGACCTCGTTCGCTCCGGCCTGGAAGAATCTATGATGAATGCGTACAACGACACGCGGGATGTGATGCTTGAGAAAAAAGTGAGCATGCGCACTGCTGCTTTTGTCAATGCCATCCAACAGATTGGCCAGGACTATCTGTCAATGGGCGTATTCCCATAAGAGTTTGTTTGCGTTTTGGTGCTTGAGCAGAGATGCTGTGTTGGGATTAAGCTCCAGCAGCCCAACCCCAACAGTATCTGAAAACGAGCATTTTTTCGTCAATTTTTCTCCTTTTTTCCGTTGCGTAGCAGCGCTACGGGACGGAAAAAAGGGGGAAAAGTGGCGAAAAAGGGCCGTTTTAGCCAAGTGACCAGATCGCAAACAAGCTCTAATACAGCGGAAATATGAAAGATTTCGTTTGCCAGGCGGTCCAAAACCTCAGCGTGGCTTGTCCTTCTTGCCCGATCTCCAGCGGCGAGGGGAGCACTACCCCAGACGGGGAATGAACTCAAAAGACCACTTTTCCTGGGCAGGAGCCTTCCTTGAACTTGCGCAAAAACAAGCCAGAAAAATAATTAGCCTCGACATTTGGTATAAACTTTTCATTAGAACTTCATAAGAGCGAGGATTAACCTCCCGTGACCGTTTTAACTTAGAATCTGCCGGGAACAGTTTACGCATTTGGGCTGTGTCTTTTGGGCGATGGAGGTATTAGTGAAATAATCACGTAGCTATGGCTATGTTCTTCTTTCACTACCTTGTCAGTGCCTAAGAGCTTTGCGTTTAGGTGCTTGAGGCGTAAAAGAGCCATTTTTTAGCCAAGTGACCAAAACGCAAACAAGCTCTAAAACACCCTCGTCACAATGCTCAACTTATTCCCGACAAGCTCCAAAGCAAGCAAATTATGAAAATTTTATTCGCTCTTTTTGGGGTTTTGCTAACCTTCTCATCGGTGCTTTCCGCTCAAGACAATTGCTTCGGGAACTGCTGGGAAAACCTCAGGCTCACTTCACAGGAACCCAATTCTGAAGAATTCAGATTTGCCTATCAGAAGGTGCTGACCTATCTTGAAGGATGCCCGATGCCTTATTTTGAGTACAAAACCCTCAATGGCTTTTACCTCGTGCCTGAGTCTTTGCGTGGAAGGGTTGTGGTGATGAATTTCTGGTTCGAGAGCTGTCCTCCCTGCCGCAACGAAATGCCGGGCTTGAATAAACTCGCCGACCATTTCAAAGGAAAAGAGGTGATCTTTATAGCATTTGGGCGAGATGGCGCAAGGAGTATCCTCGAATTCCTCAAGCTCCACAGATTTAACTTTCTGCACATTCCCGACTCATTCAGCATCGGTGCACTGGATCGCTTTTGCGTGATGGGTGGAGTTCCTACTACTTTGGTTTTTGATAAAAATGGCAAGTTAGTCAGCTCCCTCAGAGGTGCTTCTATTGACCCGGCCGAGCAGTTTGATGTTTTTTACAAACTCCAACCCCTCATCGAAAAGGCACTGCAGAAATCTTAAACGGTCTGCCTGCCCGGCTATCTGATGCTTGATTTTGGGGTGTTATGGCTTCAGCCGGATGAATCCGCCATCTATGGGGTAGTCGCAGCCGGTGATAAAACCCGCTTCGTCTGAGCAGAGAAAAAGGGCCAACCCTGCTACTTCATCGGGTGTTCCCATGCGCCCGACAGGTTGTGTTTTTTCCAGCCTGGCAAACATTTCCTGCTCTTGGCCCGGGTAGTTTTTGCTCAGGAAGTCGTCCACGAAAGGCGTGTGGATGCGGGCGGGTGAAATGCAATTGCATCGGATGTTTTGGCCTATGTAATCTAAAGCCACGGAGAGGGTCATGGTCAATACGGCACCTTTGGTCATGGCGTAGGCAAAGCGATCGGGGATGCCTACGGAACTGACAATGGAGGCCATGTTGAGGATCACGCCGCTTCTGCGTTTTTTAAAATGAGGGATGCAGGCAAACATGCCGTTGTACACGCCTTTTACGTTGACCTGAAACAGCCGATCAAAGTCTTCCTCACTCGTTTGCTCGAGATTGCCGACAAAGCCGATGCCTGCGTTGTTTACCCAAATGTCAATGGGTTGCTGCTCTTCGATGAGGCGGCAAAGGCTGATGAGCTGTTGCTGGTGGGTCACATTGCAGGCATGAGCAGCAGCCTGCCCACCTTCGGCCCTGATTTGTGCTGCTACCCGTTCGGCTTCTTCCTCTTTCAGGTCGAGCAGGTGAACGAATGCCCCTTCCCTGGCAAAGCGGCAGGCAATGGCCAGCCCGATGCCGCTGGCTGCTCCAGTGATTACAGCTACTTTTTTATCCAGTCGTTTCATTGATATGGCGTTTGCAATGGCTTTGAAGATTGCACCTCAGAAGAGGAGCGCATCCTCTTCTCCGCAGAACCGGGCAACGCTTTCAGGGAAAAACTTTTATTCCTTCCTTGAGGGTACCTCTTGCAAAGCCGCTGGTCACAGTTTAAAAATATTCTTCATCAACACCCATTTTTCACCCTCCTTAGCCCAGGGAAGGGGCTGCTGAAAGCCCCACATTAGTTTTTCCCATTGCTGTACTTTTGGATTGGAGGCATCCAATTCTGCTTTTTTTTCAAAAGAGAAATCCTCGTTCACCTCCATGATCATGAACATGCGGTTTCCTGTGCGGTAAATTTCCAGAGTTTCCACACCTGCAGCCCTGATATTGTCCAGCACTTCCTGCCAGACGCCGCCGGGGGCGTGATAGCGCTCGTATTCTGTGATGAGAGGAGCGTCATCTTTCAGGTCAAGGGCAAAGCAATACCTCATGCTGTGACAGTTTTTATTTTGTATCCTTTCCAACCGTAATAGGCAATGACAATAAAGCAGAGCATGGGAAGGATGAAGGCGGTCTGGTAGCTGCCTGCTGTGTCGGCCAGCAGTCCTAGAATCGGAGGAAGCACTGCACCTCCCACGATGGCCATGATGATAAGAGAAGAGCCGATTTTTACCTGCTCACCCAGATTTTTAGTGCCCAGTGCAAAAATGGTCGGGAACATGATGGACATAAAGAAATTGACCGTCATTATGCAGACAACAGCAAAGAGGCCGGTGGTGGAGATGCCGATTGCATACAGCAAAAACGTGAGTATGGCAAAAAGGGCCAGTAGTTTTTGCGGCTTAAAGAAAGACATCAGCCAGGTGCCTACAAAACGGCCGATCATGAATAAAATGAAGCCAAAAGTGAGATGAAACCCAGCCCAGCGCTTAGGGGTCAGGTCGTCGGCGCTGCCTGCCAGCCACTCAAAGAAGGGCTTCATAGCTTCCACGAGGAAAAAATGTTTGTCGGGAGAGAGGGCAAGTTTTAGGTCAATAAAATATCCCCAGAGGCAGGCTTGTGCACCGACGTAGCAGAATTGGGCCACGATGGCCAGCACCAGATGCCTGTTTTTGAAAATCCCTTCCCAGCCTTTTTTTCCTGAGCCTGAAGCCTGGACAGGCTCCGGCATTTTGGTCAGCCAAAACAGGAAGGCGACGAACAGCACCACGGCAGCCAGACCCAGGTAAGGCATCTGCACCGTCTGCGCCTCTGCAATGCGGATGGCTTCCGCCTGCTCGAAAGGCATGGCTGCCAGGTCGTCTTTGGTGTAAGTATTGGTCGTGAAGATGAGCAAGCTGCCGATGAGCGGCCCGAAGATAATGCTCAGGCCATTAAACGACTGCGAAAAGTTGAGCCGCTGCTCTGCTGATGCCGGATCGCCGAGGATGGAGACGTAGGGGTTGGCTGCCGTTTCTAAAAATGCAAGCCCGCTGGCGATGGTAAACAGCGCAAAAAGAAAAAATCCGTACACGCGCACCTCTGCCGCAGGAAAGAACAGAATGGCCCCCACCCCGTACAGCAGCAGGCCGAGAAGAATGCCTTTTTTGAAGCCGAACCTGTTCATGAAAAGGCCGGCAGGGATGGCAAAAACAAAATAGCCAAAGTAAAATGCCGAGTCCACCAGTCCAGCTTGCCAGCGCTTCAGGTCAAGGGCAAGCTGAAAATGGTTGATGAGGATGCCGTTGAGCGAGTTAGCAATGCCCCAGAGAAAGAACAAACTTGTCACCAGGGCGAACGGGAGAAGGTATTTGTTTTTTGACATAGCTGGTTAGTCGCTTTATTAGGTTTCCAAAGGTAGGTTTTTCCCGATATTTTTTTCCGCAGAAAGAAAAATCAGTGGACGGAAGATATTTTGTTTACTCCTGCTTTTGGACTTGAGCAGCGCAGAGGCCTTTGAAAAAACACAGCGCGGCAGCTTTTTACCCCAAAACAAAACCTGCGGCCTGCCTTGCAGGTCAGCACAGAAAACTTCTATTGTCACAGATTGCCGGGGAGGGGGTACTCAGCTCTTTACACCGCTCTTTCGCCTTTCAGGCCATCCACTCGGTTATTTTCCTTTAAGAGCTTGTTTGCGATTTGGTCACTTGGCTAAAAACGGCCCTTTTCGCCTGCTTTTTACCTTTTTTAAATTCCGCAGTGCTACTACGCCACTTCAATCAGCTTCTTAACTGGAATATGCGAAGGAGGGCAGGGATAGCTGTTGAGCTTTTCACCCCGTTTTTATTAATTTTTAAACCATCAGGCTAAAGTTGTTTTCAGATGGCGTCAAAAATTTCGCCCAAAGCAGTCCCTATTTGGGCGAAAAAATGGAATTTCTGCTCGCTTCCCTCATACTTTTCTGAGCGATTGTGTTATTTTTAAAAATGGGGTAAAATGTATCAGCCCGGATGATTTACCAAGAGTTTGTTTGCGTTTTGGTGCTTGAGGTAAAAACGAGCTATTTTTTGTCGGATTTTCACCTTTTTGAAATTGCGTATAGCGCTGCGGAGTTGAAAAAAAGTGAAAACAGGACGAAAAGAGCCAATTTTGAACCAAGTAACCAAATCGCAAACAAACCCTTGCCAAAGGCAGCCTTAGAAGTTGTTTGAATTGAGCTTACTGGGCTAAAAAGTCGTCTTCCTCGCCCAAAGCGGAGTAAATCTTTCAGCAATAACTTTGGCTATCCCTTCAAAATACCCTTTGTTTTGGATGGAAAATCCATCCCTTTTATCTCCGGCAGTCAAATCCAAACAGCGTCTTATGAAAAACCTGATCTTACTTCTCCTTTTTCTGGTGTTTGGCAGAATTAATTCTGCTGGGGCACTTGATGCCAGTATTTCTTATGCGACTTTTAAGGGGCAGGAAACCAACTACATCGAAGTTTACCTTTATTTCATTGGTGAAACAGTTGAGTTCGTGCAGGCTACGGACAGCACGGTACAAGCAGCACTGGACGTAGTGATTCTTTTCAGGCAAAAGGACCAAATTGTCAGATACGACAAGTATCGCCTGAACAGCCCGGAGTTTAACAGCGCTTCAAACTTCGTGGATCTGAAGCGTTATTCGCTCGAAAACGGCAATTATGAAATAGAGGTGTCGGTTGAAGATGCAAACCAGGCCGGCAACGCTGGCCATTTTCAGGAGAGCTTTGTCATGGATTACCAGGACGACCGACTGGAATTGTCGAATATTGAATTGCTTGCATCACTGAATCCGCTTGAATTGGGACAAGAGGAGCATCCCCTGGCCAAAAATGGCTACTATTTCGAGCCTTTGCCTTTTAACTTTTATGGAAGAGGAACGAATACACTTATTTTTTACGCAGAGCTTTACAATTCGGACAAAGCCGTCGGCGAAGATTTCTTGGTGTCTTTTTTTATAGATGACGCAGATACCCCAGGCAGAGACGAAGCCATTCAGATGACTTATAAGCGCAGGTCTCCCGAAGCCATCGGCGTGCTAGTGTACCAGATGGACATCAGCACATTGCCGAGCGGGAATTACAACCTGATCGTGGAAATCCGCAGCCGGACAAAGGAATTGCTGAAAACCCAATCTGTGCTTTTTCAGCGGAGCAACCCCTATCTCAGCGTTGACCAGCAGGCAATAGCCCCCGAGGCTTCATTGGACAGCGAGTTTGTAGCCGAACTGTCGGATGACGAACTTCGCTACAGCCTGAAAGCTATTTACATGCAGTTGGACAAAGAAGACGGAGAAATGCTAAACACCCTGATCAGAGAAAAAAAGCGGAAAGCCATGCAATTGTACCTGTACAACTTCTGGGCTGTGCAAAACCCTGGCGACCCTGAAGCATCTTACAAGGCCTACATGGAAGTAGCGAGAAAAATTGACGAGCGCTACCGCAGTGGCTTTGGTTACGGATTTGAAACTGATAGAGGCTATGTCTTTATGAAATACGGAGCTCCCAATGACATTGTGACCGTAGAAGACGAACCGAGTGCGCCACCCTATGAAATCTGGTTTTATTATGCGTTCCCCTCTACTAATCAGAACAACGTAAAATTCTTGTTCTATAACCCTTCACTGGCTACTAACGGGCATCGTCTGCTCCATTCCACTGCCAGAGGAGAGTTGAACAACCCCCGGTGGGAAGTTGAGCTATACCGGAATGCGCCGAACGAAATAGATGGAGGAGATTACATCGAAGGCACCCGGATGCAGCGCAATATCAATCGTCAGGCCAGGCGCCTGTTTGAAAGCTATTGAGGAAATGCCCGCCCGCAAAGCTTTTTTCTGTAACTCATGCGTACTTCGCAGCGTTTGATTTTTCCAAAAACAGCCCGGATAGAGAATTTAATCTAAATTGTGCCGTTTTTTTTCAGCAGCTTGGGTGCAGCCGCTGCGGCCACCAAGTTTTTAACCAGGAAAAAGTAAGACTACGTTGCATAGTTGTTTAGCCATTATACCTACCTATAACGAGCGGGAGAATGTCGGAAAAATGATAGAAACTGTCATTAACCTGCCTGAATCTTTTCACCTCCTGATCGTGGATGACGGCTCACCTGACGGTACTGCCGACATCGTTAAAGCGCTGCAAAAGAAATATCCTTCGTCCGTTCACCTCATTGAAAGAAGCGGTAAGCTGGGGTTGGGAACCGCCTACATCACAGGCTTCAAATGGGGCCTTGAACGGGGCTACGATTTTATTTTTGAAATGGATTGCGATTTTTCTCATAACCCCAGTGACTTGTTGAGGCTAAAGGAAGCCCTGGTCAAAGGCGCTGACCTGGTGGTAGGCTCAAGGTATGTAAAAGGTGGAAAATGCGTCAACTGGCCTGCCGATCGCATGATTCTCTCCTACGGGGCTTCCCTGTATGTACGCCTGATCACTTGGATGTGGATCAAAGACCCCACTGCAGGATTTGTAGGGTATAAGCGCAAAGTTCTGGAAACCATTGACCTGGATAGGATAAAGTTTATAGGATATGCCTTTCAGATTGAAATGAAATTCGCAGCAAAAGTATTGGGATTCAGGCTCAAAGAAATCCCCATCACGTTTACCGACCGCATCGAAGGCGTTTCTAAAATGTCCAAAGGCATCATAAAAGAAGCCGTCTGGGGCGTGTTGCAAATGAAGTGGATCAGCTTCGCAGGCACCTTTAAACGACGGGAAAAGTGGAGCCTGAATTCCAGAAAGCAAGCTCCCCAACAAAACCCCTGATGGCTTCCCTTCCGCATTGCTTCGGCTTCTGATAATTCTTCTAAACCTACCCGGAGCTATTCTCCGCTCTTTCTTTCAAAACAATACCTGCTCCTCTCCTTCCAGGCAGTGCCCAGCCGGCTGCTCTGTTGGCCAAGTGTAAAAAAGTGGAAAAAAAAATGAGGTTTCAACCAGAGCTTCTAAACACTTTAGTATTTCTTATTCACTGTGTTTCCAAATCACTTTGAGTTATATCAATCATTTGCTTAAATCAGAAGTGTTTCCATGGTAATAAAAAAAATGTGGAAAACTTTTTTGCGGCCTGCGTGGAGAAAAGTGGGAATTAGTGGAATAAATCATCTACTTTTGGGTTGAAAATTGCTTGTTTTCTAAGTATGAATCAACTCCTCGGGGAATTCCCCTGCAAAATTGACCCAAAAGGGCGGCTTCGGCTGCCATCTGCTTTGCTGGACCAACTGGCCGGCGATGAGCGGGAGAATTTTGTAGTGAACCGGGGTTTTGAAAAGTGCCTCGTCCTTTATCCCAAAAAAGTTTGGGATGAAAAATCTGCACAAGTCAACCAGTTGAATGACTTTGACACGCAGGCCAGGTTGTTTAAACGGGCGTTTTACCGGGGTGCTACTGCCATGAAGAAGGACAATGCCGACCGCCTGAACTTCCCCAACCAATTGCTCGAATGGGCGGGGATAGTGGACGGAGAAGTGGTGCTGGCAGCAGTGAATGACCACATAGACATTTGGTCTGTGAAAGAGTACGAAGCGCAATTAAATGCTGAACCGGTCAACATGGCGCTGTTGGCACAGGCTGCGATGGGCAATAACAGCGGGAGTACTCCACCTCCTCCGACCCCTTAATCACGAGGAGCATGAGCTATCACGAACCCGTCCTTGCCAAAGAGAGTATCGAGGCCCTCGCCATTCGCAAAGAAGGCATTTACGTAGATGCAACTTTTGGTGGAGGAAGTCACAGCAGGTTGGTATTGAAAGAGTTAGGTGAAAATGGCAGACTTTACGCCTTTGACCAGGACGATGACGCCTTGCGCAATCTGATTGACGACGGGCGCTTTGTCTTCAACCATCACAATTTTCGCTACCTGAAGCAATTTTTAAAGCTGCATGGAGTGAAACAAGTGGATGGAATCCTGGCAGATTTAGGTGTGTCTTCACATCAATTGGACGAGCCTGAGAGAGGCTTCTCGTACCGCTTCGATGCTGACCTGGATATGCGGATGAACCGCGGAGATGAGCGCAAGGCGAGCGATGTGCTCAATTCCTATTCCGCTGAAGAGTTGCAGCGGCTATTTAGCAGCTATGGTGAGGTGCGAAACTCCCGGTCTCTGGCACAAAAAATCGTGCAGGAGCGAGAAAATATGCCCATCACTACGGTTGGTCATTTTCTCAGCATTCTTGAGCCGGTGATACGAGGTTTTCGGGGGCGTTACCTCAGCCAGGTTTTTCAGGCTCTCAGAATGGAGGTAAACGATGAGATGGGGGCTTTACAAACGTTCCTCGAAGCGAGCCTTGATGTGCTGAAGCCGGGAGGAAGGCTGGTTGTGATCTCCTACCACTCCATTGAAGACCGCTTGGTGAAAAATTTTATCAAAACGGGCAATGTAGAAGGGCAAGTGCGGAAGGATTTTTATGGAAATATAGAAAGAGTTTTTACACCATATAATAAAGGTGTTATTACCCCCTCGAAGGAGGAGATTGAAAGAAATCCAAGAGCGAGAAGTGCTAAAATGAGAGCAGGTATCCGGAAGGGCTAAATCTGGCATGGCAAAAATGGCAAATTGATGTCTATGACTTCAAGATGTCCTATTGCTAACCTAAGAACTTGTTGGGGATTTAGCCAAGTGACCAAATCGCAAACAAGCTCTAAAGGCGAAAATGATGGCTAAACAAAATAAATCAATCGGGAGCTATTTTGCCATTGGAAGTATTGGCGCTTCCCTTGTGCTTAAAAACCTGCCTTTTGTAATGTTCCTGAGCTTTCTCACCATTATTTATATCGCCAACACACACTATGCAGAAAAACAAGTGCGGCAGATACAATCCCTGCAAAAAGAAGTAAAAGAATTGAAACGTCAATACAATTCGCTAAAATCTGAAATTATGTTCAAAAGCCGCCTGGCGGAAGTAGGAGAGGATGTAGAATCCCTCGGACTTCGCAAAACGGCGGGACGGGTTACGCGTATTATTACGGAAGATTAAACAAACAGAAGTAAAAGGGAGAATGCACAGTGGGGGATGGCTGTAAGGTGACCATTGTGCATGCCCCGTTTATCTAAAAGCAAATGGCTTTCAACGTCAAAAACGAGGTGCTGATCAGGGTGTACGCGGTGTTGGTTGTCATCGTGTTGGCTGCCGTGGCGATTTTCACCAAAACGGTCAAAATCGCAGTTGTCGAGGGGGAAAAGTGGCGGAACAGAGGCGAAGAACTTTATCTGAAAGAAGTGCCGCTGGAAGCAGAAAGAGGAAATATTCTCACAGAAGATGGCAGCATGCTGGCCACTTCAATACCGTTCTTTGACATCAGTTTTGACCCCAATTCATCAGCCATAGACACTGCCGACTGGAACAGGAACATTGACAGCCTGGCTTATTGCCTGGCCACCTACGTGAATCCATCCTTCACACCCGGTGGCATGAAGGAATACCTCCTCCAACAAAAGCAAGAGAAAAAGCGCTTCGTTCTCATCAAGAAAAATGCAACCCTCGAGGAGAAAGAGCGAATAGCCAGCTTCCCCTTGTTCCGCCTTGGCCAGTTCAGAGGAGGATTAATTGCAGAGCAAAAATACAACAGAGAAAGGCCTTTCCACCTGTTGGCCAATCGCACCATCGGCTATGTCAGCGGCGACTCAATTAAAGTCGGCATCGAAGGTGCTTTCAACGATGCACTCAAAGGAGAGGAAGGCACTCAGGTGATGTATCGCGTGGGCGGTGGCATGTGGATCCCGCTGGAGAACCTCTCCAAAATCGAACCCAAACCGGGAAAAGATATCGTTACGACCATCGATGTCAACCTGCAGGATGTCACAGAAAGTGCCCTGGCCAAAGCTATGGTGCGGCACCAGGCAGAAAGTGGCGTGGCCATTCTGATGGAGGTGAAAACAGGTGCTATCAGGGCGATTGCTAACCTGGGCTGGACAAAAGAAGGCAAGCTTTGGGAGACCTTTAACCATGCAATTGGCTCGGCAACAGAACCAGGCTCTACTTTTAAACTGGCCTCTTTGCTCGCCTTGCTGGAAGATGGATATGTGGACCTGACGGACAGCATTGACTTGGAACAAGGGCGAACTCTTTATTTTGACTCTGAACTCAAGGACTCCTACATCCATACCCTGAATAAGGTGTCGGTGTTGAGAGCATTTGGAATGTCCTCCAACGTTGGGGTTTCCAGGTTGGTCTGGAACAACTACTACGTGAACAACAAAGCAGACCGCTACGTGCGCCACCTCAAGGATTTCTTCCTTGACCAACCAACCGGCATCGAGTTGGATGGGGAAGTTTCTCCTTTTATCAAAAGAGCATACAGCCAGGAAGATGGCTGGAGTGGAACGACGCTGCCGTGGATGGCCATCGGGTATGAATTGACCATTACCCCGCTGCAATTGCTGGCATTTTATAATGCAGTGGCCAACGATGGGGTTTACGTCAAGCCATTCCTCGTGAGAGAAGAGCAGCAGTACGGGCAAACCTTGAAAAAATTCCCGGTCACAGAGGTGAAAGGGAGGATTGCTTCCAAAAAAGCTATCCAAAAGGCAAAAATCATGTTGGAAAGCGTGGTGGACAGCACTTGGGGAACGGGCTACGCCCTTCGCACCGACGCTTACCGCTTTGCTGGCAAGACCGGAACGGCCCAACTGGGCTACCAAAGACTGGAAGATAAAACAAAAGTGAAAGGATACCAGGCATCTTTTGCTGGTTATTTCCCGGCAGATAACCCGGTGTACTCCTGTATAGTGCTCATCAGCAAGCCAAAAGAGGCAGGTATTTATGGTGGCCAGGTCGCTTTGCCGGTGTTTCGGGAAATAGCAGACAAAGCCATCGCTACCAGACTGGAGCTTTACCCCATCCTAAATGAAACACCTGCAATCGCCCTGCGCAGTGGCGATATGCCGAACCATGATGCCGGATATACCGCTGACATCCGACGCATATTGAAAGACTTAGGCGTGAAATACGTGAACCGGACGGATGGAGATTGGGCAGTCTTGCGCACCGCAGCGCCTGATACGCTGAAATTGCTCAAGCGCCCGATAGTCAACAAACTCGTTCCCAATGTCGTAGGCATGGGCCTCCGGGATGCAATGTACCTGTTGGAAAACAAAGGGCTGAAAGTGCAGGTGAACGGCGCTTATGGTAAAGTGAAGCAGCAGTCCGTAAAACCCGGAACCAGAGCCAGCGGACAAACCGTGTGGCTGAGGCTGGGGTGAAAGGAGCCGCTGGAATACAGCAAACACTAACATACAGCCAGGTTGTCTATTTTGAACAACAGGATATAAGATTAACCGGGAATAATCTTTTTGAGATTGAAAACACTACGCTTTGTATTAGATGCCGTCAATTGTGTTGAAATCGCTGGCTCAACGGAGTTGAAAATCAACAAACTAACGCTTGACAGCAGAAAATCTGAGGAAGGCACGCTCTTCGCTGCCCTGCGTGGAACCCTCACAGACGGCCATGCTTTTATCAGCAAAGCCATTGATAATGGCGCATCGGCCATCCTGTGCGAAGACCTGCCCGAAGAGCGGAGAGAAGGGGTCACCTACGTCAGGGTAGCAGACAGTGCAGCAGCTTTCGGGCAGGCTGCCTCTAACTTCTACGACCGGCCTTCGGAAAAGCTAAAACTCGTGGGCGTCACCGGCACCAATGGCAAGACAACAACGGCCACCCTGCTATACGACCTTTTTAAAGCATTGGGCTATAAAGTAGGCCTGATCTCGACAATTGAAAATAGGATTTTTGATAAGGTCATCCGGTCAACGCATACGACGCCGGATGCGGAGTCTATTAACTTACTGATCAAACAAATGGTCGAAGCTGGCTGCGATTACGCCTTTATGGAAGTAAGCTCCCATGCAATCGTTCAAAAGCGGATCGCAGGCCTTCGGTTCGTGGGTGGAATTTTTACAAACATCACCCACGAACACCTCGACTTTCACAAGACATTCAAAGCCTATATCGAGGCTAAAAAAATGTTCTTTGACAATCTGCCAAAAGATGCTTTTGCACTCGTCAACGCGGACGATAAGCGCGGCGAAGTCATGCTGCAAAATACAAAGGCAAAGGCATATACCTTCGCCCTGCGGCGGCCAGCCAGATTCAAAGCTAAAATTGTAGAAAACAGCTTGACTGGCTTGCATCTCGACCTTGACGGCATTGACTTTTACGCCCGGCTTATCGGCGAGTTCAATGCGTATAACCTGCTTGGCGTCTATGCTGCAGCGCTGTTGTTGGGGCAGGAGAAACAGGATGTTTTGCAGGTGCTAAGCAACCTGAAAGCTGCCGAAGGACGATTCGACTACGCCTTTGACCCCAAACGAAACATCATCGGCATCGTGGACTATGCCCACACACCCGACGCACTGGAAAAGGTGTTGAGCACCATCCATCAGCTTCGCAAAGGAGGCGGGCGAATTATCACTGTCGTGGGGTGCGGCGGAGACAGAGACCACTCCAAACGCCCGCTGATGGCTAAAGTTTCCTGCGATTACAGCGACCAGGTAATTTTTACCTCGGACAACCCCAGGACAGAAGACCCCGAGGCCATCATTGCCGAAATGGAAAGAGGCATACCGGCTTACGCTACCCAAAAAACCTTGTCTATTGCCAATCGCAGAGAAGCCATTAAAACAGCCTGTCGCCTGGCACAGCGTGGTGATGTCATTCTCGTCGCAGGAAAAGGACATGAAAAATACCAGGAAATTAGAGGGGAAAAGTACCCCTTTGACGATAAAGAAGAGCTGAGCAACGCACTCAATTTAAACGTAGAGTAAACTCGTTTTCCCCATTGTGCTATGATTCACTATACTATAATCGCCCATGGTGGAAACGGAGGGATAACCACCAAACATATCCCTGACTGAGAGCAGTGAAAGCAGTGGAGCTGTGGCAGCACCACTGTTTTTCCTGCGATCAAACCGGAAGTAAGGTACTTTATTAAATTATTTGAAAAAACAGATAAAGGCAGAACACAGCATTGGCGGCTGCTTCCTAAAGAAGCAAAGCCGGCAACCGTCACTTGAAATATGATCTACCAACTTTTTCAATGGATTGAGCAAAACTACCCGTTTCCCGGATCGGGCTTGTGGAACTACATTTCTTTCCGTTCCGGAATGGGAATGCTCTTTTCCCTGATTATCAGTATGGTGTTCGGTGGCCGCATCATCAGGTTTTTGAAAAAGTTGCAAATCGGCGAAGACATCAGAGACCTGGGCTTGGAAGGGCAAATGAAAAAAAAAGGTACGCCGACAATGGGCGGCGTCATCATCATCATGGGGATTGTGATCCCCGTCCTGCTGGTGGCCAACCTTGAAAATATCTACATCCTGCTCATGCTGCTAGTCACGACCTGGATGGCAATCATCGGTTTTGTAGATGATTACATCAAGGTGTTTCAAAAAAAGAAGAAAGGCCTGAGCGGCAAATCCAAGTTGATTGGCCAAATTATTTGCGGCCTGATTGTGGCCCTGATGATGCTGAACAACAACGAGGTAGTCGTGCGCCTCGACGCAGAGAGTGCCGAGCAGGCAGGGTACCCCGAAGTGAAGAACTATCTGGTGGAGGATGCAAAAGGAGACGTCGTGGAAGTCTCGGATACTAAGGCTTACATAACGAACATTCCCTTTTTCAAAAACAACCAGCTAGATTATGCAAAACTACTGCCGTTCGAAAGAGAAACGGCAATTCGATATGTCTGGCTTGTTTTCGTGCCTATGGTCATTTTCGTGATCACCGCAGTTAGCAATGCCGCAAATCTGACAGATGGACTGGACGGGCTAGCCACCGGTGTAAGCGGCATTGCCGGTACGACCCTTGGAGTTTTTGCCTATGTCTCAGGTAACGTCATACTGGCCAATTACCTGAACGTGTTGTACCTGCCCGGTGCGGGGGAGCTGATGGTTTTTGTGGCTTGTTTTATTGGAGCCTGTATCGGCTTTTTGTGGTACAACTCCTTCCCAGCGCAGGTTTTTATGGGAGATACCGGAAGCCTGACCCTGGGAGGCATTATTGCAACGCTGGCTATTTTGTTGAGGAAGGAGTTGCTGATCCCCATTCTGTGCGGCATCTTTTTGGCGGAAAACCTATCCGTGGTCATGCAGGTTTCGTATTTCAAATTTACCAAAAGAAAATACGGAGAAGGAAGACGGATTTTCCTAATGTCACCCCTGCATCACCACTACCAGAAAGCAGGCATGCCGGAGGCTAAAATCGTCACCAGGTTCTGGATCGTCAGCATCCTTTTGGCACTCCTGACAATCCTGACCTTGAAAATCAGATAGAGAAAGCGAAACAACAAGTTCTTTTATATAGAAGGGAATAACAAACATCGGAAAACTATGAACATCGGCATTTTAGGCGCTGGCGAAAGCGGGGTAGGGGCCGCACTGTTGGCCAAACATCTTGGCTTCTCCGTCTTCGTTTCGGATGCCGGCGTCATCAAAGAAAAGTACAAACACGAGTTACGAACAAACGCAATTCCGTATGAGGAAGGCAAACATACATGGACACGCATTTTTGAAGCAGAGGAAATTATCAAAAGCCCGGGCATCCCTGACCACCTCCCACTCATTGTTGAATTACATCGCCAGGGCAAACCGGTAATTTCTGAAATTGAATTTGCAAGCCGCTATACAACGGCTGTCATTATTGGCATTACTGGAAGTAACGGGAAAACTACGACTACCAGGTTGACTTACCACCTGTTCAAAACTGCTGGACTGAACGTAGCACTTGGGGGGAACGTCGGTTACAGTTTTGCCCGGAACATCTTACAGAAAAAGTACGATTATCACGTGCTGGAGCTGAGTAGTTTCCAGTTGGATGGCATTGTGAGCTTTCGCCCCAACGTAGCCATTTTGCTCAATATCACACCTGACCACCTCGACAGGTATGACCACAAAATGGAAAATTACGTAAAATCGAAGTTTCGCATCGTCATGAATCAAACGGACAAAGACATTCTCATCCTGAATGTCAGCGACCAGGAGATTCAAAACTGGCTGAAAACCAACCATCTAGCATCAAAAATGATTAGGGTTTCCAACTGCTTTGAGAACCTCCGCTCTCTTCAGCTTGGCGACGCCGTCTTTGACATGCGCAGTTGTGTGTTGAAAGGGCAGCACAATTTCTTCAACGCAGCCTGCGCTATCTATGCCGCCAAGACTCAGGGCATCGCCCACGAGCTGATACAGCAGGGGCTGAATTCCTTTGTGAATGCTCCCCACCGACTGGAACTTGTGACAACGTTCAACGGCGTGGAGTACATCAACGACAGCAAAGCCACCAACGTGGACAGCGTTTTTTACGCCTTGCAAGCAATGGAAAAACCCGTCGTGTGGATTGCAGGAGGCACGGACAAAGGCAATGACTACAGCCCTATTGTGCCTCTTGTCAGGCAGAAAGTGAAAGCATTAATCTGCCTCGGTGTGGACAACTCCAAACTGGTCGGCGTTTTTTCGCCCATTTTAAAAGACGTAGAAGAAGCGAATAGCGCTGCACAAGCAGTCCAAATAGCCAACCGCCTTGCCGAAAACGGCGACGTGGTGTTGCTCAGCCCCGCTTGTGCCAGTTTTGACTTGTTTAAGAATTATGAGGACAGAGGCGACCAGTTTAAAGCTGAAGTCTTGAAACTCAATATGCCCGCCGGGCAGAAGGCAGAAGAGGAGAATGAAAATTGAAATCCCTTCTTCCTTCCTGGAAATGCCACTGCGAAACAGTTTTAACTTTTATAACTGCTTAGCAGGGAGGGAGATTGGGGAAGGTTTTCAATTTATCCCTAAAACACCCCGAATTGCAGGAGGAGGAAAAAAAATTCATTTTTTCTTCTTCTCGCAGCTTCTTAAATAGTTACTAATTTTTAATCTGATAGCGTGAACTTCGGAGCCAGAATATATGCAGAATTGCGAGGAGACCGTGTCATCTGGATGATACTGGCCGTGCTGTCTATTTTCTCCATCCTGGCCGTGTATAGCAGCACGGGCACGATTGCCTACAAGTTGAGTGGAGGAGATACCACCTCTTATCTCATCACGCACCTGCTGACGTTGGGGTTTGGCCTCTTTATGGCCTACCTGGCTTACCTGACTCCCTACATGCGGTTTATGAAAATGGCCCCCTGGCTCTGGCTAATTGCCTTTGGGCTGTTGATTTACACACTCGGTTTTGGCGTTGAGATCAACCATGCCAGAAGGTGGATTGCTATCCCGTTTATCGGCAAAACCTTTCAAACTTCCGATTTTGCAAAACTGGCGCTCATCCTTCTGGTGGCAAGGGAAATAACTCGGCATAAAGATTACATCAAGGATTTCAACAAGGCATTTATGCCGATTATCCTGCCCATTATCATCATCTGCGGCCTCATTGCACCCGCCGACCTCAGCACGGCACTGGTGCTGTTTGTCACCTGCTTTTTGATGATGTTTATCGGCAGGGTGGACGTGAAATACCTCGGCCTGCTAGTGTTGCTGTGGATTGTGATGTTTGCCTGTCTTCTCGTGCTGCACAATTTCCTACCCGATTTGATCAGGGTGGACACCTGGACGAGTCGGATTTCCGAATTCATGACAGACGGCACAGATGGCGGGTTTCAAAACCAACAGGCAAAAATTGCAATCGCCAACGGCGAATTTTTCGGACGGGGACCTGGCAACAGCATCCAGCGGAACTACCTGCCGACGCCTTATGCCGACTTTATTTATGCCGTCTTTTGCGAGGAGTACGGATTGCTGGGAGCTTTTGTCCTGCTTGGGCTGTACGTGTGGTTGTTTATCCGGGTCATCCGCCTGGTGATCATCAGCGAAAAATCCTTCGGCGCCATGGTCGCACTTGGCTTGTCCTTGAATATCGTCATCCAGGCGATGGCCAACATGGCCATATCTGTTCACCTCGTTCCGGTGGGTGGCTTGACCCTGCCAATGGTGAGCTGGGGGGGCACTTCCGTGCTGTTTTCCTGCCTGTTTTTCGGGATCATCCTCAGTGTGAGCCGCTACATCGAAAGAGCAGCTGGGCAACAGGCAGCAACAGCAGCTCAGACCTCACCCACAGCGCCCCAACAGCAACAGCCCCAACAGCAACAGCGGCCCCAACAGCAACAGCAGTCCCAACAGCAACAGCAGCAACAGCAGCAACAGCGACCCCAACAGCCGCGCAGCGGAGGGCAATCACAGCAGAAGGGCGGTGGTGGAAGAGGTGGCGGTGGCAGCGGTGACAATAAAAAAAGATACTGAAACACCCTAACTGCGACAGAGGAGTCCAGGAAAATTGAAGTTGAGAAAACCTGACCCCATGCTCCAAATTTAACCAGAGCATCGCACATGAAAATTATTATTTCCGGAGGTGGAACGGGCGGGCATGTTTTCCCGGCAATAGCCATCGCCGATGCAATAAGAAAAATATGCCCCCAGGCCGACATCCTTTTTGTCGGTGCCAGTGGCAAGCTGGAAATGGAAAAAGTTCCAAACGCTGGTTATCCCATTGTAGGGCTTTGGATCAGCGGTTTTCAACGTTCTTTGACATGGCAGAATTTGCTGTTTCCTGCCAAACTCCTCCACAGTTGGTGGCGAGCCAGGCAACTCGTCCGCCGCTTTCGCCCCGATGTAGCGATAGGGGTTGGCGGTTATGCCTCAGGGCCTGTGCTGAATGCTGCAGGAGCAAGGGGCATCCCCACTGTCTTGCAGGAGCAAAACTCTTATCCGGGAGTGACGAATAAAATCCTCGCAAAAAAAGCCGCCAAAATCTGCGTGGCTTACGAAGGCATGGAGAAGTTTTTCCCAAAAGAAAAAATCGTCCTGACGGGCAATCCCGTGCGCACGGAGGTTTTTAAAAACCTGGAAAAAAAACGGCAGGAGGGCTTCACACACTTCGCACTGGATGAAAATAAGCAGACGGTTTTCGTATCCGGTGGCAGTCTGGGCGCCCGAAGCTTGAACGAAGCCATGGCTGCGGCAGCACAGATACTCCGTAATAACAGCCAGGTGCAGTTGCTGTGGCAGTGCGGGCGGTTTTACTATGAGCATTTTAAAAACTGTGAAACAGCCCAGCTGCCTAGGGTCCAAATCCGTCCCTTTATTGACCGCATGGATCTGGCCTACGCCGTTGCAGATGTAGTGATCGGCCGAGCAGGCGCATTGACTATTTCTGAAATGTGCCTGGCAGGCAAGCCGGCAATTCTCGTCCCTTCGCCCAACGTAGCAGAAGACCACCAGACAAAAAACGCCTTGGCGCTGGTGGAAGCCGATGCGGCCCTGATGGTGAAAGACACAGCCGCAAAAGATGAATTGCTTTGGGCAGCATTGGAAGTGTTGAAAAATAAAGAATTGCAAACGCAACTCAGCAGCAATATCCTGCAACTGGCCAGGCCGAACGCTGCTCAAAGGATTGCAAAAGTGGTACTGAATCAGGTTGAATCATGAACCTTGATGATATTAAAATAATCTATTTCCTCGGCATCGGCGGTATCGGAATGAGCGCCCTGGCGAGGTACTTCCTGAGCAGAGGCTGTGAAATTCACGGCTACGACAGGACCGAGACTACCCTCACCAAAAAGTTGGTGGCGGAAGGCATGAAAATTCACTACCGGGAGGCTGATCTAAAAAAGATCCCTACCCAACTCGACTTGGTGGTCTGGACGCCTGCCATCCCGCGGGACTTTGAAGAGCTGACATTTTTTCAAAACGGTAACTTCCTGCTGAAAAAACGGGCAGAAGTGCTCGGCATCATTAGCCGCAGCAAGCGCACAATTGCCGTCGCCGGAACGCATGGGAAAACCACGACCTCCTCGCTCCTGACGCATCTGTTGCGCACGGGTGGGGTGGATTGCACAGCCTTCCTCGGAGGCATTTCCCAAAACCTCGGCTCCAACTATGCCGGTGGGCAAAGCGACTGGGTGGTAGCCGAAGCCGACGAGTACGACCGGAGCTTCCTGCACCTGTCTCCAGAAATCGCCGTGCTGATGAGCATGGATCCCGATCACCTCGACATTTACGGCGATGCAGCAGCGGTGGCAGAAACGGGATTTAAGGAGTTCATTAAAAAAACAAAGCCGAATGGCAAGGTTTTTATTAAACATAATCTTGCACAATATTTTGATAATCAGTTGTTTGAAACTTTTGGGGTAAATAAAGGGATGTACCGGGCAGAAAACATCAGGGTAGAGCAGGGATGGTTTGTCTTCGACTTCTGTGCACCGGCCCGCTTCCGGCAGCCAGAGGCAAACCCTGCACCGGAAGAAATTAAAAATCGCCTTGACGATGACCTGCACCGTTTTGAAATTAAAGCGCTTCGGTTTGCATTGCCTGGAAGGCACAATGTCGAAAATGCGACTGCAACGATTGCCGTAGCACTGAATTTAGGCATCCGCACTGCGGCTATAAGGGAGGCACTGGCCACCTTCAAAGGCATTAAAAGGCGCTTTGAATTCATCTTTCGGGATGAAAACACGGTGTTCATTGACGACTATGCACACCACCCCGCAGAACTTCGGGCAGCCATTCAGGCCGCCAGAGATCTGTTCCCCCACCGGAAAATCACCGGTGTTTTTCAGCCTCACCTGTATTCCCGGACGAGGGATTTTCAGGAGGGCTTTGCCGAAGAGCTCGACAAGCTGGATGAAATTATCCTGATGGATATTTACCCCGCCAGGGAGATGCCTATCCCGGGTGTGACTTCGGAGAGCATTTCTGCGAAAATGAAAAATCCAAACGTGGTTTTGGCAACGAAAGCAAACGTGCTGGAAGTGCTGAAAGCCAGACCTCTGGATGTAGTGATCACCCTGGGAGCCGGTGACATTGACACCTTCGTGGAGCCGATCCGGCAGTGGTTGGAAGGGCGCAGATAGCTAAGGAACGTGTCGGAGATAACTTACGCATTTGGGCGGCGTCTTTTGGGCGCTGGCTGTGTTAGTGAAATAGTTACGTAGCTAAGGCTATGCGCCTATTTCACTGCCTTGCCAACCCCAAAAAACACGCTGAATTGCAGGAGAAGGAAGAAAAAACTTCTTTTTACTTCCTCCTGCACCTTGTTAATATGCTAAACATCAACAAATTGTACTCACTTTTTTCAAAAAGAAGGTAGTTGAAATAGTTTTTAAAAATAGAAGGTACATTTTATTTTTTCCTTGGACGCTAATTAATTAAGAAGAATATTCTGCCGGCGTCCCCGGGAAGGGAAAAGGCAGTCTGAGAGAGCAAAGGGAAAACCCGCAGGGGCGGAGTAGATAAGTCGGCAGTGAAAAGCCGGTGTGTACCGCCCGGGTTTTCTGAAAGCGGCAAAGAAGTGACGATAAAATTAAAATAGGCTGAATGCCATGTTCGACAATGCACAAGTAAAATCTTCTGTCAGGCGCATCTTTTGGGTGGGCGGTGCCTTTTTGGTAATCGTGCTCATCGCAGCTGCTGTGGAGCGGAAGAAGGAGATGGCGGTAAGGGCTACCCAAGTGGAGGTACAGCCCCTGGCAAACGGTGCCCTGCTGATTGACAGCCTGGATGTTATCCGGTTGATAGAGCGCAGTTTTGGCATGCCGCTGGACGAGCAGGCGGCTGGGCTGATTGACGCTAATCGGGTGGAACGGATACTGGAGGAAGACCCGTTTGTGAAAAATGCAGAAGTGGCGCTAACAGCCAACAGTCGGATCAGGATCAGAGTAGAGCAGCGGCAACCCATTTTGCGGGTGATTGATAACTTGGGGGCGCAGTACTACCTCGACAAAGAAGGACACCGAGTCCCCCTTTCTAGGCATTTTGCCGCAAGAGCATTGGTGGCAACAGGAAACATTCCACCTCATACCCCTGAGTTTCTATCCAAAAAGGATCATCCGATGAAAGACTTGTTCGAGTTGACAAATTTTATCCTGGCAGATCCCTTCTGGAATGCAATGTTTGAACAGATCTTTTTGAATAAGCGCAATGAGTTTGTCCTTGTGCCAAAAGTTGGAGACCAGGTCATCATCTTGGGCAAATGGGACACGGATGTCCACGATAAATTCCGCCGCCTGAAAGTTTTTTACGAAGAAGGGATGAGCAGAGAAGGCTGGCAAAAGTACCGAACCATTGACCTGCGCTACCGTAACCAGGTTGTTTGCGAGAGAAAGTGATTTGAATAAATGCCAATTGAGATAATTACAATTTACAAGGGTGAATTATTAAATTTTAAATCATGGAAAATATTACCAACCCCCACCAGGATCTGGTGGTAGCATTAGACATAGGGACGACAAAAGTCTGCGCTATTGCGGGCCGGAAAAATGAGTACGGCAAGCTGGAAATCCTCGGCGTAGGCAAGGTGAGCAGTGAAGGCGTCATGCGAGGCGTCGTGTCTAATATCGAAAAAACCGTCAGAGCCATCTCCGATGCGGTGGCTATTGCGCAGCGTGGCGCAGCGGCAGAGTTCCACATAGCGCATGTGGGCATTGCAGGGCAGCATATCAAAAGCCGTCAGCACCGGGGCATGTTGACCCGCGACAACCTGCTTACGGAAATAAGCCAGCACGACATTGACCGGCTAATAAATGACATGTACAAACTCGTGTTGCCTCCGGGCGACAAGATTCTGCACGTTCTCCCCCAAGAATACACGGTGGACAACGAGCAAGGCATCCTCGATCCAATTGGCATGTCGGGGGTGCGGCTGGAGGCCAATTTCCACATCATCACCGGGCAGATTACCGCGACGCAAAATATCGTCAAATGCGTGGAGCGGGCAGGCCTGAAGGTAGCCAACCTGACGCTGGAGCCTATTGCCGGCGCTACGGCGGTGCTTTCAGAAGAAGAAAAAGAAGCCGGAGTGGCCCTGGTGGACATTGGCGGCGGCACGACCGATATCACCATCTTCAAAGATGGCATCATCCGGCATACGGCGGTAATCCCCTTTGGCGGGGGCGTCATTACACGAGATATCAAAGAAGGCTGCAACGTCATGCAAGCTCAGGCAGAGAAGCTGAAGGTGAAATTTGGCTCCGCTTTGGCTGATGAAGTGTATGACAATCGCATCATCACTATTCCCGGTTTGAAAGGACGCGAGCACAAGGAGATTTCCGAAAAGAACCTCGCCCGCATCATCCAGGCCCGCATGGAGGAAGTACTCGATTACGTCATTTGGGAAATCCGACACAACGGTTTTGAAAATAAACTCATCGGCGGCATCGTGCTGACCGGCGGAGGCGCTTTGCTCAACCACATTGACAAGCTGACGGAGTTCTACACGGGAATGAACACCCGCATTGGCTCTTCTGTAGAGCACCTGGCACATGGCTATCACGAGCAATTGAGCAGCCCTGTCTTTTCAACAGCTATTGGCCTGCTGCTCAAAGGAATCCAGGAGGTCGAGGAGGGCAAAATCCATTACGTAGAGCCAAAACGAGATGCACTTCTCGAAGAAGAGCAGGAAATGAACGACTCCCCGGCGGGTGGTGCCAGGTGGTACGAGCAAATTTTGCAAAAGACAAAAGAATGGTTTCAGGCAGAACCCGATACTGAATTTTGAATCCTATTTGGGGCGTGAAATGCGACAGTCCAGATCTTGCAATTCACTATCCTTCATTTTAAAACCCAGCAGTTATGATTTTTAAATTAATTGACGACAATAACGATGCTCCAATCATCAAAGTGATTGGCGTGGGTGGTGGTGGCAGCAATGCCGTCAACCACATGTTCCGGCAAGGCATCGTCGGGGTGGACTTTGCTATTTGCAACACAGATAAACAAGCCATGGAGCAAAGCCCTGTCCCCGTCAAAATCCAGTTGGGGCCAACCTTGACAGAAGGCCGGGGCGCTGGCTCCAAGCCCAACATCGGCAAACTGGCCTGCGAAGAGAGCATCGAAGAGGTAAAGACCTATCTCACCAAAAATTGTAAAATGCTCTTTATCACTGCCGGTATGGGGGGCGGAACTGGCACCGGTGCCGCACCGATTATCGCTAAGGCTGCCCAGGAAATGGACATTCTGACGGTGGGCATCGTCACCCTGCCGTTTACCTTTGAGGGCAATAAACGGGTACACCAGGGCTTTGAAGGCCTGGATGAATTGAAAAAGTACGTGGATACCATCATTGTCATTTCCAATGATAAGCTCAAGGCTATTCACGGCAACCTGACCATCTCTCAGGCGTTTTCTGAGGCAGACGACATCCTGAGTACTGCGGCCAAAGGTATCGCAGAGATCATCACAGTGCCGGGCTATGTCAACGTGGACTTCGAAGACGTGAACACCGTCATGCGCGACAGCGGAGTAGCCATCATGGGCACGGCAGTGGCCGATGGAGACAACCGCGCCAAGCGGGCAGTGGATGAGGCACTGAACTCCCCCCTGTTGGAAGACAACAACATCAAAGGTGCCCAGCATATCCTCGTCAATATCACCTCGGGTAAAAAGGAGGTCACTATGGAGGAAATCTTTGAGATCACCGAGTTCGTGCAGGAAGAAGCAGGGCAGGGCACAAACCTGATCTGGGGTAACTGTTACGACGAAACCCTTGGCGAAAAGCTGAGCGTGACCATCATCGCTACAGGCTTTGAACGGGATCAGAAAAGAACATCAGCGCTGGGTGCCAAGCCAGAATCAAATGCCAAACAGGTCAGAATCTCGCTGGATGATGACAATTTTGCGCCCAAAAAAAACATTTCAAATCCATTGAGCTCTGAGGAAAACAGTAATTCCAATACAATCGAATTCCCCGACGTCACGGAAAAGTTCTTGCGATACGGCCGTTTTCACAAGGAAGACCCTTATGTCAAGGAAAACAGCCGTGATCGCCAGGAGGAAGAGCGCAAGCAACGCCTGGAAGCTGAGCGCCGACGCCGGGAGCGCCTGGCTAACCTCAGCTCTAAGCCAAAGTTGAACAACCCGCAAACAGTCAATGAGATGGAAAACGAGCCTGCCTACCTCCGCCGTGGCACGAAACTGGACGACGTGCCTGGCTCCGATGAAATCGCTTATTCCAAATGGACCATTTCTGACGAGGAGGAGCCGCAGTTGAGAGAGGGTAACTCTTACCTTCATGACAACGTAGATTGACCATTGAATGGCTAAATGGTTGATTAACAAGTGACTGGTGCAAGCATCCAATCATTTGGCCATTTATTTTTTTAGCCATCATAACTTGCTAAACCAAGTTTAGGGCTTGAGTCGGAAGGCTCAAGCCTTTTTTTGTAACTTCTTAAAAACTGTTTGGCTTTGGCTGCCGCAGAAAAACAGGCGCATTTTAGCCCGGTGAGCTGAATCCAAACAGCTTCTCGTTAAGGTAGCTACCTTTTTCCTTCAAAGGTGTATGGCGTGCCTCCTGGTGCAGAACTTGTCAATTAAGAAGTCGGCAGCGCCACCTCTGCCTATTCAAAGGCAGCATTTCCCCTGCAGACTTCACCGCTGGTGAGAAACCTACCTTAAAAAGGTCATTCTCCTGGGGTAATTATTCCATTTGAGAAAGAGGCTTTTATTTTTCCTCTTGTTTCATTGGGCAAATTGCCGGCATCAGCCCCGCCTTTCGTAACTTCGCAGTCGGCAGTCTTGCCGGTACGTTTTATTCAATCTATTAGAGCTTGTTTGCGTTTTGGTCACTTGGCAAAAAAGGCACCCTTTTAGCTCGGTAAGCTCAATTCAAACAGCATCTCGGCTCAAGCACCGAAACTCCAATATGCTCTTAAAATAAATCTGAAATCATGGTACAAGAAATAGCAATGATGAACTCCAAACAACTGATGCAGCTCGAAGATAAATATGGTGCACATAACTACCACCCAATCCCCGTCGTGCTCTCCAAAGGAGAAGGCGTCTTCGTTTGGGATGTGGAAGGGAAGCGCTATTACGATTTCCTTTCGGCCTACTCTGCCGTCAATCAGGGGCACTGCCACCCGCGCATTATCCAGGCACTTAAAGACCAGGCTGAAAAACTCACCCTGACCTCGCGGGCTTTTTACAACGATCAACTCGGGCAGTATGAAAAATTTATTACCAGCTACTTCGGCTACGACAAGGTACTGCCGATGAACACAGGCGTCGAAGCAGTGGAAACAGCGCTGAAGCTTTGCAAAAAGTGGGCGTACAAAGTTAAAGGCATACCCCGCTACCAGGCTAAAATCATTTTTGCTTCTCAAAACTTCCACGGCAGAACCATAGGAGTCATCTCCGCTTCAGTAGATCCCGATGCTACCCAGGACTACGGCCCTTTCGTGCCGGGTTACGAGATTATCCCCTACAACGACCTCGACGCACTGGGAGAAGCACTGAAAGACCCGAATGTGGCCGGTTTCGTCGTAGAGCCTATCCAGGGTGAAGCAGGCGTGATGGTTCCCGGCGAAGATTACTTGCTCAGTGCTTATAAAATGTGCAGAGAAGCCAACGTGCTCTTTATCGCCGACGAAGTGCAAACTGGTATTGCCCGTACCGGAAGGCTGCTGGCGACATACGGAAATTGCGATGGAAGCGATCCCCGGGATTTTAAACCCGACATCTTGATCCTGGGCAAGGCACTCTCCGGCGGCGTGTTTCCCGTCTCTGCTGCCCTGGCTGACGACCCCATCATGCTGACTATGAAACCGGGGGAACACGGCTCTACTTTTGGAGGCAACCCGCTTGCCTGTGCCGTTGCAGTCGAAGCACTGAAAGTTGTCAAGGATGAAAAGCTGGCTGAAAATGCGAATTACCTGGGGGAAGTTTTTCGGAAAAGAATGAATGACCTAATTAAAAAGACTGATCTTATCCAGCTCGTCAGAGGGAAAGGATTGCTCAATGCCATTGTCATCAACGACGACCCAGACAGCAAGACGGCCTGGAACATCTGCCTGAAGCTGGCTGAAAATGGTCTGCTTGCCAAGCCAACTCACGGCAACATCATCCGCTTTGCACCGCCCCTCGTAATGACGGAAGAGCAACTGCACGAGTGCTGCGACATTATTGAAAAGACCATCCTGGATTTTGAAAAATAAGAAGCCGCCTGCGCGGAGCAGCGGCCAGTCCAAGTCTGCCCTGTCGCTTTTGCCTGCTTCGCTTTTTCCCGGCTTTGGACACACGCTCCTCAGCACTTGATTAGAATGGGCCTGCCTATTCTTTGAAGGGCTTCTTTTAGAGCTTGTTTGCGTTTTGTGCTTAAGCCGAGATGCAGGTTGAATTGAGCTTATCAGCCTGAAAAGTCGCCTTTTCACCTCCGGCAACCCTATCCCAACAGCATCTGAAAACGAGCAATTTTTTGTCAATTTTTCTCCTTTTTTTCCGTTGCGTAGCAGCGCTACGGAGCTGAAAAAAGGGGAAAAAGTGGCGTAAAAGGGCCATTTTTTAGTCAAGTGACCAAATCGCAAACAAGCTCTTACCACCTTTCGACTTTTTTCCAGTAGCCAGTCGGCATTTCAGCGGCATCGGTGCAAAACGACCTTGTACAACCATTTTACAGCAGCACCCGGGCCGGTAAGGCGACACCAGGGAGCGTAAGTTGCTACCGACACGTTTTTTAGATATGATATTTTTTATTAACCTGAGATTTAGCCGCAAAAGGGTAGTTATGAAATGGAAAACAGGCAACGTTTTTGCCTAATACGAGCCAAACACAAGAAATTCATTGTGTTACAGTTTGAAAAGAAATCAATTAGTCGTTTATAGATAAGGAAGCCTACAGGGTTGCAAAAACATACTTTGAGAAAACTACTTTTTTTTCCATCCTTCGCTTCCTTCCTTTTCCTCCACCTTTCCTATTTTATTCTCAAGAAAAGAAAAAGTTCTTGTTTGCTGAAGACATGAATTTGACCGTAGGGCTGCATGTCAGTTTTTCCAATCGCTACGGCCATCTCAGGCCTTCAGCAAACAACAGCTTTTAACTGGCGGGCGTGGTGTCTTTCCATTGTATTTTTTTAAAAGATAAAAAATGCAAGCCCGGCGACCCATGACCTAAGCCAGCAAACTACCTGCCTTTTATTTCCACTGGGTAAACTCCAATTCTTTAACTAAAATCCAATCCCATGAGGAATCCGGTTATTACTCTTCCGGCATTCAGAAGGCATCTGTTTGTCATTTTATTTGCATCCTGGTCTTGTGCCCTTTTCAGTCAGGTTTTTCCAAATCCCCACATCATCGGCGATACGGTCGTTTGTCCCGATGCCGAACACGCTTACTCCACCGGGTTTGTCTCCGGCAATTCCTGGAATTGGACGGTCTCTTCCGGCGGCGTTATCACCCAAAATTCCGGAAACCTTGTTTCCGTGCAGTGGACAGGCCCCAAGAATACCAGTCAATACCTCATTGTGTCGGAAACAAACCCCGATGGCTTTTCCTCTGAGGATACGCTCAACGTGTTGATAAAAAATACCACGTTGACTTGCGAAGACCTTGTCCAGGTTTCTCTTGACCAAAGCGGGGTAGCTTTACTTACTCCCCAAATCCTGTTGGAGGGAAACTACAACACCTATGAAGGCTTCATCGTCGCCATCAAAAGCCCCACCGGTGAATACATTGGGGATGTGCTCAATTGCAGCCATGTCGGCAAAACCCTGGAAGTGAGGGTGTTAGACACCTGCACAGGCAATGCCTGCTGGTCTTCTGTGCGGGTCAAAGAAAAATTGCCCCCGGTGTTTGACTGCCCCCAGGGGCCTATCGAAATCCCTTGCAATACCGACGTGGATAACTACCCTCCGCCGACCGTGACGGACAACTGCACGGCAGACCCTCTGCTGAACCTCGCAGGCTACCAAATTGACAACTCCGACATTTGCACTGGCGTTTGGGTGACTAAAATCTGGTTTGCTTCCGACGACTACGGCAACGAATCTTCCTGCGTGCAAGTGCTGCATATCAGCCCCAACGCAGGAGTGTTCTTCCCCCCCAATCGGGAATGGAAGTGCTCGGATTATTTCGCTCATCCCAATGTTACCGACCCTTCGCCGGTTACTGTCGTTTTAGCCACCACTGGCTCGGGTATTCCCGAGGGGACGGGCGGCCCTTTCTGCCAGTATTCCTATAATTACAGCGATGACACGCTGGCCCTTTGTGGCAATGCTTTTAAAATTATACGCACCTGGAGCGTGCTGAACTGGTGTACCGGCGAAATCATCTTGGAAGATGCAAACGGCAATTCCAACCAGCAACAGATCCAGGTCACTGATTACGTCGCACCTACCATGACGGTGCCTGCCATTACGCTGAATGCTTCAGTTCCGGGCAACTACCCCTTCCATTGCAAGTCGCTGGACTTGCTGCCGCCACCGGCGGTTACGGATGATTGCAGCAATTACACCGTGAGGATTTTTACCTCCCTGGGAGAAGCTGTTTATGTAAATGGTGTGGATGGCACGCAAGGAGGGTTTGTACCCGAACCGGGCCTCCCCATCGGGCAGCACGAGGTGATTTATAAAGCGATTGACGATTGTGGCAACGTGGTGGAAAAGACGGTGACTATTACCGTGACGGATACCCAGGTGCCGGCTGCAATATGCGACAAGTTTACGGATGTCAACCTGACCGTGTACGGCACCGCAGAGGTGTTTGCTTCTACTTTTGACGATGGCAGCCACGACAACTGCTGCATTGATCGCTTCGAGGCCAAAAGAATGGGACAGCCAAATTCTGCCTTTAAGTCCTCTCTGGTTTTTGACTGCAACGACAGCCAGGTACAGGTCGTCTTGCGCGTGTACGACTGCTTCGATAACTACAACGAGTGCATGGTCACGGCATTGGTAAAAGATAAAATTGCGCCGACCTGCATCGCTCCTACTGCCCAGGTGATCTCTTGCACGGAAGTTCCGGCTACCGTTACCCTGCAATGGCTGGCCGGCTTTGGCCAACCGTCTTACTTCGACAACTGCACCGCTACCCTGACGGAGCTACCCTGGTCAGAAAATATCAATTCCTGTGGCGAGGGCTATATCTCCCGCCTTTGGACCGTGGTGGACCAGGCGGGCAATATCTCAGGTACTTGCGAGCAGTACATCCACGTCAAGCCAAAATCCGATTGGAAAATCCAGTTTCCCACCAACTACTACGGCTCCTGTACGGACACCGTCGTGACGGGTGAACCTCAAATTATCAATTCGGGATGCGATATGTGGGCTGTCAGTCACAAGGATCAACTCTTCGTGTTGGGCAATGATACGGCCTGCTACAAACTGGTGCGCACCTGGAAGATCATAAACTGGTGTACTTACGATCCCTACGAAACTCCGGTCAAGTTGCCTAACGACCCACAGGGCCTGCTAATTGACGACACCACCTACGAAAACTTCGGGCAGTACGAGTACCAGCAGTTTATCGTGGTGTATGACAATACGCCGCCGACGCTGTCCTATCCTTTTTCAAATGAATTTTGCAGCACTGATTTCGACTGTGCTAAGGGTAGCGTCTATCTGCCGCTCCAGATTAACGGCGAGTGCAGCAACCTGTTTGAAATCGTTTACCATCTCGACCTGAACAACGACTTCTCTTACGAATACCACGGCACAGGGTACTTCGATGGCGAATTGCCGCTGGGCGACCACCGCATCGTGTACGTCGTGCGGGATGGCTGCTCCAACGAGTCACAAATTACAGTGTCTTTTTCAGTCATTGATTGCAAGAAACCCATCGCCTCTTGCTCTAACGGCTTAGTCGTGGAGCTGATGCAAACGGGTATGGTTCCGGTTTGTGCCAGTGCCTTCAACGATGGCAGCTACGACAACTGCCCCGGCGACCTGCACTTCTCCTTTTCTTCCAACCTGGCGGATTCCTGCCGGATTTTTACCTGCGCGGATATCCTTGACCAGCATCTGATACAGCTCTGGGTGACTGACGCACAAGGCAATCAGGACTACTGCGAAACCAACATCATCATCCAGGATAACTTCTTCTCCTGCGACACAGGAATCCCCCTGGAAGGCCAGGTGACAACGGAGGCTTCTAAAGCTGTGGAGGGCGTTGAGGTGCAGATCAACAGCTACAACGACCACCTGAATATGATGACAGACGGTGAAGGCCAGTACAGCTTTAACGGTCTGGTAGCAGGTGAAGACTACACCATTACGCCCCTGAAAGATGACCAGTATCTCAATGGCGTCACAACCTTCGACCTAGTCTTGATTTCCAGGCATATCCTCGGAATTCAACTCCTGGATTCACCGTTTAAACTCATCGCCGCCGATGCCAACAGCTCGAAAAATATTACCACGTTTGACCTGGTGGAGATAAGAAAACTGATACTCAACATCAACGATAAATTCCCTAACAATACGTCCTGGCGGTTTGTGGACAAGAACTACGCGTTCCCCAACCCGGCAAACCCCTGGCAGGAAGCGTTCCCCGAAATCATTAATATTAACAACTTGGCTTCGCCGGCTTCCGCAGGTGACTTCGTGGCCATCAAAATTGGCGATGTCAACGGCAGCGCTGTACCCAACAACAACCTGGCCGATGCCCCCGGCAACCGAGATGCCGGCCAGCTCCTGTTTGAAATGGAAAAAGAAGATTGGCAGTCTGGCGAAACCGTTCGGGTGAGCTTCTTGTCTAAGGATTTCCTGGATGTTTACGGATTTCAGTTTACCATAGATTTTGACCAGAGCAAACTCGACTTCCTGGGCATCGTACCCACTGCGCTGACTAATCCCGACAACTTCGGCACTACGCTGACGGAGGAAGGGGCGGTGACCGTCAGTTGGTTTGAAACGACACCCGTGACGTTGGACAACGGCGAACCCGTTATTACCCTGGAGTTCCTGGCAAAATCTGCCTGTCATGCCGACCGCAGCTTTGGCATCAGCTCGCGCTACACCCATGCCGAGGCTTACATTGGCGAAGACATGGCGCTCTTAGGTGTGGGGCTGGGCTTTACCACCGTTTCAGCAGTTGGCGAAACGGCAGCGGGCCACTTCGAACTGTATCAGAACGTGCCCAACCCCTTCAACAACCAGACGGCTATTGGATTCCGCCTGCCAGAAGCCTCACAGGCAACGCTGACAATTGTTGACGCATTGGGCAAAATTGTGAAAGTCATCGAAGGTCGGTATCCAGCAGGCTACAGCGAGCTGCTCCTGAACCGCAGCGAACTGCCCGCTCAAGGCATCTTGTTCTACCGCCTGGACACGCCAGCCTCTTCGGCTACCCGTGCTATGACTTTGATAAGAAAATAATAGCTCCCTGGCAGAGGGTGTTTTTTGGGAAAAATTTCAATTCTTTCCAAAAAACACCCTGAATTACCTAAGAAGTCAGGTATTAAAAAATTGTACCCATCCTGTTCAAAAAGCCAGTAGTAGAAATGGTTTGTTAAAATAAGGTGTACGTTTTATTTTAGTTCTAAGTAGTTACAAAAAATAAACTTGACGGAAGGGGGGGGTGACTTGATTCCCTGCTTCTGCTGGTGCAAGCCCGGAGATGGATTGCCTTCCGCTTTTAGTTAAGTTACAAGATAGATAGATTTGGAGTAAAGTTTTTGAGTCGCTTCCCAGAGAGGGGGGCGGCTTTTTTTATGAGATAATGGTAACTGCTTAGGAACGTGCCGGAGATAAGTTGGGTATTTCGGCGAGTGTATTTTGGGGGGGCTGGCAAGGCAGTGAAATAGGCGCATAGCCTTAGCTACGTAACTATTTCACTAACACAGCTAGCGCCCAAAAGGTGCCGCCCAAATGCGTAAGTTATTTCCGACACGTTCCTAAGGAACGTGCCGGAGATAAGTTGGGTATTTCGGCGAGTGTGTTTTGGGGGCTGGCAAGGCAGTGAAATAGGCGCATAGCCTTAGCTACGTAACTATTTCACTAACACAGCCAGCGCCCAAAAGGTGCCGCCCAAATGCGTAAGTTATCTCCGACACGTTCCTTAGCAAGAGCTTGTCTCATAACCCAAACCGCCACCTACGAAGGCGAAAAAACACCCCTCTCTAAAAGGTTATTTGGCGGATATGGCCTACCCGGTGACTTTTGGTACAGCCTCGAATTATGGGGAGAGGAAGGGAAAATGAAATTTTTTCTTCCTCTCCCCACACCCTCCTAAATAGTTGCAGATACTACATAAAACCGGCGGCGTGATAAAGTGGGTGCTCAAAGGCAATTGTGGAGGAGGCAACAGACTTCCTATTTTTGCGCTTTCCTGACTTTTATACCATTTTCCCGCCTTTTCCGTCAACTTGTTTTCACTTCGTTTCTTTCTCTTTGCGGACTTTCATTCTCAAAACCCTCTCCGTCCGGCGGACAGGAGGGATGGGCCGGATGGCTATTTCAAAAATGGCGGTGCAAATGGGAGCGATACTGCGTCGTCGAAGGAAAGTGAGTCGCAGCCTGTTGACCTTCCAGAGCAGGGCTTTCTGTGGTCACGCATTTTTTGAAAAAAGTACCCTGCTCGTGCTTCCGGGGAGGCTTGGCTTTTTAGCTCAACAAAAAAACCTGGTAGCAGGGAAGCTGTGCGTTTCCTGCTTTCCCAGGGGCAGCACTGCAGAGAGGTATAAAACTTTTCCCTCCGTGCACAATTCGGGGTGTTTTGGGAAAGTTTTCAACTTTTTCTCCAAAACAGCATCTTAGTAGTTACTAATTTTTTAAAAAAATGCGTGAAAAAATAAAGCAACTTGAATTAGTTTCCGGCCAGCTTGAACCCACACCTGGTTTGCGGGAAAAATGGCACGAATTAGTAAAAACCTACGGACACGAGTACATTGACAGCCTGCCGGAACGCAAAGCTTTCACGGTAGCAGAGCATCCGGCGGCGGGCCTGCTCAACTTCCCCGTGGGAGCAGAAGCACGGCCTATGGAGGAAGTGCTGGACATTTTGCGTGAAAACCTGATGGATGGCGGATTGCGGCCTGCTTCGGGCGGGCATCTGGGCTACATACCTGGCGGCGGCGTTTATCCGAGCGCCCTTGGCGACTACCTGGCCGCAGTGACCAACGAATACGCCGGAATATTTTTCAGCGGCCCCGGCACGGTGCGAATCGAGAATATGATGATCCGCTGGATGTGTAAACTCGTCGGCTACCCCGATACCGCCCTTGGCAACCTGGCCAGCGGTGGCTCCATTGCCAACCTCATTGCCTTTGTCACGGCACGGGATGCCATGGGAATCACTCCCGAAAAGGTGAGGCAGTCCGTCGTGTATCTCACAGACCAAGTGCATCACTGCGTCCACAAGGCCATACGAATTGGGGGCATGGCGACTGCCATCGTTCGCAAAGTGCCGATGGATGCTCATTTCCGAATGGACACCCAACAACTGGCCGGACTAGTCGAAAAGGATAAAGCCGATGGCCTCCATCCCTTCCTGGTCGTTGCCTCTGCCGGCACAACGGATACGGGGGCCATTGACCCCCTGGAGGAGATTGCCCGGATCTGCCACGCAAACGGCTTGTGGTTTCACGTGGACGCTGCCTACGGCGGATTTTTTATGCTGGCAGATGTGGAAAACAACGATGGCACGACGGTGAAAAGCCGGTTCAGAGGCATTGAAAAATCGGACTCGGTGGCTATTGACCCCCATAAGGGCATGTTTTTACCTTACGGCGTGGGAGCTATTTTAATAAAAGATGTACATGCAGAGATGCAGAGCCACTACTACCAGGCCAGCTATATGCAGGACGCCCTGGCCGCTACGGAGGAGCCAAGCCCTGCTGACCTCTCGCCCGAGCTGACCAAACATTGGCGAGGGCTGCGCTTTTGGCTTCCCTTGCAACTATTTGGCATTCAGCCATTTAAAGCAGCATTGGAAGAAAAAATATGGCTCTGCCGCTATTTTTACCAGGAGATACAAAAACTCGGCTTTGAAGTAGGGCCTTACCCCGACCTGTCCGTCTGTACCTATCGCTTTGTTCCCCAAAGTGGCGATGTGAACGGATTCAACCGCCGCCTCGTGGACTATGTGCAGCGGGACGGGCGCATCTTCGTTTCTTCCACGACCATTGAAGGGCAAGTATGGATTCGCCTCGCCGTGTTGAGCTTTCGCACCCATCTTCGGGAGATTGACCTGCTCCTGGAGATTTTTAAAAATGGCGTGGCTGCACTGACCGGGGCTTAATTTTTATTCAAGACCCAGCACCTTTACCGCTTTTTCAAACTCACTGGCGTGCAGATAGATGATGTAGCCGAAGTCTCCTGCTCCATCCGTGACGCCGTGGGCAGCCGAAATGTTGACGTTGCCTTTGTACAGCTTCTCGTGAATGTCGGCCAGTGCCCCGAGTTCATCATCGCCCTGCACGAGGAGTGCCTTGTGGGGGCCATCAGGTTTTTGGCCAGCTAAACGCAGCTCCTTCGACATTTTGTAAGCATCGTCAGGAAAGAGGGTGAGCTGTGTGGTGTGCGTGTCCAGCGGGATAGCGGAAAAAGCTGACATGCTGATACCCATGTTTTTCAATTCGGCCAGCAGCCTGTACGCCTCTCCAGGTTGATCCTGCACCCTGATGTTGTAGTAATCCGTTTTTTTGATTTTGTAAGCCATAAGATTTACCTTCAACGATTAGTGAGTGTGTAAGAATCGAAGAAAAAATAAGGTGTACATTTCATTTTTGAGAAAACCTTTCCTCTACGGGCTTTTTTGAAAAGCATCTCTACGGAGTTGAAAAAAGGTAAAAAGCAAGTGAAAAAGGGCCGTTTTTAGCCAAGTAGCCAAATCCTCAACATGCTCTTAGGAACGTGCCGGAAATAAGTTGGGTATTTGGGCGAGTGTATTTTGGGGGCTGGCAAGGCAGTGAAATAGGCGCATAGCCTTCGCTACGTAACTATTTCACTAACACAGCCAGCGCCCAAAAGACGCCGCCCAAATGCGTAAGTTATTTCCGACACGT